>OLFX01000073.1_pt1 | contig 159603 bp, 118 predicted proteins | sample 1605091 | NCBI WGS metagenome assembly OLFX01 (sample SAMEA3888906, study PRJEB22519) | human gut metagenome | biome: human gut; feature: human-associated habitat; material: faeces | place: Denmark | collected 2012
TACAGCCGAAGCTATACCGTTCTCTCTTTCCTCACGATGTTTTCTTATCGGGAGCTGCCTTGCCGCTCTTTTCGTTTTACTCTATGCTTTCGCTCTGCTCCGACAGATGCAAATCCAAATTTCGACCGCGTGTGCAAACACTGCGAATGTGCACATAGCTGTGGATTTCATCAACCGAATACAAAATCACGTCATTTCGCGTAGCATACTGTCGAATTCCCGCAGAACTCCACGGCTCTACATCATACAGCGGATACTTAGCCGGAAATACAGTCAAATTCTCCTGTATCAAAGTGCGAAGGCGGTTGTACCACCGTTCTGCCAATGCGGTATTCCGATACTGCTGCATAATATACATCAGCTTTTCCGTAATATCCCGCTCGGCTGCTGAGGTGTAAAATGTCTTATATCTTTGCGGCACGACTCTGAAGCAGCTCCTTTACTTGAGCGTCCATATCGCACTGCGCAGAGATGCGTCCGGCAGCAATAAAACCATCTTCTTGCAGTACGATTGTATTCCGGTCTTCCGCTAAGAAGCAGGTCGATCTGACAGCGTACCGGTCCTCTCCGTCCGGCGCACGGTTATTCTTAGTGCGGATAAATCTCAAAAATCTCCTTTCCGCTTTTGAGTTGCCCTTATAGCCGCACTTCTGCCAATCAGTTGCAAGGATTCTCCAAATCGCTGAAGCTGCATTTGTCCATGCTATTCAGAAGATACCCTGTCCTTGCTCCTATCCGGACAGAGAAATCGAGCATTCAATAAAGAACGTGCGTTCGTTTTACTGCAAATCATACTGTATTTTCGTATTTTTCGCAAAATCAATTCATCTATCGTGTTGATTTATGCATTCTTTCTCAGCGGCAGTTCTCCCGCAAATCTGCAGCTGCACCTGCAGGAGCTCCGCTGTTCCCTGTTCTCCGGTTTGCATTTTTGCCGGTTTCGTGGTATATTTCTAATATATGCCGTATGACTTTGTAAGCGGTCATACGCGTCAATCTGCGAACACATCATACAAAGGTGGGGAGCAAAGATGAACGGACCTACATTACAAGTGCAGATGCTCGGGCAGTTTACCCTTCGATACGGCGACCGCACCATTTCCGACAGCGACGACCGCTCCCGCCGGGTATGGTCACTGTTGGCCTATATGCTGTATAACCACGGCCGCTCGTTCGCACAGGAGGAGCTGATCCATCTATACTGGAGCAACAACGAGAAAAGCGCGGATCCCGGAAATGCGCTCAAATCAATCTTTCACCGCATTCGCACCGCGCTGGACAAGCTGCAGCCGGGACTTGGCCGCCTGCTCATCCGCCGCAAAGCAGGACGATACTTCTGGAACAACGCTATGCCACTTTCCCTCGATATTGAGGATTTTGAGGCGCATTTTCATGCCGCCGAAGCCGCCGGAGATGACGATGTCCGTCTGGCGGAATATCAGTCTGCACTGGCACTGTATGCCGGCGATCCGCTGCCGCGCATGACCGATGAAATCTGGACTATTCCAATCGTGGCCTACTATCACAGCCTGTACACCCGTGCGGCAGCCGGTGCGATCGAGCTGCTCGAAAAGCAGGAGCGCACAGCCGAAGCCGTTGCGCTGTGCCGTCGGGCGATTCATATTGAGCCGTATCAGGAGGATCTGTATGAGCACCTCATGCGCGGTCTGCTCCGCACCGGCGATATGAAGGGCGCTATGTCGGTCTACGAGGAAATGAGCGAGCAGCTGTTTGCGCATTTCGGCGTTATGCCGTCCGAGACGCTGCGCACACTGTATCGTCAGGCGACACGCACCGTAAACGACCGCACACTGACCATGGACGAGGTTTGCTCTCAGCTTGAGGAGCCCGCGCCGCACAGCGGCGCCATGGTATGCGAATACGACTTTTTCAAGATCCTGTACCGTGCCGAAGCCCGTTCGATCGCGCGAAACGGCCATTCAGCGAATATCTGCCTGCTGTCGGTCTCCGGCAAGGACGGCGAAATGCTTGCACGCCGCAGTCTGGACCCCGCAATGAACAATCTGCAAGTGCTTGTCCAGAACAATCTGCGCCGCGGCGATGTGATCGCTCGATGCAGCATTTCGCAGTATATCATCCTGCTGCCGCAGGCGAATTACGAAAACAGCCGCATGGTTGCCGACCGACTGGTAAGCGCGTTTTACCGTCGGTATCCGCACTCGCCCGCACGGCTCCGCTATACGGTGCAGCCGCTGGCATAATCAGACTTTCAAAACAACTGCGTGCCGTCTATCCCACGCACAATAAAGGAGATAAACATGGGTAAACAAAGCTGGAAGCCCGGCAACATGCTCAATCCCGTTCCGGCGGTGATGGTCAGCGTTGCCGATGAAGCGCACCGTCCCAACATCATCACGGTAGCGTGGGCCGGTACGATCTGCACCAACCCGCCGATGGTGTCGATCTCGGTCCGTCCGTCACGGTATTCTTACGATATTATCGAGAAAACCGGTGAATTTGTCATCAATCTCACCACCGAAAAGCTGGCGCGCGCGTGCGACTACTGCGGCGTTGTCAGCGGCCGTGATGTGGATAAATTTGCGAAAACCGGTCTGACGCCCATGCCGGTCGAGCATGTCAGCGCACCCGCTATCGCGGAAAGCCCGGTCAACATCGCCTGCCGCGTCACCGAGAGCCGCGCACTCGGCAGCCATACCATGTTCATCGCCGAGGTGGTCGGCGTGACGGTTGATGACGAATATCTGGACGAAAACGACCGGTTTCATATCAACGATGCGAACCTGATTATGTACTCCCACGGCGAGTATTTTGCGCTCGGCAAGTATCTCGGCAAGTTCGGATACAGCGTGCAGAAGAAGAAAAAGAGGAAGAAGTAAGGCGTTTTCAACTGCATACTATTGGCTGAAATATCAAATTGGAATTTGGAGAAGCAGGGATGGACAAATATAATGAACTAAAAGAGGAATTTGAAGCAAATAGAAATGATGAAAACGCCACAAAAATGGCAGCATATATGAGAAATCTGTTTGTATTTTATGGTTTACCAACACCGAAACGAAAATCCATCTATAAGGAATTTCTAAGAGCCGAAAAAACAAAAAAGGTTGTTGACTGGGATTTGCTTGACAGATGTTATGCAGACGAACATAGGGAATTCCATTATTTTGTGATAGATTATCTTGTAGCGATGCAGAAATTCTTAACATATGATGATGTTCCACACATAAAAAAGTATATTAAAACAAATCAATGGTGGGATACAATAGATGGGCTGGACAGAATTGTTGGAAATATAGCATTTTTTGACGAGAGAATAAACAACTTAATGCTTGAATGGTCAACAGATGATGATTTTTGGGTGCGAAGAATTGCTATTGACCATCAGCTGTGCAGAAAAGATAAAACAAACACACAGTTGCTTGAGAAAATATTGGCAAACAATTTTGGCAGTTCTGAATTTTTTATCAATAAAGCAATCGGTTGGAGTTTGAGGGACTATTCAAAGACCAATCCTGATTGGGTAAGAAATTTCGTTGAGACTTACAAGGATAAAATGGATAAATTAAGTATTCGGGAAGCAAGTAAATATTTATGATTGTTGCTATATTAAAGAAATAGACAACTTCCAGTTTTCCGCACCATGCAACCCAAAACAACGCAAAACCGGCATCTTCCGATGCCGGTTTCTTTTCATTTCATTTCTTTATCAAATCGCTGTTCAGCCCAGCATTCTGCCGCGCAGCAGAATCGTGTGAATGTTCAGCTCCTCATCCAGCAGGAGCACATTCGCCAGCTTGCCCGGCTCGAGCGAGCCGTAATCGTGCTCAACGCCGATAGCGCACGCCGGATTGGTGGACGCGGAACGAATCGCCTGACCGAGCGGAACACCCATTTTAACAGCCGAGCGCACGCAGTCCATCAAATTGGTTGCGGAACCCGCAATCGTGCCGTCGTGCAGGGTGGCAAGGTTGCCGCGCACGGTAACCGCCTGTCCGCCGAGCGAATACTCGCCGTCATCCAGTCCGGTCGCCATCATGCTGTCCGAGATCAGGATAACACGGTTCTCAAACAGCCGGAAGGTCGCGCGAACGACCGACGGATGCACATGCACGCCGTCCGCGATGAGTTCAACCGCCACGTTATCGTTGTCAAAGGCCGCACCGATGACGCCCGGTGCCCGATGAGAAAACGGCGGCATGGCGTTGTACAGGTGGGTCACCTGCCGCGCACCGTGCTTAAAGGCTTCGCAGGCGGTGTCGTAATCCGCTGTCGTGTGCGCAATCGAGATACGCACCTCGCCTGCCAGCTCGTCGATTGTCTCCATCGAACCGGGCAGCTCAGGTGCCAGATCGCACAGCTTGAACAGACCGCCGGCTTTTTCCTGCACCCGGCGGAACATGGCCGCATCCGGCGCATGCAGATAAGCGCCGTTCTGCGCACCCTTTTTCGCCTCGGAAATGAACGGGCCTTCCATGTTGATGCCCACAAGCGCCGCGTCATTACTCTCCGCCTGATAGGTTGCGGCGGCTTCGGCAATCTGTGTCAGCTTGTCCTCCGGATAGGTCATAGTCGCCGGACAGATGGCGGCCACGCCGATCTGTGCCTGATACTTTGCCAGTGTGGAGATAGCCTCATGCGTGCCGTCGCAGAAATCGCGGCCCATGCAGCCGTGAAAATGCAGATCGACCAGTCCGGGCACGGCGTACAGACCGCCCATATCCACCGCATCCGCGCTCACCTCTGCGGATGCAATCCGGTCACCCGAGATGGACAGTCCGCCGGTTTTGAACGTGCCGTCCGGCTGATATACCCTCAAATTGCTAAATTCCATAACTTCTCTTCCTTTTTAGAGCAAATCGCCGCACTTAGACAGTGCCGCCTCGTCCGCTACGATGGAAACATCTGTGTGCAGCTGCAGGATGGATGCCGGAACCTGAGGCGTTACCGGGCCGAAGAACGCTTCGCGGACGGTCTCTGCCTTGTTTTCACCGGAAACCACCAGCACGATGCGCCGTGCCAGCATGATGGTCTGCACGCCCATGGTGTACGCCTGCCGCGGCACGTCATCCGCCGACGCGAAAAAGCGTTTGTTTGCCTCGATGGTGGACTCGGTCAGATTTACACAGTGCGTACCCTTGGAGAAATAATCGTCCGGCTCGTTGAAGCCGATGTGTCCGTTCAGGCCCATGCCGAGCAGCTGCAGGTCAATGCCGCCCGCCGCCTTAATGGCTGCATCGTAGCGTTTGCACTCCCGCTCGGCGTCAAGCTGCGCGCCGTCCGGCAGATTGATGCGCTCTGCCGGCACATTCACCGCGTTGAAGAAGTTTTTGTGCATGAAATAGTGATAGCTCTGGTCGTGATCGGGTGTCAGGCCGCGATATTCGTCCAGATTGAAGGTCGTGCAGCCGCCGAAATCCACATCGCCCTTGTTATACCATTTAATCAGCTGCTCGTAAATGCCGATTGGTGACGAACCGGTCGCCAGACCGAGTACGGAATCCGGTTTGAGAATAACTTGTGCCGAAATGATGTTGGCTGCCTTGCGGCTCATGTCGTTATAATCCTTAGCGCGAATGATTTTCATGGAATACCTCTTTCTTCTGTCTCCGGAAATAGAAAGGGCAGGCAATGTGCCCGCCCTTTCCATTGCGCGGAGCGCAATCGTGATATGCAAACAAGATAGGTTAGTTAGATTGGTTGCGATTTCTTAACCATTCGGTGTTCCCACGCGGCTGTATTTCCAAACCGTGTGCGAGCACTTCAGGCTGCGTTGAATTGCTTTCAGTGTTACTTCAGCATCTTTGCCATTTCGTCGGCTACGAACTGGACCTTGGTGCCAATGATAACCTGAACTGCGGTCTGCGACGGACGCATTACGCCAGCCACGCCTGCAGCCTTGATCTTTTTCTCGTTGACGAGCGTGCCGTCCTTGACTTCCAGACGCAGACGGGTAATGCAGTTATCCAGAGATTCTACATTTTCCTTGCCGCCCAGACCTTCGAGGACTGCAGCTGCAATAGCGGTGAAGTCGTTATTTGCCAGCTTGGCATTCTTGTCAACCTCTGCGAAGTCGGCTTCTTCATCCTCACGGCCCGGGGTCTTGAGGTTGAACTTGGTGATCGCAAAGTAGAATACCAGATAGAATACAACGAATGCTGCGATACCCAGCGGGATGATCATCAGCGTGTTGTTCGCTGCCGGCAGGAAGGACGAGAATACGAGGTCGGTCGCGCCTGCGGAGAAGCAGAAGCCTGCACGGAAGCCGACATAGTAGGTGATAATGGCGAAAATGCCGTACAGAGCAGCATAAACAACATACAGCGGGAAGCACAGGAACATGAAGCCGAACTCAAACGGCTCGGTAACGCCGCAGATGAATGCACAGATGGCAGCGGACAGGACCAGACCGATGGCAGCCTTTTTGTTCTTGGCCGCCTTGATCATCGCGAGAGCCGCGCCGAATACACCGAACATCATGCAGGGGAAGAAGCCGGACATATACATACCGAGGCTCCAGCCTACGTTTGCGGAGGTGTCGCCGGCCCAGTAGTGGGACAGGTCGCCGAGGCCGATGGTATCGAACCAGAATACGTTGTTCAGCGCGTGGTGCAGGCCGGTCGGGATGAGCAGACGGTTGAGGAATGCATAGATGCCGGCGCCGATACCGTCCATGCCGATGATGCCTTCGCCAACAGCTACCAGAGCGCTGAAGATGACAGGCCATACGAACAGCAGGACAACGGATACCGCGATGGAAACCAGACCGGTTACGATGGCAACGCAGCGCTTGCCGCTGAAGAATGCCAGCCAGTCCGGGAGCTTCGCGTTTTTGAAGCGGTTATAGCAGCTTGCGCCGATGATACCGGCGATGATAGCGATAAATACGTTCTGGATCTTGTCAAATGCCAGCGTTTTTACCGGATCATCCGCGATTGCGGGCATCAGCGTGGTAACAACGCCGGTGCTCAGCAGGTTGGTCATCATCAGCCAGGATACCAGACCGGCCAGTGCCGAGGTACCCTCGCGGTCGTCGGATAGTCCGACTGCAACACCGATGACAAACAGCCATGCCATATTGTCAATCAGCGCGCCGCCTGCCTTTACCAGCAGGAAGCCAATGTTATACAGTGCACCGCTCGTTGCCGCACCCGGCACGCCCATAACGCCCGGAGCGATCGCGTAGCCAAGACCCATCAGGATACCACAGATCGGCAGCGCAGCTACCGGCAGCATCAAAGCCTTGCCCAGCTTTTGCAGTTTTTTCATCATAAGAGTTTCCCCTCCTTATTTTGTGGACCGCCGAAGCGGCCATTGTGTTGACGGATGGGAGAGCCGAACTCCGTTTCCGTCCCCCTATTTCATCGCCGTTCACACCCGGCGAAATGAAATCCTTACAAATTACTCTCGAGGAACGCCTGCATTGCAGCTGCAGCGGTCTCCTCGTCCTCACCCTCGATGGTGAGCTTTACGGTATCGCCGCACTTGACGCCCAGACCCATCACGCCCATGATGCGCTTGGCATCGACTTCCTTTTTCGGGCTGGCAATCATGATTTTCGAGGCAAACTTGCCTGCCTCCTTGACCAGCAGTCCCGCCGGTCGAGCGTGGATGCCCAGTGCATCCTTGATGGTATATTCAATGATTTTCATGGAGAATACTTCCTTTCCGTTACTTTTTCTTCAATGTCAGCAGTGCATCGCCTGCGGCGACCGTGCCGCCCGCGGCGGGCTCCACGGTGAACGCATCCGGGTTGCACACGAGGATGGGCGTTACGGTCTGATAGCCCTCAGCCTTGATGGCCGCCGGATCGAACTCGATGAGGACATCGCCTTTTTTGACCTGCTGGCCTGCCTTGCAGCACGCTTTGTAGTGCTTTCCCTCAAGCTGCACCGTGTCGATGCCGACATGGATGAGCAGCTCCGCGCCGTCCGCCGTCGTCATGGAAACGGCGTGGCCGGTCTCAAACATCACATCCACCGTGCCGTCCGCCGGAGCAACGATGCGTCCTTCGGTCGGCTCGATCGCAATGCCCGGACCGAGAATGCCCTGTGCGAACGTGGGATCGGGTACATCCTCCAATGCTACCACCTTGCCGGCAACCGGCGCCGTTACCTCGATGCCGCTGTCGCCGCCAAACAGATTTTTCAGTTTACCAAACATTTTGCTCACAACCTTTTTGATTAGGCAATACCGCATGATTGAACAAGAGTGATTTGCGCGTAAATTGTGCGGTGTTGCCTTAAGTATGCCATTTTCGTCACAAAACATACAGAAAATAAAAAGAACCAAACTTCTGCACAGATACAACTTGCTCTTTGATGGCAATTCCTGCGAGAAATCTGGTTTTGCCCGCCGAAGCGGTAACAATCCATTTCAAACGGATACTGTTTACTTGTTAATTGCAGTATAACAAACTTTTCTCACCTTGGCAAGAGCAACCTGTCGAATTAGTTGCCAAATTTTCGCGTTGTTTTTCTGCACTTTGCACAAAAAGCAAGTCCGCACTGCTTGTGCAGTACGGACTCCGTGATTACTTTTTATCATCAATGTGCTCCATCACACGGGCGATGTGAATGGTGAGATACAGCAGCTCATTCTGTCCGGAGTGGAAATTTTTCTCCCTCTGGACGTACACGCGAATCTTGTCCGCACAGGCATATGCCTTCGGGTACTTGAACCGCACCACATCGAGCAGATCGCTGTCCTCATCGCCGTAGCCTTCTCCGCTGACGATACGCCGTGCGTAGAACTTGAGGTGCGTGACAAACCGGTAGTAATTGAGCGATTCATCATCCGGGCGGAAGCCGTATTCGTCGTAAACGATGCCGAAAACCGCTTTCAGCAGGTAAGTCATGTCGTAAATATCGCGGATTTCGCCGCCGAGCTGTGCATTGACAAAGTGCAGCGCGATAAACGCTGCCTCATCATCCGTGAACTCCACGCCGGTCTCCTCCTTGACGATCTCATTCGCCTTGAGACCCACGCGGAATTCGTCCTTGTACAGCTGCCGGATGTCCCACAGCAGCGGATTGGGCAGTACAATGCCCTCCTTATAGCGGTTGACGGCCGCCGAGATATGATCGGGCAGCGTAACGTAAATGCTGTCCGACAGCTCCTTGCCGAGCGCGATCTTCGCATGGTTGATAATGCGTTCGCTCATCAGGAAATGCGGCAGCGGAATGCTTGTTATCAGCTGCTGGAACCGGTCGGAAAGCTGATCCGAGTGCAGCGTGAACCGCTTTTCCACCTTGTCCGACGGTGCTTCGTCACCTGCGCGGCGGCCGAAGCCCAGACCGCGCCCCATAAGCACAGTCTCCGCACCGTTTTCATCCAGCGCGACCACAACATTGTTGTTGAGTACCTTTTCTATTTTCACGTCCGCGCCTCCTGACCCGTACCGCAGCACGCATCAAACGCTTCACGCGCCGCACGGACTGCATTTTCGTCGCACTGCCACAAACTGAATTCGCTCAGTCCGGGCAGCCCCATCGGCACATTTTCGCGCCGAAACTGCATTCTGCTGTTTTCTACACGCTTCGCGGAAAGATGGAAGGCATTCGCGCCTGTTTTCGGCTGCAAATCGCGGATAACATCGGCGTTTACGCCTGCACCGACCAGAATCTGCACGTCCTCTCCTGCTTTTGCAACCAGCGCGCGCAGCAAATCCGCGCCTGCGGTGCAGTCCGCCTGCTGCCCTGAGGTCAAAATGGTATCCACACCCAGCCGCTTTGCGGTTTCCAGTGCCGCAAACGGGTCGCGGCAGACATCGAACGCACGGTGCAGCGTCACACCGCAGCCGCCTGCAAGCGAAATCAGTTTGGCCATACGTTCCTCATCAAGATCGCCCTCAGGCGTGAGCACGCCGATGACAATGCCGTCCGCGCCGAGCGCGGCAAAGCGCTTCACCTGACGGCAGAGCAGCTCAAATTCGCTTTCCGTATACAAAAAATCGCCGCAGCGCGGACGCAGCAGCACACGAACCGGTACGGAAACCCGTTCCCGCACCATGCGGAACAGATCCTCATCCGGTGAAGTACCGCCGATCATTAAATTGGCGCATAACTCCAGCCGCATAGCACCGCCGCGCTCCGCGCTTACCGCAGACTCGACTGAGTGGGTGCAAACCTCCAGAACCGGTTTCATTTCCTGCTCCTCCTTCGAGACAGAATAACGCTTGGCAAATTATGTGATTCAATCCACACTGTTATCGGTTAATTATATCACCAAAAACCATATAGGTCAACGCATGTTTTTGCAGCATTCTGCACAATAAAATTCAGACGTTTTCATATAAAATAAACCACCTCCCTGCTTCGTATGCAGAGAGGTGATCTACAGCATTTTCTGCATAATGGTGGCTGATCTCGACCATGCCGCGAATACCGTCGATCGGTGTACGGATATCATGGCATTGACGGATATTTTCCGTCCATATTCCCAAAAAATTCTCCGCGTTTTTGGCTGTTTCTTTTCTTCGGCTGAGCTGTCTTGTCAGTTTGCATAAAAATACAAAGAGATTTTGCACAAATCGGATAGTTTGCAGGAATTCGAGCATACTTATGCAAATAGACTGCATATTTTGTTGTTTTTTTAACAATTTTGTGCTATACTGAATATACAGCCCATAAAATGGGTAATGCGCGCCGGAGCAGTTCCGCTGCACCGAGCCGACAGGAGAGGTGTTTTATGAACAGTATTACGACCCGCGTTTGGATCGCGGGAGCAAGCGGCAGACTGGGTTCCGCACTTAGTCATCGTTTCGGCGGCAACACAGCATATAAGCTGGTAACCAGCGACCGTGATGTAGCGGTCGAGGATGTATCCGTTGTCGGTCGTTTTGCCGATATTAACCATCCGGATGTCATCATCAACTGTGCCGGTCTGACCGACGTGCAGGCCTGCGAGGAGAACCCCGAAGAAGCGTATAAGATCAACGCCATCGGCGCCCGCAATCTGGCGACCGCTGCAAGACGCATCGACGCAAAATTCATTCAGATCTCGACCGACGACGTATTCGGCGGCGACGAGGGCAAGGCTTTCTGTGAGTTCGACGATCCCCATCCGACCACGATGTACGGCAAGAGCAAGTACGCCGGTGAAAAGCTCGTGCGTGAGCTGACCGACAAGCATGTTATCGTGCGTTCGTCGTGGCTGTACGGCGTCGGCTCGTACGACTTTGTTGACCGCGTGCTCGATACGGCGGCAAAGGAAGGCGCTGTCCATCTGCCGGAGGATGAGATTTCCTCCCCGACCTCGGCGGAAGCGCTCGCCGGCTTTATCGACTGCCTGATGCACAGCCGCGAGTACGGCCTGTTTCACGCATCGTGCGACGGCTCGTGCTCCCGCGCAGAGTACGCCCGCGAAATTCTGCGTCTCGCCGGCAAGGAAAACGTGCCGGTCACCTCGGCCTCCGAGAACACTGCGCTGCGCCCGCGCTTTACGCTGCTGGACAATATGATGCTGCGCATCACTGGTTTGTATCAAATGCCGGACTGGCATGACGCACTGAGCGAATACATGTCCCACCGGCAGACGGGAGTAAATAAATGAATGCAGTAAAAGAGAAAAAGAAAATCGGTCTGACTACAAGGATCTTCATCGCGCTGATCGCCGGTGCAATCGTCGGCATTGCGCTCAACATGTTCGCAGCTGATGTGGATTTTGTGCAGAACGTGCTGGTAAACGGCATTTTTTATGTTGTTGGTCAGGGCTTTATCCGCCTGATGCAGATGCTGGTCGTACCGCTGGTATTCTGCTCGCTGATCTGCGGCGCCACCGCCATCGGCGACAGTAAAACGCTCGGCAAGGTCGGCGTAAAGATCATCGGCTTTTACATTTTCACCACGATGATGGCGGTTGCCGTTGCGCTTGGCATCGGTCTTCTGATCAAGCCGGGCATGGGTCTGGATATGTCGCAGATCCAAACCGCCGAAGTCGCTGCTTCTTCGGATTCGGTCAGCTTTGCGGAAACCCTGCTGAACATCATCCCGAAAAACCCGATCGGTGCGCTCGCCAACGGCGAAATGCTGCAGGTTATCGTGTTTGCACTGATCGTCGGCGTTATCCTCGCCAAGCTGCAGGATAAGACCCAGCTGGTAACGAACTTCTTCCAGCAGGGCAACGATATTATGATGGAAATGACCATGATGGTCATGGGTCTTGCGCCGATCGGCGTATTCTGCCTGATCTCTAAGACCTTTGCCGGTCTTGGTTTCTCCGCTATGGTGCCGATGTTCAAGTACATGGGCGCGGTGCTGCTGGCACTGTTCATCCAGTGCTGCGGCGTATACCAGATTCTGCTGGCGCTGCTTACAAGACTCAATCCGCTGCGTTTCCTCAAGAAATTCGCTCCGGTTATGGGCTTTGCGTTCTCGACCGCAACCTCTAACGCCACTATCCCGATGAATATCGATACGCTGGAGGAAAAAATCGGCGTTAACCGCCGTATTTCGTCCTTCACCATCCCGCTCGGCGCGACCATCAATATGGATGGTACGTCCATCATGCAGGGTGTTGCCGTTGTATTCGTTGCACAGGCGTTCGGCATCCAGCTGAGCCCTGCGGATTATCTGACCGTTATTGCAACCGCAACGCTCGCCTCCATCGGTACCGCAGGCGTGCCGTCGGTTGGTCTGGTTACGCTGGCAATGGTATTCGATTCGGTCGGTCTGCCGGTTGCCGGTATCGGCCTGATCATGGGTATCGACCGTATCCTCGATATGGCGCGTACTGCCGTTAATATCACCGGCGACGCTGTCTGCACCACGATCGTGGCGCATCAGGACGGCGCACTGGATAAGTCTGTATTTAACAAAAATTAAATCAAACTAACAGGAAAACCCCCGTATTTCTTACGAAATACGGGGGTTTTCTGGTGCCGCCAGCCGGAATCGAACCGGCACGGGTTTAACTCCGGGGGATTTTAAGTCCCCTGACAGTGTCCATTTATTACGCATGACCTTTCCGGTCACTTTCTGATTTACAGATTACAGCATATTATGTGACCATATCTGCAAAATCAACAAAAATACAGAACTTTTAACCACAGTGTCCGAAAAGGTCCAACTGCAATTCTCGGCAATTTCTTCGGTTCTGTTAGAAATTTGTTAGAAAACAGCCATTCCCCGCGGCGCTTATTTCAGCTTGAATTTCTTCGTCGCTCCCCGGCCGCTGATTACAATCAATCCATCTTCACTCATTCGACGCGTCAGCATATATGCACGCGTCTTTTTTATATTCAGCAGCTCCTGCAAATCTTCATCATTCATTTCGCCGTACTCTTTCAGATAGTCCAGAACGATCTTCATCTGCGGCGTAATATTCGCTGCCTGCTCTGCTGCTTTTTCTTCGTGTTTTTCTTCGACAGCCGCATTCATATTCGGCAAGATCAATTTGAATGTATTATGCGTTACCTCAATGCGCGGCTGTGCCGGACAGTTCTTATACAGCGCATAGATTTTACGAATGCCCGTGCCGTAGGATTCAATCAAGCGCAGACGATGAAATACCTCTGCAAGGTTGCGGTTGCGCGGCTGAGAAATACCACTGCGAATATCCTCCGCAGACAGGCCGGGCAGCAGTCCGCCGATTGAAATGAACTCCATGCACGAGTCATTGACGTTGATAATAATACTGCCGCTGAAGCTGTAGTCCCGATGAACGAGCGCATTCAGCAGGGCTTCACGGATTGCATCTTCCGGATAATCCACCTTGTCAATGCGTTCCAAGCCTTCAAACGTCGAGGCAGTGCGATTGCAGAGTGAAAGATAGGCATAGCTGTCGTCAAGCTGCTTGAACACCGAGCCGCCAAATTCCTTTGCATCTTTGAACGTGATGTTCTCCGCATCCCCGAATACCGCAATTTTCGTCGTATGCTGACACTGGTCTGACAGCAGCAACGCCAGATTTGTGTACTGATCGTCGTATACGTTCCGCATACCCAGAGCGATGTATTTATCCTCTGCAAATTCTACTTTATAGCGTTTGAATGCCGCCGCAGCCTCTTCAAAGGTCAAATCCTGCTGTAAGGCTCGCATTTGCTCATATACGTCACCGTCAGAGTCTTTTATCATCTGTCGGATTTGCTCAGGAGAGGCTTGGACACTGCTGGCTCCCTGCCGTACATAAACGCCGTTCGGCTTCAAGCCCTTGCCCTTCAGATAATACGGCTTGTAGCTGCCCTCACCGATTTCAATGCGAATGACCTGGTTATCCTGCAGCACATAGCGAACAAACATGGTTACATCCGGTTGGATTGCGTCCCGAACACCATTTGTCAGACGAGTATAGGTTCCGTCTACATCGTCAATCCCTGTGGCATTGCCCTGATCGTCAACGCCAATGTAAATAATGCCGCCGTCTGTGTTCGCAAAAGCGATGACTTCTTTGTAAATTTCATCCGTTAACTGAGACTTATATTCAATGCGTTCGCTCTCGTATTGCATATGGTATGCCTCCTGTTGTTCTTACTATTTAGTATACACCGTTTTTTCACTTTTACAACCTTATGTAGTGAATTTTCACTTTTATACGTGAATTTTCACCAACATTATTCACCGCAGTATATTCGCCTTAGGTACGGATTGCCGTGAAAATCGTACTTATCTATTCTAACCTTTTTACACTTTCTATCATTTATAATGCTATATTCAGGTCTAAACTCCTTTGTTAAGGCATTTGAGAAGAAAATCTATTAAATCGAAAATGTAATTTATTTTTGATAAATGTCCACTATTCGGCATTATCTTTTTACATTCCGATAACATATAGATAATCTTAACACATAGGAGGTTATCTCTATGGATATGAAAAGACATCTTAAATCTGCACTGAAACAGCTTGGTTTTGATAAGCCTCGCAAGGCTCAGATTATTCCGATGAATACGCTGGATGCTGAACAGGATGCGATCGTCATTGCTGCTACTGGTTCCGGCAAGCAGGTTATCTATGAAACCGTTGGACTTGCTCATTCCGATAAGCTGACTATCGTCATCGAGCCTTTGCTTGCGCTGATTTACAATCAGGTGCAGACGTTACAGGAGCATGACGTTTCTGCCGATTATATCGATATGACTCGCTCGCAAGGAGACATTGATAAGATACTGAACAAGGTACGCAAGGGTAAGTTCAACTTTCTCTATGTCACACCGGAACGACTGCAAAACCATGCGTTTATTGAAGCTATGCAGCATTCGGATATCTTTATGATCGTGGCGGACGAGTGTCACTGCATTACGGAATGGGGTTATACGTTTCGTGACGCTTATCTTCACATCGGCGATTTTATCAACAAGCTAAAGCATAAACCGGTTATCTGTGCCTGCTCTGCGACGATACCGGCTGACTCTCTCGATACCATTCGTGATAGCCTGCACATGAATAAACCGGCTATTCTCCGCAGTGATTTGCGACGTGATAATCTTATTCTGCTCAAGAAGGATGTTACCTGCAACAAGAAAACGCTGGAGGAACGACTTGAATTCCGTATTAAGAAGCTCTGCAAGGTGATTGATAAGTACCACAAGACCGGCTCCGTTCTTATCTTTGCGCAGACAACTACATATGTGGATGCTCTGTACAATATTTTAATTGAAAAATATCCCGACGACGTTACACGCTATCACTCGAGAATTAGGCCGGAACGCCGCAAGAAACAGCTGCTGTTCGACTTCCTGCAAGGCAAAAGAAAGATGATGATTGCAACTTCCGCGTTCTCGATGGGTATTGATGTTCCTGATATTGAACTTGTCGTACACTTCAACGCACCAATCAATATGACGGATTACATCCAGCAGATTGGCCGAGCGGGACGCGACGGACGCAAGGCACACTGCGTTCTCTTCTACGACCAGAACGGCGACGATGAGGCAATCTCGAACAGCTTTATCAAGAAAGCGAAAAAGCAGTCACCCAAGGTTGCGAAAGTAATAAAGGCAAAACTGAGCCAGGTACACAACTTTATCCATAGCGACAGCTGCATGGTATGCGATATCCTCGAGTACCAAGGACAGCACGAAACGAAAACCTGTAAGCGCTGTACAGTCTGCGCTCAGAAACGGAGGAATAGTAAATGATTATGAACGAATCTGGTATCCACACATTTTCGTTGAAATTACAATGCAAATATTCAGAAATCCAGAATATTATCGAACAAAATGAGTGCATTCGCACCGAAAAAGGGAAGTTAGGTCTTTCACCGTATTACCAGATGCCACAGTTCAAGGATGTCGGCGTTGAGATACAGCTTGGTCAGTCTGTTTCGCACCCGTGCTGGCTGATATTGATTGTCAATCCGTCTTCGTTGCTCGCTGGTGCTTATGAACCGACCGCATTATTTCAGGCTGACGAAAAGTCTGTTCAGCAGGTAAAGCACCGTCTGCGGAATATCCTTGATAAAATCGGCGTTAACCGGCGGCTCAAGGAGTTCAAGCTGTCACGGTGTGATTTGACCTGCAATCTGTATTATGAACGCAAGGCGGATGTTCAAGATCGTTTGGATATTTTCAAGAAATCCTTTCCTATCCCCCATTACAACACGGTTAAGTTTGGAAAATACGCAAATTCCGATGAGCAATTCAAGGGAGCCAATAAGCATTCGTGGACGATTGAGAATAAGTCTAAAAGCTGTGCTTTCTCAGTTTATGATAAATCGTATGAGCTTGAGAAACGGCATGATATCAAGATTGACGAGCATATTCTTCGACTGGAATTGCGGTTTGGGCGTTCGAAAATCACCAAGTTGACTAAGGCTAAAGACTGGGAAAGTCAGCTGATCGAACTTGGCTCTCAGGTTGAAAATCAGCAGCATAAGTTTCTCCACCGGCTGCATATGATGCACTTTGACCCGGTTTCGCTTCCCGAGCTGCTGGACCGTATCAATGCCTCCAAGTACCGCGAAAAGACGAAAAAGAAGCTGCGCCGTATCGCGAAAAAGGCGAACGACTGCGTTTCGCTCGCAGCCGTCCAGAAAGATTGCAGGATTAAAAAATCTGACCTTATTAAATTGTTGGGGAAGTTTGAGGAGATGGAGACAGGATGTATTTCATTCCAGTCATAAATCTATTTCTCATCAGTGCATGCAGGCAAATTTTCTCTTTTATCATCATTTATAATTTTCGTTCTAACGGCCTGTTGCAGGGTATTTGTGCCTGCTTAAACAGCATGATTTGACGTTCAATCGCCAACATTAGAATAAGTATACATGAATTAAAGTGAAATGTGCTTTCACCCATGTCAAGGAGGTTTTACCATGTCGAACGATGAAATCCTAACCGTCAAAGAGACGGCTGCCCTGCTCAAGACAACGCGCCAGCAAGTGCGCAAGATGATCGTAAACGAAGAACTCCCAGCCGTAAAGGTCGGCCGGGAGTGGAGAGTGCTGAAAGCGGGGATTGTGGAGTTTTTTGAGAAACAGATATGTTACTGACATATAAACATCCTAAGATGAATGCAAAATCTTGCATCAAATGCGATGTGTTGTGTGCTCATATGAGCGAGAAAACTCCATATGGCGTATATTCAGCCATACGGAGTTTCCCATATTAGAAGAGAGAGGTGGCTTAATAGGAATAAATTATTTAATATTGATTGCCTGTTCGGTTTCTTTGTCAAACAGATGAATTTTGTTCTTATCGATAGCAAGCGAAATATGGTCGCCGCTTTCCGCCTGCACGCGGGACGGTGCGCGCACGATAAGTTTCTGACCGCCGCATACAGCATGGATATAAATTTCCGCACCCATCATTTCTGCGATTTCAACTTCGGCCTCTACCGTGCTGTCCTCGCTCATTTCCAGGAATGCGCTTTCCGTATGGAAGTCCTCCGGACGGACGCCGAGAACCACCGTCTTTCCGGCGTATTCCGCCATCAGCTTGTCCGGGAACTTGCCCTGCGGCAGAGGGATGAGTTTGCCGGCAAAATTGACGCCGTAGCCTTCTTTTCCCTTTTCGATCGTGCAGTCGATGAAGTTCATCTGCGGAGAACCGATAAAGCCGGCTACAAACATATTGCAGGGCTTGTTGTAGAGGTTTGTCGGCGTATCGGCCTGCTGAATGATACCGCTCTTCATAACAACGATACGGTCGCCCATCGTCATCGCCTCGGTCTGGTCGTGCGTTACGTAGACAAAGGTCGTGCCCAGTCTTTTATGCAGGCGGGCAATCTCCGCGCGCATCGAGGTACGCAGCTTGGCATCCAGGTTGGACAGCGGCTCGTCCAGCAGGAATACATCAGGGTCGCGCACCATAGCGCGTCCCAGTGCGACACGCTGACGCTGGCCGCCGGACAACGCCTTAGGCTTGCGGTTCAGCAGATGCTCCAGATCCAGAATTTTAGCTACTTCATGAACCTTCCGGTCGATTTCGTCCTTCGGCATCTTCTGAAGCGACAGTCCGAACGCCATATTCTTGTAAACCGTCATATGCGGATACAGCGCGTAGCTCTGGAAAACCATCGCAATATTGCGGTCCTTCGGCGCGACGTCATTGACGCGGCGCTCGCCGATATACATATCACCGTCCGTGATCTCCTCAAGACCTGCAATCATACGCAGCGTAGTCGATTTACCGCAGCCGGAAGGGCCGACCAGCACGACAAATTCCTTGTCCGCGATTTCAAGATTAAGTTTCGGCACTACTTCAACGCCGCCGGGATATACCTTTCTAATATTCTGTAAAGAAATCTTTGCCATTCCTTGATTCCTCCTTATTCGTTTGCACTTACTTCAAACAGTCGTGCCGAGATATTCACCGGCAGCTCGACCGCAAGTTCGCCGCTTTCCTTGTGCCATGCGCAGCGGCACGCGGCATTCTGCGGATAGAGGCACTTTACACTTGCGTCTTTTCCGCGCAGATGCGAAATGGGAAGCAGACAGGTATCGTTTCCGCTGTCGCTGCGCCATACCGCAATATAGTTTTTGTTTCCGGCTTTCAGTCCGAGAGATACCCACGAATCCCCGTACGAGGACAGACCCAGTGGCCAGAACGGAACCGCCCGCCGAATATCCTGCCGGATGCTCTTGTAGCATGCAATGCCTTCCTTCACCAGCGCGAACCGAGCCGGGCTGAGATTGACCAGATGGCCACTTTGGTGAATGCGAAGCAGCATTGCGTTGACCATGTTGAAAATCGTTTCTTCTTCATCACCGTCGGTCAGCGGATAGGACCACACCGCAGCCTGCTCCGGGGTGACCGCCGCCGGTGCATTGGCGGCCAGAGTCGCGTACTGCCGGTAATCGGTCTGGTCGCTTGTGGACTGAAGGCTGTGCCGTGCCAGCATCGCATAGTCCGTCCGCATGCCGCCGCTTGAGCAGTTTTCTATGACGAGCTCCGGGTATTTTTCAAAAATATGATCGATCCATGCCAGATACGCCCGGTTATGCTCCAGCAGACCCTGACCCGTGCTGTCGGCCTGCTGATCGGTACCGGTGCCCGGCTCGATGTTGTAATCCATCTTGATATAGCCGACGCCGTATTCATTGACCATGCGGTCGATCACCCGCTCGGCATAGTCCCGAACCTCCGCATTGCGGAAATCGAGCTGATAGCGCCCCTTATCGCACACACGCCTGCCGTGCCGCATGAAGAACCAGCTGTCCGGAAGCTGCTTTGCCAGCGGACAGTTGACGCCCATGACTTCCAGCTCCAGCCATGCGCCTGGGATCATGCCCGCGTCGCGTATGGCATCCATGACCTCTTTGAAGCCGCCCGGGAAGCGCTTTTCCGAGGGGCGCCACTCACCGACGCCGTCCCACCATGCGCCGTCCGCATACCATCCGCAGTCTACGACAAAGTATTCGCATCCTGCTTCCCGCGCCTTCGGAATCATTTCCAGTTCCTTCTGCGTCGTGGGGTCACCGGACAGGCAGTTCATATAGTCATTGAAAATGACCGAGAGCTGCTCATTGTCACGATTCGGGCGGCGTATCCGCCGTCGGTATTCGGTCAGTGCAGCCATAGCGCGATCCATGCCTGCGGTTTCCACACCGATGCAGGCAGGAACCGAAACAAAGGTCTCGCCCGGCATCAGCTGCTTCCACCAGTGGTTATGCAGCTCATCCGGACCGCCAAGCTCCAGATAATACTGCCCTTCGTAGTCACTGATCTCCCAGTGCCACGAACCGTTATGTTCGATCTGCCAGTAAAGCGATACGCCGGCTTCCGTATCCTCGAGATACGCCATCGGAAGATACTCCTTGGTAGACCAGTTGCCCGTATTGCTCACCGAAAAGACCTGCGTCGATTCGGCTTCCGGATCGGAACCGGCCGTGAAGGTCAAGCCCAGATCGGAAAAGCTGTATCTGTTCCAGTGCATTTCCCGTTTCCACGAGTGGTGCGGAACGCTGAGGCGCAGCTTGCGATCCGGTCGAATCAGGCCCTCTTTGCCGAGTCCCATCAGACAGAACGAGGAGAGCGCTTCCAGCCCCTGCGCTTCAGTCCCGCAGTTGGTTACCTCGGTCCAGCTGCGGACGACCGGAATGCCGTCATAAAACTGATAATGCATGGTCAGATGCAGTCCGGTTTCCTCGTGAACGGTCTCCCATTCCAGCTTGCGGCCGGTGTCATTCCGGCTGTCGCGGAAATCCAGATACTTCATTTCATATCCGGGCGAGGTCTCTACGATTTTCGCACCATGCCAGTTGCTGGGGCGATTGCGTCCGGTCACCTGTATCTCGGAGGGGAAATACAGGTCCTTTTCTCCCTGCCGGACGAGTGTGTTCTCGTCTATCGGAAGGGCGGAGAAATGCACCAGCCGGACCTTATCGCGGCGCACCTCAAAGACCATATGGATACCGTTTTCGTTGATTGCGATACGCTTCATGGCAAACCTCCATCAGCCCTTGACCGAACCGCTCATCAGACCGGCAAGGAAGTATTTCTGAAGGAACAGGAAAATGATCGTAACCGGCAGGACCGAAATGACGGATGCCGCCATCAGGCCGCCCCAGTCTACCAGGTTCGCGCCTTTGAAAAGCATGATAGCCGGCGTCAGCGTGCGCAGCTTATCGGACGAAATCAGAACGTAGCCGAACATGAACTCATTCCACGCATTGATGAACGCATACAGACCGGTCGAAATCAGACTGGGAATCGAAACCGGAAGAATGACGCGGATCAGCGTCTTTGCTTTGGAGCAGCCGTCGATCTCGGCGGCTTCTTCCAGGTCGATCGGTACCGTGTCAAAAAAGCTGCTCATCATAAAGGTGCAGAGCGGAATGACGAACGTGGTGTATGCCAGCACCAGAGAAATGTGCGTCTCCAGCATATGCATCTGCTGCATGATCATATACAGAGGTACCAGAAGAAGAACGCCCGGAATCATCTGCGACAGCATCATCATGAAGTTCGAAGTCTTCACGATGCGCTTGCGGTAGTAACGGCTCAGCGCATAGCCGGCCAGCACCGCAATGATCATGGAGATGAGCGTTGCGGCGAGGGAAACGACAAAGCTGTTCTTAATATAGGTAAGAAAGCCGTTATCGACCAGCACGCGACGGAAGTTATCGATCGTTGGATTGTCGATCAGCAGCGAAGGAACTGCCGAACGGATCTCATCCTTCGGTTTCAATGCAGAAATCAGCATCCAGAAGAATGGGAAAACACAGATGACCGCCAGAATGCTGATCAGAATGTAGGTAACGGCGGAAACAGCCGCCCTTGTTTTTTTACTGCCCATTTTTTCCGCCCCTTTCTCAGCCTGCCTGGCTGTTGATTTTTTCTCGTTTGCGGTAATAGAATACGAACAGGATCGTCATGACCGTAAACATCATGGTAGACAGCGCGGACGCTGCGCCGACATTGAACTTTTTCATCGAATAACGATAGATCATGATCGGCAGCGTTTCGGTAGCGTAGTTCGGGCCGCCCTCTGTCATGACCCAGATAAAGTCGAAGTTGATCGCGGTCCAGATGACATGGATGAATACGATGACCAGCGATACCGACTTCAGCTGCGGCAGCGTAATGCGGAAGAAGCGGGTGAACATGCCCGCGCCGTCGATCGCCGCTGCCTCCGACAGGTCGCCGGGAATCGACTGCATCGCAGCCAGGAAAGAAATCGTGTAGTACGGGAAGCTGCGCCAGATATTTACGAAAATGACTGTCGCCATAGCAAATCTGGCGTCGCCGAGGAAGTTTATCGGAGCCTGGACGATATGCAGATGAGTCAGCAGGTAGTTTACAATGCCGAAATCTGTATTGAGCATCCAGTCCCATGTCATGCCTGCAACGATGATCGGAACCAGCCAGGGAATAAAGACGCAGGTTCGGAAAATCGCGCGGCCCTTGAATTTCTGATTCAGCAGAACAGCTGCCAGCATGCCGACGATATACTCACCGGCTACCGAGCACACTGTCCAGATTACGGTGTTTTTCGCATCATTCCAGAAGTGTTCATCATTGAGAATTGTCTTGAAGTTATCCAGACCTGCAAATCCGGAAACATTGGGCTTTATCAGGTTTACCTGAGAAAACGCATCATGGATTACCTTGCCCAGCGGATAGGCAATCATTACCGCCAGAAACAGCAGAGCGGGCGCCAGCATGATCCAGGCTGTCCGGTTGTCTCTTTGGTCGCGTGTTAAGTATTTTTTCTTCTTTTCCGGCATATTTCTCCACCTTTCTCCAGGATTAAGAGTATGCATACCGGAACGGCTTCCGCTCCGGTATGCACCATTTTCTTTTTACGAAGCGCTCAGCTCGCCGGACTCTTCCAGAGAGGTGTTGACTGCATCGGCCAGCCACTCTGCTGCTGCCTGCGGCGTCATGCCCTCCTGAAGGACCTTAGCGATGGAATCGATCATAGCCTGAGAAATGCTGCCCAGCGTTACCGGCGGGAATGCAACGCCGTTATCGGACAGAGCCTGGAAGTCCTCGGTCCACTTGCCCGGAACGGTTACATCGGAACGCGGAGATGCGCTGGAGTAAACGTCCTGCTGCCATTCCTTGCCGCATACGTAGGTCGCAAAGTCGAATGCTGCGTCGTTGTTCTTGCTGGTGTTGAACAGGAACAGCGGCTTCAGCTCCATGTAGGTTGCCGGCGTGCCGCCTTCCGGTACCGGAATCGGCTCTACGGTAACATCGGACATCACTTCCGGATTGGCGTCCTCTTTTTCCTGGAGCCAGTTGCCGGTTACGTAGCTGGCGGAGAAGCCGTTGACGAAGTTGTCGTCGGTCTCTTCATAGCCGAAGCTCTTGGAGTTCGGATCGACAACGCCGCTGTCGATGCAGTCCTTATAGAACTGGAACACGTCTGCCGCTGCGGCCAGCTGGTCTGCATTATCCTTCCAGGTATTCTTGTACATGCCGTCATCCTGCAGCGAGCAGATCTCAAGGCCCTTCTGCGCCAGATAAACGATCATTTCCTGCGGAGCACGCACGCCCGTGCAGGCCAGCGCATACGGATAGGTGCCGGTCTTATCCTTGAAATCCGTCATGGAAAGCACATCGTCCCAGGTAGCCGGTACGGACGCGCCGCCCTTTTCCATGATATTCTCGTGGCACAGATAAGCGCGAACCGTCATTTCGTACGGCACACCGATGATCTCATCGCCGATGGACATACCCTTCATGACCGCGTCGCTCAGTACGGAAGCGTCGTCCCAGTTTGCGTAGCGGTCGGACAGGTCCTCCAGAATGCCCATGCTGTGGAATTCGCCGGTCCACTCGGGCAGGCCCCACGCAACGTCCGGCGTATTGCCACCCGCAGCCGCGGAGAGGATCTTGTCATGCAGCATGTCATAGGAGAACTCGGTATAGTTGACCTTGACGCCGGTCTGCTCCTCATACTGTGCTACCAGCTTCTTTACGTTTTCGCGCTGCGAATCCGACAGGTTGGACGACCAGACCTCAAGCGTCGTGCTGCCGTCTGCGCTGCTGCCGCCGTTAGAAGACGAACCGCCGCATGCCGCCAGCGAAAGTGCCATGCTGGCTGTCAGCACGCCTGCCAGAGCTCTTTTCCACATTTTTCTCATTTTTCATACCTCTTTCTCTGTTTTTGTCCTGTTATCTCTTCCACTCTACTTCTCTGCTGCTTATTCCGCCCTCCTTATGCGCTGCCGTCCAGCAGGCGACGGCGTTTTTATTTTCAGGCCTTCTGACCGTAATAAGCGTTTTTGCCGTGCTTGCGCAGATAATGCTTGTCCAGCAGCTCCTGCTGCATCGGCTGCACGGTATTGTTGGAAACCAGCAGGTCCTGCCATGCCATCAGCGCACATTCCTCCAGCACAACGGCATTTTCTACCGCCTTTTTCGGCGTCGCGCCCCAGGTGAACGGGCCATGGCTGTGAACGATGACCGCCGGGACCTGATTCGGGTTTTTATCGCGGAAGGTCTCGACAATCACCTTGCCGGTCTCCTTCTCGTACTCGCCCGCGATCTCTGCCGGCGTCATTGCGCGCGTGCAGGGGACCGCACCGTAGAAATAGTCGCCATGCGTCGTGCCGAGCGCCGGAATCGGCATGCCGGCCTGCGCAAAAGTCGTTGCCCAGCGGGAATGCGTATGTACGACGCCGCCGATATCCGGGAAGGAGCGATACAGTTCGATGTGCGTCGGGGTGTCCGAGGACGGGCGAAGCGAACCTTCGACAACCGTTCCGTTCAGATCGACCACGACCATATCATCCGCCGTCATGTCCTCATATTCCACACCCGACGGCTTGATAACGATCATGCCCTTTTCCCGGTCGATACCGGATACATTACCCCAGGTAAATGTGATGAGCTTGTGCTTTGGGAGCAGGAGATTGGCTTCCAGCACCTCTTGCTTGAGCTGTTCCAGCATAGCGTCTCTCCCCTCCTTATTTCAGCTTCCATGCCAGATCGGACACGAGCAGCTGCTGCTTGAGTGCCGAAATGGTGGTATCCTTCGTAATATGAACAAATTCAATGCCCATGATCTCTGCCCAGTCTTCCATCTGCTCAGCGGTAACGGCATAGGAGAGCACCGTATGATGCGCGCCGCCTGCCATGATCCATGCGTGGATACCGGTTTTCAGATCCGGCATACCCTTCCACATAACGCGGGCTACCGGCAGATTGGGCATTTCGTAAATCGGCTTGATGCATTCAATATCCTGTACAATCATGCGGAGACGGCCGCCCATATCGATCAGCGAAACGACAATGGCGTTGCCCGGATGTCCCTCAAAGACCAGACGTGCTGGTGCAGCCTTGCCGCCGATACCCAGCGGATGTACCTCGATGCGCGGCTTTTCCGCCGCAACAGACGGGCAGACCTCCAGCATATGCGCACCGAGCGAAAGCTCCTTGCCCGGCTCAAGGTCGTAGGTATAATCCTCCATGAAGGCCGTTCCGCCCGGGACGCCCTCGCTCATCTGTTTCATGATGTGCGTCAGCGCGGATACCTTCCAGTCGCCCTCGCCGCCGTAGCCGTAACCCTTTGCCATCAGGTCCTGCGAAGCGATGCCGGGAAGCTGTTCCATGCCCCAGAGATCCTCAAAGGTATTGGTATATGCGCCGCAGCCGTGCTCATCCAGCATTTTCTGAATGGCGATCTCCTCGCGCGCCTGGTAGCGGACGGTTTCCATGTCATCGGTCGCGAACTCGTAATTCTGCTGATATTCCTTCATCAGGCTGTCGATTTCCTGCTCACTTACCTGATTCATCACTTCAACAAGATCGCCGACTGCATAGGTATTCACCTGCCAGCCGAGCTTCATCTGTACTTCGACCTTATCGCCTTCGGTCACCGCGACCTGACGCATATTATCGCCAAAGCGCATGACCTTCAGCTCGCGGCTTACGGCTGCGCCTACTGCGGCACGCATCCAGCCACCGATTTTTTCCTGTACATCTGCATCTTCCCAGTATCCTGCAACGATCTTGCGCGGCAGACGCATGCGCGCTGCGATGAAGCCGTGTTCGCGGTCGCCGTGCGCCGACTGGTTCAGGTTCATGAAATCCATGTCGATGCCTTCGTTCGGAATGTTGCGGTTGAACTGCGTTGCGAAGTGGCAGTACGGCTTCTGGAGCACCGACAGTCCGCCGATCCACATCTTAGAAGGCGAAAACGTGTGCATCCAGACGATCACGCCCGCGCAGCGGCTGTCGGCGTTTGCCGCTCGCATTACCTCCGTGATTTCATCCGGAGTCTTTGCTACCGGCTTCAATACCAGCGAGCAGGGAAGCCTGCCCGACCGGTTCATTCCCTCCGTCATGATCTGCGCGTGTTCCTTTACCTGACGGAGCGTTTCTTCACCGTATAAATGCTGAGAGCCTACAATCAGCCAAAATTCATAATCCTTCAGTGCCATGCGGTATCTTCCTTTCTGTTTTTCCCTGCGTTTTTCATACCGCCTGTATTGCGGTTTCCTCAACAGCCAGAAGTCCCTGATATGCGTGCATATAAGCGGTAAATCCGGCAATGTCCGCGGGAGCCGGATCCTTTTCGATGATTGGCATATCCGTAAAGACGTTCTGTTCCATGTACTGCGCCAGTGTCATTCCCTCTCCGCTCAGCATATATTCCGCCAGCAGCGCGATACCCCACGCGCCTCCCTCGCCGGCGTTTTCCATAACCGATACAGGAACACCTATCGCAGCAGCCATGATTTTCTGCCCCGCCTCCGGTGTCTTAAACAGACCGCCGTGACCCATCAGTCGATCCAGCTTGACGGATTCTCCTTCGGTCAGCAGCTCCATTCCTATTTTAAGGGTTGCCACAGCAGAATACAACTGTGCGCGCATAAAGTTTCCGAGCGTCAGGCGGCTTTCCGGACGGCGTACCAGAAGAGGCCGTCCCTCCTCCATGTCAACGACCGGCTCACCCGACAGATAGTTGCAGCACAGAAGGCCGCCGCCGTCTTTTTCTCCCTCCGCCGCTTTGGAATATAGCAGCGAATAAAGTCTGTCATCACTCAGATCGCTTCCGATGCAGTGTGCGAACTCCTGAAGCATGCCTGCCCATGCGTTGATCTCCGAGGTGCAGTTGTTGCAGTGCACCATGGCAACCGGCTTGCCATCCGGCGTCGTCACCATGTCGATCTCCGGATATACCTGACTGAGCGGGCGCTCCAGCACGACCATTGCGAAAATGGAGGTGCCTGCCGATACATTGCCGGTGCGCTCGGCGACCGAGTTTGTCGCGACCATGCCGGTTCCGGCGTCGCCTTCCGGCGGACAGAACGGTGTACCGGGCTGCAGCTCGCCGGTCGGATCCAGCAGCTGTGCACCCTCCGGTGTCAGCCGGCCGGCCTGTACGCCCGCGGGCAGAACCCGTGGAAGAATGTCCAGCAGCTTCCATCTGAAATGATGCCCGGCAACCAGCCGGTCAAAGCGGTCCGCCATATCGGCGTCGTAGGTCATCGCGGCGCTGTCGATCGGGAACATACCAGACGCCTCGCCGACGCCAAGAACGCGTTCTCCGGTCAGCTGCCAATGTACGTATCCTGCCAGCGTTGTCAGGTAATCTATGGAGGAAACATGCGCTTCCTCGTTCAGAATCGCCTGATACAGGTGCGCGATGCTCCAGCGCTGCGGAATATTAAACGAAAACTGTTTGGTCAGCAGGTCGGCCGCCCGGTCGGTAATGGTGTTTCTCCATGTACGGAATGGAACCAACTGATTGCCGTCGCGGTCAAATGCCAGATAGCCGTGCATCATGCCGCTGAAGCCGATTGCATCCAGAACGGTGATCGAACTGCCGTACCGCATCCGGTACCGGTCCGCCATATCGCGGTAGCACGCCTGCAGGCCGTTCCATACCTGCTCCAGCGGATAGGTCCAGATGCCGTTGACCAGCTGATTTTCCCATGTATGACTTCCTGTTGCAAGGACCGCACCATGTCCGTCGGTCAAGACGGCCTTGATTCGTGTAGAACCGAATTCAATGCCCAGCACCTTGCGCTGCGGCGCAGGCTGTACATTGAATTGTTCCGTCATGCTCATTTGTACGCACCTTCTTTTTGCTGTACTCACCGATATGTAAGTATCTTTTGTATTTTTATTGTAGCAATTGTACGTACAAAAAAGCAAGACGGGAAAATGCACTGAATTTTCCCGTCTTTTTTATTCATATTATCCAAAAAGGTATTATTTCAGGCAGCGTACAGAACCGCGTTCAACAATATTAGGCTTGATTTTAATATGTTCTCTATGCTCCGGATCTTCCAGACAGCGCATCAATACATTTGCGGCAGTTTCTCCGATATCCGCTGCCGGATAGGTCACAGTCGTCAGATTGTACAGCAGCGAGCCGGCGAACGGCGAATTATCGAAGCCGACAACCGACAGATCGTCCGGAACGCGCTTTCCGGCGCGCCGCAGCACATCGATCAGCTTTGCGGCGATTTCGTCATTATAACATACCACCGCTGTGCTGTCCGCCAGACGCTTGAGGATCATTTCATCCATAGAGCCCTCGAACAGATAGCGGACATCCTCTGTCGTGTACCACAGAATGCAGTCATCCTTGATGTGCCCGTTATTCTTCTGCATTCCCTTTACAACGCCCTCGTAGCGTTTTACGCCCTGAATATCATCGGATTTGAAAATCCCGCCGATCTGCGTATGCCCCTGGTCAATCAGATGCTGCGTGAGCAGCTCGCCCGACTGTACATCATCCATCAGTACGTAGCTGTCGTTTGCGCCGTCATAGCAGCCGTTGATAAACACCATGGGGATGCCTGCATCGCGAAAACTTTGCAGAATACCTTCGTTCGGCGTAGGGAGAGCCGTTTTGGTGCCCTCGATGATCAGTCCGTCCACACCTGCCGCCAGCAGCTTCTGCAACGCCGTCGCCTCGTTCAGCGTTTTATTGTGCGTAAGTCCCAGCGTAAACAGATAGTCATGACGGCTCAGCACCCGCTCGATGCCGTTGATGATGCCGGGAAAAATATAATCGTCCAGATACGTGGTCAGCACACCGACTCTGCGGGTGCGGGATTCGCTGCGGTTCACCCGGCCGGCATTCTGCTGACATACGAACGTGCCGCGCCCCGGCGTCCGCTTCAGCAGCCCCTCCTGCTCCAGGCCGCTGATCGCCTGCCGTATCGTCTGCCGGCTGTATCCAAACTGCTCAGCAAGCTCCAGTTCCGTTGGAATCTGCTGATTCGCAGTGTATTCTCCGCTATTTATCTGGTCCCTCAGCCATTGCTGTAACAGCTGATATTTGGGCTGTGCCATATCTCATTCTCCTTGATTTGCCATTATCATTATTACATCTCCTATTATAACGTATGTTTTCATTTTTGTAAACAAAATGTACGTACAATTTTGCATATCTATTTTCTGTCAGGGTCGCCGCTCAGCCGGAGCCGGTTCTGCAGCCGCCACGTTCTGGGCGGCACCTGCATTCTGTTCTTAAACGCTTTATTGAATTGCAGCGCGCCTTCATAGCCAACCTGCTGCGCAATCTGATAAATCGGCAGATTAGTGTTGACCAGCAACTCTTTGGCCTTATCCATTCGATAATTGATCAAATATTCCTGCAATGTGACGTGCAGCGTGCTGCGAAACAGCCTTGCCAGATGGCTTCGGGTGACATTGCAGAAACCGGCGATTTCATCCAGCGAGCGAATATCCGCATAGCGCGATTCGATATAGCGCATCGCCTCCGCAATGTAGACATTGGCGATATTGATATCCGTCGTAACGTTTTTTGACTGTACCGCGGTATTTTCCATCAGTCCGTCAAAGAAAAGATGCAGTTGCCCGATAATGAACGCTTTTGAGGCATCGGGGTGGCCGAGTATCTGACGCAGCGGCTCCCGGACGCGGGAAGATACCGCATGCGCATAGCTTTGGGGGTAAAAAACCGGATTATTCCGCGTCAGGCCGCACGCACGGAGATACGACGGTACGCTCAGGCCGGTGAATACGATCCAGATATAATGCCATGGGTCGTTCTCATCAGCACGGTACATATGCGCGGTATGCGGCTCCAGCAGAAAACCTTCTCCCGCCTTGACTTCAATCGTTTCAGAGAGAATATTCTGTCCTTTTTCGCCGGAGGGCTGAAGCATAACCACACCTTTTCCCGATACAACGTAATGAAAAATGTATTCATTACGAATATTCGGGCCAAAGGCATACAGCGGCGAACACTGCTGATCGCCGATTTCCAGCAGCGCCAGATCCTGGCAGGTGTTGAAATTAAAAAGATATACTACCATGTCGGTCCGTCCCTTCAAAGCTGACTTTATCAAACATATCTAATAAAATTTTATAAATTTTATCGCAGAAAAATATTTTTTGCTTTTTTAAGTCATTTGATACTTTTTATAATAGTGCTATAATCCAATTTGTCAAGACAAACCAGTCGGATTTGATCATACAATTTCAGATTTACATGATTTATGAAAGAAGGGTAATTATGGACAAGAACTTGTTTGCTGTCAATCCGCCGATGGGCTGGAACAGCTGGGACTGCTACGGTGCCTCCGTTACGGAAGAGGACCTCATCCGAAACGCGGATTATATGGCAGAGCATCTGAAGCCCTATGGCTGGGAATACGTTGTATGCGATATTCAGTGGTCGGAGCCGACCGCAGATTCTACCGCCTATCACGCCTTTGCTGAGCTCTGCATGGACGAATACGGCCGTCTGATGCCCTCCCCAAATCGTTTTCCCTCCGCCGCAGACGGAAAAGGCTTCAAACCGATTGCTGACTACATTCACAGCAAGGGACTGAAATTTGGCATTCATATCATGCGCGGCATTCCGCGTCAGGCGGTTGCAAAGAACGTACCCATCAAGGGTACCGATGTTCATGCGCGTGATATTGCTCACACGGCTTCTATCTGCGCCTGGAACTCGGATATGTACGGTCTTAATCCCGTTGCCGTCGGCGCACAGGCCTATTACGACTCTCTGTTCGAGCTGTACGCTTCGTGGGGCGTCGATTTCGTCAAGGTAGATGACATCTGCGTGGTTTACCGCCGTATCAATCAGGATTACGACTATTCCGGCAGAGAAGAAATCGAAATGATCGCCGCAGCAATTCAGCATTGCGGCCGCGATATTGTGCTGAGTCTTTCTCCCGGACCGGCCATGGTGGAACAGGCGGACCACCTGCGCAAATACGCCAATATGTGGCGCATTACCAACGATTTCTGGGACCGCTGGGAAGATATTACTGAAATGTTCATGCGCTGCCGCAACTGGAGTCCTTACGTATCGAACGGCTGCTTCCCGGATTGCGATATGCTTCCGGTCGGCCATATCTCCATTCGCGGCTGCGAGCACGGCGTTTTCGAGCGCAACACGCTTCTGACCCGCCCCGAGCAGCGCACCATGCTGACGCTGTGGTCGATTTTCCGTTCGCCGCTTATGCTTGGCTGCGAGCTGACCGATCTGGATGAATGGACGCTCGGCCTGATTACCAACCCGGAAGTGCTGGCACTGCTGAAGGACAGCCGGAACGCCCGCGAAATTCTGAATGTCTGCGACACGATTGCATGGCAGGCTGAAGATGAGCAGGGTAACACCTACCTTGCCGTATTCAATCTCGGCAATCTTCCGGCAAAGCGCGAAATCACGCTGGACAAACTCGGTCTGTCCGGTGAATACACGGTTCACGACCTCTGGGGCGACCAGCCCGATGCTGTCGTTTCCTCCGGCATTGTATGCTCGATCGATACGCACGGCGCTGTTCTGTTTAAGCTCACGACAAAATCCTAATTCTCCTTTTCTTCAAAACACCACCCGCAAGGGTGGTGTTTTTTGTTCTGATCAAAACCGGCTTATTCCAATTCGCTCAGCAGCATATTCAGTTCAGATATGACATCATCCGCCGCACGGTCTGCCAGTCGAAGAACGCACGGATTGCCTGTTTTCATCGCATAGGACAGTCCCGCCTGCCGAAGCAGCTCCACATCATTTTCGTTATCCCCGAAAGCCATCGTTTCTTCTCGATTTATATGAAGATGGCGCTGCAAAACCGCAAGCGCTGTGCCTTTATCGCAGTCCTGCGGCAGCAGGTCCACCCACGCCATACCGGAAACCACAGGCCGCATCGCCCCTCCCGCAGCCTGCGCGATACGCAGACGGTATTCTTCGGTGGCGCCGTCCGGGAAATACGCCGCAATTTTCAGAAACGGCTCCGGCACCGCCGTCAGATCCTCTACAACCGCTACATCATTCCCCACAAAATATCGCATATGGTCCGCGTAAGCCGGGTCCTTTGGCTGAACATAGCACTGCATGACTCCGCTCAGCAGCGGTTCGCAGCCCTCCATCTCCAGCATGCAGCGCAGAATCTTCGTGCCGAGCGCCCGGTCGATCACCTGCTTATGCAGCACACTGCCGTCGCTGATGACCAGACTGCCGTTTTCGCAGATATAGTCGATTTTGTCCGCGACAGGGGCAAACAGCCGCCGCAGATTGGTATACTGTCTGCCGCTCGCCGCCGCAAAACGAATTCCGTGCTGTTCCAGCCGTTCAATAACGTCAAACAGCGCCGGGTCTAATCGGGTCTGTCCGCCTTGCAGCAGCGTCCCGTCAATATCACTTGCGATTAAATGAATCATATGACTAAATCCCCTTATATTATAAAAGAGCTCGAGATTGCGAACGCCATAGTAGTTTTAGACTTCCGCGTGACAGCGTACTTCCAACGCTCGTAATCAATTCACAATACAACCTATCTCAAATCAAAACGCCTAGACCATTACAGCTATGTGCATATCCGATTGATCCTCTATCCCATGCAGATACAGCATATCATAATAAGAAACAAAAGTCACTTATCTATATTCAAAATTCAAATTTTGACTGTAGACATTACTCTTGAACAGCAGAGCTTGTACTGTCCGTTTTTCCAATCAGATAAAATATATATTATATTCATGAGGGCCACAGGGTAATTCCCTGTGGCCTATTTTTGTTTGAAAGGAGAAGAAACATGTTCGAAAATCAAAAATTCCTGACACGTGGCGTGGAGAATGAAATCCCATCGTGGCTGATCAACCTCATATGGCACATGGTTTTGACGATGGAAGTGCCGAGAAAGGATTACCTGCAAGTGTTTATCCTTACCAAAACGCCAACCGGTCAGCACATCGTCCATAAGCAGGAGCAGCCGCCGTACCGCTACGAGCTTGATGTGCCGTGTGATGATGCCGTAAACGCGAAGGTGTTCGTCATCGACGATTTGACGCATTCTACTATGCTGCTTGCCGAAGAGTATTAAGTTTTACCAAACGAAATGGAGGAACAGACAATGAGCGAAACGAGAATTTGTGCAAACTGCGGTGCAGAATACCCAATTGAAGACATGTATCAAGCGGAAGGCGACTGGCTCTGCGAGGATTGTGCCGACCGCCTGACCGTAATCTGCGACCACTGCGCCGAGCGGGTCTACGAGGAAAACGCCGTCGAGGATGACACGCACACGCTTTGCGAGCATTGCTTTGATGAATATTATGTGCGTTGCGATGATTGCGGCCGCATTATTCATCGCGACCGCGCATATTGGGACGGTGACGACAACGCCTATTGCGTATCCTGCTGGGATGAGCATTGTAACATTATTCACGAGTACAGTTACACGCCGGACCTTGTTTTCCACGGCAAAGGTCTGCGTCATTTCGGCGTAGAGCTTGAAATCGATGACGGTGGCACGGTAAACAGCAACGCGCAAAAGCTCCTTGACATCGCGAACGCCAACGCCGAAAACCTGTACATCAAGACGGACGGCAGCCTGGATGAAGGCTTGGAGCTTGTCACTCATCCGATGACGCTCGAATACCATTTGAACGAAATGCCGTGGGCGGAAGTCCTCCGCAAAGCGCAAAGCATGGGCTATCTCAGTCATGCGGCAGGAACCTGCGGACTTCATGTACACATCTCTCGCTTGGCATTCGGCTGTACTTATGAGCAGCAGGAAGCCGCGATTGCGCGGTTGCTGTACTTTGTAGAGAAATTCTGGGCAGAGCTGCTGCGCTTCAGCCGCCGCACGCAGTCTCAGATGAACCGCTGGGCAGCGCGGTACGGCATCCGCCTCACCCCGTCTGAGCAGATGAACCACGCGAAAAATTCCTGCGCGGGGCGATATACTGCGGTCAATCTCACGAATGCAGATACGGTTGAAATCCGGATGTTCCGCGGCACGCTCAAGCTGAATACCCTCAAAGCCACCTTGCAGATGGTCAACCATCTCGTCGAGGTGGCTGTTTCTATGTCTGACACCGCTGTACAGGAGCTTAGCTGGTTTGATTTTCTGGACAACATCACCGAGCCAGAGCTTATCCAGTATTTGAAAGAACGTCGGCTTTACGTTAATGAACCTGTAAACACTTCGGAGGAGGAGTAATATGTGCAGTTTATTCGGCTTAATCGACTTTAAGGAGTGCTTGAGCACCCACACGAAGAACAAAATTTTGAACACGTTGGCGCGTGAATGCCAAGTACGCGGCACGGACGCGACTGGTATCGCGTACAATTTCAACGACCGCCTTCGGATCTACAAGCGTCCACTTCCTGCTCGAAAGATGAAGATTCACATTCCGCACGGTGTGAACGTGGTCATGGGTCACACTCGCATGACGACTCAGGGCAATGCACAGTTTAACCAGAATAACCACCCGTTCCTTGGTCATATTGACGGCAGCAGCTTTGCGCTCGCGCATAATGGCGTACTTTGGAATGACAAAGAACTCCGGATGGAGGAAACCCTTCCGCTGACGAGTGTTGAGACGGACAGTTACGTTGCCGTTCAGCTCTTAGAGAAAAATAAAGCCCTCGACTTTGACAGCCTGCAAGCTATGGCTGAGAAGGTCGAGGGCTCTTTCGTCTTTACCGTATTGGATAAGGACAATTCTATCTGGTTCGTTGTTGGAGATAACCCGTTGTGCATCATGTTTTATGATGGTTTTCTGATTTACGCCTCGACGCAGGAAATCCTGTGCAAGACTATCAAGAAGCTGCGATTGAAAGCGCCCACCGATATTCTGGAGCCAAAGGAGGGCGAGATTTTGAAGATTGACCGCAATGGCCGTATCACTACCGGGGCATTCGCACCAAGGACAAGTTACGAACATTGGTGGCGGCGTTATTCTCCATATTACCGCGACTGCTGCATAGATACGCCCATGAACTACGATGATTTATTCAGCGTTGCAAAAGCCTTTGGTGTCTCTGCTGATAAGGTGCAGGCACTCTTGGATTACGGCTGCTCCGAGGAAGAAATCGAGGAAATGCTGTACGACCCGACCTTGCTCCACGAGATGACCGGCGAATTACTTTACGCGTATTAAGGAAAGGAGATGCTGCTTATGATTCCATTAGGCCCAATTTTCCAAGCTGTAGGCGCGGTAGTCGATTTAATCATCGAAGCCGTCGAAAACTTTTCGGATAGCTAAAGTGAGGTGAAAAGATGAACGCAGGAAAAGTTATTCTCGGTGCGCTGACCATTATCGGCCTGCTCGCCGACCTTATCGACGACGACTAAGTATCCAACAAGGTCTACCTTTTCGGACAGTAGCAATTCACAGCTGAAACCTGTCCGAAAAGGTCCATCTGCAATAAACGGAAATGTCCGGAAAGCGTAAGACCTTTCCGGACACTTTTTTGAGGTGATATGGTGCACAAAACATTCTACTACGCCCGCGTTTCCACACGCGAGCAAAATCTTGATCGTCAGCTCGAGGCCTTTCGCGCGCTCGGCGCAGATGATCGAGAAATCATCACGGATAAGGAGTCCGGCAAAAACCTTGACCGTCCCGGCTATCAGGCGCTCAAGTCTACTATGCTGCGCTCCGGCGATACGCTTGTCATAAAGTCGCTCGACCGGCTCAGCCGCAGCAAAGCCGACATACACAGCGAACTACAATGGTTCAAGCAGAACAACATCCATCTCAAGGTGATCGACCTGCCGACTACCATGATGGACCTGCCGCCGGGACAGGAATGGGTATTCGAGATGGTCAACAACATTTTGATTGAAGTCCTCGGCACGATCGCCGAACAGGAGCGCTTGACCATCCATCAGCGGCAACGCGAGGGCATCAATGCCGCGAAGGCCAAAGGCAAACACCTCGGGCGGCCTGCCACTTCTCTACCGGATAACTGGGAGGAAGTCCTTGCGCTCTGGCAATCCGGCGAAATTACCGCACGAGAGGCCATGCGACGAACCGGCATGAAACGAACGATGTTTTATCAGCTTGCCCATAAATAAGGTGTGTAGCCATTCCGCGCTGTAACTGCATCGCGGAAAATCGAAGATTCCAGTATCCTGTAAGTACATTATCAGAGGAGGTTCCTGTCATGAAAACTAACATTGTAGTCAGCACAGTGCGCGTGAACGGATACTGGTATCTCCGCGTCAAGTACGATGAGAATGACTGCCGTGTCCGTTATCAGCAAAGCACCGGTCTGAAAATCGATCAGTCCTTCAGACAGGTCGAGCAGGCTCGCCGCCGTGTTCTGGCCGAGCTTTACGAAATCAACCGCATGGATGAACAGTGCGAAAAGTGGGACATCTCGCCGGAGCTACGCTATCAGCCGGTATCCGAATGGCTGAAGCGCTGGCTCGATGATTGCCGCGAGTCGATTGCGGAAAGCACCCTTGTGCGCTATACTGCCGTTGTTCGGCACGCCTGCCAGTTCTTTGACGAGAAGGGATTGGCATTATGCCGCGTTTCGCCTATGGCAATGGAGGAATACCGCGATGCAATGCTCGCGTGTGGCTATTCAGCGCGCACGATACAGATGCACTTTAAATTATTGCAGACCGCATTTACTGCCGCCTGCAGCTACGGACTCAATCGCAGCAATCCAATCTGTGGTGTGCAGCTGCCGCGCGTGGAACGCGATATTCCGCGTCCGTACTCTGCCGCAGAACAGCAAAAGCTGCTGGAGGAACTGAAAGGAACCGACCTGCATCTTCCCGTACTGCTCGCGCTCCTGTACGGCATGCGCATCGGCGAAATCTGCGGTCTTTGCTGGGAGGACATCGACTGGGAGAAAAAGCTGCTGCATGTACGGCATAGTGCTAAGCGAGTCCATGACGAATCCGGGCGCTGCCGCACGATATGCAGCGACAAGCTGAAAACCCAGTCCAGCTTCCGTTCCTTTCCTCTCCATCCGGAGGTAGAACAGCTTTTGCGTCAGCGTCAGCCGCGCAGGCCGTCCGGTCCGGTAATGACAGCACGCTACGGACTTCCGCTCCATCCGGAGCGTTTGGGTGCGCAGTTCCGGCAGTTCTTGAGGGAACATGACCTGCGGCACATTCGCTTTCACGATCTGCGCCACACCTGCGCGACCAGTCTGGCACAGCGAGGCTGCGAAACGACGGATATTCAGGCTTATATGGGGCATTCCAATCCGATCACCACATCTCGCTACATACACCCGGAAATCAGCGAGAACGCCCGCAGTCTGCAGCGGCTCGAGCAGGCTCTTGCGTGTGTCAGCTGATCTGCAGCGGCTGTGCATACCCAAAGATAGCAGTCTCGGCAAGCAGATCGCTTTTCTGCTCCAAGGCCATGGTCTCCGATTGCAGGAACAGCGGCACGGCCAGCCGCCCAGCCAGCGCAGCTATATGGTTGACAACTTGCCCAGTCAGCGCACCGTCATATCGGACAATGACTGCATCCGCACCGTCCTGCGCCAGCCAGAAGCTGATGACATCGAGCGCGTTCAGTGTCACCTGTTCACCATCCCGACAGTCCACCTCACCAATTATAGCGAAATCGTTACCGCATTCGGCTTTGATGCTTCGAATCGCTGCCGTATACTGCGTATGATATTGCGCCAAGAGTTTCAGATGGATAGATTCTGCGTCATCTGTATCCTGCACCAGTTCTTTGTATAAGGTATACCCCGGAATAACGACGCCCGAAAAGCCGCTTTGCTGAGCCAGCAGGGCGGCTTTTGTGCCTTCCTCCGACCAGTCCTTATCGGGCGTTTTCAGTCTGTACATTGCCAGAACATGGTTTGGCTCCAGTTCCGCAATATACTCTGCATAACTGTCCGCATTCTCTCCGCCGAGGAGCACCATACCGCAGTTCTTTGCAACCTCCTGCGGTGCAGGCAGCTGAGTCGCTGGCAAATCAATTTTACATAGGATACGCCCATACATCTGCACAGGGCCAAATCGGATTTTGTCTGCTATCGTATTCCATACGAATGTTTCCTTGTGTTCTTCAAAAAACACAGTCCACAGGTTCTCGAGATTCTGCTCACCGCTCCACTTATCGAATATCTGCATGAACTGCTCCATCAGCGAGCGGGAAAGCGAGTACGCACAACGTTCCAGCGCCATACGGTAAATCGTCCAATGCAGAATCTTGCGTTTTTCTTCGGATTGCTCCGCGTACTCGGACAGTTCCTTATGCTCTGCGATATAGGTATTGATGCGCCCGGTCAGCGAACCGTCTTTTGCAATCAAGGCCGCATCCACAAAGCTCCAGCATTGCTCGAGCGTCAAGTTCTTCTTTCGCTCGATAGGTGGCTGCCCCTTTGACTCACGCAGAAATTTCAATGCATCGGTATCGCTGCGCTCCTTACAATAAAACTTATCCGCCTGTTCAATCGTGGCCGAAGATGATGCGCTGTACGGCATCTGTTTCCACAGCTCGCCGTCCATCGAAGTCAGCGCATCGTACAGCGGCTTGAACAAACGGTAAAGCGGAACCTCATTCGACAGCGTTGCACCGGTAATACCCGTGTCTGTGTAAATATCGAAGTTCGCGAGCATGTGCTTTTGCAGGAAATGCAGACTGACTGACAGCTCAATCTCTTCAGCCATATCCACACCGGGTATGACCGTTTTGCCGTTCTACTCGAAGTACTTCACCAGTTCCTTATACAGCCTGCATTGACGCTCTACGCGGCTATTGGATTTACGCTCTGCGCTCTGCATATCCGGAAAGCCCTCCTGAACAAACGGCTTGAGCGAGAAATCGGCGGTTTTGGTAGAACGCGATACCAAATATTTCTTATGATTATAAAGAGGAGCGGCGTGTTGAACGAACAGTCTCCAGAAATATGCCGGAGCTATTCTCCGAAATGCCGGAAAGACTGCTATCTGTTTGTATGCGGTATCAAAAAAATGAAATATCGGGTTATCTGCATAGCTGTGCAGTAATTGATACAGTCGTTCAACCAATCCATCAAATTGTTTTTTCGGAAACGGGCTGATTACATTTGCCAGGTTGGCTAATGCTGTATATTGTGCTTTCTTACTGCGCAGTCGATCAGAGTAATTAGGTTCATCACCATAAGCCTGCACATAAAATTTTCCGAGTTCAGAGTAAGACCATACCGAACAGCACGGCATTGAATAAAGCAAACATTGATAAGTTTCCGCTAAAGAAAGCAATTTCTTCACATGCTTGGACAGCATGTCGGCGTCTTTCACTGTATCTTTTAATGCGTCTCGCTCCAAATCACGCAGTTTTAACAGGCCTTCCATATACACCGCTACTTTCTGCGCTGCCGCCGGAAGTTTCGCATTCGCAGAAATAAAGCATGTTCCGCTATGATCTACTGCGTAATAGGAGAGAAACAAATGATACAAATCCCGAACAAAAACATCAGGCATTTCCACACTGCACGCAACATCCTGCAGCGGGAGTGTACCATTGCTCAGGCTGAAATAGGCGTTATTTTCGTTAAACTGAATCAGCTCCGGGTAAAGCCGGTAAATCTCTCGCCGCTCTGTGCGCGCAACAAGTCGGCAGATCGTCTGCTTGATGCCCAGCCGATCCAGTTCTTCTTCGATATACCGCAGACAAGGCTGCTGCCACAATGTGCTGAAATGAGCATCACGCGCCGCATCGGATAACGCGAACAGGTCGTTGCCGTAGCACGCATACAGCAACAGCACTCCCATGGGAAGAAATCGGTGTTCATTCAGGTCTGCCGGTTTGCCGTCCAAGCGGAATTTGTCCGGATGGTGGAGTACGTCATCGAGTTTTACAAAGAACACAAACGGATTATCGAACGGCAGGTCCATCAGCTCGCATGCCGTGAAAAAAGTATGTAGCTGATCCAGTACCAAGCGCACCCCTCGGTGCTGTTCGCTCTGGAAAATATCGTCATTTACGGTCGCAGTCCCTTCGAGCTGCGGCCGTTTCTCTTTGTCTAATACTAGTCTCAAAATAAATCCCCCGTGAGTGTGTAACCAGAACGCCCTAAAACTGCATCGTCAGAACGTTCGCTGCGTGATATGATATTTGCACAATAAGTAAGCAAATCCGGCCGGATTTTTCATATATATCAGTTTATCATAACTTTTGTCACTTGTAAAGGAGATGAAAAAACAAATGAGACACATGAAATCAGCCGTCACCGGCACGCTCCAAGAGAAGAACGGTAAGTTCTACCTAGTCCTCCGCATCCCAGACAGCACTGGCAAGCTGCACCAGAAATGGGTCAGCACCGGACTGCCGGTGCAGGGCAACCAGCGCCGCGCCAAGCAGCTGCTCGACGCGAAGTTGGTCGAATTGCAGGCGGACTACGACCGCCGCTCCCGCCAAGCTGGCTGGGCGGTAGCCGAAGTCGGTGAGGTACCGTTCGACGAGGTCGTCCGCCGCTGGATGACGCGCAAGCGCTCCGAGGTGGCACCCTCCACCTTCGAGGGCTACGAGCATATTACCGCACGCCTGCTGCCGTATTTCCGCAAGCTCGACCTGACTATGAACGAGGTATCGCCCACCGCCCTGGAAAGCTACTGCGCGTTCCTGCTTGATGCAGGCCTGTCCGCCAATACTGTGAACCATCATCTAACCCTAATCAAGTCGGTGTTCAATGATGAGATCCGCAACGGCGCACCCATTTTAAACCCCGTAAAGTGCGTAAAAGCGCCTCGTGTCGAAACGTTCCAAGGCGAAACACTCTCCGTGGAGCAGATCGGACAGCTGTTCCGGCTGTTCGAGGGCGACCCGATTGAGGATATCGTCCGAATTGGAGTCATCTACGGTCTGCGCCGCAGCGAGATCCTCGGACTCCGCTGGCTGGACATCGACTTCGAGACCGGCACCCTCCAAATCCGGCACAAGGTCGCCGAAGTCCGGATTAACGGTAAACGCCAGCTTATCCGCAGCAACGACCTCAAGACCGAGGCGAGCCGCCGCGCATTCCCACTGTCGGACGATATCCGTCAGCGGTTGGAACGCCGCAAGGCTCAAATCGAGGAAAATCGAGCGAAAAAGCGCCGATACCGAACCGCAGACGCAGACTATGTGTTCGTCGATGCGAATGGCCAGCTACTCTCGCCCGAGTATGTGTCTGACCATTTTCGCTGGCGGATTGCGCATAGCGACCTGCCGAAAATTCGTTTTCACGACCTTCGGCACACCTGCGCGACCTTGCTCCTCCACGAGGGATGCAGTCTGCGCGAAATCCAGAGCTACCTCGGGCACGCCTCTTACCTCACGACCACTCGGTACGCCCACATCGATGCCCGCAGCAAGGAGCACGCGCTCGAGATTATGAGCGCGGTTCTGAAGGTGGATAAGGACAACTAAAAAGGGGAGTATTTCTCCCTTTTTTCTCAGAAAGGAAGATTGAAATGAAGAAAAAAGTTACCGAAAGCGCACGGAGGCTCATGAAAAATCTGTTCGAGAAAATCCTCGACCGTGGATCGTTTGTCTTCGAGGCACCGAAGGCATTCACCCACAACTTTTCGCGCGACATGCTGACCGACGACCAGTTGGAGGTCATCGACAGCTGGAAAGCCGCTGTGCGCGGTCAGCTCAACACCGCTGAAAAGCTGCACGCCGACAAGCGCGGCCTGGCTGACCACAGCGATACTTATTTCGAAATGCTGCCGCTGCCGGCGCCCAACATCATCGTCATGTGCGACAAGTGCTTGATTCGTTACGAAATTGAGGTTTTCGCGTACAAAAAAGGAGTCCTTCTGTCGGCTGTTCAGGCAGCGGTCAGCGAGAACGGCGTTGGTATCGCCGGAATCAACCTCTCCGGCAAGGAGTGCGCCCTCGTTCAGACTGCGCGCCAGCTGACGGCTCTTGATTTCCTGAAAAACCCAATTTTTGTAGACCGTATGTCCACATGGCGCGATCAGCTCAGATGCAACACCCGTTTTCTTGTGCCGCCCTCTGTGGAGCAAGTCGCAGCCGCCCTCCGCGAAACGCCCATCGCAGTCGTCTGGGCGATGCACACCGCGGTTCTGGCGTCACTGATGCCGCTGCTGGAGGATGACGCTAAGCCGTTTTTTTACCCAGCGCTACGGCTCAGCGAGAACGAGACAGCGGCCGAAATGCAGCGTAATCTACTCCGCGATGTTCTCGGCGGTTTCACTTTCGGCCGCAGTGACGGTCAGAGTGCAGTCCGCCTGCTGGAAATCACATTGCAGGAGAAAAAAGACATCCAGACGCTGGAGAAAGTCAACGGTCTGCCGGTGTTGGCCAATCTGGACAGTGAGCCGGTGCAGCGCGAGCTGACTCGCGCCATTCAGAACACCCACTGCGAACTTCTCTCCCTCGGTATCGCTAAGCATCCGCTGAACACCCTGCCGATTATAGTTGGTGATGCCCTTCCAGCAGAGAATGCGATTTTCGCCCTGGACTGGCCGACCTTCGAGAACGCCGATCCCGCGCACATTGCCGTTCTGCGCAATGCATTCGGGCCGCTGATGAAGGACGCTGAGCGGTTGGCTGCCCTAATCAGCGAGCACATCGGGTGGCTTGCCCTCGATGGTATCCGTTATGCGCAGGCGTACCTCTGGGCCATCGCGCAGGAGTTCGACGATGCACTGTTCGGCATTACCGGACATACCGGCCCTCTGACCGACTGGTCACAGCGACTGATCGCGGCTCGCGAGGATCAGCAAGCTGAGCGTCAGCGCCGATTCGCCATGGCGCTTGACATCGTTCGCGACACCGCCCAGTACGACTCCCTCATCGCGCCGGACGCCTCGGAGATGACCCCGGAGCAGCTGGCATTCCGGTACACCGACAGCCAGGGAGAGACCTTCATTGCGTTTGAGCTGAAAGAAGATTTTCCAAAATTTATGACGCGGCGGCTTGGTCTGCGGGCAGGCGACTCCGTCGAGTTCCGCCGCTACCTGGTCCAGAATGGCATCATGAAAACCGTCTCGAAGAACGTCCGCGGTCGTTCGCGGGATTCCATCTCCCACGCTCTTATTTGTCTGTCAAACGGCCGTGAAGTAGCTGAATAATCGCTTCACGCCGTAAAAACGCAACATTTTAGCATGCTTAAAAATTAGAAAAACCGGTCAAAAGAACGGCTTCGCTGCTTTCAGCTGCGCGTGCAGATCGTGAGGCTGTGAAGCCGTTTTAATCGGTTCGTCAGTCCTGTACTATCATTAAGATAAAGGAGAAAATGAAATATGCAATTGGAAACCGCCCTTCACATACTCGGCATCGAGGACCTGCGTCCCTTTCAGAAGGAGGCCCTGAACACCCTGCTCACCGGCCGCAACCTGCTGACGCTGATGCCGACCTCGGCTGGAAAATCGTTAATTTTTACCAGTTTCGCTATGGTGCAGGAACGCCTGACGATCGTCATCGAACCGCACCTTGCGCTCGAACTCGACCAGGTGCGCCAGCTGCATGACAAGGGCGTTGCCGCCGCCTGCCTGAATAGCCTGCACTCCTCGGCCGAGCGCAAATCAGTCCTCGCACAGATTGAGCAGGGCGAGCTGCTGCTCTTGTTCGTCACACCCGAGATGCTGCAGAACCGCAAAGTGCAGACGGCCCTCCGGCAGGCTGACCCTGCCGGCATCATGATTGACGAGGCGCACTGCGTCTGCAAACAAGGGCCCGGCTTTCGCGAGGACTACCTGCGCATTCGCGACTTCGTGCAGAGCCTCTCGACGCCTCCGGTGGTTGGTGCATTCACGGCGACAGCTACGCCAACCACCGAGCGGTACATCCTCGAAAAGCTGGGCATCGAGGACGCACATGTTATCCGCGGCAGTGTGACCCGCGACAACATCGAGCTGCGTGTGATCGAGGTCGGGCACGGTCTGGGCGGCCGCAAGGCCTCCGACCTTATCGAGTTGCGCAAGCGCGAGATTATCTGTAAAAAACTCCGACAGCACAAGGGCGATCGCGTCATTATATACACTAACACCATCGACCGCGTGGAAAAGCTGTGCCGATACCTGTGCAAACAGGGTTTTAAGGCGGAGTTTTACCACGGCAAATGTGAGGACAAGCCTGCCCGTCTGGAGCACTTTGCAAGCGGAAAGGTAAAGGTGATGGTGGCCACCAACGCCTTCGGTCTGGGTGTCAATATTCCCGACATTCGGCTCGTTATCCACCATGCGCCGCTTATCGGCCTGGACGACTATACGCAGGAGGCCGGACGAGCGGGACGTGACGGCAAAAAGTCCACCGCACTGCTGCTCTGGCACGAGTACGATTTTACCATCAACCGCCGCCTCCTCCAGGAAAATCAGATGGAACTCAAAGGAGCCGAGCTCAAGGAGCGCCTGCATGCGCTCGAGGCTCTGCATGACTACGCCTGTGAAAATCACAAATGCCGCTGGGGCATGATTCGCGAATTTTTTGGCGAAAAGTCCGGCAAACGCTGCAAAAAGCGCTGCGACAACTGCAAAAACAGGTAAAGAAAATCGCTCGGTTACACTTCATAACTGAGCGATTTCTCTCTTTATACGCGACAAGCTTTTATGGGCGGAGTCCTTTTACAAGGGTCTGAAATTCTTTGTCGAATTTTGAATTTTAACAGTTATAACTTATAAAATTCAAATTTTATCATTGAGTATCATCCGTAAATGTGATATGCTATGGTCAGCCACAGGAAGGGAGCTAAGCTTTATGATCAAACGCGAATTGTATATGAGCCGCATCCGTCCGTTTATCGGAACAGATCTTATCAAGGTCATGACCGGTATCCGCCGCTGTGGAAAGTCGGTCATGCTGGAACTGATTAAACAGGAACTCATGGGGTCCGGTGTCAGCCCTGAGCAGTTTATCTCCATCAACTTTGAAGATATGAGCTATTCTCGTCTGCAAACCGCTCAGGCTCTGCACGATGAGATCACCAAGCGAGCTGCGGCAATGGAAGGCAAGGTCTACCTGTTCTTTGATGAGATACAGGAGGTCAAGGACTGGGAAAAGTGCATCAACTCTTTCCGCGTTTCGTTAGATTGCGACATCTACATCACCGGCTCAAATGCAAAGCTGCTGTCCGGTGAGCTTGCGACTTATCTGGGCGGACGATATGTGGAGTTCGTGATTTACCCGTTCTCATTCGGAGAATTCATGGAGCTATATCGTTCAATTGCCCCCAGTGAATCCATCCAGCAGTGTTTCCAAAAATACCTGCTTGCCGGCGGCATGCCTTACCTTGCGAACCTCTGCTACGCAGATGCTCCATCTAAGCAATATCTTCACGATCTATTCAACTCCGTCCAGCTCAAGGACATCGTGCAGCGAAATAAAATCAGGGACATCGACTTGCTGGAACGGATTATTGCCTATGTAATCGCCAATGTCGGTACGACCTTCTCCGCAACTTCTCTTGCAAAGTTTCTGAAAAGCGAGCAGCGCACCGTCGCCCCAGAAACGATCCTAAACTATATCAAATACTGCTGCGAGGCTTATCTGTTTTATCAGGTGAAGCGAGAAGATTTGCAGGGCAAGCAGATTCTCGCTTCCAACGAGAAGTATTATATTGCCGATCACGGTATCCGCGAGGCTGTTTTCGGCGGCAATATGCGGGATATCAATCTCATCTTGGAGAATATCGTGTATCTGGAATTGCTGCGTCGGGGCTACAAGGTCACTGTCGGCAGAACAGGCGATAAAGAAATCGACTTTGTATGCGACAAACGCGGTGAAAAACTGTATGTTCAGGTCACTTATCTGCTGGCATCGGAAGAAACGGTGAATCGTGAATTCGGCGCATATGATACTATTCGTGACAACTTCCCGAAGTATGTTGTTTCCCTCGATGAATTCGATATGAGCCGAAATGGTATCAAGCACCGAAACATCCGCGATTTTCTTCTGTCCGAGGAATGGAATTGAACATGAGGCCCAGTATCACGTCAAAAGATGCGATACTGGGCTTTTTGAAACGCAAAATAGCAAATTTCAAAATCGATTGCGCAAAATCAGAGCGAGATTTTCTGCTTTGCTCACATTTTATGAGCGAGTTATTTGTATTAAATCACTTATAATATAGACAAATATGGATTTGAAACAACACTAAGTTATAAAACCTTCGAGTACATATTTGTGCAAAACTGTATTAATTTTATCATGCAATATATTCAAAGTCAGGGAAAACCGCAAATGCCGATACCTAAAAGAACTTAATTGCTATCCACTCAATGGTAGGCAATTTAGCGCTTTCTGCATTGTATTATCCCTCAAAACAGGGTATAATATGAGCGAAAGGACACGAGGTGAGCGCAATGCGGATATTCGACTATTCTCGGCTGAAAGGCCGTACATGGGACAGTGAGCTGCTGGGACTTGTAGCGCAGCTTCACGAATACAAAGGTCGTCAGGAGATGTACCTGCGGCAGAAACCAGCTGATTTAGATCGTTTGATCGAGATTGCAAAAATACAGAGCACGGAAGCGTCCAATGAAATTGAGGGCATTCGGACAACAAATACACGTCTGAAACAGCTGGTACAGGATAAAACCACGCCTCATAACCGTGATGAGCAGGAGATCATGGGCTACCGTGATGTCTTGAACACCATCCACGAAAATTACGAGTATATTCCGGTGCGGTCGAGCTATATTTTACAGCTGCATCGTGACCTGTATCGCTATTCTGAGAAATCTATCGGTGGACAATTTAAGAATTCTCAGAACTTTATCAGCGCCGTCGATGCGAATGGACGTGCTTTTATCCTTTTTGAACCACTTCCACCTTATGAAACACCTGCTGCCATTGACAGTATCTGCGAGAACTACAACCGTGTTTCTGCCGCTCAGGAGATTGACGATTTAATCCTCATTCCTGTATTTATTCACGACTTTCTATGTATCCATCCATTCAATGACGGCAACGGCCGCATGAGCCGCCTGTTGACAACGCTGCTGCTGTATCGCGCAGGATATGTAATCGGTCGATATATCTCTCTCGAAAGCAAAATCGCCCAAAATAAAGATCTATATTATGCTGCTCTTGAACAATGTCAGACCGGATGGCATGAAAATCAAGAAGATCCTACGCCGTTCATTAAGTATCTTCTTCGCATCATTCTGGCTGCATATCGTGACTTTGAAGAGCGAATTGATATTGTCGGTGGCAGACAGAATGCGGCTGCAATCGTACGCCGCGCAGTATCCGGACGAATTGGGAAATTTACCAAAAGTGAGCTGCTAGAGCTTTGCCCGACCATCAGCCGAACCTCTGTGGAGGGCGCTCTGCGTCAGCTGATCAAGGAAGGCGCAATCAGCCGCCACGGCTCCGGCCGCGCCACGTTCTACACCCGCAATGATTAACTGGAAATTCGATTTGTTAGAAATCTGTTAGAAAGACTTTCCGGACACTCAAAATCTGCAACAAAAAAGCGCTGTATCTTGCGAATACAGCGCTTTTTCTTGGTGCCGCCAGCCGGAATCGAACCGGCACGGTTTTAACACCGGGGGATTTTAAGTCCCCTGCGTCTACCAGTTCCGCCATGGCGGCGTGTAAATATTATACCAGAACGGGCACGGTCTGTCAAACATGTGCGCCGCCGGTTTGAGGATTTTTCAATCCCGCCTCTGCTGCTTTCCTGTTGCGTCCTTCCGGAAAAAGCTATACAATAAATATAACAGTTCTCCTGTGCAGAAACGCGCATCCGGTACGCGTTCTATGCCGTTCCGGCTATGCATTTGGCATACCGGTTCGATGTCCGAGAAAAATTTTGAAACAGGCGGAACAAACCATACGGAACAAACGTCTAAGCTGATATATGGCAATGACCCCACCGCAGCAGCGGCCGTGCTGTCGATGGCATTCGTTATTGTCATATACAGGATAGAGCGTATAAGCATTAACAGTGAAAAGGAGGAAAAAATATGAAACGGTTTCAGAAGGCGTTACTCGGTGTTGTGGTGAGCGGTGCATTGCTGTTCTCGGCACAGGCTGCGGAACTGCCCAGTGCGGCACAGGATACGCTGCAATCGGCTATGACTAAGGTACAGCAGGAGATCAAGGATTACGGTCAGGTGAAAACGCTCGGCTTTACCGGTGAAAACTGCGAAATTATCCTCTCGAACCTCAACGCGAAACAGTATTTGATTAACCTAACAGCTGACAGCACACACAAGTATGGTATTCTGGACAAAGCAACCGGCAAGCTGGTTGTTCCTGTGGAGTACGATTATTACATTGCGCTTGACGGCACGGAAACACTGGTTAGCCAGTACGACGCTGATCATCACCCCAACTACTGGTTCGCCGATGAAACCGGCAAACTGACGCCGATGAAGCTGCCGTCCGGTTATGAGCTTGCGACGTATGAGCCAAACAGCAATGTGTTCGTGCTCTTCAAAAACGTGAAAAAGCCGGTATATGACCCGTATTCCGGCGATGGTCCAACCACACAGGTTGAGGATGTCACCTTCTGTGCTCTGGCCGACAAAGACATGAACATCATCCTCGATGACATCGACATGGTACCGGATTGGTACGCCGATTTCTTCATCGCAAAGACCGGCAGCACTAAGTGGGAACGTATTGACAAGTCAAATACGAGCGGCAACGGCACCTACGGTCTGTTTGACCCGAAAACCGAAAAATTTGTCGGCAAGCATGACTTCAACCAGATTTTCTGGTACGATCAGCACTTTATCGGCACACGCAGCAGCGGCACAAAATCTTATCTGCTGGATGGCAAGGGCGGCGAAACCCTGCTGCCCGCAAACGTCAAGGAGTACAGCAGCTGGGCCAAAACCGAAGTAGCTGCCGCAGGAGAGCACGGTCTCACTGAGTCGTTCTCCTATCCCAGGCTGGACATCACCCGCGAAAATTTCACCATGCTGGCGATGAACCTGTACAACAAGATTTATCCCAACAAGGAGATTCCGGCTCTGGAAACCAAGTTCACCGACTGCAGGAACGACCCGAACGTGAACAATGCCGCCGCACTCGGCATTGTCACCGGCTACGAGGACGGCACCTTCCGTCCGTACAAGACCATCTCCCGTCAGGAGGCTGCCGCCATGCTTGACCGGCTGTATCAGGTACTCGGCGGCAAGACGGACGTGGTTTCCGAAAAGGCCTTCGCTGACGATGCCAAAATCGGCGACTGGGCGCGCGGCAGCGTTTACGCCATGCGCCAGACCGGCATCATGCAAGGCAAGGAGAACAATCAGTTCTGCCCGACGGATGGCTACACCGCAGAGCAGTCCATTGTGACCATCGAGCGCATGTATCAAATCATCAAATAACCAGCCATATCAAAAAGGACTTCGTTTTAACGAAGTCCTTTTGCTTACTCATAACGTCCCATGAAAATCTCGGTTACGATGCCGTTTTCGATGGTGACATGCAGCAGGTCCACCATCGTTTCGTCCCGTGCGTCCGGCGAGCCGTACAGATCGAGGAACCGTGCTTCGCTGTCTCCGACACGCAGTCCGCGCACGGTTTTGTGCCGCCAGAACAGCCACCGGCGGGTCAGCGGAATTTCATCCGGTGCCTCGGTGATGATAACGCGGTTGCGGCTCTTATCCCACCGTATCTGCGGAATGTGGCTGTCCCACAGGTACGAAAACGGCGTGTACAGTACACCATTCCGTTCCACGCCGGAGACAGTGGTCTCAGCACCGTGCAGTGTATAGGTTTTGCCGTCTGTCGTACCGCCAAGGCGCTCAACAACCTCGTAAAGTGGGACATATAGCTCGTTTTTGTACAGAATAACCGGATTCTCCAGCATGATCGGCTCTCCGTTCTGCAGGGCTTCCCTGCTGCCGATTTCTATGCTGAGCGACGTGTTCGTCCGCTCCAGATAGCCGATTCGCCAGACCGCCAGTCCAATCGCAAGCACAAGCGCCAGCAGCGGCAGCCAGTATTTTTTCACAATACGCATGATTTTCCTCCCTGATTACGCCTTCTGCGTCATACGCAGCATTGTGATGATCGACTGCTCGCAAGTATAGCCATTCTTCGGATCAAATCGATTCGCTCCTACGCCCTGCATGATACCGGTTTGCCTCATCGCATAGACAGAATCCTTTGCCCATACGCCAATACTCCCGTTGTCAGCATAGAGCGTAGGACTGGCTTCGATCTTTCCATACAGCACCGTATAAAGGCGCTGCAGGATAACCGCCGCTTCCTGTCGGGAAAGCTCGCGCGTGGGCTGGAAGGTGCCGTCCTCATAGCCGGTGACAATACCGAGTGCTGCAATCTGACGCACTATGTCTTCATCGCAGTCGGAGAACGGCTGTGCCGGTTCAGGCAGATTGATGTTTGGGTTTACCGTCTGAATGGTTTGCCAAGCCAGTTCGCAGAATTCATCGCGGTGGATGTTCAGACGGTACGGCATATAGCTGTTCAGCTGGATCCCGCGCTTTTGGGCCTGTTCGACCATGGCTGCCGCCCATGCGCTGGGCGCATAGCGGTTGTTCGACAACGTTTTTTCCGTGCCGGTGCTGTCCAACAGATACTCGGTCGTACCGTGACAGCCAAACCAGCGGTCATTTTCGTTCGATACCTCATCGTAACGGCTGCTGCTCACCGTTTTGCCGCTGCGGTCGATGAACATATATTTACTGTTGAAATACAGCCGCGGCCACGGTCCGCCGTCCGGCAGATACCAGTCAGTCGCGCCCACGCGAACGGCGACAAGGCCGTTATAAAATAGTTCGCTATCACAAGAGTAATCATACTGACCAACGTTGTAATACTCATCGATATTATCAAGCAGGACGGTAAAATCCGGTCCCAGCAGCGTGTACTGATGGAACGTGTACGGCATTGTGCCGCTATCGGTCCGCACAGTTCTGGTGACGGGGTGCTGGCAAAGGACATATCCTTGATCATCGACTGCCAGTACATGACCAGCATGAGGAATGGATACATCGGTCAAGCTACCGTTCAGGTCACACAGCTGATACCTGCCGCCGGTCTCCAGCAGCAGCTGATCATTCGCAGCTTTCCACATGCTGCCGTTGAACAGCGGTGTGATGATCTTTCCGGCGGACAGATCGACCGCACAGATCCATCGGCTGCTATCGTCACTCGGGGTAAATATCAGCTCCCAGATGTCCTTTTCCTCGATCAGTCGACACGGAAAAACCTCGCAGCTGTCAATTTGCCAAGTTTTCCATGTCGGATATCCCGGAGAACTGGTATCCTCTTCTGGTGGGCTTTGTTGAAAATGCGTAATTGCCTGCTGCGTAAGCTGCGTTTGCGATGCGGCATCTGCGGCTCCGGCACCAATCAGCATACAGCCGCACAGTACGAGTGCAGGCAGCAAAACCATTCGTTTTTTCATGTTCCCTATCCCCTTGCCAGATGAATTTTAGACCATATATAATATATAATCTAACCGTTCTGCACTGTCAACTGTGACATGAAAATAAATTTTTTGAGAGAACTTTTCACACTTTTCCTCGTCTAACGGTTATAGTAAGCAAAGGACTTCACAGGCAGGAGGTATTTTTTATAAAACGATGACGTTATTTATGTGCAGCCGCGCTGATCGCGGGCAGCATGGCGGCGGGAGTCGGTGCGGTATCGATACCGAGCACTGCTTTAACACAGTTGCAGCAGCAGTGGCAGGCAGATACTTCCGCAGACAGCGACCAATCCCGCATAGCAGCGTATGCGCTCGTGCCGGAAAAAATCTGTACAAAATTTCTGCCGACAGCTTGTACGGTATTGCCGATTTGAAAACCGTAAAAATGATCGTTCCCGCAGAATATACCACAATCGATGTGCTGTCAGACGGCAGATTTCTGCTGACTCGTTATGACAACCAGGCTTCTTCGTTCTATTATGCCGATGCGAGCGGAACGGTCACACCGATTCAGACGCCGGTCAAAGGCACCTATTTCGGCATGGCAGGCGATGACTGTTTCTTCATCGGTGTCTATGCGGAACGTCCGCTGACGGCTGCAGTACAGCAGCCTGCCGAGCAGTATGATATTCCGACACTTGTGCTGCTCGACGAAAACATGAAGGTTATCCGCGATGATATCGACGGCGCTTGCGGTGCTGCATCCACGCCGCATTTTACGAATGGCCTGATGCCAATACTTTGTGGATTGGTTCCCGAAAAGGAGCAATCTGCAACGGAACGTACAGTTTGATTGACAAAACCGACCAGTTTGTCGGCAGGCGCGACTTCGACGAGCTCAGCTGGACGGACAGCCGCTACATCGGCAAGCGCGGCACCGCGCTGTACCAGCCGGACGGCAAAGGCGGTGAAATCCGGCTTCCGGCTAACGCTTCGCAGGAAAGCAGCTGGGCCAAGGCGGAACTGGAAGCCGCTGGGAACATGATATTTCGCTTTCTTTCTATTATCCCAGGCTGAATATCACGCGCGTGGATTTCTGCAGGCTGGCGGTCAAGCTGTATCAAAAGGTGCAGCCGAATGCCTCCGCGGCTCCGGCAGCGGCCTTTTCCGACTGCGAGAATGAGAGTGTCTGTCTGGCAGCGGCGCTCGGTATTGTAACCGGCTATGATGACGGAACATTCCGACCGTACCAGTCCATCACCCGTCAGGAGGCCTCCCTTATTCCCTATCACGCCCCAACCGCAGGCCACTGTACGCCGTTCTGACGCCCTTGTGCCCTATCCCCATCCGCCTGTAAAAGCGCGCAAAAAAGCCGCCCGGAAAACCGGGCGGCTTGCATTTTGGAGAAATTACTTGAGCTGTACGCGCTCACGAATCGAATCGGTTACGGAAAGCTGTACGCTCTGTGCGGAGTAGCCGGTGCACGCCACCTGCGCCACATAGCTGCCGCGCTTGAGGCTGAACGACGCCGTGCCGTCCGTGCCGGTGGTGATGCTCTTGCCGCCGACCGTGACAACCGCACCGGACAGCGGTGCGCCGTACGCGTTGGTGACAACCAGCTGTACATTCTCGAGAATCTCGCCGGTCAGCTTGACCGTGCGGCCTGCAGAGATTTTGACCGTCTGCGTAACCGCCGCGGTAAAGCGCGAATGCGTTGCCGTTACAACGTACGAGCCGCGCTTGACATAAACGGTTGCCGTGCCGTCCGAGCCGGTGGTCAGCGTCTGCGCTGCCGTGCCGCTCTCCGCGTCCGAAGGCGTGAAGGTGACGGACGCGCCCGAAATCGGCAGACCGAGATCATCGACCACGGAAGCCGTCAGCGCGTAAGTGGTAACGTAGTTGACACGCAGCGTCGGGCTTTGACCCTTGCTCATCACAAAAACGAAATCCGCGTAGGATGCGCCGCTCTTGCCGAATTCCGCAACCGCAGACTTGTTGATCGTGACCTTGCTGCCCTTGATCTTGTACTGCCAGTTCTCCTCGAGCGTCTTGCCGTTCGAGCGGATATTCTTGAGCGCTGCGCCGTCTACCATGTTAAGCGTTACCACCAGATCGGCGTAGCCGCCGGACGAGGTGTTCGCGTCAAAATCAACCGTGCCCGGAACCACTTCGTTCACCGGCGCGGTATCTACCACACTCAGCGAGCAGGTAAAGGACGAACCCTGATTGGGTACGAATGTAACCGTATAAGTGCCCTTGCTCTTCTTGGCAAGCGTCTCCTTGAGCAGACGGATCGTGCCGTTGGTTGCATTATAGGTGTAATCCGTGCCACGCTCGAGCACCGTACTGCCGATTTTGATGGAATCCAGACGCGTGCCCGCCGGAAGAACGACGTTTACCGTCTGATCGGCATAGTTTGCGGACTGCTCGTACTTGTCAAAGGTAATCTGGCTCGGGCTGACTGCGCTCTGCGCCGAGTTGCTGACCGCCAGACCGATGGCTGCCTTGGAGCCGTCCTCAAAGGTCAGTTCTGCGGTGTAAGTGCCCGCCTTGAGCGTGGACAGATAGGTTTTGTACACGCGAATACCGTTCTTGTCGCTCAGCAGGTTGTAATCCGTGCCCTGCTTGAGATTGGTGCCGTTGACCGAAACACGGGTCAGATCGTTCTTGTCCGCGTTGAAGGTAAATTCGTAGGAGAACGCGATCGCGTCCTTGTTGTTTACGTCGATGGACAGCGTGGACGGAGAAACCGAAACGCTGGTGGACGCCGCAACGTCCTTGCCGGCAATCTTCGCGGTGACGCCGCTCGCCAACTCAACGCTGGTCGGCTGCATGGTCAGCTCACAGCCGTTGGAGTTGAGCACCGCCTTCTGGACCGAGCCGCCGCCGGTGACAGTGGTTCTTCCGTTCGCGGTAAGCGTGCTGATGGAGGTGCTGCCGGTCGTCAGGATGGTGCCAGTCTGCTCATTGGCAACGTCCCAGACAGCTGCATCCAGCGTCAGGCTGACGCTGCTGCCGTTCATTTTAAGATCGGAGAAGCCGCCTGCAGTCGCTGCCAGATTGCTCTCGGTCAGCGTTGCAGAGGTTTTCACCTCGGTGGTGCCGATGTTGGTATTGCCGGTCGCAATGACCTGCGGGGTCAGTCCGGTCGGGTTGGAGATGACCATCTCGAGTGCGGAAACACCGTCCAGCGTTACATTGCCGCCGCTGACGATGATATCGCCCGCAACGGTGACATCCTCAAGCGTTACATTGCCCGCCAGAACGCCCTCGGTGATGTACAGATTGCCCTTGATATCCGCATCGGCCAGCGTGCACGGTACGGAAATCGTAACGTTTTTGGTATCGCTCTTGAGCGTAGCCTGCGAGTACACGTTGCCGTTCTTATTCAGCGAGGTGCCCATATAGCCGTACAGCATTTTGGCGATTTCGCCTCGGCTGAGCGTGCCCTGCGGCTTAAAGGTACCGTTCGTGTAGCCGTTGATATAACCCTGCTTGACCGCTTCCGCAACGTAGGATTTGCTGTAATCGCTCAGCTTGGCCCGATCAGAGAACATATCCAGCGCAGACAGATCAGCCGTCGGCGTGTACTTGTGCAGTCGGCCGAGGATGGTTGCCGCCTGCTCACGGGTCAGCGTGCCCTCCGGCGCCATACGGTTGTTGCCGACACCGTTGATATAACCCTGCTTGACCGCAATCTGCACGGTTTCGTAGAAAACATCGCTCGAATTGACATCCGAGAAGCTGATATCCGCCTTTTCGGTAAAGCCGAACGCGCGGTTGATATAGCGCATGAACTCCCAGCGCGTTACCTTGTCATCCGGGCCGTAGTTGCCCGTGCTGGCAGACGGATTGATAATGCCGTTTTCATGCAGCTCAGTAATGTAGGACTTTGCCCAGTGGCCATCAATATCCGAAGCCGCAAAGGCAGCCGGCACGGTACTGACCAGCAGCGCCGCTGTCAGTACGGCGGAAAGGACTTTTTTCAAAGCTATCACCTCTTATTATAATTTACCTTTATTCTACCATTCTTTTGTTTATTTGTGTACTGTTATTTTTATCTCGAGACAGGGCTTTTGTCTAAATAGACGGCCTGCTGCCGTTTTAGTTCCGCATTTTCGCAGAATTTTCCGGTATTCTCACAGAACATACAATTTCTGCTCTGCCGTTTTGTATATCATTACTCCGCTTCATGGAATCTTTTCACAAATTCGCGCAAAACCCCTTGCATTGACAGCCGGATATTGTATAATTTAGATAGTGGCAATCCGTCGGTTGAAAGCGGCGATGCGCCAACTAACACGATGAGGTGATACCAATGGATTATATGTCGGAATACAAGCGTTGGCTGGACTGCTCTGCCCTCTCTGCGGACGAGCATGCCGAGCTGGCTGCTGTTGCAGATAATCAGGAAGAGATCGAAAGCCGTTTCTTTGCGCCGCTGTCGTTCGGCACGGCCGGTCTGCGCGGTGTACTGGGCGTCGGCCTCAACCGCATGAACCGCTTTACCGTCGGTCAGGCTGCACAGGGTCTGGCAAACCTGATCGTATCGAACGGTCAGGCCGCAATGGACCGCGGCGTTGCCATCGCATATGACTCCCGCCATTTCTCGGCCGAGTTCGCCAAGCAGTCTGCGTGCATCATGGCCGCAAACGGCATCCAGTCGCTGCTGTTCGATGAGCTGCGTCCGACCCCGGAGCTGTCCTTCGCTGTCCGTCACTACGGCTGCATCGCAGGCATCAACATCACGGCTTCCCACAACCCGAAGGAGTACAACGGCTACAAGGTTTACTGGGAGGACGGCGCACAGCTTCCTCCGGCCGAGGCAGACGTGGTTGCCAGCGAAATGGCAAAGACCGATATCTTCACCGGTGTAAAAACTGCAGACTACGATGAGTCCGTCAAAAACGGTCTGATCCGTATTCTGTCTAAGGAGACCGACGAGGCTTACCTCGGCGAAGTCATTAAGGTTGCGGTAAATCCGGACTGCGTAAAGCAGGTTGCCGATGAGTTCAAGCTGGTGTACACGCCGTTCCACGGTGCCGGCTACCGTCTGGTGCCCGAGATCCTGCGCCGTCTGGGCTACAAGCACATTATCTGTGAGCCGGAGCAGATGAAGATCGACGGTGACTTCCCGACCGTTAAGAACCCGAATCCGGAGTACAAGGAAGGCTTTACGCTCGCCATCGAGCTGGCAAAGCAGAACGATGTTGATCTGATCATCGGCACCGACCCGGACTCCGACCGTACCGGCATCGTCCTCAAGGACAAGTCCGGCGAGTATGTCACCCTGTCCGGCAATCAGGTCGGCGTGCTGCTCACCGATTACATCATCACCGCAAAGAAGCTGACGAACACCATGCCTGCACATCCGGCGGTGCTCAAATCCATCGTTACCACCGAGATGGCACGCGCGGCGGCTGAAAAGAACGGCGTTGAGTGCTTCGACACCTTCACCGGCTTCAAGTTCCTTGCCGAGAAGATCAAGCAGTTCGAGCAGGACGGCTCGCACGAGTACATTTTCGCATTCGAAGAGTCCTACGGCTACCTGTGCGGCGATTATGCCCGCGACAAGGATGCTGTTACCGCTTCCATGCTGATCGCCGAGATGGCGGCTTACTACCGCACCCAGGGCAAGACCCTGTACGACGCAATGGAAGAGATGTACGAAAAGTACGGCTGCTACTGCGAGCAGACCATTTCGATCGTTATGCCGGGCGTTTCCGGCCTGCAGCGCATGAAGGAGCTCATGCAGGAGCTGCGCGACAAGCCGCTGACCCAGATCGGCACCCACAAGATCGATTACACCCGCGACTATATGCCGGGCACCCGTACCTGCATGGCAGACGGCAAGTCCGAGCCGATGGAGCTTAAGGGTCAGAACGTGATGTACTACGAGCTCGAGGGCGGCACAACCTTTATCATCCGTCCGTCCGGCACCGAGCCGAAGGTCAAGGTTTATATCATGGCCAAGGGCGAGAACAAGGCCGAGGCCGCAGAAAAGGTCGAGGCTCTGACCGCTGCAGCGAAGGAAATCGTAAAGTAACTGAGGCAACACCGCAGTAAAAATCCAGCAACGCTGAATGCAGCCGAATTCCGGTTCGGCTGCATTTTTCCGGAATCACCTTGATTACCGAAATTATTATACCTTAATTATTTTAGGGGAACAAAAATATGATCAAACGCATTATTTCCTGTATTGTAAGCACGGTCATCGTGCTCGGCGTCACCATCGCGTATGACCGCACGCCTGCATGCCGCATTGCCGTGATGGAGCAGGTGCCGACACAGCTGGCTTCCGTTCTGCCGCGTGCTGCCTCCTACGAACTGGAGCTGCGCACGGAGGAAGGCAACCGCAGCTACACGGTCAACTGCCATGACAAGGACGGCAGCACCTTCCGCTCCTACACCATGCAGACCGTGGAAGATCAGGAGGAGCCGCTCAACTTCACCTACACAGACTACACCTACGACGAAAACGGCAACTGCACGGATGCCATCACCACCGACAAGACCAACAACTCCACCTCGGAGTATCGCCGCAGCTATGACAACAAAAACCGCGTTCTGCGCACGGAAAACTACGAGGATGGCGAACTTTCGGCCTCCTCCGAGACGGTTTACACCGAGGTTGACAACGGTCAGTCCTCTGCCGTCAACACGGTTTACGACGCAGACGGCAACGAGCTGATGGTCGTCCGCATGGGCATGAACACCAACGGCGACGTGCTGTCCTCCCGCACCTACGAGGGCGAAGACAATATCACCTCCTCCACCGACAACCGCTACGACAGTCAGGGACGGCTCATCCAGTCGGTCACCGTAGACGAGAGCGGCGTCGTGTTAGAGGTGCTCACCGTGTACTCGGTGGACGGCAAAACGCAGACCACCCGCTCGACCATCGAAGGCGGCACCCTCTCGACCGATACCCGTACCTTTGATGATAACGGCAATCTGGTCTCCATGCACCAGACCGACAGCGACGGCTACGCAAGCGATACCACTTATACACAGTTTAAGTAACCTGTCGCGGAACTTTAATCCGCAGTGAAAACCACCCGTTCGGGTGGTTTTTCCTTTTTTTCGGGCATACTATTATCAGCTATACACCGACCATTTCTCCCTATTTGTCGGTTTTCCGCTAAACTCCTGCAAAATTCCTGTCTGGATATTGCTTTTTCTCGGTCAAACAGCTATAATCGCTATATGCGTATCAAGACTGTGTCAACAGAGCACAGCTATAGAGAAATAGATCGGAGGTGCGCTATGCGCATCATTATTGTAGGCTGCGGCAAAGTCGGCTCGGAGCTGGCAGGACAGCTCAGCGCGGCCGGACACGACCTGACACTGGTTGACCTGTCCGAACGCCGTCTGGAGGAACTGTCCAACACACACGACCTTGCTACAGTAAAGGGCAGCGGCACCAGCTATCACGTTCTGCGTGAAGCCGGCGTGCAGGATACCGACTTGCTCATCGCCGTTACCGCCCATGACGAAATCAATCTGCTTTCCTGTCTGATCGCCCGCAAGGCATCCGGCTGCCACGCCATTGCGCGTGTGCGCGATCCGGAATATGTATCCGACCTCGGCTTTATCCGCGATGAGCTGGGTATTTCGATGGTCATCAACCCCGAGCTGTCCACCGCGCGTGTTGTTTCGCGTCTGATCCGCTTCCCGTCGGCCATCCGCGTCAGCACGTTTGCCCGCGGACGCATCGAGCTGCTCGACCTCAAAATCCCGCACGAGTCCCGCCTGGACGGTATGGCGGTCTGCGAGGTCAATCCGCTGCTCCGCACGGACGTGCTGCTGTGTATGGTCCGCCGCGACGGTCAGACCTATATTCCCAAGGGCGACTTCATCCTGCGCGAAAACGACAACATCACGGTTATCATTCCGCCGCACGAGCAGAGCGAATTTTTCGAGAAGGTCGGTTTGCCGGTCAAGCGCATTTCCTCTGCGATGCTGGTCGGCGGCGGCAAAATCTCGTACTTTCTTGCGAAAATCCTGCTGAATTCCGGCATTGCAGTCAAGATTATCGAAAACAAACTCGAACGCTGCGAAGCACTGTCCGAAATGCTCCCGAACGCGACCATCATCTACGGCGACGGCACCGACCGCAACCTGCTCGATGAGGAGGGGCTGGCAACCTGTGAGGCCTTCGCGGCTCTCACCGGCATGGACGAGGAGAACATCCTGCTTGCGCTGCACGCCGGCCGTCATTCCCGTGCGAAGCTGTTCACCAAGGTCAACCGTGTGAACTTCGAGGAAGTCATTGCCAGCATGCCGATCGGCAAAGTGATTCGCCCCAAGCAGACCACCGCCGAGCTGATCAGCCAGTACACCCGCGCAATGCAGAACTCGATGGGCTCCAACGTGGAAACCCTGCATCAGCTGGACGGTGCAGAAGCGCTTGAGTTCCGTGTTGCGGCGCACCATCTCACCGGTGTTCCCCTGCAGTATATGCCGATTCGTCCGGATGTTCTGCTGTGCTGCATCAACCGCAGAGGCAAGCGTATCATTCCGCGCGGCCACGATGTGCTGCATGAAGGCGATACGGTTATCGTCGTTTCCACCTTTGAGGGCATGAACGACCTTCAAGATATCTTCCTGCCGACAGCCGGAGGGCGCGAAAAATGAATTTCGCAATCGTCCGCTATCTGATCGGCTGGCTGATGGGCATTGAGTCCCTGTTCCTGCTGCTGCCCGCATTTACCGCGGTCATTTACCGTGAACCCGAGCTGCCTGCCTATATCGCCACCGCACTGATTTGTATGGTCGGCGCAGGCATTCTGTGTGAATACAAGCCGAAAAACACCAAGTTCTACGCACGCGAAGGCTTTGTGGCAGTCGCGCTGTGCTGGCTGGTGCTGGCCGTGACCGGTGCCCTGCCGTTCGTGCTCAGCCGCGAGATTCCGTTCGCAGTAGATGCGATTTTCGAGGCCGCATCCGGCTTCACCACCACCGGCGCTACCATTCTCGGCGATGTGGAGGCGCTTTCGCATGCCTCCATGCTATGGCGCTGCCTGACGCACTGGGTCGGCGGCATGGGCATTCTGGTGTTCATGCTGATCGTCCTGCCGCTGGCAGGCGGTCAGACCATTTATCTGATGCGCGCGGAAAGCCCGGGACCCTCGGTCTCCAAAATATCGCCGCACATGCGCGATACCGCGCTTATCCTGTACGCGATTTACTTTGGACTGACCGTTCTGCAGATTATTCTGCTGCTGCTCGGCGGCATGCCGATGTTCGACGCCATCTGCGTTTCGCTCGGCACGGCAGGCACCGGCGGTTTCGGCAACTGGAACAACTCTATTGCGCACTACGACAGCGCCTACCTGCAGAATGTCATCTCGGTCTTTATGATCCTTTTCGGCATCAATTTCAACGCGTATTTTCTGCTTTTGACCCGTAAATTCAAGCAATTGTTCAAAATCGAGGAGATTCGCGTGTACCTCGGCGTGATTGCCGTATTTACCACGCTGATCGCCTTCAACGTGCGCGGCTGCTTCGGTTCGCTGCGCGAGAGCTTCCACCATTCCCTGTTTCAGGTTGCGTCTATCATCACGACCACCGGTTTTTCAACCGTGGACTTTAACCAGTGGCCTGCATTCAGCAAGCTGCTGCTTGTGCTGCTGATGTTCATCGGCGCGTGTGCCGGTTCGACCGGCGGCGGCATGAAATGCTCGCGCATCCTGCTGCTGTTCAAGGGCGTAAAGAAGGAAATGATGTCGCTGATTCATCCGCGTCTGGTGCGCGTGCATAAAATGGACGGACAGCGCGTCCAGCATGAGGTCATGCGCTCGGTCAACGCCTTTCTTGTGGCATATCTGATCGTCATTGCCACTTCCGTCCTCATTGTCAGCCTGCACTGTGAGGATATGGTAACCAGCTTCACCTCGGTCGTTACCTGCATCAATAACGTCGGTCCGGGACTCAATCAGGTCGGTCCTGCAGCCAACTTCGGTGCACTGCACCCGCTGAGTAAAATCGTGCTGACTTTCGATATGCTCGCCGGTCGTCTGGAGCTGTTCCCCATGCTTCTGCTGTTTGCGCCGGAAACGTGGAGAAGAAACCGATAAAAAAACTGCCGCTAAACGTATACCGTTTAGCGGCTTTTGCGATGTCGAACGACCACGAATCGTTCCGGTGCTCCACCGACACACCCGAATCGCGGTGTTGCCTTAATCTATCGACAGCTGCTTTTTCAGTGCCTTCACATAGGAGTCCGCATAGCGGCTGAATACCACGTTTTTCTTGCGGATGAGACCAATGCGCATGCTGCCTTCCATCTCGAGCGGCCGCGCAATAATGCTCGGACTGTTCAGCTTGCGGTCGATAATGCCCGAGCTGACCGTAAAGCCATTCAGTCCGATCACCAGACTGAACAGTGTTGCGCGGTCGCGGACCTGAATGGTTTTCGGCATGTCGAGCATGCTGAGCAGTTCCTCGGAAAAATAAAAGGAATTGCGGTCTCCCTGCTCAAAAATCAGATACGGATAGGGCTTCAGTTCATCGAGCGTGATGCACTTCCGGTCTGCGAGCGGATGGTCCTTATTGATGAACACATGCGGTGCGGCAGTGAACAGTTCCTCGAACACGAGCTCACTTTTGCGCAGCAGCTTGGAGAGCACGGTTTCGTTGCTCTCGGACAAATACAGCAGACCCAGCTCGCTTTTGCCCGACGCCACATCATCAATGATCTCACCGGTCTGCGTTTCCCGCAGGATAAAACCGTACTGGTCCGCGTCGTACTCCTTGACAACCTCGACGAATGCGTTCACCGCGAACGAATAGTGCTGACATGACACGCAGAACTTGGGCACGCGCTTTTTGCCCACGCCGAAGTGCTCCTGCATGATGTCTGCCTGCTCGAGCAGCATGCGCGCAAACGAAAGCAGCTCCTCGCCCTCCTGCGTGACGGTTACGCCCTTGTTTGAGCGCACAAAGGCGGTAACGCCCATCTCCTTCTCTAAATTGTGAATCGCGGCGCTCAAACTCGGCTGCGAGAGAAACAGCCGCTCGGCGGCGTCCGTGATGTTGCCGCATTCGGCCACAGTGACAAGATAGGTCAGCTGCTGCAGGGTCATAGGAAAAACCTCCGGGAAATAATCTGTATCTATTGTAGCATGTCTGTGCGGAAATACAATGCGGTTCCCTATCTATTCCCGCAATTTCATGCTATGATAGAGACAAAGGAGAGCGTAAAAATGAAAAATGTACTGTTTTACGGCGATTCCAACACCTGGGGTTATCAGGGCGACGATCCCATGCACCGCCTGGACGCGGACAAGCGTTACACCGGTGTGGTTGCGGCTCAGTTCCCGGACGTGCACTTTATCGAGGAAGGTCTGTGCGGACGCACCATCTGCAGCACCGACCCGATTGATTACGGCCGAAACGGCATGGCAATGCTGCCTGCCCTGCTGGCAACGCACGATCCGCTCGACGTGATCGTTATTATGCTCGGCACAAACGACAGCAAGTCAATGTACGGCCACTCGCCGTTCACCATCAGCGATGCCATGGACCGCACGATCAAGCTGATGCAAAGTCCGCTTTTATGGTCAAATACCATGCAGAAACCGCAGATCCTTCTGGTTGCACCGCCGAAAATGGGCGAAAACCTTGCAGACAGCGTCTACTACGGCATGTTTGACGAAAGCAGTGCCGCACTCATCCGTGCTCTGCCCGCACGGTTCCACACGCTGGCAGAAAAGTACGGCTGCGCCTTCGTGGACGGCTCGGCTGTCACGGCGGCAAAGTGCTCGGACCAGATTCATCTGACCGCAGAGGAGCACGCCGTGCTCGGCAGGCTCATTGCGGACAAGCTGCGCGAGCTGCTTTAACCCCCTGTCCGAAATCATTTATCATCTTTTTTTCCTGCCTTGATACCGCAAACGCGGTAAAATACAGGCACAATCCGTTTTAGCGGAATGCAGGGCGCCAGCCATGGCAGCCGCCGCAGCGCACAAGCGGAAAACAAGCGCAGGCACCTTTCTCCCCGGTTTTGTCAGGTGACAAAACCGGGGTGTTTTTTGCCGCATTTTATCCACAGCCTGTTGATAATTCCTGTGGATTGTGTGTCATTTTTTGCAGAATTTACGCGTAGTTCACTCTGTTTTTCCTATCGGTGTATTTCGTGTCGAAAATCGGACATTTCGTGTGCCCGACCGCACAGCAGGCTGCAAAGCTGCTATGATAAACGCAGGCAATTTTCAGTCTCTTTTCTGCAGGCGCGGCTCGTTCCACCGCACCGCAGAATAGGAAAAGGAGGAATATACCATGAAATTCAAACGCGGCATAAGCCTTGCTCTGGCACTGGCTCTTATCGCCGGCATAGGCGGCCCGCTTGATATCCGCGCAGCGGCGGCGGATACCGGCAGTTCGGACGCGCTTGCAGCGCTCGGTATTGATTCAAGCAAAGCGCCCGACGGCTTTAATGCCAACGACCCCAGCAACCCATACGGGCGCAATACCATCAAGGTTACGCCGGTGTACGAGCTGTATACCGTTGGTCTGACAAGTGATGTTCTGCCGTCGGATAAAATCGACCTGGACAAGCGTGAAAGCGCAGAGAAATGCGATACAAGCGTTTCCCAGTCCAGCCAGAAGGACAATATCCTTCAAAGCACGCTGTACGGCAATGATGATAACACATCTACCAAGGCTCAGCAGTTTTTGACGGCTAAAACCAATTCCAAGGAAATCTCCAAGGGTACTACCACCTCTACCGGCACATACGCACAGTTCCCGGTGGGCAGCAAGGGCAATGACGGCTATGCCACCAAGGGCTATCTGACCGGCATGACCAATGCTACTACCGATTTGCAGGATGGTACCGATTACGCTATGGCAGACGTGGCCGCAGGCCATTTCACCTCGAGCAGTGACGCCAAGTCCTCACAGACGGTCATGGTTTACGCCGGTGACCTGAGCGCGAAAGGCGGTCTGTACCTGCGATTCGGCGATGCTGAATCCGGCAAGTACGGCAAGCCGATCACGCTGTTGGACACCAGCAAGGAAATCGGCAACCCGACCCTCAAGGACAACTCCGAGACGGTTGACGGTGAAACGACCGAAGCCAAGCTGGTCGAAAACTTCGCAGAAAACCCGTATCAGCTGAAAAACTACCTGCAGGTAGCTACCGGCGACTGGGACAACGACGGTAAGGACGAGGTTGCGGTCTATGTGCCGGAGGTCGGCAATTCCCGCATTGAGATTTACGACCTGCAGACTGAAGATTACTCCAATCCCTCTAACTGGAGACAGGCGTGGACGTACTTCTTCCGTGAGGGCAGTGTCGTTTCCAACATGATCTCTCTCGTCAGCGGTGACGTCAACCAGGACGGCGTAGACGATCTCGCCTGCACCTGGGGTTACTACTACGGTCCGCAGCAGAACGCAGGCTCGCGTGCCGTTGTAATGTTCGGCTCCACGAGCGCGCACATGCTGCAGAGCTCGCAGGAATTCCCGCTGACCTACGAGGGCAGCAATCTGGTCCGCGCATCCTTCGCCTTCGGCGATATGACCGGCGGCGGCAAGACCCTGATTCTGGCCGCGCAGTCGGATGCCGACCTCAAGGCAAATAAGCAGAACACGCGCTATGTAGGTTTGTACGCATGGAACGGCGTCACCTTCAAGCCGTCTGTTTCGCAGAATTTCGATCTGTTCTCCAAGAACGATAAAGGCGAGTACATCTACGGTGCAATGGCAAAGCACAACGATACCTTCCATTCTCTGCCGCTGTGCCCGGCCAATACGGCGATTATCTCCCGTCCGACCGCAGGCGAAACAAACGATGGCGGCAAAACCAGCGATCTGCTGTACTTTGACAGCCTTGTTATCTCCTGCGATGAGAATGGTCTGAATATCAAGCAGGCACTCGACAACACGGCCGCTATGCCGGACGAGGACTACGTTGAGTACGATGCATCCGCAGGCTCTGTGACCACCGCGGTGGATAAAGACAACAACACCGCAGGTTCGGGTACGCTGTTCACCCTGACACAGACCATGTCCAAGGATGAGAACAAGCAGTCTGAATCCTACAACGTCACCGGTAAAGTTCCCCAGTACGCAACCCGTTATTATTACAAGAGCTGGTGGCATAAACTGTTCCGCAAAAGATCTTCCTATCAGGCTTTTGTCGGCTATGTAGATGCTACTACATCACAAACAACACCGTACACCACCCGCACGCCGGGTACAACCAGACTTTCGACCGTCAACCTGTTTGACAGCTCTCATGTTCAGTCCAAGGTCAACAGCTCGTACACGCTCTGTCTCGCCAACACGGACGACGATACCAGCTACATGACCTACACCGGCAAGCACTATTACACCTACTCCGACCCGCAGGTTCTGGCGGTACTGGCTTCGCCTCCGTACTTCTCCGATCTGCTCGACCGTGATGACCTGTCCGGCAACTATGCCGAGTCCTCCACCACCTACTCGAGCATGAAGGGCACCGAGAACGGCACCAGCTCCTCCTCTACCATCTCGGTCGGCGCATACGTCTCCTTTGAGCAGGAATTCTCGGTATTCGGCGTTAAGATCGGCAGCGTTGAGACAGAAGCCGCCTTTACCTCCGGTTTCACCTACGAGACCGAGCACACCTCCTCGCTCGAGCAGTCCATCACCTACGAGACAACCTCCGGCGAGGACAGAGTGGCGTTCTATTCCATCCCGATGGAGATTTACGAGTATACCTCCTACATTCCGGACGGAACAGGCAAATACACGGAAGTAACCTCCACCGTTTCCATCCCGCACGAAGCCTCGATCGGTCTGATCGACCTGTCCGACTACGAAAATATCGCCGAGGATTACAGCGTTCTGCCATCCATTTCGGGCAGCGTGCTGACGCATACGATCGGTGATCCGTCCAGCTATCCGAACGCACCGAGTGCAGGCTCCAAGGCTTATAACGGTGATCCGGCTAAGGTTGACTTCACCGCGGCAGGCGGCGGCTCCGGCATCACGCAGGAGATCAACTTCTCCACCTCGGACAGCAAAAACTACACCAACACCACCTCTATCGAAACCAAGGCCGGTGCAGGCGCAGGCAGCGTAACCGCAGGCGTGGTTGCCGGTTCGGAAAGCTCTGCCGGCAAGGTATCGGTCAACACCGCAGGCGGCTCGTTCTCCGGTTCGCTGCAGAACATGCCGATTGAAGCCAAACCGTACGGCTACGGCATGAACTGGCGCATCTTCTGCTACAACTACCGCAGCGGCAATCAGGCGTTCCCGGTTGTTACCTACGCGGTAACCGAGCCGCAGGCTCCGTCTCCGCTGCCGGAGGATTTTGAGCAGGATGTTGCAGCAACCACCGATGATTCCGTCACCCTGACGTGGACGTACGACAAGATCGTTTCCGGTTTCCAGCTGTACCGCTACTACAACTTCCCGGACGGCTCCGGACGCAAGGAACTCGCATTTGTGCCGTTCACCGATGGTGAGCGGCACGATGACGGCACCTACACCTTCAGCTACACGGATAAGAACCTGTCTCCCTATACCGAGTATGAGTATCAGATTCAGACCCGCAACAATAACAAGGCTGAGCAGCAGCGCAACAGCATTTACAGCGAACCGCTGACCTGCCGCACCAAGACCACAGCAGGCTATCCCGATATTTCGGTAACGATTGACGGCAAGGAGAAGCAGACGGTTCTGCCGATCTATCCGGATTCTCTGGCAACCGCAACGGTTAAGTATAACGGAGACAATAAAAATCCGGACGGCGGCAAGTACAACAGCGTAAGCTATCAGTGGCAGAAGCTGAACAATGGTTCCTGGACCGAGATTGCCGGCAGCGTTTCCGATACGCTGAGCATCGAAAACGCCGGTTCTGCCGACAAGGGCACTTACCGCTGCCGATTGAATGTGCTCTATTGGGATAATACCTCCCAGAAGGAGTTCAGCATTTCCGCTTACTCGCCTGAGATTACCACACAGTATAGCAAACGCACACCCAAGTGTGAGCTGAATGTTACGGCGAAGAATGTACAAAAACACAACACTGATCAGTTTGACCGCACGCTGCACATCAGCGCTAAAATGAGTTCCGCGTCTGCTACCTCCACCATCCCGACCGGCACGCTCAGCTTCCTGATTCGCGGCACGGACTTCTCTACCACGGTTGCGGCTGAGATTGACAAAACCGGCAAGGTTACAAAGGATGTGATCGTGCCCGCAGACGGCGCCTACACGGTTACCCCGTATTATCCGGGCAGCTATGTATTCAAGGATATGAGCAACGCGGAAGGTCAGATGGTTCTCGTTGGCGAGAACGCAACCGGTTATCAGCTGACGCTCACCACCGGCAAGGATAACAACAGCGTCACCCGCTTCACCTACGGCGATACGGTAACGCCGTCGCTCTCCCGCATGAGTAAGGATACGCAGGGTCTGCAGAAGGTCAATAACGCAACCTTCAAGTATGCAGTTTCCGGTTCCAAGGATTCGCAGCCGCTGACAGAGAACAATAAGCTGAATGTCGGCACTTACACGCTGTATGCTTATATAAACGGCGAAACCAAACCGGTTGCGGAAACTGAGTTTACCGTTGTTCAGCGTGCCGTTACGCTGCGCGTTGTCACTCCGAAGGACGGCGTTGATCAGACTCTGGTCAATCCGAGCACCCAGCTTTCTCTCACGGCAGACACGAAAAACATGACTGCTGATGAGATTAAAGCTCTGCACCTTGACTATACCGCAGTCAACACCGCAGGCAATACGGTAACGCTCGAGCCGAACATTGCACCCAGCAACTACACGGTTTCTCCGTGCAAGACTACCGCTACCAACGAAACGCTGTACAACAACTATGAATTTACCTTTATCCCAGGCGTTTACACGGTAAACGGCACGACTTACATCCTTACCCTCAAGGCTGAGGACTTCGGCGAAGGCGCAAACAAGCACTCTGTCGGTTCTGCGTCGATCATTACCGCAGGTCTGAATGCCGGCAAGGCGGATGACGGCAGTGCAATCTCCAGCTTTACCGCAGGCACCGATGTTACCCTGACGGCTGTGCCGGATGCAGGTTATGCAGTCGATTACTGGACCTATGACGGCAAGGAAATCGAGGACAGCAAGGAGAAGAGCTCGGTTACCATCAAGACCCTTGCAAAACCGGCATCTGTTTTGGTTTACTTCAAGACCACCGATACCAAACTGAATGCTTCCGTTCAGAATAAGCAGGGCGGTACACTCAAATGCACGGATGAAGATGGCTCCGAAAGCCTCAAGAACTTCCCGGCTTACATTGCCAGCGGTGCAAAGTTCAACTTCACCGCAACGCCGAATACCGGCTGGCACTTCAAGCAGTGGATTCTCGCGAAACGCGGTGCAAACAGTTATCCGTCCGGCACCCCGCACGATAACGGCTCCAACACGCTCTCTGTTGAGGTTGGCGTGCAGGATATTGATCTGGCTGCCGTATTCGAGCGCGACAGCTACACACTGACGCTGGAAGGCGAACTGACCGCAAGCTATCAGACGGTTGATCCGAACGATACCTCCAAGACACTCACCAAGGCTCTCAAGAGCGGCGAAAGCGTCACCGGTGATACAAAGATTACGGTAGCGCCCAAGGCAGGCTATGCTGCCGCCACGGGCAAGACCTATCAGGTGAACGGCAAGGCTGTTGAAGCAGGAAAGCTCAACGCTGACGGCAGCTATACCTTCCCCATCACCGAGAACACCAAGGTTTCGCTCAAGACCGACCGTGCCGCATTTGCGATTACCACACCGAAAATGGAGCATGGCACGATCATTGCAACCGTAGACGGCGAAGCTGTGGACGATCTGTCCAAGATTCCCGGCGGCAGCAAGGTTGAGCTGCAGGCACGCGCAGACCGCGGCTGGCATTTCAAGAACTGGATTGTAAACGGTACGGCTCAGGATGAGGCTGCGGCAAAGACCAACGGCACTTACACCATCAGCGAACTGGCCGGCGATCTGTCCATCAGCGCTGAATTTGCCCAGAGCGCTTCCTACACCGCCAAGGCTACCGCTGCAGCCGGTAACGGCACCGTAAAATACACGCTGTATGATATCTACGGTGAGGAAGTTGAGACCAAGGCTATGCCGACTGATGGCGTAACCATCTATAAGGATGAGGAAATCACCTTCCATGCAGCGCCGAAGACTGGCTATCAAGTTGAACAGTGGGAAGTAAACGGCAAAAAGACTGCCGGAAACTCCAAAACCAATCCGGAAGGCAAAATCCGTGCGGACAAGAATATTACTGCGACCGTATACTTTAAGGTTACGGCAAGCTATCAGCTTACTTTCGGCACTGCTAATGAGAACGGCCATCTGACCGCCAAGATTGGCGACACCGCGGTTGTCTCTCAGTCCAAGCAGCCGAACGGCAGTGAAATCACCTTCACCACAAACCCCAACACCGGTAAAATGGTTGAAAAGTGGACGGTTACCCAAGGTTCTATCTCCACTAAGGAAAACGATGCTGCTGTACAGGTTGATGGTGTAAATCTTGTCGATCCAATTTATATTCACACACTCGATGACAACCAGACCATCCGCGTTCACTTCACCGACCTTGTACAGTACGATGCCAAGATTTCCGGCACGAACGGCACCGGCAAATTCACCTACACCACGCCGATTCAGCCGAACGACACCGGTGCAGTCAACAGCGCATCCGCTCAGGTTCGCAAGAACGGCACGGTCAAGCTGACGCTCACACCGAGCGCAAACTGTGTCGGCACCGCCGAGGAAATCAAGTCCGAACTCCAGAAGGCGGCTCCGCATGCCGTTGTTTCCGTAACCGAGAAGGACGGCAGCTTCGAAGCGGTTATCCGCAACGTAACGGAAGCTCTGGCGATCAACACCGACAATCTGTTCCACAAAACTTACGCAATTACGGCCGGCAAGGCCGTAAACGGCAGCGTTTCCGCTTCTGCGGCACGCGCCAAGGCTGGCGACAAGGTGACGCTCACCGCTGCACCCGCAAGCGGCTATCAGCTGAAAACCCTGACGCTGACACCGGAGACCGCGCTCGACAAGACGGTTTCCGCGTCCACCCTGACCTACACCTTCACCATGCCGGCGAATGACGTTGCAGTTACCGCAGCCTTTGCCGTCAAGCCGAGCAGCGGCGGCGGCGCAGGCGGCGGCGGTGGAGCAGGCGGCGGCGCTGTTGCACCGGCTCCGACCGACAGCGGCTCGTCCTCCATTACCGCGCCGGACGGCACCAAGGTTCCCGCAACGGTTGAGGTAAAGAACGGCACCGCAGCGGTTTCCGCCGACAGCTCCAAGCTGACTGCGGTTTCCGGCAAGGATTCGCTGACGCTTGACCTGTCCGCAGATTCCACCGTACGCACGGTATCGCTCACCGGCGATGTAGTAGCTGCTCTCGCCGGTGCAAAGAACGGCGCAGCGCTTACCCTGCCGAACGGCACGGTTGCACTCGACCGTGAGACGCTGACCGCACTCGGCAGCGCCGCACAGGCCGATGGTATGGCAAGTATTTCGATCGCTTCCGCTGACAAGTCCTCCCTGACGGACGCACAGCGCAAATACCTGCCGAAGAACGGCACCATCCTGAACATTTCTGCGCAGGTGCAGCCGAAAAACGGCACTGCAACCCGCATTCATGCGCTGAACGGCACGGCTTCGGTTTCTGTAGTATACAGCCTCAAGAGCGGCGAGAACGCCGCGCATCTGGTTGCATACTATCTTGCTGAGGACGGCTCGTTCGAGAAGCTGCCTGTCATTTATGATGCAGCGACCGGAAAGGCTACCTTTAAGACCACCCACTTCTCCACCTTCGTTATCACCCACGAGTACAGCAGCGACTTCTCCGATGTCAACCTGCGCAAGTGGTTCTACAACGAGGTCAACACTGCACTCGAGAACGGCTGGTTCAAGGGCCTGACCGCAACCAGGTTCGGTCCGGATGACGGCATGACCCGCGCAATGCTGGTTCAGGTGCTCTACCGCATGAGCGGCAGCAAGGCCGCTTCCACCGCACAGTTCACCGATGTGGCGGACGGCAAGTGGTACGCAGAAGCCATCGCATGGGCCTCCGAAAACGGCATTGTCAACGGCTTCACCGACGGCAGATTCCAGCCAGATACGCTGATCACCCGTCAGCAGCTGGCGGCCATCCTGTACCGCTACGATACCTATCGCGGTCATACGCCGCAGGGCAGCGCAGCACTCGATGGCTACGCAGACGCGGCTTCTGTCGAGTCGTGGGCTGCTGAAGCAATGAGCTGGGCGAACGGCAACGGTCTGGTAACCGGCGTTACCCCGACTACGCTCGTGCCGAACGGCACCGCAACCCGTGCTCAGGTAGCGGTTATCCTCAGCCGCTACACCGGCCAGTAATCCCATCCGATCCATACCACCCAACGGATATGGCATGAACAACCGCCCTGCAAGGGCAGACAATACCGACAGCGCCTGAAAACGCACACAAGCGACACCAATCGAAATATGGTGTCGCTTGTTTTTTTGCTTCTCACACGGAATACGCTCACGCGAGAACGAATCGAACAGCCGCGGCAGAAATTCCATGCTCATATGTCAGCTTCTCCGGCGTGATATACTCTGCCAACCGAATCGCAAGTATTTTCAGGCTCACGGCTCATTATATCGTACATCATGTTCTATATTGCATAATACTGTGCAAATTCGACTCATTTTGATTTACAACGTCGTTGCAGGGTGATATACTGAAATTACCATATAAGATGCGCCGGATTATGCTTTGAGGAGAATGCTATAATGACCATGAATGACCCGCTGCTCCGCACGGACAGCTATGCAAAAATCTTCCTGTATAACACCCATGAAACCGTCGCCTGTGTGCCGCGCCACACCATCCGCATGCGCGATAAAGTGCGCCCGGACAAGCTGCGCGAAGCCGTCGAGCAGGCACTGCTGCGCTTTCCGCACATGATGCTGACCGCCGAGCCGACCGAGACCGCGTTCCGCTACCGCCGAAACGTGCAGCCCGCCGTAGTGCTGCCGTTCGACGGTGTATCCACCCGCTACACCATCGGCTCCAAGGATACGAACGGATACTTATTTCTCGTCGGCTACCACGACAAGACCATCTATATGGAGTATCAGCACTCTATCTCGGATGGACGCGGATTCGAGGAGTTTATCCGCTGTGTACTGTTCCAGTACCTGAAAAACTGCGGTTTCCCGGTTGAGAATGACGGCTCTGTGCGCGGCATGGATACCCGCTGGTCTCCCGAGGAGAGCGCAAACGGCTACGAACAGCTGGCCGACCGTGAATTTTCGCCGGATGGCATCTGGAAAAAGCCGGAGGCTGTTCATGCCCCCGAGGTACAGTGGGGCGCTGACGGCTCCGAGGTCGTCACCGAGGTGACGTTCCCGTTTTCTCAGCTGCACGATTACGCAAAGTCCATCGGCGTCAGTCCGCTGTCTGTACTGGCTCCGCTGATGATGAAAGCGTTTGATGATAAGTTCGGCGGAACGGACAAGCCGGTTATCGCGGAGATTCCGGTCGATCTGCGTCCGTTGCTGCCGACGCTTACCACGCGGTATTTTATTTGCTTTATCGATCTGCCGTATTTTCCAGAATACCGCGATCTGCCGAATGACGAGGTGTTTCGGCGCACGAAGGCGTTTTTGAAAGATCAGATGCAGCGCGAACAGCTGCTCTATCGTGCAAAAGCCGCCGCAGACCGCTGTGAATCGCTGCATGAGGCAAACATGCCGCTCGCGGAGAAAATGCAGGCGGCGCAGAAGGTCACGACTGATTTTGTGCTCGAGGACAGCTTTCTCATTACCAATGTCGGCCGGTTCGCCCTGCCGGAAAGCTGCCGTCCGTATGTACTCGATTACGGCGCAATCCTGCCGTGCGCCGTGCAGCCGTTTGCGCTGCTGATCTCGTCGTATGGAGATAAAATGAAACTGTCCGTTGCGCAGCGCGACCACGATATGCAGGTTGTCGAGGATTTATGCGCCGGTCTGCGGCAGCTTGGCATCCAGCCTGAAACACTCAGCTATCCGTTTGTGGTGACACGGTATAACGGACTTGAGTGCGGGATGTAAGTTCAAAACTGTAATTTCAAAAGCAAAACGCTCAGCTACCAAACGATAGCTGAGCGTTTCGCTTTCTTTATCCAAGCCGCGCGACTGTATAGCCGACATACAGACCGGCTCCGGTCACAAGTGCATTCTCGTCCACATCGAAGCCGCCGTTATGGTTGGTGATCATCGTGTGTGGCAAATCCGGATTGCCGGTGCCAAGATACGCATACGCGCCCGGCTTATACAGCTCAAACTCGGCAAAATTATCGCCGCTGAGCGACAGCTCACGGTCTGTGACAACGTGTCCTTCTCCGAGCAGCTCATCCACGACCCGAGCAGCCTCTTCGCACACCTGCGGGTCATTGACGAGCGCAGCGGCAAAGTCCGTCCACTCGATTTCCGCCGTGCCGCCGTACAGCGCCGCAATGCTCTGCGCGGTCTCATTGACCTGTGCACGGACGCGGTCGCGGCTCTCCTGCGAAATGGTGCGCGTTGTGCCCTCCATTTCAGCAAATGCTGCCACGGCGTTGTAGGTCGTGCCTGCGTTCAGCTTGCCGATACCGATGATGACCGGCTCGGTCGGTGAAGTGCGGCGCGTAACCAGTCCCTGCACTGCCACGACAATCTGGCTGGCGATGTACAGCGCATCTACGCCCAGATGCGGCGTGGAAACATGCGTGGACTTACCGTGCACACGGATGCGGAAATGATCGACTGCGGCGTTGTTGATGCCCGGTTTGAGTCCTACCGTGCCTGCCTCCAAATCATACGCGGTGTGCAGACCGAACACGCGCTCGGCACCATCCAGCACACCGGCTGCGACAAACGGCTTTGCACCTTTTCCGATTTCCTCTCCCGGCTGAAAGATAAGACGGACCTTTCCGCTGAACGCATCTCTGTTCTCCGACAGGATTTTCGCAGCACCCAGAAGGCAGGCAGCGTGCGCATCATGGCCGCAGGCGTGCATGACGCCTGCATTCTCCGAGCGATAGACGCACTCGTGCGTCTCCTCAATGGGCAGCGCGTCGATATCCGCACGCAGAACCAGCACTTTTCCGTTGTCCTTTGCGCCCTTCAGCGTGCCGAGCACGCCGGTTTCGCCTACGCGCGTGTGCGGAATGCCGAACTTGTCCAGTTCCTCCTCAATGCGCTGTGCCGTGCGGAATTCCTGCAGGCTCAGCTCCGGGTGCCGGTGAAATTCCCGACGGATGGATACGATGTAGTCCTTCGTTTCCGCTGCGGCTTTCTTTACATCCATGACGGCTTTTCCTCCTGTTTATCGGTGTTTCGGTTTGATCTTATCACGCAGACCTTCCAGACGGTTGAGTGCATCGAGCAGCGTCTCGTCCTTCTTGGCAAAATGCAGGCGAATCAGGTTGTTGACCGGCTCACGGAAGAAGCTCGAGCCGGGAACCGCGCCTACGCCGACATAATGCGCCAGATCCTCGCAGAACGCAAGATCGCTCTCGTAGCCGAACTCGGCAATGTCGAGCAGGACATAGTACGCGCCCTGCGGGTCGGTATGGGCGATTTTGAGATCGTCCAGACCTTTCAGGAACAGATCCTTTTTGTGCGTGTACTTGGCCTGCAGATCGTCGTAATAGTCCTGACCCATCTTAAGACCGGTAACAACAGCCTCCTGCAGGGGTGCTGCCGCGCCGACCGTCAGGAAATCATGTACCTTTTTCGCACGGTCGATAATCTCCGGCGGCGCGATGATGTAGCCCAGCCGCCAGCCGGTAACCGAGTACGTTTTGGAGAGCGACGAGCACGACAGCGTGCGCTCCCACATGCCCGGCAGAGTGGCAAAATAGGTGTGCTTGTTGGGTGCGAAGACGATGTGCTCATACACCTCGTCGGTGATAACGTAGGTATCGTACTTCTCCGCGAGAGACGCGATAATCTCTAGCTCCTCGCGGGTGAACACCTTGCCGCACGGATTGGACGGGTTGCACAGGATGATGGCCTTCGGGTGCTGACGGAACGCGTCCTCAAGCACATTTGCGTCAAAGTGAAAATCCGGCGGCACGAGCGGCACATAAATCGGCTCTGCGCCGGACAGGATGGTATCCGCACCGTAGTTCTCGTAAAACGGAGAGAAAATGATAACCTTGTCGCCCGGATTGGTGACTGTCATCATCGCAGCCATCATCGCCTCCGTGCTGCCGCAGGTGGTGACGATCTCGGTGTTCGGGTCGATCCTGCGGCCCATGAAATAGGTCTGCTTGGCGGCCAGCGCTTCGCGGAAGTTCTGCGAACCCCATGTGATGGAATACTGGTGGTAATCCTCGTAGGCCACCTGCGCCAGACGGTCGAGCAGCTCCTTCGGCGGCTCAAAGTCCGGGAAACCCTGCGACAGGTTTACCGCGTCATACTGCATGGAAACGCGCGTCATGCGGCGGATGACCGAGTCGGTAAAGCCGGCGGTGCGCTCAGATAAGCTCTGCATGGTTATTTTCCTCCCATAATGTAAGATTTCTGATCGTTAAGCGTGTGCTTCGGGTCGAGAGCGGTCTTGATCGTGTTCATCACGGCAAGATTCTCCTGCGCGGTCTCCCGCAGGAAGTACGACCGCTTGGAAATGCCAATGCCGTGCTCACCCGAGGCTACGCCGCCGTAAGAATACGCCTTAGCGTAAGCCTGCTCCATGTTTTCGTGCAGCTCGCGCTCCCAGGTCTGCTGGTCGCGGCCGTCACGCACCACGCACAGATGCACGTTGCCGTCACCCGCATGACCGAACGCGATCATACGCATACCCGAGGTGGCCTCCAGCTCGTTGATGTAACGTACAAAGTCCGCCGTGTGGCTGATGGGCACGACAATGTCCACCGGCTCCTGCTCGGACACGGCCTCGACCGCCATGACGAGCGCACCGCGCACCTTCCAGATGTCCGCCGCCTGCTCGGCACTGCGCAGCACGATGTAGTCGATCGCACCGTTGTCAAGTGCAAGGCGGCGCACGCGCTCGATATTCGCGTTGACCTCGCTCTCGTGGCCGTCAAACGTCAGCAGGATGTATGAACCGGCATCCGAACGCGGATATTGCACGCCGGAAAAGCTCTCACCGAGGGCTACGACCTTGCGCTCCATGAACTCGACTGCGGTCGGGTTGGCGTTCGCCTGCAGGATAGTCAGCACGCTGCGGATACCCGTGCCGAGGTCGGCAAACGGCACGAGCACGCTCACCGTGGTCTCCGGCTTGGGAAGAAGGCGCAGCAGGCACTTGGTGATGACCGCCAGCGTGCCCTCCGAGCCGATGAGCAGGTGCTTGAGCGACAGTCCGCTCGCGTCCTTCACCTGCTTGCCGCCGACTTTCAGCACCGTGCCGTCCGCAAGGACGACCTCCAGCCCGCGCACATAATCGCGTGTTACGCCGTACTTGACCGCACGCATGCCGCCCGCATTGGTGCTGATGTTGCCGCCGATGCTCGAGGCCTTTTCACCCGGATCGGGCGGATAGAACAGGCCGCGCTCCTCGACATACGCCTGCAGATCCTTGAGCAGCATACCCGGCTCGACGGTGACCGTCATCGTGTCGCGGTCCAGCTCGAGCACGCGGTTCATACGGGATACATCCAGAATGATACCACCGAACAGCGGAATTGTCGAGCCTACCAGATTGGTGCCCGCGCCGCGCGGCGTGACCGGGATGGCGTTTTCGTTGGCGTACCGGAGCACGCCGCTGACCTCCTCGGTCGAGAGCGCAAACACGAGCGCGTCTGCCGTGCCGGTGCGGCGGCCGAGCGCATCGCTCAGGTATTCCGCCGGGATGTTCTCTGCGAAAAGCAGACGTTCTTCATCCGAAATGATATTCTGCAAAGCCTGTTTGCTTACTTCCATTGCTGTTTCCTCCTGCCAATTCCTGTCGCGAAACTACAGTTTCGCCGACAAGAGGAACGGACCGTGGGCCGTTCCAAAGTCGTCCGAAAGTTCCTATACAGAAACTTTCTCCCTCTTAAAGTATAAAAACGGTGATACATGCTCCCCGTTTTTATGAATTTGTTTCACAAATTCTATCAAATGCGCGCTTACGCGCGAAAAACCCAATCCGATATAACACTGCATTTGATAGATTGAATGCCGCCGGTTGTTTCCGGCGGCATTGGGAACGATTATGCATTACTTGTCTGCCAGCAGATCCTGATCCCAGCCTGCCTTGATGAAGTAGCCGCCGAACTGGTCGTTGAATACCTTCTCGGTCTCATCGGACTGGAACGCTGCTACGACCTTCTTGTAGGTCTCCAGCTTGTCTGCATCCTCGAGGTCAGCGGAACGCGCTGCGATCAGGTTCCAGTACTCCTCGATGTCCAGCTGGTCATCCTTGTAGATGGCGTCCTCGGTCTTAAGGCCGAAATCCAGTGCGTAGTTGCCGTTTACAACAGCTGCGGTAACGTCAGCCAGCGTGGACGGGATTACGTTAGCCTTCAGCTCCTCGATGGTGATCTTGGTGTTGTAGGTCTCGATGTCGTCTATGGTCGGGTTGAACTCGGCGCTGTCCTTCAGCTTGATCAGGCCCGCTGCTTCCAGAACCTTGAGCGCGCGGCCGCCGTTGGTTACATCGTCCGGAATGGCTACGGTGTCGCCGTCCTTAAGCTCATCAACCGACTTAACCTTGTCGGAGTACAGGTTCAGCGGGATGATAAAGGTGTTGCCGATATTCTCGATCTCGTAGCCGTAGTTGTCGATCTCGCTCTGCAGGTAAATACGGTGCTGGAAAGCGTTCAGATCGATCTCGCCGTTAGCGAGTGCGTTGTTCGGGGTAACGTAGTCCGAGAACTGTACGAACTCAAGGTCGATGCCCTCGTCAGCCAGCTTTTCCTTGGCCGGGGTCCACAGATCCTCGTAGATGCTGCCTACTACGCCGAGCTTTACGGTTACGGCATCGCCGGAATTGCTGTCGGATGCCTGTGCATTATCGGAAGCTGCGCTGCTCGAGCCGCCGCAGGCGGTCAGAGACAGGGCGAGGGTTGCTGCGGACAGGGACAGTGCGATGATTCTTTTGAGCTTCATTGGGATTACCTCCGTTTATGATGTGAACTTTTTAATTAACTGATGTTAGAGAGTGAGCGACAGCTGATAATTCTCGCTCATGGTCTTGCAGGATGCGTTGAACTTCTCCTGCTCCTCCGGGGTGAGGTGCAGCTCAATGATCTCTGCGATGCCGTCGCGACCCACGATAGCGGGCACGCTGGCGTACACATCGTGCTGACCGTATTTGCCGTCCAACAGAACGGAAACCGAAAGAACGCGGTTCTCGTTGTAGAAGATGGCGCGAACGACCTCTGCGGCGGAAGCACCGATGCCGAACTCCGTGCACTGCTTGCCGCGCAGGATGGTCCAGCCGCCCTCGCGGCCTGCGTCAGCAAGCGCATCCAGGTCGAGTTTGCCGAAGGTGTCCGGATACTCCTCGCGCCACTGGGAAAGCGGCTTGCCCGCAATGGTGACAGCCGACCATGCGACCATCTGGCTTTCGCCGTGCTCGCCGAGCGCGTAAGCCGTGATGGATTTCTGGTCAATGCCGATCTCCTGCGCGATCGCGCGGCGCAGTCTTGCGGAGTCCAGCGTAGTGCTGGTGGAGAAGATGCGTTCCGGCGCCCAGTTCAGCGTGTGCTGAATGTAATGCGTGATAACGTCCGCCGGATTGGAGATATTGACGATAATGCCGTCAAAACCGGATTCCTTGATAGATTTTGTTACATCTTTCAGGATGGCGATGGTCTGACCCAGTGTATCCATACGGGTCTGATTACCGGTCGGCAGCGGGCCTGCCGAAATGATCATAATCTGTGCGTCCTTGGCATCGCTGTAGTCACCCGCGGTGACCTTGGTGCGAACCGGAAGGTAATTGGTCGCATCGGTCAGGTCGAACGCCTGTGCGACTGCCTTTGCGTGATCGGAGTCAATGTAGACAATCTCGTCTGCCAAACTCTGCGAAATCAGTGCGTAGCCGACATGGGAGCCGACATGGCCTGCACCGACAATAACAACTTTGCGATTGGAAATACTCATGTCAGACACTCCTTAATGCGTGTTCTTCTTGACGACCTTGCCGCCAACGAACTCCATAATACAAACAATGATGACGAGGACCAGCACAGTAACGTTGGTAACGTCCAGCATGTTGCGGTCGTGGCCGTAACGGATGGCGAAGTCGCCCAGACCGCCGGCACCGACGACACCGGCCATTGCAGTCAGGTTCAGCAGGCTGATCGCCGTGATGGTTGTGCCGCGTGCGATGGCGGCAACGCTTTCCTTCAGGTAAACGCGGAAGATGATCTCCAGCGGTGTGGAGCCCATCGAGAGTGCCGCTTCGATCAGACCGCCGTCCAGCTCGGCAAGTGCACTCTCCACCTGACGGGTGAAGAACGGCACCGCACCGAATACTAGCGGAACGATTGCACCCCGAACATAGATTGCCGTACCCATAATCGCACGGGAAACCGGCATTACCCATGTCAGCAGGATGATGAACGGGATGGAACGGAACAGGCTGACCAGCTTGTCCAGAATCTGATAGACGATTTTGTTTTCCAGAATGCCGCCCGGCTTGGTGACGGTGATGAGCACGCCCAGCGTCAGCCCGAGCACGAACGAGATTGCACCCGACCAGACCACCATGAGCAGCGTGTCACCGATGGCTGCGTAGAAGTCCGGCAGCTTTGCCATTACGTTTGGAATGATGTTATTCAGAAACTCTTGCATCCTTGATGACCTCCACTCCTACGTTTTTCTCACTGAGATAGGCGATTGCCTGTGTGATTTGATCGCGGCTGCCGCTGATAATGGCTACCGTGCCGCCGATCGGTGCATTCTGCACGATGGCGATATCTGAAAAGATGATGTTGAGCACAATATTGAATTTGCGCGATACCGTCGAGATGAGCGGCTCGGATACATTGCGCTGAATGTAGCTCAGGCGCACGATAAGCTCGCCCGGATTGAGCTTGACGACCGGCGAATCCTCCGCGATGAGTTCTTCGATCTTGCGGAGATTGGAGGTCGTGTGGATGAAGTTCTTGGTGATGTCCTCTCTCGGGTTGGCGAAAATGTTGAACACCTCGCCGGACTCGACCACCTTACCGTGCTCCATAACGGCTACGCGGTGGCAGATCTCCTTGACGACCGCCATTTCGTGGGTGATGATGACGACCGTGATGCCGAGCGTTTCATTCAGGTGCTTGAGCAGCTGCAGAATCGCCTTGGTAGTCTGCGGATCGAGTGCCGAGGTAGCCTCGTCGCAGAGCAGCACATTCGGGTCGTTGGCCAGTGCGCGAGCGATTGCTACACGCTGTTTCTGACCGCCGGACAGCTGCTTGGGGTACGCCTCCGCCTTATCACCAATGCCGACCAGATCAAGCAGGCGCTGTACCTTTTCCGCAATCTGCTGCTTAGAAAGGCCGCTGCCGCGCAGCGGATACGCTACGTTGCCGGCTACGGTGCGCGAGGGCATCAGGTTGAAGTGTTGGAAGATCATGCCAATCTTCTTGCGGGCCTGCCGCAGTTCCTTTGCCGAGAGCGACAGCATATCCTGTCCGTCCACCGTGACGGTGCCGGAGGTCGGCCGCTCGAGCAGGTTGATGCAGCGCACCAGCGTCGATTTACCCGCACCGGAAAAGCCGATCATACCGAAAATTTCGCCCTTGTCAATCGTCAGCGAAACATCCTGCACCGCATGAACGGTTCGCTTGCCGCTCACAAACTCCTTCGAGATATGTGACAATTCTATCAAGAAAATTCCTCCTTATTCCTCTTAAATGCGCAAAAAAGCGGGAAGCTCGCAGCTCCCCGCTTCAGAAAATGCAATGAATCCGCAAGGACGCGCAGCGTCAGGCAAGCCGGTTCAAAGTAATTTCGTATTCTGTCGGTCAGGCAGCATCTGAGCATAATACAGCATGTTCATACACATTCGACCCGACATTCGTGCGTTTACGATGAACATTTTGCTCGCTCCCTTCCGATTCCCTACTGGATTTGTTGGTTATAGAATAACACAGTCAATCCCCAGTGTCAACCTCGGAATTGTAGGAATTTTGTTTTCTGGCGGTTTTGCCAGTTTTGTATAAATCAAGTCAGTAAAATCTATGGGATTTAACTGATATTTTCAGCAGTTTGCTGTAATTCAAAGTGGTCTTCTTGGCAGGCATATTGGACACCGAGCAGTTCATGCAGGGCGATATGCCGCGCGGCGCGGGAGCGTGGATTGAAATCTTTAACATGGCTACCAAGGCGGTCAGCATCGACCGTCGCTCCCTTCACGGAGCGACACAGATAGCTGCATCCCCATCCTCCCGTCCAGCATCGCCAGTCTCCATCCCTTCACGATCTTTCCCCCCGCCCGACCAAAACATTTGCACGTGTCATGACACATGTGCTATAATAACTCCAATACCGCTATTGACAGCGCCGCACAGATTGCTGCGGCGTTTTGCCGGGAAGGAGAAAAAATCAAATGAAAGCATACTTTGACAGCATCGAAAAGGAGGTTCCGGAGCAATTACAGCAGGTTTTCCTTAATCGCCGCGATACGGCTGTCATTACGATTGACATGCACGATGGACACCTGTCAACCGACCCGGACTGTCCATGTCCGTCTCCGCGAGGACGCGAGATCATCGAACCGCTCAATCATTTCATGAACGAAGCACGCGCGCTCGGTCTGCCAATCATCCATGTCCGCTCAACGCTGCGTAAGGGCGGCGCAGACGAAAAACTGTTTCCGTCTGCGTGGCGCATGGTGTTTCCGGTTACGGTCGGTGAGATTCCCAACATCGCAGAGCACGCCATCGAAGGCACACGCTGGAACAGAATGTCCATCGATGTACACGACGAGGACTATATGGTAACGACCAAAAAGCGCCTGAGCGCGTTCTATCCGACCGATCTGGAGCTGCTGCTGCGCAACCTTGGCATCCGCCGCGTGGTGCTCACCGGCTGCATGACCGACTGCTGCGTTATCAACACTGCATTCGATGCCGCAAACCGCGATTTCCGCGTCGTCGTGCCGCGCGACCTGACCCGCGGCTCCGAGCACCTCGAAGAGCCTGCGCTACGCATGATCTCGCTGCATCTGGGACTTGTCGTGGATTCGGATGCGCTGCTCGACGAGTGGCGCTCTCAGGACTAAATGCATACCTGAAATTACATATAAACAAGAAAACAAGGTGACATAAAATGAAAATCGGCAGAACAGAGAAAATCTGGCTGGCGTCTGTGCTGTTCTTCTGGGTATTCTATAATTTCCCGGGATTCCCCCCCTACGGCAGCGAAACGGCCTGCATCGTACACGGCCTGATCAGCTTTGTCGGCACGGTGCTGTCCGTGTATATCGGCTGCAAGCTGACCGAAAAGGAATATCCTCTGATTGAGGATGAGGAACAGGACGAAACGGCTGAGGATAATACGCCTGCCGCTTCCGAAACGCAAAAAGAATCGGACAAATAAAGGATAACAGAGAAAATGACAACACAGGGTTTACTTTCAGGCAAAACGGTATGGATCGTTTTTGCGGCATATTTTCTATTTTTGATCGCTATCGCACGCTACACCACATGGAAGGAAAAACGTGACGCAGGCAAGGTCGATCTGCAGGGTGGCCGGTTCAAGTGGCCGGTCATGGTCATGACCTATATCGCCTCCTGCATGAGCGTCTGGGTATTTTTCGCAGGCCCGGGCGCGTATTACCGCTACGGACTGGGCTACTTCTTCTCGGAGATGTGTATCTACTCCATGTTCCCGATCATCTGCTACTTCACGATGACCAAGGTATGGCTGGTCAACCAGCAGAAGCACTTCACCACCCCGGCGGATTTCTTCTTCTGCCGCTACAAGTCCAAGGCGCTGACCGTTATCATCGACCTTGTTTACATCGTCTGCGCCGTGCCGTTCATTTCGGCGGTGCTGGTGGCAGGCGGCCGTGCGGCTGAGGTCGCGACCGGCGGCGCGGTATCCTCGCAGACGTTTACGCTCATTTGCGGCATTATCATGACGGTATTCGTCATGCTCGGCGGCGTAAAATCCACCGCACTGGCGGATGCTGTACAGGGCTGGTTCTTCATCCTTGCGCTGTGGGCCATCATCTTTGTAACGCTCAAGGTCGTGTTCAACGGCTCCATCATTGAGGCATTCCAGACCGTACGCGTGCAGACACCGGACTGGTTCTCTTATCCGGGTCCGATCGGCATATGCACCTATCCATCGCGCGTCAGCTATCCGCTTGCGTGTGCATTCGGCTACACGCTGCTGCTGCCGCAGGTCTTTGTACGCTCCGGCTATTACAGCGCGGGTCTGAAGGACCAGCGTCAGATGGCGTTCCTTGCACCGTTCCTGCAGATCATCGTCTGGGGAGGCACGATGCTCATCGGTCTGGTCGCGCTGGCTGCCATGCCTGACCTTACCAGCTCGGAAACCGAACTGGTTATTCCGTATATGTGCAACATCATCGCGGGCACGCACGGTCTGCTCGCACAGATTCTGATGATCGTGTTCCTCATCGGCGTACTGGCGGTCGGTCTGTCCACCGCAAATGCGCTGCTGATGGTCATGTCCTCTATCATCTACAAGGACCTGCTGGTCGGTATCGGTCACTGCAAATTCAAGACATCCGAAACCTCGGTTATCCGCGTGGTGATTCTGCTGTTCGGTGCCGTAACAGTTGCCGTATCGCTCATGCACTGGGAATACGTCTACAATCTGATGATTTTCGCGGATTCCCTGGTCGAATCGCTGTTCCCGGCGCTGGTATTCGGCATTTACTGCAAGTGGGCAACCCGAAAAGCCGCTATCACCTCGATTTCGGTCGGTGCGATCATTATCTGCCTGACCTTCTTCGTCTGGGATCTCGGCTATGTGTGGTACGGCACGATCGGTCTGGCGACCGCGTTCGTGCTGATGTATGTGGTCTCTAAGCTGACAAAGGACGACCCGAAGGACAGCGAGGACTTTTACGAGGCGCTTGACTCCGGTCACAGACGCTTCATGCGCATCAAAGCAAAAATCAAGTAACGGCAGGAGGGCGAAATCCCATGATACGATTTACGCTCAATGGCACACAAATTGAAATAACAGACGGCGAAAACCGCACATTGCTCGAATATCTCCGCAATGTAAAGTGCATGAAGGGCACAAAAGAAGCCTGCAGCACCGGTCACTGCGGCGCATGCAGCGTCCTCGTGGACGGCAGGCTGACGCGCTCATGCGTGACGCTCGTGCGCCGACTAGACGGCAAAACCGTCGAAACCATCGAAAACGCACCGAACGACACCATGCTGCAGGTGATTCAGCGCTCGTTCCTCGATGTCGGCGCTGTGCAGTGCGGCTTCTGCACACCGGGCATGGTGATGGCGACAAAGGCGCTGCTGCTGCACTATCCGGCCCCGACCGAGCCGGAAATCTGCGACGGGCTGAAAAACAACTACTGCCGCTGCACCGGCTACGTCAAAATTATCGAGGCGGTCAAGCTGGCAGCGGCACGGCTGCGCGGGGAAGATCCGGATATCGACAGCTTCCGCAGCCACGAAAGCACGGTTATTGTGGTCGGAGAAAATCAGGTCGTGCCCGAAATCACCGGTTCCGCAGTCGGCAAGTCGGTCTGGGATGTGGACGGCATGGACAAGACCGGCGGCAAACTGAAATTCTGCGACGACTACACCGCGGAGGACATCGGCGCGGATACCCTGCTGCACGGTGCATTTGTCTGGGCGCCGGCGCCGCACGCAAAGATCAACGCGGTGGACTACTCCGCCGCCGAACAGGCGGAAGGTGTGGTGCGCATCGTGACGGCGGCTGACGTGCCCGGCATGAACAGGGTCGGCACATGGACGCCGGAGCAGCCGGTCTTTTGCACGGATGAGGTGCGGTTTCTCGGTGACCATCTCGCGCTGGTTGTCGCGGATACGGCGGCGCACGCGAGAGCGGCCGTCAAGCTGGTCAAAATCGACTATGAAGAACTGCCCGGTATCTACACCATGGCGGACGGCTACCGCAAAAACAGCTTCATCGTGCACACCGGCCGCGTCAGCGGCGATGTAGAGCAGGCAAAGCAGCGGACGGATATTATCAAGCTCAACGTCTCCAAGGATATTGAGCCGCAGGAGCACGCCTGCATGGAGCCGGTTTCGGCTATCGGCATAGTGCAGGACGGCAAAACGATCCTCTATTCCTGCACACAGGCGCCGTTTGAAATCCGCAGTATGCTGGCAAAGATTCTGGACAAGCCGGAGGAGGATATCCGTGTTATCGTGACGCCGCTCGGCGGCGGCTTCGGTAAAAAATGCGACTCATTTCTTGAAGCACCGGCGGTTGTTGCCGCTCACGCCTGCGGCAAGCCGGTCAAGATTACGCTAACGCGCAAGGAGGATTTGATCCTCACCACCAAACGCCACGGCTACCATACGGATTACGAGATCGGCTTTACGCCGGACGGCAAGTTCCAGTATCTGGACTGCCGGATGTTCTCGGACGGCGGACCGTACGAGTGCGAAAGCTACGGCACGCTGATGACCGGCGCACTGATGAGCGGCGGCCCGTATATCATCCCCAATGTCAAGGTGGAAGGCTCGGCGATCCGCAACAACAATCTGCAGGGCGGTGCGTTCCGCGGCTACGGCATCAATCAGGCGGCGATCTCCATTGAAACTGCGATGGACATGATGGCGGAAAAGCTGGGCATCGACCCGTTCGAGCTGCGCCGGCGCAATGCCGTCTATCCGGGTGCGACCTCGGTCGGCGGTGAGGTGCTCAAATACAGCATGGGTATGATGGATACCATCAACCAGTGCGAAAAAAGTTTGCGAAAAGCACTCAAGGAGTACGAAGGACAGTATCCCAAGGGCAGCAAGGTGCTCGGCTGGGGCATGGCCTCGGGATTCAAGAATGTAGGCGTCGGCAAGGGTATTTTCACCGATGACGGTGCGTGCAGGCTGATTCTGCAGGGCGACGGCCGCCTGCACATGATCGTTTCCGGCACGGATATGGGACAGGGCTTCCGTACAGCCATGACGCAGATCGCGGCGGAAACGCTTGGCATGGATATCGCGGATATTTACATCACCAACGGCGACACCGAACTGACCATCCCGACCGGCGAATCGGTTTCCGAGCGCCAGACGCTGTGCGGCGGCCGTGCGGTATATGAGGCGTGCGTCAAGCTCAAGCAGGATTTAGACAGCCGTCCGTGGCGGCCGGGCGAGGAACGCCGCGCGGAATACTATTATGCATCCGACCCGTGCTTCGCCATCGGTGATTTTGAGGGTGCAAAGCAGCGCGGTGCGAAATACCGGAATTTCCCGGCGTATGCGTATGCCACGCAGGCCGCCATTGTCGAAGTGGACAAAGAAACCGGCGAGGTCCGGCTGCTCAAAATCATCGCGGCGCACGATGTCGGCCGCGCCATCAATCCACATATCATCGAGGGTCAGATGCACGGCTCGTGCTCGATGGGACAGGGCTACGCACTGACCGAGGGATATCCGACGAAAAACGGCTATCCGGTCAAGACGCTGTACCGTCAGCTGGGTCTGCCGCGCGCCGAGGATACGCCGGATTACGAGATTATTTTAATCGAGGACCCAGAGCCGCAGGGCCCGTTCGGCGCAAAAGGCATTTCCGAGGTTGCGACCGTGCCCGTCACACCGGCTATCCTGAACGCCGTGTCGCGTGCCATCGGCGTGCGCATCAATAAGGTACCCGCGTCGCCCGAAGTCGTGCGCGAAGCCATCCGCACCGGCAAGTGTGAGGTGCCGACCATGGAGCAGCAACTTCAGGCGCTCGAAAAGGATTGCGAATGTCACCGTCCGTCGGACGGTGTGCAGTGAAATTTCTTGTCGTTGTTTACAATGACAGTCGAAACAGCATCACCACCTATAGCGCAAAGACCCGGAATCTTTTTCGGAAGATTCCGGGTCTTTGCCGTTTTCACTTATTTTCCGTCTGTTTTTTTACCGCCTCGGCGATTTTGCGATACTCCGGCACATCCACGCCGTACTGCTCCGCCAGACGCACAACCTGATAAACCAAACCATCCACCTCAGACTGCTTGCCGGCTTCCATATCGCGCTGCATAGAGGTAGACGCGGTCGGTGCAAGCGCATCCAGAATGCGCAGGTTGCGCTCAACCAGCTCCCCCGGCCTGTTCTCCAGCGGAATACCCATCTTGTCCGCCAGCACAACGACCTCTTTTATCAGGCGTACAAAGCTGTCGCGCACCTCGCCCGGATGCTGCATTTCCGCAGCTTTCGCGTGATAATACTGTCCGCAGGCCGCATTCGGCGACACATACGCAAATTTGAGCAGCGTGTCGCGCTCGACATACGGAGAATAAACCGGGTCGATTCCGGCGTTTTTGAGGTCAGTCTCGACCTGCTGCAGCACCGGATGATCGGTCTTGTGGCTCGGCAGTCCGTACACGATACGGCAGATCGCACCGTGCTTCTGAATGACGCCCGGCGCAATCCTGTTGGCCGAAATGTAGATGCAGCCGTCCGTGACGAGCAGCTCTGGCAGCTCCGCCTGCAGGGCACGGCCCGTGCCGTAGATGTTGAGCACCGGAATAACTACCGTGTCCCTGCCTGCTGCCTTGCGGATGAACGGCACGGTATCCGCGAGAGAGTATCCCTTGACACACACGAAAATCACATCCGGCGCGGGAGCGCCCTGCTCCCGCGCGGCAAGAAAGCCATCCATGTCGATCGCCTTGACCGGAATGCTCTCGCGCTCATTTTCTCCGGATACAAGCGTCAAGCCGTGCTCCTGCAGGACCGCAAGATGCTTTCCGCGTGCAATAAGTGTGGTATCCGCACCGGATTTGCTCAAATACGCGCCTACCGGTCCGCCAACGCCACCGGCACCGATAATCATATAACGCAGCTTCATCCTCTGTTCCTCCGATTGCTTTTTCTGCATTATAGCACAAAATCGGCAATGTATCCACAAGTCTGTGGATATCTCTGTGAAGCGCGTGATTCTCCGCTTCTGTCATTGCATTTGTTCCCTTTTCACAATATAATGATTTCATATATACTTTCTCACCCGTCTAATTTGTTCGACAAAATTCGACAGCCTGCAAGGAGGTCATTGCACATGGCTGGCAACCCCAAAAAGAAAAGCACCGGCATCGTCAACGCCGCCATTGGCGCGCTGGCAGTCGTGCTGGCTATATTGATTGTCTGGATGATGAACCTCGTTTCCGGTATTCAGGGCACCGCGCGTATCATCAACTACGCCGGACTCGTGCGCGGCAAGACCCAGCGTATCGTCAAGCTGGAAATCTCTGGTCAGCCACAGGACGGCATGATCACAGATATTGACGCGTTTATCGACGGACTGCGCTTCGGCAGCGACGAGCTCAGCCTCGTGCGGCTGAACGATGACGCCTTCCAAAGCAAAATGCAGGAGCTGGATGACTATTTTCAAGCACTCAAGCAGGAGATCGGCCGCGTGCGCGCAGTCGGCTCAAATAACACGGACATCATTCCCATCAGCGAAACCTTTTTCGGCATCTGCGACGACGCGACCGGTCTGGCGGAGGCGTACTCGCAGCGCAAGGCAACCTCGCTTTCCGCTCTGGAGAAGTACATCACCGCGGATATCGTTGTGCTCATGCTGCTGATCGGCTACCAGCTGTTTCAGGCGCTGCACACAGCTGCGATGAACCGCGCTCTGCAGCATAAAGTCTATCTGGATGCCGCGACCGGCCTGCCCAACAAGAACAAGTGCGAGGAGCTGCTCGACGATCCGACGCCGCCTGCGCCAGAAACCGGCGTGTGCAGCTTTGACCTGAATAATCTGCGCCGCATCAACAACAGCATGGGCCATGAGGCTGGTGACGCATACATCCGGCGATTTGCGGTCGCGCTGCGTGCGGCCATGCCCGAGGAGCATTTTGTCGGCCGTACAGGCGGCGATGAGTTCCTCGCGATAACGCACGGACCGGATGCTGATGCGCTGCAGAAATTGCTCGCCCATGTCCGTAAACAGCTTGCTGAGGAGTCCCGACAGCATCCGGATACACCGCTCAGCTATGCGGCCGGCTTTGCGCTTGCATCGGACAATCCGGACAGCAATATGCGCGATCTGTTTGACCTTGCGGACAAAAACATGTATATCAACAAAAACCACGTCAAGCGCGAGGAAGCCGCCGCCGAAAAGCGGCTGGATTTTCAGCTGCTGAAGCAGGTCAACCGCCTGCACCGCAGCTTTTCCGACTGCCTGTACTGCGATGCGCGTCTGGACACCTACCGCACCATCCGCGCGTGCGAGAGCTTTTTTCTGGCATCGGACGGCAGCTACACCGGCGCCGTCGAGCAGATTGCCGAGGAACAGGCTGCTAAAAGCGAGCGCAGCCGCGTCCGTTCTGCGCTGCAGCTTGACGTACTGCAGCGCAGCCTGCACAGCGCAGAGGATACCCTCGAACTGCAGTACAACGCGGCCGAGGAAAGCCGCTACAGCCGTTTGACCGTTCTTCCGATTGACTGGGACGAAGCCGGTGTGCTGCACCACTTTATCCTCGCGTTCGAGACCATCCGGCTGAACGCCGACCAAGCCATCGATCCGAAGGAGCAGCTGACGCTGTACTACGAGCAGCTAAAGCAGTCTATCCTTGAGAACGACAGCTATGTGGACGCGCTGCTCGATATGGCGGGCACAATCTACACGGTAAACCTCACGCGCGACACCCTCGAGCGCAACATTTCACCTGCGGGCAAGAGTGATTCGGACCGGGCGCTGTTCCTCGACTACCCGCTTCCCTGCTCCTACCGCGACTACTGCGACGAGTACCGCAAGCGCGTCACACCGGCAACACTCGGCAGCTACCGCACGGCAGATACCAGTGCCCGTCTGCTCAAGCGCTTTGCCGCCGGTGAAAAACACATCACGGCGGAGTACTGCGTGCAGGAGGATGACGGCGCTATCCGCTGGGTACAGAAAACCGTGCTGATGACGCAGACCACCATGTTTGATCCGGAAATCAATGCCGAAATGCCGATGGTCACGGCGATTATCCTGCTGCAGGATACCTCGCAGATGCACGCCCGCGACGAGCAAGAGAACGCCCGTCTGCAGGCCGCCTTCGATGAAATGCGTATTGCGAACCGCACCAAAACCGAATTTCTCTCGCGCATGAGTCACGATATCCGCACACCGCTCAACGGCATTATCGGTCTGCTGCAGGTGGACGAAACCCACTTTGATGACAAGGCGCTGCTGCTGGACAATCACAAAAAAATGCAGATTTCCGCCAATCACTTGCTGTCGCTCATCAACGATGTGCTGCAGATGAGCAAGCTGGAGGAGGGCACGACCGTCCTTACGCACGAGCGCATCAGTCTGGTGGAGCTGACCCGCGATATCATTACCATTATCATCGGCCGCGCCGAAGAAGCCGGCATTGAGTGGGAGTACGAAAAGGACAAATCCATCATTCCGTACCCGTATATTTACGGCAGTCCGCTGCATCTGCGGCAGATTTTCCTCAATATTTACAGCAACTGCATCAAATACAACCGTCCCGGCGGTAAAATCACCACCCATACGGACTCGCTCGGTGAACAGGACGGCAAATGCACCTATCGCTGGACGATTTCGGATACGGGTATCGGCATGAGTCCGGACTTTGTTGACCATATTTTTGAACCGTTCACGCAGGAAAAGCAGGACGCGCGCAGCTATTATCACGGCACCGGTCTCGGCATGACCATCACCAAGGAGCTTGTCGACCGGATGGGCGGCTCGATTGCGGTCACGAGTCAGCTTGGTGTCGGCTCCACCTTTGTAATCACTTTGCCGTTTGAAATTGCACCGTCTCCCGAGCAGACACCGGACGCACATGCCGCGCCGGATATCAGCATTGCAGGCTGCAGGCTGCTGCTCGTCGAGGACAATGCGCTCAACGCCGAAATCGCACAGATTCTGCTGACCGACGAAGGAGCGACCGTAACCGTCGTCACGGATGGCAAACAGGCTGTGGAGATCGTGCAGAACAATCCACCGGACACATTCGACGCGGTTCTCATGGATGTGATGATGCCTGTGATGAACGGCATTGACGCTGCAAAGACCATTCGCTCGCTCAACCGACCGGATGCGAAAACGCTGCCCATCATCGCCATGACCGCAAACGCCTTTTACGAGGATGCACAGAAGTGCCTCGCCGCAGGCATGAATGCCCATCTGGCAAAGCCGCTGCAGATGAAGAAGGTCAAGCAGACGATCGCCGAATGGGTGAAAAATAACCGAACTGCAAAAAAGGACGCGTAAAGCGTCCTCAGTCTGTCGAAAAGTCATATAGTCAGCATTTTTCAGCATTTCGCGCGGCAGCGCGCATGAAATAGCATTTGCTCTGCAAATGCTCAAAAAGGGGGAGCATGTATCACCCTTTTTGAACTTCTGGAGGGAGAAAGTTTCTGTATAGGAACTTTCGGACGACTTTGGAACGGCCCACGGTCCGTTCCTGCTTGTCGGCGAAACTGTAGTTTCGCGACAGCCTCAAAGGACGCGTAAGGCGTCCTTTTTTCATTCTACAGATAACGCATCCTCGCTGATTACCGCCCGAATCCCCCATGACGGCACCTTATCCGGATAGGCTTCGCCTTCGAGCATGACAAACGCCGCATCGTACTTCGGACGTTTTTTCGGGTAGATGCCGAGTCCGTCCGTGAAGTACAGCAGGCCGCGCAGATGGCGGAACGCGCCTTCGGCATTTAAGCGGTCAACGTGCTCGAAAACCGGACGAAAATCGGTCGCAGACTGACCGATCAGTTCAAAATGCTCCATATATTCCGCGAGTTCCCGCGCATTTGTCACCTTTTTGTCCGAACGCAGCTGATCGTCGCACTGCAGAATACGCAGGTTGAAATGCCGGAAAAAGCTGGTGTTCTCCTGCAAAAGCTCATAGGTGCGGCTGAGAAACGCGCGCACGAGTTCACCGGAGGTGGACATCGAGGTATCGATAGCAATGACGAAATCCTCTATTTTCCGCACCTCCCGCGTTTCTAACGGCTCGATAAGCGGCATATTTCCGAAATGACGCAACCCGTAGGCGTAGTATCCGTAATCGAACGAATCCGCATCCACCGAGACCTCCTCCCGCAGAGCGGCAAACCGGCGCAGAAACGCGCGGAAATCAGTCGTTTTGCGGGTGGAAACGGCAAGCTGCTCCCGCACAGCCTGACCGCCTTCCGCCTTGTTCGCGAAAACCGTCTCCATCGCGGTCTGCGTGCGCTCGGCCTGCTGCTGCCAGCGGCGCTCCTGCTGATCGTCGTCCTCCTTGTACCACAGCGTGTGCTCGTCTGTCGCAAACACGCGCGTGAGCGTGGCACAGTCATACGAATTCAGCCGCGTGCGGCGAAAGTGGCGATAGACCGCCTCAGCCGTCAGGACCGGCAGCTCGTCCCGCAGTTCACGGTAGATATTCTGCCGCCGAACCGACATCTTTTCCGCCTGCAGGCAGCGGTAATCCAGTGAATCCAGCATGCTTTCAACCGCAATATCGCACGAAAGATCCCATAGATCGGCATCGCGTCCGCGTGTCTTTCCGGGATGGCGCAGCAGACAGTGGAACAGCGTGTGCAGATAGGCGCGGTTGACGTTCGCGCGGGAGCGCTCGTACTGCTGCGCCAGCCATGCACCGCTGAAAAACAGGGCGCGGGTGTCGGTCGCGAGTGTGGGCGTGTCGTAGCCGTCCGCCGCGGGCAGCGCCGCCAGCGCGGAATCGAGGAACGGCAGGTTCATGTACAGTTCGGTGCGGGCGGAAAACAGGATTTCGCGTCCGATAGAAGTCCAGCGGGAGGACTGCGACATAGAAAACATCACCTCACAGGTTCATCTTGCATCGTAGGGCGGGGTGCCCTACGGATTTATTGATAACTTCTATATATTTATATCATAATTCAAACGATTTGGCGCGTCCCTTGGACTGCGTTTTGCCGGCGGCTGACAGCAGAACGGACAGCGCTGCCGTCTGCTCTGCTTCGCGGGCAGACGTGCACGCGGCATCCACATCGGCGGCAGAGAGCACACCGAGCGACAGCAGGAAGGTCAAGGCAGCGGTCTCGCCTGCCTTGGCGCAGTCCTGCGCCAGATTGCCGCCGTGGGTGCGTAAAACCGCGAGATAGTCCGCTTTTGCGGCATCCGAGAGCACAAACGGTACGGCAAGCCGCCGCACGGCTACGCGTGCCGCGACCGAAAAATCGTGCCGCTCGAGCAGTTCGCTCAGGGCAGCATCATACTGCCGAAAATTCAGCACACCGCCGTCAAAGCACTGGCGGTAGCTGTATCCTGCACCGTGAATGCGCCGCTGAAAAATATGCGCCGGACTGAGGTCCTCCAGTTCCTCGACGTACTCGGGGAACAGCAGCCGCGCGTGCTCATCAAACCGCACATCGAGTTCTCCGGCGTACTCGCCGAGCAGCCTGGGCAGGCAGGTCGGCGCGGACGGTGCGGCGTGCAGGATGACTTCGCGCAGGCTCATGCAGTTCATGAGAGCACCACCGCCGAACTCACTCACCGAATCGGTCAGTTCGATGCGTTCAAGGTTTCGGCAGTTATAAAATGCATAACTGCCAACACTTTTTGCATCCTTCGGGAGCGTAACCGTGCGGATAGCCGCCGCATTGTGCTTCGGCTCCGTGCCGCCGCAGGTAATACGGACAGCGAACGTGTCCTTGCCTGTCAGATCGGGGGCCCGCTCGCTGAGTACATACGCGCCGACCTCGGTAACAGGCACACCGTCTATCTCATCCGGCAGACGCACAATATCGTCCTGCGTTTCGCACCGCAAAAGCGCAATGCCGCCGCTCGCACTCCGCGAACAGGTCAGCCGCAGTTCGTTTTCGCCCTCGATCACCCGCATTTGCACTCATGTCCTTTCTGCTTTTTCATTCTGCTACCCATTATAGCACAGTGCGCAGAAAAAGACGATACCGCGGCCTTTATTCTCATAATAAGAATTTATAACAGAAATAATATATTGTTTTTCGCAAATCGCACTTGACAATCCACTGTTTTGCGAATATACTGTGACCATACCAAGTAAACCAACACAAACCAATGACGAAGACGAGTAGCAGGGAGACCGAACCTCTAAGAGAGCCGCAGGCGGTGTGATTGCGGCAGGCAAGGACCGTGTGAATGGACTTCAGCAGGGCAAGGCGAACGGCTTCGGCCAAGTAACTGCGACGGGGACTCCGCCCGTTATCAGGGGAGCGCGCATTGTTTGATGTGTGAGCAGAGTGGACGCAGTTTGCGTCAATCTGGGTGGTACCGCAAGAGCGTATTCGCTCCTGTCCCAAGAGAAATCTGGGACAGGAGCTTTTTTATTTTTGTAAAACAAATTGAGAATTGAAAATGGAGAATTGAGAATTGTGGTATCGCGCAAAGCGCGATGATTTAATAAACGCGCTCTGCGCGTCACATTCATTTTCCATTATCCATTATCAATTCTCCATTACTGCAAAGGAGTAATCACCATGGCTAAGATCCCCCACAGACTTTATTTGACCGAAGACCAGATGCCCAAGCAGTGGTACAACCTGCGGGCGGACATGAAGGAAAAGCCGGACCCGCTGATTCATCCGGGCACGCACCAGCCGCTGCCGGAAGAAGCGCTGTATCCCATCTTCTGTCAAAAGCTGGCGCACCAGGAGCTGGACAACGACACCCGCTGCATTGATATTCCCGAGCCGGTGCTCGATATGTATAAGCTGTACCGTCCGTCTCCGCTGTGCCGCGCGTACAATCTGGAGAAGGCGCTGGACACCCCGGCTAAGATCTACTACAAGTTTGAGGGCAACAACACCTCGGGCAGCCACAAGCTGAATTCCGCGATCGCACAGGCGTACTACGCCAAGGAACAGGGCCTCAAGGGCCTTACCACCGAGACCGGTGCCGGTCAGTGGGGTACTGCACTCTCTGAGGCATGCGCGTACTTCGGCCTTGACCTGAAAGTGTTCATGGTCAAAGTATCCTACGAGCAGAAGCCGTTCCGCAAGGCCATCATGCAGACCTTTGATGCGAATGTAACGCCGTCCCCGTCGAACACCACCGAGGCCGGCCGCGCGATTCTCGCACACGACCCGACCACCGGCGGTTCGCTCGGCTGCGCCATCTCCGAAGCCGTTGAGATGGCCACCACCCACGAAGGCTACCGCTATGTGCTCGGCTCGGTGCTCAATCAGGTGCTGCTGCACCAGTCCATCATCGGTCTGGAGAGCAAGCAGGCTATGGAGATGCTCGACGAGTATCCGGATATCGTGATCGGCTGTGCCGGCGGCGGCTCCAACCTCGGCGGCCTGATTTCCCCGTTCATGCAGGATAAACTGCTCGGCAAGGCTGACCCGCGCATCATTGCGGTTGAGCCTGCGTCCTGTCCGTCGCTTACCCGCGGCAAGTATGTTTACGATTTCTGCGATACCGGCCACGTTACGCCGCTCGCGCGGATGTATACGCTCGGCAACGGCTTCATGCCCGCGCCCAACCACGCAGGCGGCCTGCGCTACCACGGCATGAGTCCGATCCTCTCCAAGCTGTACCACGACGGTTATATGGAGGCGGTTTCCGTCAAGCAGACCGACGTATTCGACGCGGCAGTTCAGTTCGCCAAGGTGGAGACCATTCTTCCGGCGCCGGAGTCCAGCCACGCCATCCGCGCCGCAATCGACGAAGCGCTCAAGTGCAAGGAGACCGGCGAAGCTAAGACCATCCTGTTCGGTCTGACCGGTACCGGCTACTTTGATATGGCAGCATACGAGGCGTATCACAATGGCACCATGCGCAACCACATTCCCACCGATGCAGAGCTGCAGATCGGCTTCGATACCATTCCGCCGCAGGAATAAAACGCAATATAAGGTATCTGGCAGACCTCCAATTTCTCTGCTATATATAGCCGCCTGTTCCCCCACAGGCGGCTTTGTTTTGCCGAAAACAGGTTTCCGAAAAAACTTTCAAAAAATCTGAAAATAATTGTTGACATTAGGTCCCACCCGTGATATTATAATAAGGCAGTCAGCGAGAGCGACAAAGCGAAACGCCGACAGCGAAAGAAAATAGATCTTGTATGCGCCAGTAGCTCAGCTGGATAGAGTGTTTGGCTACGAACCAAAAGGTCGGGGGTTCGAATCCCTTCTGGCGTACCAGATCAACCGGTTATTTCGTAAGAAATGACCGGTTTTTCTTATTTTCTGTACAAATAGAAATCGAAGAAAAATTTTTACCGTCTATTTACCGTCCATGCGGACATAGCAAAAGCCTCAGACATTTTATCGTCTGAGGCTTTTGTTCTATCTCTCTTTTGTTAAAAGTGGTTTTTCAAATCGATAGCGTATAATCAAGTTCGCAAAAGCAAATAGGCAATAGACAAGCCATCAGGGCTCCTGCAAAATGATAGTTGTCGAAAAAATCATCATATAAAGGAGAGACCCTAATGGCTCGCAAAAAGAATACCACAAATCTGACAGAATTGCTACTGCAATGTGTGACGCAGCCGGATCCGATGCTGAGCATGCTGGAATGGCTGTGCACAGAACTGATGGAGGCAGAGGTCGATCAGCAGCTGGGGCGCAGAGAAAAGCCAGCGCACGGACGGCAGGAGCGGCTACCGCAGCGGTTATCGTCCACGCCGTCTGGATACTCGAATGGGCACGATGTACCTCATGGTGCCCAAGGTTCGTCAGGGCGGCTACATTCCGTTCTTCGCCACAGAGCGCAAGCGCAGTGAAGCGATGCTCGTACAGGTGGTTCAGGAAGCCTTTGTGCAAGGCGTGTCTACCCGGAAAATGGAGAAGCTGGCACATAGCCTCGGCATTGAAAGTCTATCCAGAAGTCAGGTCAGTGAGATGACAAAAGGGCTGAATGAGCAGGTCGAGGAGTTCCGTAATCGCTCCCTTGCTGATACAGTATACCCGTTTCTCTGGGGGGATGCACTGTACGAAAAAGTTTGAGTAGATGGCAGAATTGTCAGCATGGCGATACTTATCGTGTGCGGTGTGGACGAAAATGGACATCGAGACATCATCGCCGTTGAACCTATGACCGAAGAATCCAGAAGTTCCTATGTGGTGCTGTTTCAGAATTTGAAGGACCGTGGTCTGTCTACGCCCAGGCTTATCATTTTCGATGCTCACTCCGGGCTGGTTTCGGCAATCCGTGATTTCTTTCCCGGAGCCTCATGGCAGCGCTGCAAGGTGCATTTCATGCGGAATATTCTGGCCTATGTGCCGCAGAAAGAGAAGAAATCCTTCGCTGAGACACTCAAGGAAATCTGGCTGGCGCCTACGGCGGGGATAATCCTTCTCTAAGCCATAGAACATTTCATTTTTCAGCCTGCCGAAGAAGGTCTCCATAATGCAGTTGTCATAGTAGTTGCCCTTTCGGGACATAGATTGAATAATTCCATACTTTTGAAGTTCGCTCCGGTAAAATGCGTGCTAGTACTGCCAGCCCTGATCTGAGTGCATAATCAAATCTTGTACAGAAGGAAATCGTTCAAACGCTTTATGCATTATACACAGTACAGAGGCTTGGCTCAGGTGACAAACTGGGTGAAGTTTAAGTTTGCTGCTATGAATTTGAAAAAGTTAGCGATATGGAAATGGAAGGATTATTTCCGTTTCTTGCTTTTGGCTTGTTCTAAATATGATAGAAACCCAATTGTAGCTTAATGCGCAACCGGGTTTCTCGACAAACTGAGACGCGGCACATAGTGCCGCGTCTCTTCGCATGAGGCTTTATATAAAGAAGAGGAGACTGCTTACTTTGCTGCCAGCGCATCAGAGGTATACTCATCCGCGTTATCGGCATTCAGGGTAGTCATCGGAACGTTTACGAAGTTCTTGGTCGGTGCGCCGTCCAGGAACTCGAGTTCGTTCGTGGTGCCATCTACCATGTGACGCATCATATCGAGTGCAGTGGTTGCTTCCAGATCCGGATCCTGATACAGATCGCAGTATTCAGTGCCTTCCTTGATCCAGTCGCTGCTCGAGGCAGAGATACCGCCGAGGATAAAGTTGGTGTTGTTCAGGCCGAGAGCCTTCATACTTTCTACGATGCCCTGTGTCTGCATGGAGCTCTGAGTTGCTACGCCGTCAAAGCCGTCAACACCGTACTTCTGAATCCAGTCTTCGAAAATACTCTGTGCGAGAGTAGCCTCGTTGCGCTCTACATAGTTGACCTCGAGAATTTCAACGTCCGGGCGGTTTGCCGCGAACCAGTCCTGCAGGCCCTTCAGGCGGCCTGCGGCGTTGTCCTGACCATACGGCAGGCAGATAACACAGATTTTTGCGCCATCCTTCAAGCCGGGGGACATAGCTTCCGCTAGCTGAGCACCGATTGCTTCCTCCGAGCTGCCCGCGTAGCAGAAATCAAGATCCTTGCTGGAATCCGAAATCTGCGGTACGATGTTGACAAAGCCGACCTTAACATCCTTCTGCTGGAACTGCATCAGCATATCCGGCACGGAAAACAGTGGCTGGCAGAGAATAGCGTCAATGTTCTTCTGGGCCAGTGCTTCAGTGGCTTCAATATAGCCGGTAACGTCCATCATGCCGTTCGGGCTGGCGTTCAGTGCCTCAACCTCAAAGCCATATTCCGGACCGTGTTCAACGATGGCATCGTTCAGACGCTTGCAGTAATCATCGCTCCATGCAGCGGAGATATAGCCGAGCTTGTTCAGCGCCTGCTCACCGTCTGCGGAGTCACCGCCGGAGGAGCTGCCACCTCGTCCGCATGCTGCCAGGGAGAGTGCTACGCTTGCTGCTAATAATGTCGCCAGTAATCTCTTTTTCATTCTTTTTCCTCCGTTCTCTTTCTCATGGTTCTATCATAAAATCCGTATACAAGCGGTTTAACGCTTTTTCGTGGATTTCATAATCGCATTGCGAGTGAAGATATCGAGCAGTACCGCGATCAGAATAACGATACCCTTTACAACCTGCTGCCAGAATGCGTTGACACTGCACAGGTTCATAACATTGTTGATAATACCTACAACATAAATACCTACGATGGACATAGCCACGTTGCCGATGCCGCCTGCCATGCTGGTGCCGCCGAGTACGCTGCCGATGATGGCCTCAAACTCGAAGTTTACGCCGCCTGCCGGCAGACCACTGTTGGTACGGCCTGCATACAGGATGCCGGCAAAGGCACACATCAGACCCATGATAATGTAGTTAACAAACACTTGACGCTTTACGTTGATACCGGATGCGCTTGCCGCTTCCGGGTTACCGCCGATGGCGTACAGATAGCGGCCGTGCGAAGTGCGGGTCATAACGAACAGCATGATTGCGGTTGCAACCAGTACAACGATCAGCAGCATTGGGAATCCGCCGACATTGCCCTGACCGAGGAAGATAATCGAACTGCTGACACCATAAACAGGAGCACCGCCTGCTACCAGATAGGCAAGACCGCGAACCGTCATCTGGGTGGCTAGTGTAACGATAAAGGGCATCAGTCCGATGTAACTTGCAAAGTAACCGTTGATCGCGCCGATGATCATACCGCAGAGGATAGCAGCAATAACGGCCATCAGCGTGCTGCCGGTCTGTGCGTAGATAACCGCAACAATAACGCTGCAGAATGCTACGTTGGAGCCAGCGGAAAGGTCAACACCGCCGCCAATTAGCAGTCGGGTCATGCCGAGTGCAATGATTGCGTAAACGCCGACATTTCGCGCTACGCTCATCAGGTTGGAGCCGGTAAGGAATTCCGGCGAAAGGATGGTGCCGATGATCAGGCAGAGGATCAGAATCAGTACAACACCGAATTTACTGTATAGTTCCGCAACAGATGCGCCTTTGAACAATCCTTCTTTTTTCTTATTCATTTTTGAACCTCCGATGCCAGAGTCATGATCTTTTCCTGCGTAATGCCGTCTTCTTTATGCAGGCAGCCGTTGATCTGTCCCTCACACATGACCATCACGCGGTCGGACAAGTTGATGACTTCCTCCATTTCAGACGAAACAAGAATTACGCCTACCCCTTGCTTTGCCAGATCAATAATGATGTTGTAAATCTCCCATTTTGCACCGATATCGATACCTCGGGTCGGTTCATCGAGGATGAGCACTTTGGGATCCATCAGCAGCCACTTGCACAGGATCAGCTTCTGCTGGTTGCCGCCGGACAGGAAGTTTGCCATAGTGGACAGTGAACTGGTCTTAACCGACAGACGCTTGGAAGCAGAATCTGCGATTTCGTGCTCTTTCTTTACATCCAGGATACCGCCCTTGGAACGACGGTACAGCGACGGCAGCATGATGTTCTCCTCTACCGAGCGGCAGAGCACCAGACCGTCGTCCTTACGGCTTTCGGTCGCCATTACAATATCGTGCTTAATGGCATCGCGTACACAGCGGATTTTGATTTGCTGACCTTCTAAGTATATCTCGCCGGACTCACATGGATCAAGTCCGAAAATCGAACGCATGGTCTCGGTACGGCCGGCGCCAACGATACCAGCGAAGCCGAGGATTTCGCCCTTGTGCAGCTGGAAGGAGATGTCCTTTACCTTGGCACCGTTATTGAGGTTTTTGACCTCCAGCAGAACATCGCCGTAGCCGATGTCCTTGGGCGGGAACAGGTTGGTCATTTCGCGGCCTACCATCATCTTGATCAGCTCGGGACGGCTGAGTTCACCAATCGGCTTGGCGCCGATATACTGACCATCACGGAGGACGGTAACTTCATCTGCGATGGTGTATACCTCATCCAGCTTGTGCGTGATGATAATAATGGTGATGTGTTCACGCTTGAGAGCACGGATGAAGTCGTACAGCATCTCGATCTCGTTCTGAGAGATGGAGGAAGTCGGTTCGTCCATGATAACAAGCTGTGCGTTAAACGAGATAGCCTTGATGATTTCGATCATCTGAATATCTGCAGTTTTGAGCATCTTGATCTTGGTGCGAGGATTGTAATTGAGTCCCCAGCGGTCAAAGATCTTCTGGCAAGAATCGTACATGGTTTTCCAGTCGATCGCACCCGCTCTGGTTTTCGGATAGCGGCCGACGAATACATTTTCCGCAATGGAAAGTTCCTTGATCGGGCTGAGTTCCTGATAGATCATCGAGATGCCCGCGTTTACCGCTTCCTTTACTGATTTGAAGTGGACTTCCTGTCCGTTAAACAGGATCGTACCGCTGTCAGGAGGCTGTTGACCGAACAGGATTTTCATCAGTGTAGATTTGCCTGCGCCGTTTTCTCCCATTAGTGCGTGGACAGTACCCTTTTCCACTTTCAGGTTCACGCCGTCGAGGGCTTTCACACCCGGGAACGATTTCGTGATGTCCCGCATTTCCAGTATCGTGCTAATAGGAATCCCTCCAATCTTTTTCTCTAAAAGCGCTTAGTCTGTATAAATGATCATTCCGTCGGATTTTCGGCGGAAATGGCAGAAAAACGTATCCCAGTAAAGCTGGGCAAATTCCGGAGTATAGGTATGCGGCGTGTCTGTGATGCCGGTGAACTTTACCAGCGGAACGCGCTCTGCGTTCACAAAGGTGCGGGTATGATACTTGCCGTTTTCACGGTCAATGCCACCTGTGCGATCGAGATCGTTCAGCTCACACATCATATCGAGAAAACGGTCGTTGATCGAGCCGCAGTCCAACTTGTCCTGATCACCGATATCCTCGGCACCCATCATCAGCCATACCGGACGGATGATGCCATCCTTGTGGATAGTACGATCAACAGCAGTACCGTCCAATCCCATATGATAGGGTGCGCCCTGTGGTCCGAAGGCTGCAAATGCAAGCGGTCGTTCCTCCATCAGTCGCTGCGTCAGCAGAGAGCCATTGGAGTGACCGGAAACGTAAACACGTTCAGAGTCAACCGGATAGGAGTTTTTAACACTGCTCAGTACATAGTCAATGTATTTCACATCATCGGTTTGCGCGTGGATATTCAGCGCATTCCACGAAGGAAGCGGCACGGTGTGTCCACCACTGATGCCGTTATCGGGAAAAGCGGAAACATAAACCAGAAGAAAACCACGCCGTTCGGCTAACTCGTGCCAACTGCTGTTTTCTGCAAACAGTTCGCCGGTGCAGCTGTATCCATGAATGGCCAGTACCAACGGCAGCAGTTTTCCGGCACGGAGTGCCGTAGGCTCGTATACGAACCATTCGCGCTGTCTGTTGTCTATCTCGGCGGTGAAGCGGTGAAGTCTCATGTCCTGCCATGTCCGAGCGGGTCGGAAATCGCCGTTGCCGGTGCTCAACCACCGTTTAAATCGAAGCACAAATTCTGCCATGCGACGGTATTTTTCATCTGCTTCGGGATTCCATCGACCAGGTTCGGTGTGCCAGATTTCCACCATCGGCAGACCGTTCGGCTGGTCGAAATACTGCTTGAGATTTTGACGATAGATGTATGCAGCATCATTGTAAAGCTGTTCGTCGCTGACATCGGCTGCACGTTTCAGGCTGTCCAACAGAGGAGTAGCTTTTCCAATCAGCCAGGTCGGCATCGCCACATCCAGTTTGGACTTGTTTGCGTCTCGGTCAGAGCGAATGCTGCGGAGCTGTGCCATTAAATCTGGATGCAGATCGTAGTTTCCATTCAAAGCGATGGCTGCAAACAGTGCCGAGTTGAGCATAGCATATGCTGCTGCAACGTAAGCGCCGTTTCCAAAACCCATGCAGTAGTAGGTGGCTTCGTTCATGCTGAAATACACGCGGGCAATGGATTTTTTGAAAACCGCTTCGCTATAACTGATTTCGCTTTGAATATCTTTTTTATTCCAGCCGCCGGGACGGGATTCAAGCACGATCAATGCGGCATTGGTCTGCTCGGCAACCGGCTTCCAGCCGCTATTTTCCAGATAATCTTCAGCGGATATGTCGTCATCCGGATAGAGGAAAATGCCTGCACCCGAAATGGGATAATGCTGCGGAATATACAGAAGGAACGAACGCTTTACGCCGTTTACCTCGACTTCCTGCCGGATAGTTCCGGTAAAGAAGGGCCTAGTCGGATTCTGTGAGTCAGCTGCCGGATAGGAGATTGGCTCCTTATTGTCAAGAAACATATTCAGATCACCAATGGTATATACGTTGCCGTCGATATCCAGACAATATTCACGTTTCATCGTTTTCCCTCCCATGTTTCTTTTTGATGATATAAGCATACCGGTTTCTAATCGATTTTCAATGCGGGTATTTTTTGATTTATGGGGGTGTTTTTTCGAAGTTGGCAGAGAGACGTAAAAATCATCCCATATTCTCTCGCGCAAAGAAGAACCGCCGACCGGAGAACCGATCGGCGGCAGAGAAGAGAGATGAGATGAAAGATGTGGGGAATGATATCAAAGTACGGTTTTGATCGTTGGATCAAAGCCGGGTGCATAACGTGGTGGATCCTGTTGTGTGTCGGTATCGTACAGGAATTGCAGATTAGCCGCGGCCCAGATCGGATCATGCCGCCAGTCACCTTCTACGGCAATAGAGCCGGAGCCGAACGACTCGGCTGCGCTGCGCAGAGAGGGAAAAAGACAGGCTGCACCGTTATCCACAGCGTTGTGCATAGCTTTGCGCAAGGTGGACAAATATTGTTGGGCGTCCATCATTTCTGCGTTGTGACCGGTGAAAATGCGTTTGCATTTATTGCCTGCGGCATCAAGAAAAGCCTCCAGAGAGCGCAGACAGCTTTCCAGCGAGTATCCGCTCAGCTGGAGCCATGCACTGTCCGGAATTTCACGGCGATTGCTGCCAAACGAATCGGATGCAAACAGATCACCAGTGTTTTCATCTAAAATAACAACGCTGCCGGGAGTATGTCCGGGCGTAGCATAGATTTGCAGTACGGTGCCGCCGAGGTCAAAGCGCATGCCGTCTTTCAAATCCTCAATATGGGTAAAGTCCAATCCGCAGTCCAATTGCTTCATAGATTTGTCAGCATAGGGAGCATAGACCTTGCAGCCGTATTCAATAAATTTTCCAGCTTGTGCAACATGGTCGGGATGACCGTGTGCAATGAGCAGATCGACCGGAAGACCGCCGGTGAGCGCGTGACATAGCGCCGGAAGATCACCGTCATAGTCCCAGCCAGCGTCAATCAGTGCAGCGCGTTTTTGACCGATGATGAGATACATACGATCGAGATCGAAATCCTCAATACGGATGAGACCGGCAGCCGTATCCGACGGTTCACGCAGCAGTGAATGGCGGAAGACGCCCTTGGGGCGGCAGGCAAAACGGTAGGTAAACGCAACAGTATCGCTTGGCTGCAGACCGTCTGCCTGTGCAAAAGCGCGGATGGTAATAGATTCTGCTCCATCTGTGTGCTTGACCGGAATCAGACCTGCCTCACGGTGGTAAATCGGGCTGTCTGCTGTCGGTTCGGTACCGTCAATGGTGTAATAGATTACGGCATGCGATGCCGCGCAAGAAAGATTTACATGAAGTGTGGACAGCTCGTAAGTACCCTCTGCCGGAAAAACAGATGGGATAGCGGTTTTTCCCATAACGCAAAACTCCTTTGCTGTGTTAAAGAAGAGAATGCCAGTAGGGTTCTCTCACTGTAACCAGTATAGCAGACTGGCGGACAGATAGAACAGGTCGTTTTTTGGATTCACAGGGGGTATCTTTTGAACCTGCCGTAAAAATTTGAATCGTGAGAAATTTTGTGGTACTCTATTATCAGAAGAAGAGAACACCCGCGCAAAGAGAGAATGGGGAATCGCCATGTTGAGGATTATCATTGCGGATGATGAATTTGATATTGTTGAGTTATGCCGTGCGCTAATCACCTATCCCGGTGCAGAGATAGTCGGTGAAGCGTGCAATGGCATAGAACTGTTGAAAAAGATAGAGGAACTCCATCCAGATGTTGTCATTACGGATATTTGTATGCCGGGCATGACCGGACTGGAACTGATCGAACGCGCCAAGCAGGAATTCCCGGCTATAAATTTTATTGTGATGAGCGGCTATACCGAGTTCCAATACGCGCAAACAGCACTGCGTTTCGGCGTATGGGATTACTTGCTCAAGCCGCTCAAGAAAGCCGAACTGAACCGAGCACTCGAAAAACTGGATCATGAACTGGGCGAGCGAGCCGAGCAGCGGCAGCAGGCAGCCCGTGTACAGAATGAACTGCAGGAGAGTATGGATACCCTGCGGGAGCAATACGTGCATACTGTATGGGAGACCGGACATACGCCGACACGTTCCCAACGGCATGGCGGTGAGTTGTTTGTGCTGAATAACACAAAACTGCAGTGTGTGACCTTTTGCATTGACAGCAATTTTACTGCATCGTCCGATGAGGCCGGTTCACTGGTCAATCAGGCGAGCGATACGCTCGAGCACATTCGAGCGCTTGCACAAGAGCACAGCACTCTGCTAGCGGCGTTTTCTGATCATCTGGATACAGTATGCCTGCTGTCCTATTCCGCAGAGCAGGCTGAATCCGAAAGCGAGACGCTGCTCCGTGCTATTAGACAGGAGATTCGCAGCCTGAACAGCGTCAATCATCTGATCCATTTGACCGGTGCAGCAAGTAAGCTGTTGGACGGCGATACCGAAAATATTCCGACTGCGGTAGAGCAGGCGAAAACAGCGCTCAAGTGGCGTCTAGAAAAGCGGCAAAGCTCGGTGCTGGTGTTCAATGAACAGACCGATGCTGCATTGCGGGAAATCGTCATGTTTTATACCGGCGAGTGGGAAAACTCGCTGAGTGATGCGGTGGAGCACATGGATACGGACAGTGCCGCTGCCCTCATTCGCCGGGTATGGAGCAAGTGGGAAAGCGAGAATATCGTACCAGGCAGCCGCTGTTTTCTGCTGGAGCAGATGCTGTCCTGCCTTAATGATGCGGCAGAACAGCTGCCGCGTGATGAGCAGGCCCGGGCACCTCGGCTGCTAGAGCCGTTTGACGTACTGTGCGGCGGTTATTCCTGCGAAGAACTTGCAACACGGTTTGTAGATCTGACTGCGCAGATGCTCGAGAATTGCCGTCAGTTTGTGCAAAATCGGGAGAATACTGTGATTCGACAGGCAAAAAACTTTGTGGTGCAGCATTATGCAGAGAACATCTCTCTGGCGCAGGTAGCAAAGCATGTGTGCCTGAGCACATCGTATTTCAGCACGCTATTCAAGACCGAGACCGGTGTTGGATTTGTCGAGTATTTGCAGCATATCCGCATTGAACAGGCGAAGAAGCTACTGAAGACCTCAAAGATGCGCATTGCAGATATTGCTGAGAAAGTAGGCTACCGCGATATCAAGTTTTTCAACAAGATTTTTGTAAAGGAAACTACGGTTACTCCGTCTGAGTACCGTAAATTCTATTCATAAGGCTGGAAGCACCATGAAATATTGGAAAGAGATTCGCAATCAACGAAGTGTATGGCTGTTTGCGGGCGGCTTTGTGCTGTTGCTGGGTGTCATGACAGGAATGCTGTGCACGCTCGGCAGACGTGGCATTATACCAATATGCGGTATCACGGCAGCTCTGCTGGCGATGGCCATCAGCTATACAGCGGAACTGCGGTGTAATATTGGCAGACGGCGTGCATTAGAAAATATGCTGGCAGATGGCGATACGGATTACCTTGAACCGGAGGAAAAAGACCGTCTGCTGCACATGGATGACCAGGAAATGCTTGAGCAGGTGTTTGACAAGCTGCATGAGGTATCTATTTCACGAGCGCTGAAGACCGAAGCCGAGTTGCACGCGCTGCAAAACCAAATCAATCCGCATTTCCTGTATAACACACTGGAAATCATCCGCAGTCGCGCTATGCGGCGAGGTAGCGCGGATGTAGCGGAAATGGCCGAAGCACTTGGCATGCTGTTCCGCTACTGCATTAACAGCCCGGGAGAACTGGCTACGCTGGCACAGGAATTGGACAATGTACATCACTATTTGCTCATTCAGCGGTATCGCTATGGCGATCGCTTCACCTATGAGGAGCATATCGAGAATGAAGACGTAATGGACAGCAGTCTGCCCGTTATGACACTGCAGCCGTTGGTTGAAAATGCGCTGTCACATGGTATTAACCGCCGGGTAGACGGCGGTAAGATCACCATGCGTGTGGAAAGTATAGGAAGTCGTCTGCAGATTTCAGTGGAGGATAACGGTGTCGGTATTGCCGAAGACGAACTGCACCGTGTGCGCAAAAATCTGAGGGAACGCAGCGGTCCGATTGAACGCAGAGCAGACAGTTCTCGGTCAACAGGTATTGCGCTGCGCAATGTCAACCGCCGTATCCAGTTTTATTTTGGCATGCAGTACGGTGTGGATGTGGCTAGCACGCAGGATATCGGTACAACAGTTATCGTAACACTGCCGCAGATGAGGGGAAATTAAACCATGAAACAGGAGATTCTTTATCTGGAGCAGATTGTTACTACACAGCCATCCGGACAGAATCTGGAATATGTTTCCCTGTCCCTTCGAGCGGGTGAAATACTGGGTGTTACGGGTATCAGCGAAAGCGGTGCCTCTGTACTGGCGGATGTACTGTGCGGCAAGTTATGCCCGGCTTCGGGCACGATCTATCTGGATGGCGTTCCGGTCAGCTACCGTTCGGAGAACGAAGCCCGCAAGCTGGGAATTTACGAGATTACCCATCAGGCTTCCGTAGTGAATGGTATGACAGCAGCGGAAAATCTGGCCGTATTACGTAGATTCTCATGGAAGAATCTGCTTTTACGCCGAAAGAATATAGCTGAAATGTCCAAACAAGTGTTTGAACACTATGGCATCGGCTGTGAGCCGCACGCCTGCGGCAGCAGTCTGACAAACGAGCAGCGGCTTGAAATCTCTATCTGCCGTGCACTGCTGTGCGGTGCAAAGGTGTTGGTCTGCCGGGAGGCCGGTGAGGGTCTTGACAGGGACGAACTGATACGGTTTGCCGCCTTCCTACATCAGCTGCGGGATGAAGGCGTATCGGTCATTGTATTTAATTCCAGTGTATTTAAGGTGCTACAATATGCGGACCGTATCGCGGTGATGCGCAGCGGTATGATATGTTGGGAACGTCTGCGGAAGGATATGACAGCTTATGGTATTCATCAGCGCCTGCGTATTTCATCAACGGTGGTGTCTCCGAAGGAAAGGGCCGTGCCGCGTCTGTATCTCTCGCTGCAGGAAATCAGTCTGATAGATAATGATATCGCGCCGTTTTCTGTGGATTTATACACTGGGCGAGCCTCAGGGGTGCTGTGCTGCGGTTTAAATGGCAGGGGTATCATATACCGTATGTTTTCCGGGCAGGGGCAGACGGAAGGTATTGCAATGCAGGACGTCCGGATGTACCATTTAGCTGATTGGCGGCGGCGGCATGCAGATGAAATTTGCTGTATGGGACCGCGCTTTTGGGAGAAGGGCGTGTTTGAGAATCTGACAGCGGCAGAGAATATCGTATTCCGGTCGATGAATCGTTTTCGTGAACGCGGTGATGTGATCAATCGTCGAATGCTGCGGTTGGCGCTGCGTGATTTTGCAGCGGAGATGGGCTTTGATCCGGAAGGGTTGGACGTATATCCACGTCACCTGTCCAGTCGTATGCGGGATAAGCTTGTGCTGCTGCGTGTCATGTTTGCACCGGTTGGCCTGCTGGTATTAGACTATCCCTTTTATACCATCGATGAGCAGATTAAAGCGGAATTGCTGCACTGTATTGCGGTACTTCGCGCACGAGGAACCGCCGTGCTGTGGAGTTCCAATGACCGCTCAGTGCTGCAGGATAACTGTGAAAGTGTTACGGTGTGTGAATAAAGCATGCCTTATAAAAATGAACTGCAGATAGCGTATAATCAAGTTCGCAAAAGCAATCACCTATTTTTACCGTCCATTAACCGTCCGAACGCTTTTTTCACCATTGAATTTTCCCAATTCCTAGCGTCCCAAAAGGCAAAAACCGACCCAAACGGGACGGTTTTACACGATATTTTACCTACCGAAACGGTTTCATAAGCGCTACGAACCAAAAGGTCGGGGGTTCGAATCCCTTCTGGCGTACCAGATCAACCGGTTATTTCGTAAGAAATGACCGGTTTTTCTTATTTTCTGATATAGGTAAAAGTTTTTGTTCCGATTTGCAAGAGGCAATATAAAGATGCCGCCGCCATACCGGCATACGAGCCGGATACCTAAACTTTAGCCCTAAAAGAAACCCTGTCTGTTCCAACACCAGACAGGGTTTTCTCACTTTTACAGCACTTTTACGCCCGCGTTCTCACACGCCGAAAGGAATTCCGGCGGCAGTCTGCCGTCCGAAATGACGGTATCTACCTCATCGAGACCGCAAATGCGGAATGTACTTCTTCGATCAATTTTAGAGGAATCCAGCAGCACCGCCACATGCTCCGCGCGATGCAGCACAGTCTGCTTGAGCAGCGCCTCCTCCTCGACACCGCAGGCAAAGCCGGTCTCCGGACTGTAGCTCGTCACGCCGAGCAGCAGCAGGTCAAAATGCACGCCCTCCAGTTCCTGAATGCCGCGCACGCCGCACACGCTGTGGCTGAACCGGTTGAGCGTGCCGCCGGGAATGGACACCTTGGGCTTTTCCAGCCGCGCGAGTTCGATCGCACACGTCAATCCGCTCGTGAAGATCAGCATCGGCTCATCCGGCACACAGCGTGCCACGGCGGTTGCCGTGCTGCCGGAATCCAGAAACACCGTGGTATTCGGCCGCAGCAGCGCCGCCGCCTTCTCCGCAATGATCTGCTTTTCCGACGCATTGCGCGCCGTGCGCCTGCCGAACTGGTCGTCCGTGCCGACGACTACCTCGACCGATTTGACGCCGCCGTGCACGCGAACCACTCTTCGCGCCTGATCGAGTGCCTTCAGATCGGTTCGCAGCGTCATTTCGGACACCGACGGAAAAGCCTCCTTCAGCTGTACAAAGCTCAGGCTGCCCTCTCGGTTGACCAGTTCGACGATTGCATTGCGGCGTTGTTCCATCGGTTGTTTCCTCCAATTAGTCGTGCTGCTGAAAGTTTGCCAGCAGATATTCCTCTGCCTCCGGGCACCACAGGCCGTTGTGTGCGTCCACAATGTCAGCCAGCGCGGTAAACCGCGCATCTTCCGCGCCCTTCGCCCGCAGATCGGTCAGCGCGGTAAGCGGCATGGTCAGGTGTGTGTAGATCAGCTTTTTGCCGCCCGGAATCTTCGGCAGATTGAGCGTAGTCTCGGCTGCCGCATCCAGACCGCCGATATGCGTCACCATAACCGCCGGGTCGATGCGGCCAGAGGCGGTCAGCTCGAGCGATTCGATCATATCCGCGGTGTTGCCGCCGGTCGTGCCCATAACATGCGTGGAATTATAGTGTACATCATAAAAGTTCATCTTGGCAGAGAACTGCTTGTCGGTCGGGCCCGCGAAGAAGTTCAGACAGCCATCGCGGCCGAGCACCGCGCTGCAAAGCTCGACAACCGCCGCAACCGGCGCATAGCAGAATACATCATCAAAACCGGTGCCGCCGGTCATTTCGCGCAGCTCTGCCGCCGGATTTTCCATCTTGCCGGTGTTGACAAAGTGCAGGTCGATGCCGTCCTTCTCCTTGACCTCGGCAGGCGGGAACAGCGCCTCGGCGCGTGCCAGACGGTCCTCGTTCACATCGGTCACAACGACCATGGACGGACGGACTTCACGGTGCAGCGCATACGTCAGCGCACCCAGGCCCATCGGACCGGCACCTGCCATGATGGCCAGCTTGCCGCCCTTTTTAATACCCATTTCGTGGTGATAAACACCCATCTTGGTGTGATAAGCGGCGTTGAACGCACCGATCGAGCAGCTCATCGGCTCGGCAAGAGACGCCTCGTAGTAGGCACGCCCCTTGTACTCGAGCAGGCAGCCAAGTTCCATAACCTCAGCCGGAATGATGCAGTAGGTCGCATCGCCGCCGAAGAACTCGTAGGAGTATCCGGGGCTCCACATCGTGCCCTTGTAGTTGAGCGCCGGCTGCAGCGTGAACTTCATGCCCGGCTTGAACTTATCCTGATGCTTCGCGCCAACCTTGACGATATCGCCCGCAAACTCGTGACCCATGATGGCCGGATGCTCGGCAACATCGGGATGCACGCGCTTGTGCTCGGTACCAAGGATAGCGCACTTGTAGGTGGACATGCAGATGCTGTCGGATACGACCTTGACCAGAATCTCATCATCGCGGATTTCCGGCAGCTCAAAGGTATCCAGACGCAGATCATTCGCAGCATGCAGACGTACAGCCCTTGCTTTCATAATAATAACTCTCCTTTATCACTTAGGCAATAGATTTCAACAATTACAGCTTGGAAAAACGTACTTTCGGAAGCAGCTCCTCGATAACCGAGCGCTCGGCGGCCTGTGTGCCGCTGCACATGACATTCGCGGCTCCGGTCGCAGTCGAGAGACGGACAGCGTCCTCCTCGCTCATATCCTGCGACTCGGCATACGCCAGCGCGGCCACCACGCTGTCACCCGCACCGACCGTACTGCCGACCGGAACCTTGAGTCCCTCAGCATAAATCGTGCTGTCCTTGCGCAGATACAGCGCGCCGCGTCCGCCCAGCGAGATAACCACCCGTTCGATGCCGCTCTCCAGCAGCTTTTGACCCTCTGCGGTCAACTCTTCGATGGTTTCCAGTTTTTTGCCCGCCAGACGCGACAGCTCATCATCATTCGGCTTGATGAGGTACGGCGCGGCCTTTAAGCCTTCTGCCAGTAAAGCGCCGTCCGCATCGAGGAGCACCCGCGCACCTGCTTTTTTGCATGCGCTCGTCCACACGCGGTAGGTGTCCTGCGGTGCGCCCTTCGGCAGACTGCCCGCCAGCACCACGATATCGCCTGCGTGCACCTCAGCCAGAAGGTCGTTTAGCAGCGCATCTAAATCTGCGTCCGTGACGGTCAGCCCCGGCTCGTTGATGTCGGTATTCGTGTGGCCGACCCGGTCAATGATTTTGATATTCGTGCGGGTCTGCCCCTCAACGAACCGGAACTGCGTGGTGAAATTCTCGTTTTCGAGCAGCTTTTCGAGCGTTCTGCCGCTCTCACCGCCCAGAATGCCGACTGCGCGGCTGTCTCCGCCAAGTTTGGCAATCACCTTGCTCACGTTGATGCCCTTGCCGCCAGGATCCGTGCGCATTTCCGTGATGCGGTTGACCGTGTCAAGCGCCATACCCGGAATTTCTACCGTTTTATCCAATGCGGGGTTGAGTGTTACCGTATAGATCATGGAATGACCCCTTTCAGATATTTGAAACTGTTGAAACGAAAGCTATAATTATAATACCAACAGTTCATGCAAGCGTCAATCTGTTATTTCAACAAATAATCACTTTCGTTTTTGTGATGATTCACAAGAGCGCATTCTCTCTGTAAATTCTGTTCTGCGCGCAAAAGGAGCGGCAATGCAGAATATTTTCCGCATTACCGCTCCCTTTTATGCTTAATTTCCGTGTTCTGAGAACAGACGATCCAGCTTTTCTTCCAACAGCTGCACGGCTGCGTCGCGCTGACCGGTCCGCAGGCGCTCGATCAGCTCAGGCTCCTCGATCAGCTGTGCGCTCACCATGCGCATGACCTCCACCGGAATCGGATCACCGGTATCCGGCGCAAGCAGCACAAATGCCCCCATAATCATCTTTCCGGCCTCGTAGACCGGCGGCTGTGCCTGTAAATAGCCGAATCGGCAGTCCGATACCGCCTTTGTCCTGCAATGCAGCAGCAGCGCGAACAACGGCTTGATATAGGTATCGCCCATGGCTTCCCGTCGGCGCAGCTGCTGCGCCACCAGACGCGATGCGTCCTCATTCGGGCAGAACAGACGGCTTGCCGCGTCAATCAGGCCCTGCCGCGAAACCGGTTTGCACACAGTCCGGATGCATAAATGGTCGAGCATCTGCACCATCGAGCGCGTGAGGCGATAGGTGTAGCGCAGGCCGCCTTCGGCCGTCGAGGCGGCAGACGGCTCTGCCGGTGTGCCAGTCCGCACGGTGCCGTTCAGCCGCTGCACCGCATCCCGCAGAAGGGCGCGGTCCGGCTCGAGCAGCGCGGGATTGACCGTAATCGATGGATACGCCAGCTCGAGCGGCACGGTTGCAATCACAAGGTCGATGCCGCGGCTGTGCAGCTGCTCCGGATCGAGTTCGCGCACCGAACAGCAGCCGTCCACCTTGAGGGTCGGGAATTCGCCCTCGATACGCGAAGCCAGAAATCGACTTGAGCTCATACCCAGCGGGCACGCAACCACCACGCGGGCGGCCTGCCGCAGTGCGCCGTTCTGCTCGAGCACCGCGCCAAAGTGCATGGCAAGATATGCCGCTTCGCTGTCCGGAATGTGCGGCAACGCCAGTTCCATCTCGACGGTGTCGCATGCGGCGCGTGTTGCCGCCCACAACTGCGGATATTCACGCTGAATCGTGTCCAGCTGCGGATTATCCATGTGAATCTGCTCACGCACGCGCAGCAGCATCGGCCGCAAATGTGTAAACAGGTTGTCTCTCAGCGATGCATAGCCCGAGAAATCCACGCGCATCGCGCGTTCTACCTCGCTGATCAGCCGTCCGGTCAGATGGCGCAGGTGCATCTCGCCGGCTCCCCATTTTTCGCCATCGTCACCGGTGATATACGCCGCCAGATACTGCTCTAAATACTGCACTTCCTCGGTCGGCAGCGTCAGGCCGAACGCCTGTCCCAAAGCTGCCCCTAACCGCTGTGCGGCGTTTTCCGGCTGATGAACTGCGGCAGACGAGCCGCCCTGTTCGCGCAGCTGCTGCACCGTCAGCGTGCAGTGGATGGCAAGCGTCAGAAAACCCGCATCCGGCAGCCGGAGCTTCTCCTTCTGCTCGAACTGCTGCAGCACCTGCCATACCCGCTCGGCGATTTTCGTATTCAGCAGCGCGGCAAATGCGCCGCCTGCAGCAAAATTGCCGCGCAGCACCGCCTGCAGCTCTTCTTCGGTCAGGCTGCTCTGCAGCAGCGCGGCAGCGGCGCGGCGGCAGGACAGCTTTTCGCCCTTGAGCCATACGCCCACACCGGGTCGGCGGTGCAGCGTCACCGCATACGAGGATACCCACTGCCCGATTTCGTCCAGATCGGCGGCCAGTGTGCTCTCGGAGACGAGCAGCTCCCGCGCCAGTGCTGCGGTTTTCATCGGCTCACGCGCCTGCAGCAGCATACCGAGCAGCTTTTGCCGCCGCTGACGGCGCGGCAGCTCCGCGTAGACTGTGCTGCCGTTCAGCAGCGCGCGCATTTGCTCCCGGCGTGCGGGCGGCTCGTCCAGCAGCAGTCCCTGTCCCGGACTGCGTACAAAGCGATAGCCTGCCGCGGCAATCCATTGCTCCACACTCGGCAGCTCACGCAGCACCGTGCGGCGGCTCACGCCGATGCTCTCCGCGAGCATCGCCGCCGTCACCCAGCCCTGCGGCAGCGTCAGCAGACGGTCAATTAACTTTTGCCCGTTCGCAGTCAGCGAAGGCAGGGTTTCAGACATCGGGATGGCTCCTTTCTATAAAATCCAACAGGTTTAGAATGGAAAATGAATGTCACTGTCAGCATAGTGCATTCATTTGTAAATTCATTTGCAATCGTGTATACGTTAATTCTCCCTTTTCCATTCTCAATTACTTATCTCTATGATACCACATTCTAAAATGACAGCACAAGTGACACTGTTCCGTATCCTGCGTTTTTTGTCACCATCTTCCGGTGACAAAACTCCGACAACCCGCTCTGCTGTCACCTCTGTTCTGTGCAGACTGCACAAGCAATCATCCTTTCCCCTGCGCGTTTTCGACAGTCTTACGACATTTGTCACCATTCGCCGGTGACATCAGTCACTATAGTTTCCCTTGTCAGACCCGGATTCCGCCTGTACAATATAATCAAACGAAACGAAAGCGACTCCCCGAATCCCGCAAGTCATGCGGCAACACAGATAAGGAGTTGAAAAGCTATGAAAAACGCAATTTCCCGTTTTGGCAAGTTTTTGAGCGGCATGGTCATGCCGAACATCGGTGCATTTATTGCATGGGGCTTCCTCACAGCGCTGTTCATCGAAAAGGGCTGGTTCCCGAACGAACGGCTCAGCTCGATGGTCTCACCGATGCTGAGCTACCTGCTGCCCATTCTCATCGCCGGTCAGGGCGGCTATATGGTCGCAAAGGAACGCGGCCGCGTCATTGCCTGCATCGCCGTTATCGGCTGCATCTGCGGCTCGGACTACACCATGCTGATGGGTGCGATGGTGATGGGCCCGCTGGCAGGCTGGGTCATCAAGCAGTTTGACAACCGCGTGGAGGAGCACATTCCCGCCGGTTTTGAAATGCTGGTCCACAATTTCTCCATCGGCATTCTCGGCATGCTGCTGGCGATCCTCGGCTACTACGTTATCGGCCCGTTTATGACCGCCATTCTCACCGTACTTACCGCAGGCGTTGATTTTCTGGTCAGCCACAGCCTGCTGCCGCTGGTTTCCATCTTTATTGAACCGGCAAAGGTGCTGTTCCTGAACAACGCCATCAACCACGGTATTTTCAACCCAATTGGCGTCAGCCAGGCTGCAGAGGCCGGCCGCTCCATCATGTACATGCTCGAGACCAATCCCGGTCCCGGTCTGGGCGTTCTGCTGGCGTACTGCCTGTTCTGCAAGGACAAGACCACACGTCAGTCCGCTCCCGGCGCGGTTGTCATTCACCTGCTCGGCGGTATCCACGAGATCTACTTCCCGTACATTCTGATGAATCCGATCATCATTCTGGCTCCGATCGCGGGCAACTTCTGCGCGATCCTGTTCTACACCATGACCGGTACCGGTCTGTCCGGCCCGGCATCCCCCGGTTCGATCATTGCCTACATGGCGATGGCGCCGCGTGACTCCGTTCTGACGGTATTTATCGGCGTTGTCCTTGCAGCTGCCGTATCGTTTGTACTCTCGTCTGTCATTCTCAAAGCAACTTCCGGCAATGCGCAGAACCTCAGCGAAGCGCAGGCCAAAATGCAGGATATGAAGGCGCAGGCCAAGGGTGAAGCACCCGCAGCCATCGAATCCGCACCGGTAAACGCCGGTGACGTGCACAAGATCGTATTTTCGTGCGACGCAGGCATGGGATCGAGCGCAATGGGCGCGACCAAGTTCCACAACCGCATCAAGGCCGAGCGTCCGGAGCTGATCGTCACTAACTCCAGTGTAGATAACGTACCTGCTGACGCAGATATCGTTGTCTGCCAGCGTGTTCTCGCCGAGCGTGCCCGCAGGAGTGCACCGCAGGCACAGATCATCACCATTGGCAACTTCCTTGCGGACCCGAATCTGGACACCCTGTACCAGACGCTGACCGCTGCACCTGCCGCGAAAGCCGCGGCTCCCGAAACCACTGACGAACCTGCCGCGCAGGATCAGGGCCTTGTAATCCAGGCCGAGGACATTCAGCTTGGCTTACCCTCTGTTGATAAGGAAACCGCGATCCGCGCCGCAGGTGCGCTGCTTGCCAAACGCGGCTATGTCGATGCCGACTACGCCGATGCAATGGTCGAGCGCGAAAAGCTCGTTACCACCTACATGGGCATGGGCGTTGCCATCCCGCACGGCACAAGCGAAAAGAAATCCACTGTCAAAAAGTCCGGCGTTGTCATGCTGCAGTACCCCGACGGCGTAGACTTCGGTGACGAGAAAGCATACCTCATTTTCGGCATTGCCGGTGTCGGCGATGCACACCTTGACCTGCTCGCCCATGTCTGCGAGGTGCTCGAGGACGAGGAGGCGCTTGAAATGATGAAGAAAACCCCGGATATCAAGTTTGTACTGACCCACCTGCAGTAAAAGGAGAGAGTTTCATGAAACAGTTTACCATCACCATTCAGGATAAGGAAGGCCTGCACGCCCGTCCGGCCGGTCTGCTGAGCAAGGCCGCCAAGGGCTTCCAGTGCGCAGTAACGCTCACCAAGGGCGAAAAAACCGCTGATCTCAAGAAGATTTTCGCAGTAATGGGGCTGGCCGTCAAGGGCGGCGACAGCATCACTGTTGCCTGCGACGGCGCGGACGAGGAAGCTGCAGCGGCTGCGCTCGAAAAGATGTTCGCTGAGATCAAGTAACTGAATTTCGACACAATCAAACCTGAAAAACCAGGAGAGGGATAACCTCTCCTGGTTTTTCCTGTTCCGAACGCAAAGAGTCTCCCGCCGAATGGCGGGAGACCCTTTCAGTCTGTCGATAAAGTCAATCTATCGTCTTTACTTTTCGTGCGGCAGCACGCATAAAATAGAATTTGCACAGCAAATTCATAATTTCCGGGGGCGTGGCCCAGGCCACCCTCTCTTGCCGCTATGCGGCAATTCACCTTGTGTACCTCGGGAATTATACAAGGAACGAAAAATTGTGCCCGTAGGGCGCGGCTTTTCGTCAAGATTCGATTGAAAGCGTGGTTTCAATCGAGAGGCTGCTCGAAAAACGGAGTTTTTCGACAGCCTCAAAGGGTCTCCCGCCGAATGGCGGGAGACCCTTTCTCATTTTACCGGCTTATTTACCGGTCTTTTCACACAGCTTCTGCATGATAACAGCTACCTGTGCACGGGTGGCCGTGCCCTGCGGGTCAAAACGGTTGCCCGATTTGCCGCTCAGCAGACCAGCCTTCTGCATTCTGGTTACAGCGTCCTTCGCGTAAGCGCGGATGCTTGCGCTGTCGGCAAATGCAGCTGCACTGCCGGTTTCCTCTATCTTAGTGCCGGTGGCGGTCAGATAATTATCCATGATAACCGCAGCCTGCTCACGGGTGATGAGCGCATTCGGATTGAAATGCGAAGCGTCCACGCCGGAAACAATCTTGTTGGCTGCTGCCCAGTTGACGTATGCGTTGTAGTACATTTTGCTGTCTACATCGGCAAACTGGCTCTGGGTGTTGTACGCGGAGATGTCTGCGCCTGCCATACGGCCAAGCACGGTGACAAACATGCCGCGGGTCATGCCCTCGTTCGGGGAGAAGGTGGTTGCGGTCGTGCCGTTGAACAGCGCCTTATCGGTCACATATTCGATGGCATCCTTTGCCCAGTGGCCCGCGATGTCGGTGAAGGTGCTTACCGTACCCTCAACAACCTTGACATTCTTGCCCACGGTGCCGTAGTTGTCGTAATCCACAGAGTAATCGTTGAATACATCATCGGATTCGTAGCCTACTGCATCGGTGAAGGTGCCCTCGTTCCAGTCTGCCAGCGTTGCCCAGATATTGGTATTCCCCGCCTTGATGGAATACGAGTTGATAACCGGAATATCGGTGGACTTCTCTGCAACAGAGGAGTTCAGTACGGTAGTAACGCGAACATACTTTGCACTGCCCAGTGCGGAAATATCAACCGTGTTCTTGCCGTTCTTCAGCTCTGCGGACTGGGAAGCCTTTACGGTCTTGCCGTCGTCCGAGGTCTCAACGGTTGCGGTTGCAGAAGCCGCGCCGGTGATCTCCGCGTTATAGGTAAACTTTGCTGCACTGCCGGTCATTGCGCGCCACTCGGTGGTGTGCGTGCCCTTGGTGACGATATTCTCCGGTGCATAATCCAGCCATACGACCAGCTTGTCGCTTTCCGGACCCTTTGCAGTCGGATTTGCGTAAATCTGCTTGTTCTCCTCTGCGGTCAGCTTGGTGGTGTAGAAGCGGAGCTGGCCGATGTCGCCCGTCAGCATGGTGTGCGTCTTGCCGCGGCCGCGGCCCGTCAGCAGATGACGGTGGAATGCAAAGCCGGAGTACATGGACTTGCCTTCCCAGTTGCGGATCTCAGAATCAAAATCCGGTGCATCGGTGTGACCGCTTGCCTTGGTATCCTCGTAGCTGTCGCCGCCGGTTGCACGATCAAAGCCGCCGGTGTACTGTACCCACTTGCCGAGGGTAACGCCGCCGCCCATATTCTCGTCGTCGTTCCAGAAGTACTCGCCGTTATCGTTGTTAAAGCCAACGCCGTAGGTAACCATGCCGGTCTTGCGGACTGCCATGCGGAACAGGTAGTTGGTGCCGTAGCTGATGGAAGCGCCCTTCATCAGCAGCGGGTTGTGGTCCCACTCATCGCCCGTTGCCAGACGATCGATGTTTGCCCAAACCATGCCGGTAACGCCGTTGTCTACCACATAGTTCTTGTTATCCGGAATTTCCACATAATCATCCACGCCGTCCAGGGACAGACCCCAGCCGCCGTTGTACTTAACGAGCGTCGGATTGCCGCGGATGATACCGTCGTTGCCCTTGCCGGACTTATCCTTTACGATCGGGGTGCCCTGAATGGAGCCGAGCACGGCAACGGTCTTCTCTGCCGAGTTGCCGACCTTGACGGTATAGCTGCCGCCTGCCGATGCCTTGTAGGCAAACTCAACCGTGCGGGTCTCGCCTGCCTTGAGCGCAGTCTTCTGCGAGGTAACGGCTGCGCCGTTGATGTACAGCACTGCCTCTGCGGTGCCGTCCTCATTGCCGATGTTCTGCACATCCGCCTTGGCGTAGATGACATCGCTGGTCGGCTCGCTTACCGTGCCGCTGCCAAGCTGCAGACGCAGGTTGCTGTAGGCGTAGGTCGCCTTGCGGAAGGTAACATTGACTGTCTTGGTGTAGCTGTCCAGCTTGAGGGTATGCGTGCCGAGTGCGGAAAGCGTCAGCGGTGCGCTCAGCGTTGCGGACTCGCCGGGATTCAGACCGACAACGCGCTCCTTGCCGCTCTTGCCGAACTCATACAGCCAGCGGTCGGTGCCGTTGTCCTTGACACACATGGAGGCAGTCGCCAGACCCTTGCCGACATTGGTTACCTTTGCGGATACCGTGACAGTGCCGTTGGACTGAACGGTGTCCGGGGTGATGGAAATATCGCTGTACGCCAGCTTGGCGCCGTCCTTGGACAGCGTAATCGTCTCAAATATCTTCTCGCCGTCGCTGCTCAAGCCCAGATTCTTATAGGTCATCAGACCGTCCTTGACGGTTACTTCGAGCATATCGCCCTTGCCGGTTGCAAGCAGGTTGGGATAGTTGTCATTCAGGCGCTGATCCGGCTTGCCAGTGTCGATCTTGCCGTCGCCGATGCGGGCATCGCCCTGGGTTACATACAGGGTATCTGCGCCGCGCTTCGGGTCAGCAGAAGCATAGCGGGAATACAGATGGGTATGGCCGCTGAACATAATATTTACGTTGCCGTTCTCCACGATGGAAGGAACGTACTTGCGGGTCAGATCATCCTCGAACGGATGGTGCATGGTAACAACGCGGAAGTCAGCCTTCTTGGCATCGTCGGTTGCAAGATCGGCCTTGAGCCAGTCGAGCGACTCGTTTACAACGGCCTTGGTTGCCGCATCTGCCTCGCCGCCGCCTGCAGTAGAGTTCAGCTCGAACAGGGACCACGGGTTGCTGTCCAGCATATCGAAATGCACCGGACCGCAGTCAAACGCTACGTTGCGTCCGGTCTTGTTGGACTTATACTGCTCCTTCTGCACCTTGGTGACATACTCATCAAAGTAGACACCGTAATCGTGGTTGCCGCTGTTGTAGATAACCGGCACATTGTGCAGGAACGAGCCGACATTCTGGAACCAGTACGGGAACTGATCCTTCTGAGAGCCGGTGCCCTCTACCATATCGCCGGTATGCAGGATAAAGTCCGGATCGAACTGTGCGATCACGTCGGAAACCTTGGTTGCCGTTTCAAAGCGATGGCTGTCGCTGACAACCACAAAGCGGATCTCATCCGAATTTTCGGGCAGCGTGCGGAAGTGACCCTCCACAGTCTGTCCGTCCTCGGTCTCAACCTTGTAGGTATAGGTCGTACCCGGAGTCAGATCGGTCAGGCGGGCACGATACATGTGCATGTTCTCACCCTTAAACTTTTCGCCCTCCTCTACCGGAACCTCGAGCGTTTTCTTGTCCGCATCGCTCGTACCGTAGGTAATGGTGGACTTCATCGGTTTATCCAGTTCCCAAACGACAACCATGCCGTTTGTTTTCGGGGTCATCAGGTACGGACCCGTCAGAAAGGAGCCGGTATCCGTCCTTCCGATTGCGGAAGCAGTGCTCGGCACCAGTGTTGCCAGCATCACGGCCGACAGCGCACTGCTGAGCAGCCGCCGCATACGCAAAGATTTTTTAGCCATTTTCTTTCTCCTTTCTCTTCACGGTACGGCTGCTGCCATACCGCCGCGTCTATGTTAAACCTTTTAAGTTAAGGCAATACCGCATAATTGAACAAGAGTGATTTGCGAGTAAATTTTGCGTACTGACGAGGCACAGTTTTGCGGTAATACTTGATGTATTACCGTGAAACTTCGGCAGCGCGGACGGAACTCGCGCAAGGAACCGAAGCCAAAGTCAGGACACAAAATTTCCGCAAAGCACCGCGGCAGTGCGACCAGAGCCTGCACAAGGAGCCGCCGCTTTAATTGTGCGGTGTTGCCTTAAGGTTCGCGCGCTGTAAATATGCGTGTCGAAGTACGAAATCAGCCGCGTGCGGTTCTTGCCTGCCCACTCCAAATCGTAGGTGATGAGCTTGACCTCATCCAACGACGGCAGTCCGTCCGCTGCACGGGCGGTGCTGTTTGCCGGAAGGCGACAGCTTTTGGCTTCGATGTAGCACTCCTGTCCGCGTGCCGAAGTCATCCAATCAAGAAAAGTACATGCATTTTCGCGTTCTCCTGCAGGTGCATTGCGCACAAGCGCGCACGCGCCGATCTCATAGCCGGTGCCGTCTGCCGGACTGCGCACCTCAATGGGATAGCCATCCAATACCGCACGGCGGCCATCGTGATAAAACACGATCGCAACAGCATAATCGCCGGTGCTAACCTGTTTAACCAGTTCTGTACTCGATGCAGTATAATATGCTCCGACATTCTGATCTAACTTTTTGAGATACTCCCATGCCTTGTCCTCGCCGCGCATCTGCACAAGCGTTGCCAGCGTAGTATACGAGGTACCCGAGCTTTTCGGAGTTGCCATCACAATCTGCCCTGCCAGTGCAGGCGACAGCAGATCGTCCCAGCAGGTCGGCATCGGCGTTCCCGTCCGTGCAAACCAGTCGGTGTTGCAGGCGAAGCACAGCGTGCCGATGTAAATCGGATTCCACACGCCCTGCTCATCCTGATAGGCTTCGGGCACATCGGTCAGCTCGGGACTTTGATACGCCTCCAGCAGACCGGCCTCTCGCAGCTGAATATAGTTATCCGCCGAGCCGCCCAGCAGCACAGAAGCCTGCGGGTTGTCCCGCTCCTGCTCGAGCCGCGCGGTCATTTCTCCGGCAGGAAGATAAATACAGTCCACGGTAATGCCGGTATCCTTGCGGAAGGCACTGCAGTACAGCAGCGTTTCCGACTCCGGCAGCGGACTGTATACGGTAAGATGGTCATATTTCGGTGTTTCTGTCCCCTCCTCCATCGCATGATTGCGCTCCTGCGGTGAGGGATCGTTCTGCTGCTGACCCGTACAGCCGCAGAGCAGTCCGGTCAGCAGCAGAACAACAGGAAGAAAACATATTCTTTTCATAGCTTCCACCTCGATACAAAAGGCGGGGCAGTTTTTCTCTGCCCTTATATTATAACAGTTTAAGCGGCTTCGCTCTACCGTCCATCATCCGATAAAATTTTACCATTCAAGAAGGCCGTTCCTGAACGGTGAATTTCTTACGATATTATTTTACCCTTCTTCCGACCGGCTGCGGTACTCGCGCGGCGAAACGCCGACGTGCTTTTTGAACAGATAGCTGAAATAGTGCGAATCCTGATAACCGACGTCAAACGCAATATCGCTCATACGGCTGTTGCCCTTGGTCAGCAGATGCTTTGCCGCCTCGATGCGGACAGCGGTCAAATACTCGACAAAGGTCTGACCGGTCTCCTGCGAAAACACGGTGGAAAAATGGTTCGGACTGAACCCGACCTCTGCCGCCACCATGTGCAGCGAAATACCGCTGTCCGCATAATTTTCACGAATAAACTCCTTTGCACGGCTGATCTCCGCGCTGTATCGCACATTCTGATGGCGATAACACAGACGAGTCATGCGGCCGAGCACCTCGGCGGCACAGGCCTTTGTGCCCTCGAGCGTCGCCGCCTGACCGAGCACCGCCTGCGGGTCCTCCGGAGGCGGAATGCTGCCTGCCTGCACCTCATCAGCCAGCTGAGAGGCCGTGACGAGCAGGTTCATCAGCAGATAATATCGGTACAGCACGCTCTGCACGTCCTGCGCCGCAGAGCCGCCGAAGTAGCCCTCGACAATACGCGGCACGTCCTCGGGGGCGGCATGCCGCAGCTTGTCCGCCAGCGAGCCGCCCGCCGAGAAATCGAACTCGTGCTGCACACCGGCAAAGTCCGTGCTGCCGAATACGCCGTCCTCCGCACATGCGGAGGCCTGCAGCAGTGTATCCTTCGCTGTGCGGTAGCTTTCCGGCAGGGCGCTGACACGGGAGACCGGTGCGCCGATCGCGCACAGCGCGTTCCAGCCCAGCACCTGACAAAGCTCGTGCCGCAGGTTCTGACAGAACTCGTAGGCGGTTTCGCGCACAGCTTCCTCGGTCTCTCCGCGCAGCAGGAGCACCAGTCGGCGGCTGCCGCGGAAAAAGGCGCAGACCTCGCTTTCCTCACCGCACAGACGCTCAGTCAGCGCGCGCACCTGCTCCTGCACGGCATTTTCCGGCAGGCGCACGATGCACACAAGATACTGCTTCGCTGTCAGCAGCAGCCCCCAGCGTTCTCCCTGTACAGCCGCCTCCGCAGTCGGCACACTGCCCGAGAGCAGGTCGTTGAGAAAATGCTCACGCAGCACGTCCTCCTCGTGTTCGCTGCGGCTGTTTGCACCTTCCGAGCGAAGCTGCTGCTGCTCCTGCTCAATCTGCTCGGCAACCTGTCCAAGCGTTTCAAGCAGCTGCGCCGAGCTGACCGGCTTGAGCAGATACGCGTCCGCGTGCAGCGAAACCGCCTTCTGTGCATACTCAAATTCATCGTGTCCGCTGAGGAACACAATACGCAGCCACGGCATGGTGCGCCGCACAACCTTTGCCAGCTCCAGACCATCCATAAACGGCATGCGGATGTCCGTAATGAGCACATCCGGCTTCATTTCCATCAGCATAGGCAGTGCCATTTCGCCGTCCGGCGCTTCGCCTGCAAACAAAAAGCGTTCCTGCTCCTTTTCAATGCAGTTGCGGATGCCATCCCGGATGATCTCCTCATCATCCGCAATAAATACACGCATCATAGCGTTTTCCCCTCCTGTTCGTCCGGTACGGTGAAGCTGATGCGTGTGCCGTGCCGGTATTCACTCTCGATCGTCAGTCCGCAGCCGTAATACAGCCGCAGACGCTGTTCCACATTGCGCAGACCGTAGCCGCCCTTGCCGTCCGGGTCAAGCGGTGCGCCATTCTGCAGCGAGGCTCGTACCTCGGCAAGACGCTCGGGTGTCATGCCCATGCCGTTGTCCTCCACGGCGAAGTACATGCCGCCTGCCTGCCTGCGGCCGGTTACGGTAATCTGTCCTCTGCCGCGCTTGCGCTTAATGCCGTGATAAATCGCGTTTTCAACCAGCGGCTGCAGCACGATTTTCAGCATATACCGCTCGTGCAGCGCAGGATCAATATCAATCGTATACCGCATGATGCTGCCGTACCGCACCGACTGAATCTGCAAATAGTTTGCAACGTGCTGTTCCTCGCGCTCGACCGTGATGTAATCCGCGCCGCGGCTGAGCGAGATGCGCAGAAAGCCGGTGAACGCCATCGTCATCTCGACGACCTCGCTGTTGCGGCCCTCTTCGGCCAGCCAGACGATGGTTTCCAGCGTATTGTACATAAAATGCGGCGTGATCTGCGCCTGCAGCGCCCGCAGTTCAGCTTTTTTGATGGTCTTTTCCTGCTCGACCCGCTCATGAATGAGCGCACCCAGCTGCTCCGCCATTGTATTGAGATCGCGTGTCAGCAGATGCAGCTCGTCGATCTCGGTCGGCGGGACGCGCTCGGTCAGCTCACCGGCGGCAATGCGGTTGGCAAACTGCTCCAGCTGCCGCAAAGACGCGCCGATCGCACCTTCCAGATTGTCAGATGCCCGAATAGTCAGCCAGATCATCACGCCGACCAGCGCAATGAGTGCAAGCGCTGCCGCACCCAGTCCGTGCTGAATGCGGGCGTTGAAACGGCCCATGCGGGCGATCTCATTCTCGATATAGCGGTCAAGCATACTGCCCGCCAGATGGCCGACGCTGTGAATCTCGCGGTACAGCGATTCGTTGCGGCTGACTGCGGCACCGGCGTCCATCTGCGTTTCCAGCTGATCAACGTAGCTGTCGATCGTACGGATGGCGCGCAGCGCCGCGTTGAGGTACTGTGCCTCGTCCTCTCCGGCACTGTCCAGCATATCGTTCAGTTCCCACAGAGCGCTGTCGATCAGCATCCGCTGCCGTCCATCCTCGAAGGAAATGCGGCCGGAAACCACGTTCCACACCTCATCCGGCAGGTCCTGCACCAGCACAGTGCGCACCTCGGAGGCACGGGTCGTCAATGCAATATCCGCGCCATAGCGCTGTGTCAGCACAACCAGCAGACCTGCCAGCACGCACACCGGTAAAATCATGCAGACCACACTGCGCAGCAGCGACCGCCGCAGCAAGCCGTGCAGGCTGTGATGGGATTTACGCATCGGCTGTTCCCTCCTCCGTCAGCACGGCGGTGTCCGCCAGAGCGATATAGGGCTTCCACGGTGCCTTCGCAATCTGCTGGGCTGCGTCTGCGGTCAGCTCGGCCAGCTGGGTATCATCTAGCGCACCGATTACGGCAACCTCCCCTTTTTTCTGCAGCGCGCGCAGCTCCGCACCGCCGCCAAACGCACAAATCAGCACATCCTTGCCCGGTTTTCGGCCGTGGCTGTGCAGATAATCCACCGCACCGAGCGCCATCGCGTCATTCTGGGCGAAAATGTAGCCGATTTCGTCTAGATGATCCTCCATCTCCTCCAGTATTTCGCAGCCGCGCGAGCGCATGCCGTCGCCGCACAGGCTGTAGGTTACGGTCAACCCGTGTTCCTCCAGAGACGCGCGGCAGCCGCGAGCAATCTCTCTTGCGTCCGAAGCATTTACCGTGCCGTAAAGCTCCAGTACACCGTCCCGCGGCATGCGCTGCTGCAGAAGCGCATCCGCCGCCTGCTCGGCGAGCGACGCATAATCAAATCCTATATGCTGCAGCGGCACATCATCCACGCCGCGTATCGCGCGGTCTATCGACAGCAGTGGCACGGAGGCGGATTTTGCTTCGCGCAGCACGTTGTCCCAGCCGCTTTCCACCAGCGGCGTAAATGCGATTGCGTCCACCTGATACACGATCAGCGCACGCACGGCTTCAATCTGTGCCTCCTGCGTGCGCTCGACCGGCATTTCCAGCACTTTGAAGCCATGTTCCTCCGCCGCATGTACAAGCGCTTCGGACTGCGCTTCGCGCCGGTCATCCTCTGCCGCTGTGGTGACAATGCCGAGCACCGGCACATGGGCATTCTCTTTTTCCGGCTGTGCCAATCCCTGCAGCAGCCGCAGCAGCACAACTGTGCAGAGCAGCAGCAATGCCGCCCCTTTCCATCGCTTCATGGTTTTCTCTCCGTTTCTTGTTCTCTCCTGAATGATTTAATCATATCACACTTTGGAGGAATGAGCCAAATGTATTTAACCATAGTATAAAAACTATCCAAATAAGCGCCCATGATATTGTGCATATTCCCTCACTTAGACAGAGAAATATCTTCCGGCACAGTCGGATCTGCTTGCATTGGCTGTTGATATGCGGTATAATATGATTACACAAGGAAAGACAAAAGTGCACATCGTGCACGCGAAAAGCCCCGGTGTTCCAGCACCGGGGCTTTGCAAATTCATCAAAACCGGGGACATGCGCCTCGGTTTTGATACTTATAGAGGGAGAAAGTTTCTGCATAGGAACTTTCGGACGACTTTGGAACGGCCTGCGGTCCGTTCCTGCTTGTCGGCGAAACTGTAGTTTCGCGACAGCCTCAAGCGGGAGAAACCTTTGGTTTCTCCCGCTTTTACTCTGCAAATCTCACTCTATTTCCTCGTCGTGCTCCATGGCTCTGACAAGCGGCACCACCATCTGCTTCTTCCGGCTGACGACGCCGGGCAGGACGACCGAATGCTCGCCGCAGTCGGTCTTGAAGGCCGCACGAACCAGCTGCTGCGCGCCCTTGCCGACGTAGAGCAGCTCTGTCTTTTCCTCGATAATGTTGGTCAGCATAGCGAACAGCATGGACAGACCGCTCGATGCCAGGCAGCTTTCCATGTACTCGAGCATTTTATCACGGATGCCGGACAGCTCGTTCTCACTGACACTCGTCACCTGCGAAATCGCAATCTTCTGATTCTGCGCCTGGAAATACTTGAAATCCATGTGGAGCAGCTCATCCATCGAGCGATCGAGCAGACGCGAGCTGGAACGGAACATTTCTGTTGCATACTGCTTGATGTCCAGACCGGCGATTTTCGCCAGCTCTTCTGCAGCCATGCGATCAAGCGGCGTACACGTCGGCGAGCGGAACATCAGCGTGTCCGACAGGATTGCCGAGCACAGCAGACCCGCGATTTTCGGCTCGATCTCCACGTTGTGCTCATGGTACATCTGCGTGATGATGGTCGCGGTGCAGCCGAGCGGCTGATTGCGGAAGTAGATCGGTCCGCTGGTCTCCACCGAGTCAATGCGGTGGTGGTCGATGATCTCAACAATATTGGTCGAACGAATGCCTTCGGCGGCCTGATCGCGCTCGTTGTGATCGACCAGAATGACCGACGGACGCTCCAGATCCAGCAGGTTACGCTGTGAGAACATGCCGACGTATCGTCCCTGTTCATCCATCAGCGGGTAATAGCGGATACGCTTTTTGGAAACCGTGCGCTTTACATCCTCAACCGTTTCCTCCGGCTCGAAGGTGATAAGACCCTTTTTCCGCATCACATGCCGCACCGGAACCGCCTGACCGATAACCTTGACACAGGTGTAGGTATCATACGGGGTGGCGATGATGGAAACGCCGTTTTCCGAGGCCAGCTTTCGGATGGTGCGCGAAACCTTGGAGCCGAGGCCGATGACTATGCAGCCGGCGCTCATCTCAATGGCGCACAGCTGGCTTTCATAGCGGTTGCCGAGAATAACCATATCATTTTTGCCGATGTAGTCCTCGAGCACGTCCGGATTAGCCGCCGCAACGACCACACTGCCCTGCTCAAACCGCTGGTCAATATCGCCAACCTCGAGCGTGCCGTCAAGCACATCGACCAGATTCCGATAGCTGGTCTTGGCCTCCGCCAGCGCATTGGCGTCCTGATCCTCGATGTAGAAGCGCGCGATATCGCCCAGCGTCAGCAGACCCTTCAGGCGGCGATCCTCATCAACAACAGCCAGCGTCTGAATATCATTTTCGTTCATGTAATCCCATGCACGGTGCAGCGACAGCTCCTCGCTGATGCCCGGCACCTCGCGGTACTGCACATCGCTCAGGCGCGGCTCAAACGACTTGATGTAGCGCGGCGGCTCCACGCCGAAGCGTTCGAGCACAAATTTGGTCTCCGCATTGACGTGACCCGCGCGGCAGGCTATGTATTCTCCGCCGGTCAGCCTGCGCTTAAGGTGCGCATAGCAGATTGCAGAGCAAATGGAATCCGTATCCGGATTGCGGTGTCCGATAACAAAAACTGGGTTCATGCACTGATGCTCCTTTATGTGATAAGGGATGGCTCCCCTTCGGAATCCGTTTGATGGAATGAAACCTTGTGGTTTGATTGTATCATTTAACCGGGGAAATCGCAAGGTATGGAAGAGGAATCCGACCCAAAACCATCTGCGGCCGCACTGCGCAGGCGATGGAGCTGACAGCACGGATTCCGCCGCTGCACCGAAAATCCTGCCGAAGTCCGCTTCTCCGTCTGCTTACCTACCTTTTAAAAAAACGAAAATCGCAGCAGTCACCGCCGCAGCCCAGCGTTTTTGTGCGCGAAAAGCCGAGCTTGTGCAGTCCGCCGTAGGTCACGTCATCCACGTCGCAAAACAGCGGACACAGCTCCGGACAACCGTTTTCCCGGCACGCCGTGTGCCAGAGACACTTGGTAATCGACGCGGAAAAGTGCGTTTTGTCGTGTTCCTGTGTACTCTCCCATAAGTCGGAGGTACGCATGATTTTGAGAAAACAATAGCTGTAAATCCGATAAAATCCCGGCACAGACTCCATTTTCACCGTAAAAGCGTGCTTTTCTGCTGCCACCCAGTCCATCATGTACGTCCGCATGTGCGTAAAGGTTTCCTCCGCAGGCAGCTCTGCCTGCAGTACCTTGTACAGCGCAATGCGCGGCAGAATGGTCTGCACCAGTGTTTTCATCTGGTTTTTGGACCTGTTTGCTGCGGTTTTGATTAACCTATCCAGCATTTTTTCCTGTCGCGAAAACAGCGTGCCGCCCCTGCTTCCGCCGAAGGTCTGTATCAGAAATACCTTGATTTGCTTTTGCTGTTTGCTTTGCATAATTCCTTCATCTCTTTGCTTTTATGGGATTCCAGTGTCAATCCATAGTTAGTTCACCCTAACTATACCACACTGACTTCCAATATACCATCCTGATACACAAAAATCCCTGCCGATAATCGACATAGTATTGCTTTTTCGGCATAGCCTGATCGAGCTTCACTTCCCATATCATTTCGTCAGATACTATGGCGCACATCAAAAACGGCTCTTTCCCGAAGGCAAGAACCGTTTCCCTTTGTCTTACATACCCAGAAACTGTACATACTCTGCGGCGGACATCAGCGGCGCATCCAGTTGTGTACGGGGCTCTGCTGTGACCTCGCCCTGTGCCGCAAACTCATAGCCGGCCTGCTCGGTCAGCAGCGGACTTTTGAGCGGGATCAGCCGGTCTGCAAAATTCTTGAGCAGCGCCGTCATGTTCCACGAGTACACTGGCGAGTCCAAGCAGACCACATCCGCAGACTGATATGCGCGAAGCAGCTTCTCCATGTCATCGTGCTGCACGCACTGTCCGATGCTGTAATCGCCAAGATGGTACAGCTCAGTTTCCGCTCCGGCACGAGCCGCGCCCGCCAGAAAGACCCCGAGCATGCGTCCAGCGGCACTCTTTTCGCCCACTGGACTGCCGTTGAATGCCGTAAATTTCATTGTTTTCTTTCCTCTTTCGTTTGCTGAAACCTATTGCAGCAAGCAAACGAGAGGGAAACAAGGAACGCTCCGTAGCGTCCAAAAAGCTCGCCGGTTTATCCCCTTCCCAAAATCGCATCCAGGTCCTGTTGCGGATTGGTGGTCGGGTGCAGATCGTAGGTCTCCACCAGTGTTTTGACCACGGTTTCCGACAGAAACGCCGGCAGCGTCGGTCCAAGGTAAATATTCTTCACGCCGAGCGCAAGCAGCGTCAGCAGGATGCACACCGCCTTCTGCTCGTACCACGAGAGCACGAGCGTGAGCGGCAGGTCGTTGACCGTACAGTCGAACGCATCCGCCAGCGCGAGCGCGACCTTAATGGCGCTGTATGCATCGTTGCACTGTCCCATATCGAGGATGCGCGGCAGCCCGCCAATCTCGCCCAAATCGAGGTCGTTAAAACGGTATTTTCCACACGCAAGGGTCAAAACGAGCGTATCCATCGGTGTTTTCTTGACAAACTCGGTGTAGTAATTACGGCCCGGATGCGCGCCGTCGCAGCCGCCGACCAGAAAGATATGCCGCACCTTGCCGCTCTTGATGAGCGAGATGATCTCCTCCGCGTGAGCCAGCACCGCGCCGTGTGCAAAGCCCGTCATCAGCATATGCCCGCCGTTGATGCCGCTCATGCTGTGGTCGTGCTCGTACCCGCCGAGCGCGAGCGCCTGCTCGATGATGGGCGAAAAGTCCTTGCGGCCGCACGCATCCGCCTCGATATGGCGCAGACCCGCATAGCCCACCACCGAAGTCGTGTACACGCGGTCCTGATAGCTTGGGCGCTGCGGCATCAGACAGTTGGTGGTGAACAGCACCGGCGCGGGAATGTTCTCGAACTCCGTCTGCTGGCTCTGCCATGCCGTGCCGAAATTGCCCGCAAGGTGCGGATGTTTTTTCAGTCCCGGATAACCGTGCGCGGGCAGCATTTCGCTGTGCGTGTAGATGTTGATGCCCTTTCCCGCCGTCTGCTCGAGCAGCTGCGCCAGGTCGCCCAGGTCGTGCCCGGAAACCACGATAAACGGGCCTTTTTTGATGTCGGTCGGCACTTTTGCGGGCTGCGGCGTGCCGAATGTGCCCGTATTGGCCTCATCGAGCAGCTCCATGCACCGGAAATTCACCTGCCCGAACTCGACGATCAGCGCCAGCCATTCCTCGACCGAATGCGGGCGATTGACCGCGCACAGGCCCTTGTAAAACCACGCGCTCACCTCGTCATCCGTGTAGCCGAGATGCATCGCGTGGTGTGCATAGGCGGCCATGCCTTTCATGCCGAACAGCAGCGTGGAACGCAGCGAAACCGTATCCGTGTCGCCCTTCCACAGCTCCACGACCGCACACGGTTTTCCGCCGAATTTCTCTCGTTCCGCGCGTACCCGCTCGGTGAATTCCGCAATCGCCTGATTGTCAAAATTGACATTGGTCAAGGTGATGAACAGGCCGTCCATCAGCAGCCGGTCGACGATTTGTGTGCGTTGACCGGCCGCAGCTGCCGCCTCGGCCAAGCGAATGAGTTCGTACACCAGCTCATCCTGCAGCGCTGCCGTATCCGGCTGCTTGCCGCAGACACCCACGCTCACGCAGCACTTGTTGCCTGCGGTCTGCTGGCACTGAAAGCAAAACATATCTGACATGAAAACACACTCCTTTTACGGGTAGTGTTGCCAAATTTGTCAGAAGGTATGCGTTGTTTTTTGTTTCTTCAGCTGCTTCTGCGCCTCCAGATACATGGGTTCGGTATCGCACCGATCGTTGGTATCCTGCTCAGCGAGATTGCACTCGACGGCAAGGCATCTACTCTGTCCACCGAAGCGTTTCGGTGGGATTGGTTTGGGTAATCTTCCAAAATCATTCGTGCACCGGGACAATCACATTCCTGCATCGTCTACTGAGATAAAAAGGCTGACCGGATTTTGATATGTACCCCCAATACTGGACACCCAGTATTGGGGGTACATATCATTGCTGTGCTTCAGCAAGTGGGATGTTGTTATATACTCTTATTCTTCCTCGTCCGCCAGCTTTGCCACGCGGACAAATTCATCCATTTCGCGTGTGCGCCATTTCTCCTTGTGGCTGAAAATCTGGCGGTAGAGCGAAATATAGCAGTCCTCGACCGACAAACGGATCAGCCTTCCCTCTTTTACGCTGTTCTCGACTGCGTACCATGGCAGAAAGGATACGCCGCGGTCAATCTCAAGCATGCGAATGAGCAGCGAGGTATCACCGCACTCGAGCGACGGCGTAAGGATGGTCCGCCGCGCGGCAAGACGGCGGTTGAGTACACGGCGATAATTATCCTGCTCGGTAAGGAAAAAAGGCTGCGTGAGCAGTTCCTCAATCGTCAGCTCTTTTCCGCCCAGCTCCTCGCGCAGCGATGCAGACGCCACAAATACGATTTCCTCGCGCTGCTCCATCAGCTTGTTCCAGTTGTTGCTGTACAGCGGCTCATCGAGCACATAGATCATGTCCAGCTCGCCGCGTTCCATGTGCTCGATCAAATCTTCCGGCTCACCGACCGTGATGCGGATAGACACTTTCGGGTTGAATTTGCGGTACAGATGCAGCACCGTCGGCAGCTTGAGACATGCAAGCGACTCAATCGTGCCGATATGCAGCGAACCGTGCAGCTCTGCCGTGGATGTGACCGACATGCGCGCCTGATTGACCTGATTCATCACGTCGCACGCATGGCTGAGAAAACGCTCGCCCGTGTCGGTCAGCGCGATACGCTTGCCCATGCGGTCGAACAGACGCGTGTCCAGTTCCTCCTCCAGCTGGCGTATCTGCACCGTTACCGCCGACTGTGAGTAGCCGAGGCTCTCTGCTGCGCGTGAAAAACTCTTAGACTGTGCTACCCGAATAAAGGTTGCAAGCTGCCGAAGCTCCATGAATTTCCCTCTCTCCCCTATATTATCAATATTTTGAATCGAAATGATAAAATATATGAATTTGACTTAACCCATTAAACAGAATATACTAAATCTACAAAGAGGTCAAGAAAGAAATTGGAGGTTTACCACAGATTTTTTAATTATCCTTTTTACACAAAAACCGCGTCCTATTTTACAGCATTTCGCCTAAAATAAGCGGTTCTTTTTGTGTCCGGAGGCAGAAAATCTCGGCAGACTTCCACGGCAGCAGACCAAAGAGGGGCAAACAAACGGCCTGCGCCGCAAAGGGTGACACCGCATAACCGAACAAGTGCACTTTCCGTAAAGTGCCGCAGTTCAAATTGTTTGGTGCTGCCCGCCAAAAAGGAGGAAAAAAGAAATGGAAGAAAAGAAAAAATTCAAACTCGGATTACTGCCCAAGCTCATCATCGCCATCATTGTCGGCATCCTGTTCGGCCAGTTCCTGCCGGAAGGCTTCTGCCGCTTTGTGGTAACGCTCTCGTCGTTCTTCAGCCAGTTCCTGTCGTTTATCATCCCGCTGATGATCCTCGCGTATGTTACCATGGGCATTGCTAACCTCAAGAGCGGCGCGGGCAAGCTACTGCTCATCACGGTTGCCATCGCCTACTGCTCGACCCTGATCGCAGGCTCGGCTTCGTTCTTTGTAGCCGACACCCTGTTCCCGCACTTCATGAGTGCGGACGCGCTCGACAAGATCGCCGCCACCGCAGGCAACTCGCTGGAGCCGTACTTCAGCCTGGAAATTCCGGCGCTGATGAACACGCTGTCCGCTGTTGTTACGGCGTTTGTGCTCGGTCTGTGCATGTCCAGCTTGCGCGGCAAGACCATCGGCGACACGCTGTATAACGGCGTTTCCGACTTCTCCGGCATCATTGACTGCGTACTGCACAAGGTCATCATTCCGCTGCTGCCGCTTTACATCTGCGGCACGTTCACCGATATGACCAAGTCCGGCAAGACCTTTGCCATCCTCGGTATTCTGTGGAAGGTATTCATCGTTGTTATCATCATGCACCTGATCTGCATCTGCATCCAGTTCGTAATTGCAGGTCTGGTCAGCCACAAGAACCCGCTCACGCTCATCCGCAACCAGATCCCGGGCTACGCGACCGCGCTCGGCACGCAGTCCTCTGCGGCTACCATTCCGGTAAACCTCCAGTGTGCGGAGAAAGACGGCGTTTCCTCTGAGATCCGCAACTTCACCGTTCCGCTGTGCGCGAACATCCACATGGCAGGCTCGATGATCACCATCACAGCCTGCGCTACCGCAGTCTGCCTGATGAACCAGCTGCCCATCTCCATCGGCACCGTTATCCCGTTCATCATGACCCTCGGCATTGCCATGGTCGCTTCTCCCGGTGCGCCGGGCGGCTCCATTATGACCGCCCTGCCCTTCCTGTACATGATCTTCGGCACCGAGGCCGGCGACCCGAGCGGCCCGATCTGCGCCATCATGGTTGCACTGTACATCACGCAGGACTCGTTCGGCACCGCCTGCAATGTTTCCGGCGACAACGCCATCGGTGTGATCGTGGAGACCATCTACCGCAGGTTTATCTGCAAATCCTCCGCTCAGTAAGGAGAATCCCCTATGTCCTTTATCAGTGTTTTTGATGTGCTGGGACCGAATATGATCGGTCCCTCCAGCTCCCATACCGCCGGCGCGGCCGTTATCGCGTATCTGGCGCATAAGATGATTGCGCCGCCGCTTAAAAAGGTGGATTTCACCCTGTACGGCTCGTTCGCCAAGACCTATCACGGCCACGGCACTGACCGCGCCCTGCTCGGCGGCATCATGGGCTTTTCGACCGATGACACCCGCATCCGCAATTCGTTTTCGATTGCGACCGAGCGCGGTCTGTCCTACTCATTCACGCCGTGTGAGACCGAGACCGATGTTCATCCGAACACCGTGGACATCCGCATGGAGAACGCCGCCGGTCAGGTGATGACCATCCGCGGTGAGTCGCTCGGCGGCGGCAAGTGCCGCATCGCGCGCATTAACGGCGTTGAGGTTGACTTTACCGGTGAATACAGCACGGTCATCGTCGTTCAGCAGGACAAGCCGGGCGTTGTGGCGCACATCACCAAGGTGCTCAGCGACAAGGGTGTAAACATTGCGTTCATGCGCCTGTTCCGCGAGTCCAAGGGCAACACCGCCTACACCATCGTCGAGTCGGACGGTCATTTCCCCGAGGGCATTGAGGAACCGCTTAAAAACAATCCCAACGTCCACGACGTTATGATCATCGAACCGTAAGGAGGAGAGCAGATTATGGATTTCAAAAACGCATCCGAGCTGCTTGCACTCTGCACGCAGCAGCAGCTCCCCATCTCCGAGATCATGCGCCGCCGCGAGTGCCAGCTGGGCGAAACCACGCGTGATGAGGTCACGCACCGTATGAAGAGGGCGCTTGAAATCATGCGCTCATCCGCGCTGACACCGCTCAAAACGCCGGTCAAGTCCATGGGCGGCCTGATTGGCGGCGAGGCAAAAAAGCTGGCGCAGCACGCGGCCAAAGGCCGCTCCATCTGCGGGGATGTGCTGCACAAAGCGGCGCAGTACGCGATGGCAGTGCTTGAGGTAAATGCTTCTATGGGCCTGATTGTCGCAGCACCGACCGCAGGCAGCGCCGGTGTTCTACCAGGCATGCTGTTTGCCCTGCAGGACCGCTACAACATCTCGGATGAACGGCTGATCGACGCCCTGTTCAACGCCGGTGCGATCGGCTACCTTGCCATGCGCAACGCAACCGTTGCAGGCGCGGTCGGCGGCTGTCAGGCTGAGGTCGGCATCGCATCCGCAATGGCGGCCAGCGCGGCTGTCGAGCTGATGGGCGGCAAGCCTGAGCAGTGTCTTGACGCGGCCTCCACCGTGCTGATGAACATGCTCGGTCTGGTCTGCGACCCGGTCGGCGGACTGGTCGAGTATCCGTGCCAGAACCGCAACGCGGCAGGTGTAGCCAACGCGCTCGTTGCCGCTGAGCTCTCGCTCGCGGGCATTCACCAGTTTATCCCGTTCGATGAAATGCTCGATACCATGTATGCGGTCGGCCGCCGCATCCCCATCGAGCTGCGCGAAACTGCCCTCGGCGGCTGCGCTGCCACACCGTCTGCATGTGCGAAATGCGGACTGTGCTCTTAAATCAGATCATATCGATACTCTTTTTCGCAGGACATTCCCACCCCTCGGGAATGTCCTTTTCGCTTTTCGCTTACAGAATAAACTCTTATCATGAAAGCAGAACCGCCCAAATCGAACTATCCCTCCCGGGCAGTAACCGGGAGGGATAGTTGTATCATCTGATTGTTACTGATACTCCGCATTGAGGAACATGGACTTGATGGCGACAACCTCATCGTATTCCTCCTGCGAGACTGTGACATCCGCGTTCAGCGCCTTCAGGTCAGCCTTCACAACGTCGAGCGCCTGCGCGGCAGTCACTGCGCGGCCATCCATGACGGCACGCTGCATGCGGCGCAGCACAACCGGATGTGCATAGCGGGCCGGCAGCGGGAAATTCAGATAATCCGCAAGGTAAGCCTGCATTTTCTCCTGTGCCTGCGCATCATTCTGCATGATGGAGGTACGGTTGTTGCGTGCTGTCGGCAGGACGCTGAAGCCTGCAAACGTGAAAATCGCGGCAAGACCGAACAGCGTAAAATAAATCGAGAACGAGCCGTGACGCACGAAGGAAACGATACCGTAAGCCAGCGCCGCAAATCCCAGCAGTGTGATCGCCATAGCGGCCCAGCGGTAGCTGCCGTTCGTACACTGAAAGTTCCGGCGGCGTTTTGCGGCTGCGCTCAGTCGTTCGGTCAGCTCAGGACGGCGCTCCAGATAGTCGATTGCGTTATCGAGTGCCTGCACGGTTTTCTCCGCCTGTGCGCTCATCGGCGGACGATTGCGCTCTTCTTCCTCCCGGCGGGCCTTCTCCTCGGCAATGCGCTGCTCTGCCGCCGCGCTGACACACGGAATAGACGGGTGCTCAGCTCGGATAACGCTCAGAAACTCATCGACCTGCTGCTCATACTTGAAATTGCACACCTTCTGTCCGCCGTCGAACTCCACGACCAGATAGGACAGCGTGGCGAAAATGCCCTTGCCGGAAAAGCCGCCCTTGCTCATCGCAACGCGCTTGTACACACGCGTTACCATGGAAAACGGAACATAATACCGCCGGTCAACAAAAAAGCTGTTCAAATAGAGGGCATGCCTGCCGATGCCGCACGGACCGATTTTCCGACAGGTTTTTCTATCCTCGGCAAGCGCCGCGTCATCAATGCGCCCCGCGCTGAGCGGATAAGGTTTCAACATTTTCCGTCACCCCGCAATTATCGTTATGGATGGCCGCAGCCGACCGCACAAAGGAACGGCCGGCTGCAGCAATGCTATTATATTCAAGCAGATTTCTTTGCGCTGCGCTTCTTGGTCGCGCGAATGAACAGTGCGAGCAGCAGTGCCGCGAATACAATACCGATCGGGTACGCCACTGCGGTATTGTAAATTACCGTGCCGTCCACTGTCTTGCTGTTCAGCAGGCTGCCGAGGCACTCCGGCGCGAGGATGAAATAGGTGCAGGAAACTGCACTCATGAACGTAGCCGGAACAGCTGCCATCCAGAAGTTCTTCTTCTCGGTGAACAGGTACATAGCCGCTGCCCACAGAACGATCATGGCCAGCGTCTGGTTGGTCCAGCTGAAGTAACGCCAGATAACCGTGTAGTCGATCAGACCGGTCGCATTGCCGATGCCGAGGATAGCGCCGATACCCAGTACCGGGATACACAGCTTCAGGCGGTTTGCGTACGAACCCTGATCCATGTGGAACCAGTCGGACAGCGTCAGACGAGCGGAACGGAATGCGGTATCACCGGAAGTGATCGGGCAGACAACAACGCCGATCATGGCCAGAGCAATACCAACGCCGCCCATAGTCTTGGAGCATACATCGTAGATCGCTGCGGACTGACCGCCTGCCAGCGCTTCTGCCAGACCGGTGTTGAGACCGCCGGTGACCTCATACAGAGCACAGCCGGCTGCCGCCCAGATCAGTGCGATAATGCCTTCGGCTACCATTGCGCCGTAGAATACGAAGTGACCCTGCTTCTCGTTCTTCATGCAGCGAGCCATCAGCGGCGACTGCGTGGAATGGAAGCCGGAAATTGCACCGCATGCAACCGTGATGAACATGAAGCTCCAAATCGGCGTGCCGGACGGATGCATATTGTACAGGTGAGACCAAATCTCCGGAATGGTGTAATTCGGATTGGTGAAGATACCGATGATAACACCGACCGCCATGATGATCAGGCACATGCCGAACAGCGGGTATATCTTGCCGATGATCTTATCAATCGAAATAAAGGTTGCAATAAAGTAGTAAACCAGGATGACGATCAGCCAGAACAGCGTGGTCGAAAGCATACCGGACATACCGTTGTTCTTGCACAGCGTAACGATCAGACCGGCCGGACCGACTGCAAATACCGTACCGACCATGATCAGCAGTATGACCGAGAACACACGCATGATATTCTGCATGGTGTGACCGAGGTACTTGCCGGTAACCTCTGCGATGGAAGCACCGTCATTTCGCTCACTGATCATGCCGGAGAAGTAATCGTGTACGCCGCCGGCAAAAATGGTGCCGAATGTGATCCACAGGAATACGACCGGGCCCCAGAGGGCGCCCTGCAGGGCACCGAAAATCGGGCCAAGGCCGGCGATGTTCAGCAGCTGTACCAGAAACAGCTTCCACTGCGGCATGACAACGTAGTCAACGCCATCGTTAATGCGAACTGCCGGCGTTTCACGGTCATCCGGGCCAAAGGTTTTGTCTACAATTTTACCATAAGTAAGATAGCCGGTGATCAATAATAATAAGCATACGATAAAGCTGATCATATTATCTCCTCCTCTATACCGGCTGCGAAAGCATGGTTTTCGCATAAAAATCACCGAAAAGCCTACTTTTTGAATTCCTCTTTTCCCTTTCGGCAATCCCTATTATGAACCTATGATATAAAAACCACAAGGGCAATATGTTATAATTTTAACAAAAAAATTCGTTGAAATTTGTCTCCTTTAGAAAAAAATATCAGCGCAATAAAATCCCCCGGCCAATGGCCGGGGGATTCGTTCGCCCTTACAGGAAAGTATTTACTTTTCCAGTTCGGTCCAGTCACGAGTTTCGCGCAGCTTGCTCCACTTCTCGTGCTTGTTTTCCTTGATGTCGTAATAGTGGCTGTTCGTAGCCTCCTGTACGGCCAGGTAATACCATGCGGAAGTATCGGAGTTGTCGCTCCACTTGATCATGTCGTTGTGCAGGTCCTCTGCCGTCTCCGGAAGGCGCTTGAGGACGCGGTTTACGAGCGTCATCGCCTCGGCACGGGTGATCTTGTTATTCGGACGGAAGGTGCCGTCGGTATAACCGTTGATCCAGCCGTTGTTGGCAGCGGCGCTGATTTCGTTCTTTGCCCAGTGGGATGCAATGTCGCTGAAGTCAACAGCGGTCGTGTTGGCCTTGTCGTCAAAACGAGCTGCGATCGCAGCGAACTCCGCACGGGTGATCGGCGCATTCGGATTGAACTTGCCCTGGCTGTCGCCCTTTACGATGCCCATAGCGCTCAGCGTAGAAACAGCGTGGTTGTACCATGCACCGGCCGCTACGTCGGAGTAGCTGTTGGTCTTCGTAGAATTTGCATTGCGGGTCTCATCGGTGAGCAGACGGAAGAAGATAGTTGCTACCTCAGCACGGGTAATGCCGTTCTGCGGACGAACGGTGCTGTCCGGATAGCCTACAATGTAAGCATAGTGGTCATCGCCGTTCAGACCGGTCGGTACATCATCCGGAATGGTAACGGTGGGCTTGTGGCTGCCGCCGCCACCGCCGCCAGAGGATTTTTTCGTAAAGCTCCATACGCCGTGCAGCGTAAGGTCTGCGGTCAGCTGCTGCTCGCCGGTCAGAACCGTGCCGTCATCCTTTTTCCAGCCGTTGAAGGAGAAGGTACCGTTCACGCCGTCCTTCGAGCCGGACACGCTGGCCGGAACCTCTGCAACGGTGTATTTGCTGCCAACCAGCATACTCTGTGCAGTAGGTGCGGTATAACCTTCCGGAAGATCACCTGTTACGTTATAGGTAAGAGTAAACAGTTGAGCATGTGCAGCTTTCAGCGCAATCGTACCTTTAAAATTCTCTACCGGTTTAAAGATTTCATAATATATTCCGGTTTTATAAGTCAGTGCTCCGTTAGCCACCGTTGCATCGATATCCAGTTCACTGTATTTTTCGCCCCAGCGATGTCTGGTATTTGCATCCTTAAAACCGTCATAATACCAATCGGTAATCGGAAAGTTGTCAGAGGACAGAATCAGGCCGCCGCTCATTTCTGTTGCAGCCGGAAGATTCAGTTGATTGCCACTGCCAGAATAAACATCATCGCCGATGGTCTCCGCGGTATTATTGTACAGGGCGCTGTTCTTTGCAATCTTGACGGTAACATCCTTCAGAGCTGCAATACCGCCGCCATTACCGCCGCAGTGGTTATCGGTAATTGTGACACCTGCTGCAACATTCAGGACTTCTTCCTCAAGCGGATTATTTGTAAGATTGACATTTTCGATATAGATTGCACCACCGTGCATCTTTGCGCTATTGCCGGTAATGCTGCCGCCGTTCAGCGTAATACCGCGCCAGTTTTTGCTGAAAATTGCACCGCCACAGGAATTTTCAGCGACATTATCAGTGATAAAACCGTCGTTCATGATGAACCGGGAGCCATTACCAATCAGATATACGCCGCCACCGCCATTTGTTGTGGTGAGAGTTTTCGCAGTATTCGAGGAAATCTCGGATTTTCCGCTCATGGTAAAAGATGCAGTTATATGCATATCGTTATACTGGTACTGCGACGCACCCATACCGAGTGCTCCACCAACATTCGCGGAGTTGTTGTTCAGCTTTGTATCTACGATTTCACAGGCGCAATTATAATATCCGTCAATTGCCCAACCGGATGCCATATAGATTGCACCGCCGCTGTTGGTAGCGGTATTATCGTGGATTTCAGAGCCTTTGATTTGAACATTCGCAGAACCGTTGATGTTGATAGCGCCGCCATTCACAGCGTTGTTTTTCGTAATATTACATTTTTCCAGAAGAATTTCACCACTCTGGATATCCAGACCACCGCCATTCGTAGATTTGCCGCCGGTGACAGTGCCGTTCTTAACTGTTACGACTATATCTTTGCCCGAAATGCAGACAACCGTTTTCGTACCATCACCCGACAGCGTAAACCCGCCGAGGTCGAGCGTCAGAGACTTATTGATGGTAATATTCTCCGTAACATCACGGAGCAGAACGATGGTGTCGTCCTGCTGTGCATCAGCAATCGCGTCAGCAATAGATGCGTACTCTTTCTCGCCGATCTTTGCAGCGTTTTTCGGTGCTTCCGGTTCTGTCGGAGTCTCCGGTTCTGTCAGAGTCTCCGATTCTGCCGGAGTCTTCGATGCGGATGTGCTGTCTCCTGCAGTGGTGTCCTTACCTGCAGGATTCACGTCCTTAGAAGGCTGACCGCCCTCGGAATTTGTGTCCTTAGGAGACTGGTCTTTCGTCTTAAGCGCTTCGGAGTTTGTGTCCTTAGGAGACTGACCGTCCGTCTGAGACACTGTGGAATTTGCGTTCGTTTCATTTTGGGTGGCAGGCTGAACCTGCTCCTGCGTTGTCATTTCTTTCTGCTCCGCTGTATCCACTGCAAATGCGAACGGAGACATCGTCAGCATCATGGATGCCGCCAGAATGCTGGCTAAGAATCGATTATTTTTTCCTGTTTTCATCATGAAAACCCCTCCTTCAATAGTAAAAGACTACTATGAAGAAGCTGCATTAGGAAACCGGCTGCCATGCGGAATACCTTCCGTTTAGGCCCTTGGCTTTGCGAGACCGGCTTTCACCGGTGGTGCCCTTGTCTGTACAACTTACTCCTTACCGAGTAGCACAGATGGTTGGTTCTTTTTGAAATGGCTGTTGGCAACGCAGAATGGTTGTTCAGTCTCCAAATAAAATACCCCCTTTACAGCGCGCATAGCTCTGCAAGGGGGTACACAGTACCTTTGGCAACCGGCTGCCATGCGGAGAAAAAACTCCGTTTAGGCCCATCTGGCTTTGCGACACCGGTTTTCACCGGCTGTGCCTTTGTCTGTACCTGTATCCCTTTACGGAAGTCATGCACAGAATTTGACGATCTTTTCTGTCGGCAGATACGCCGGGCTGCATACACAGCCCTTTGCCCGCGCCGGACAGAAATCCTCCGGATCCTCTCCTTCAGTATACCATAAATGCCCGCGAAGAACAAACAAATACTGTAAAAACGAAGAAGAATTTCAATCCAGAATCGTTTTTTATGCAATAAATCGCCGCTGATCGGACATAATCATGTTCAATCAGGACCATTTGCATACAAAATAAAATGGAAACGTGTTAAGCTGCAGCTACTGCAAGTGCATCGCTGGTGTTGGTGTAGGTCAGCGGAGATACACAGTCATGCAGGGTTTTTGCGTTCTTCACGCTGCGGGTAACCGCGTAGGTCAGGTCGATCTGATACCACTTGCCGTTCAGGTTTACCTTGTTCCAAGCGTGGTAGCTGGAGCCGGCGTAGCCCTTGGTCAGTGCACACGGGATGCCCTGGCTGCGGCACATTGCTGCAAACAGCGAGGAGAAATCGTAGCAGATACCGGTGGTGCCCTTCAGGGTAGCGGCGGTATTCGGGATGTACTTGGTGATCTTGCCGTTGGTGATCTCTTTCGCCAGCTTGTTATCATATGTATAACGGCTTGCCATGTAGTTGTAGATGGCGATAACCTTAGCCTCGTCGGTCTTGGCGTTCTTGCAGAGCTCAGCAGCCTTAGCGGATACCGTGTCGCCCTTGGAGAACTGAACCTCGGAAGTGGAGACCAGATACGGAGCGTAGCTGTCCTTAACGGTTACGTTCATGGACTTGGACTCGACCTGCTGATAGGACGTACCGGAAACGTTGCGGTACAGCGTTACGGTGTACTTGCCGTTGCCCTTATCGAGAGAGAAGGAAGCATCCTTGCCGCTCGGGCAATCATAGAATACGGTCTTGCCGCCGTTGTACTGAATACCAACCTTGAGCCTTGCACTCGAGGAGTAGTTTACGGTAACATAACCGTGGGTGGAATTACTCATATCCACAACATCATTTGCTGCTGCTGCGGTAACGCCCATCGAGAGGGCAGCTGCTGCAAAAACTGCGCATGCAAAACGAAAAAGCCGCTTCATATCCGGCGATCTCCTTTCGGTAACTGGCTGCCAGCCCTCTCGATGAGGGGTAAGGCCCTATAGCTTTGCGTCGCCACCTTTCGGTGGGTTTGCTATTATCGTTTGAGATGCGGTCAAAGCGACTGCATCATCTTCTTTTATCCTCACTATAGCGCATCTATCGTGTTTTGTCAACAGGGTTTGACAAAAAAAGAAGAAATTATGACACGTTTCCGCAGTTTTACCGAAAATATGACATTTTTCCCAAGTTCCCCGCTCTTATTGCAGCGGTTTGTCCGGGAATGCAGCTCGCTCCAAAGCGTGAGATGGCGCAAAGGATCGGTAAACAGACGGCGGCAAGGGTATTCCCCTGCCGCCGCTTTCCATCGGTTGATTTGCTTATTTGCTGCCGTACATTCTGTACAGGAACGTAACAATCTGTGCACGGGTACAGTTGTTATGCGGGCCGAACAGACCGTTTCCGATGCCGCCGGTGATGCCCTTCTGCTCTGCCCATGCTGCCGCATCGGCGTAGTATGCATCGGCAGGTACATCGGTGAAGGCCGCACTGCCGCTGACCGCCGGACTGCCTGCCGCACGGTACAGGAGCGCTGCGCCTTGTGCTCTCGTGCAGATGGTGCCGGGTGCAAACGTTGTATCGCTCGCGCCCTCGGTAATTCCGTTCTCAACCGCCCACGCAACCGCCTTGGCGTAGTATGCATCTGCCGGAACATCCGCGAAGCTGCTCAGCGCTTTCGGTTCAGGCGAACCTGCCGCGCGCCACAGGAAGGTTACAATCTGCGCTCTGGTGCAGGCAGCGTTCGGAGCGAACAGCGTGTCGCTCATACCGCCGGTAATGCCCTTCTGCGCCGCCCAGAGGACTGCGTCATAGTAGTAATCCTCCGCGTGCACATCGGTGAAGAAGTTGAGCATGGTGTTGTCGTCCATAAAGACCGCCTTCACCGTGACCTTGCCCGCCGGCATGACGAAGGTGTACTTGCCGCCGCCCTTGTCGGTCAGTTCGAGTGCCTTGCCGTCCTTGTCCAGCACGGTCAGGCTTTCGAGGACGTAGCCCTTGTCGGGGGTCACGGTGATGGTCACGGTGTCGCCCTTGGAGGCAGATTTGGGAGATACGGTGACAGTGCCGTGCTTTACATCATCTACAGATACCGAATAGCTGGGTGCGGAGAAGCCTCCTCCTCCGCCACCACCGCCGCCGCCGGACGAGCCGCCGCCGGAGGCGGAGTCTGTGATGCAGATGCTGATCTTCTTTTCCACGATCACATTGGTGTCTGCGTTGACCGCAGCACAGATCAGGGTCATCGTGCCATCCTGATCACCAAAGCTGAGTGTATTTCCGCTGATAACGGCGTGCGTATCATTCTTTTCCAGCGTCCATCGTACAGAAGCCGGATAAGCCGCCAGCTCTTCCGGAGTAAAGGCCTTGCCGAACTGATCGAGCGTCGTTGCCTTAACTGCAGACAGATCCAGCGTAGTGTTTTTCCGAACGGACGACGGAATTCCGTCTGCGGTGATCGCAGTCAGCCGTCTCGGGGCATTGACCGTCAGCGTAATGTGGTTACTCTCGATGTCACCGGAACGGGCATAGATCTCAGTAGAATCTTCTTTCAGTGCCTTGAGTGTTCCGTTTTCGAGCGAAACCACATCCGGCTTGGAGGTAACCCATTCAAAGCTGCCGCCGGTCATTTCTCTGCCATACTGATCGTAGCCGGCAGCGGTAAACTGATCTGCAAGAACCGCATTTTCATCCAGCCGCAGGACAAAACCGTCCTTCATGTCGGCGCGGATTGTCTTGAGGGTCGGCTGCTGCTCGACCTTAACAACGACATTCTTTGCAGTCTTGCCGGCAGAGGCAGAGGAGGCTTCCAGAATCACATCCGCATAGGAAGCATCCGGGACACTGCCAACCGCAACGAGCAGTTTTCCGTTTTCAATCGTGGCATTGGTCTGATTGGTGTCTGCCAGCGTCCACTCGATGTCCGACGGAATTCCACAGGGATTGCCGTGCTGATCGCGCGCCAGCAGCGGAATGCGGGACAGATCATACTCTGCGCCCTCTACTGCGGCGGGAGCGCCGTCATTATAATACAGCTCATTCAGATACGGCTTTGCCGTCACCTGTACAGGCAGCGGCTGTGCCGTTCGATAGACCGTTTCGCCCTGCTCGTCCTGTCCGACCGGATAATACAGGGTAACCGTATCCGTGCCGACTACAAGACCGGTGATTACGCTGCCGCTGATTTCGGCATAGCCCTTGTCCGTGGCAAGCCGCCACTCGAACAGGCCATCGTCAAGCGTCATGTCCTCGCCATACTGATCCTTGGCCTCCACATCGAGCGTGCTCAGGTCAAAGTTGTTCGCCGTATCATCATTATAGATGAGATTGGGAATCGTACCGTTCACGGTCAGCGTATCGAGCTGCCGTTCGGGCAGAACCTGCAGCGGTACACGGTTGGATTCCGTGCCGTTCACTACGGCATAAACCTGATAGGTTCCCGGTGCGGTAAACTCGATGCTGCCCGTGGTTTCGTCAACCGTAATGTCATCGTTTGCTTCTGCATACCACTTGACCTTGCCGGTTACATCAAAATCGTTGCCGTCCTCGTCCAGAGCGGTCACAGTCAGTGTGGAAACATCGGCGGTATTGCTGCCGTCGTTGAAGTAGAACGGCTCAAAGCTGCCCTCTACCGTAACCGAGGAAAGCACAACGGGCAGGATGGTCAGTTCAATCTGCTCGCTGTTGAAATCATCCGTTGTTTCGATCGCATCCTTCGGCTGATAGCGCAGGAACAGCTGTGCTCCGTCATTCGGCTTGAGCGCATTGAGGACGGGGTAGCCGTTGCGGTTTGTCGTGACCTCGGCGTACTCCGAAGCGTCGTTCAGACCTTCGTCCACAACCGTCCATTCGCCGCTCAGGCGGGGATTGAAGCCGTACCAGTCCACGTCGTGTTCATTCTTCGCCTCGACCTTGATGCTGTCCAGACGCAGGCTTTGCTGCTCGTACAGAGAAACCTGTTCGGTATCAGGCACCAAACGATCGAGTGCATAGATTGGGTACACCTTCTGCGGGGTGATGACGGTGTTCTTGGAGGTGTAGTGGAACGAACCGAAGTACGGTGCAACCGGCTGACCGGAGCACAGCTGATCGGCTGCCGTCTTGAATTCGCCCTGATACAGGCTGTTCATATCCAGACCGTCGGGGTCGTAGCCGGAGACAGTCCGGTTCTGGATGCGGGCATCCAGATCCTCGATCGCGCTTCTGCCGTTCCGGCCGAAGGTATACTGCTTAAACTCCCGTCCTTTCCAACTGTCCACCGAAACACCATTCCCCTTGGTTCGATGATAACCGGTAACCGAGAGGAGCATGGTCTTATACTTGATGTACACCGCGCCGGTATAGGGGATGGTCGTTTGCAGGTCGGTCACATCGACATTGATGTCAATGCCCGTATGCGCCGGCAGCGGTACGGAGATGGTATCCGTAATGGACTGCGCGTAGGACTCCTCCTTGCTGCTCTCGTAGGTCTTTTCCATGCCGTAGGAGTAGGAAAAGCTCTGCTCTACCTTGGCAGTGGGCGAAAGCGCGGCCAGAACGGGCACGCTGAATTCGACGCCTACCGTGGTCTCCTCGGTCCAGTTCTGTGAATAGGTATTGGAGACTGTGGTCGAGGTCGTGGTGCTCTTTTCATAGGTATAGCTTTTTTCGACCGTGTTTTCAAAGTCATTGCGGTTTTCCGCCGTCACCTTGTAGCTGTCCGAGCTGCCACCCAGATTAAACTGGTAGCCCTTCTGCTCGAGCGACTTTGTTGTGTCATCCGCCTCGATGGAAGGCGTTTCAAACCGGTTCGCAATACCCTGAATTTCAAAGTCGTAGAACGCCTGTACATAGTAGCCGTAGCCGGTACTTACATAAGAGTGATGGTCATCGCGTTCCCTCTCCGCTCTGGTAGAGACATAATAAACCGGGGTTTCTTCTTCCGGAAGTCTGTTCAAAACACCCGAGCCGTTCAGAACCGCGCTCTGGTCAACAACGCTGCTGACAGCATCCCGCAGACCCTTGGCTGTATACTGTACCTTCGCATAATCTGCCGCCGTCAGAGCGGTATACGGCTCATGATAGCCGGATTCATTGTTGTCGTTATAGTACGTTTTTGGCAAAACATTGTTCGCGATTGCCGCCCACTGCTCCGCAAATTTGGGATTCTGGATCATCTCCTGCAAAATCTGCTCCTGTGTGCTCGGCAGATTGTAGGTGTCCGAGGCATCAAAGATCTCCCAGTCGTTTTCTGCCGTCACGGCTGCCCCGGCTGTTGGGGGCAGCACCCCTATACACATCGCCACCGCCAGCAAGCCGCACAAACCTCGCCGTCGTATCATCTGCTTTTTACTCATACCATTTTCCTCCTTTTCTGTGGTGTTCCTGCTCGGCCATGGAAAACAGCTCGTTATGACTCATTTCCACATCGCCGAAGCGGACAAAAATGCCGTTTGTCACCGCGCTGTTCCACACCTGCGGGTCGGAAAGTGACCGGAATCGGAATTTATCCAGATAGGGCTTCATATCCAGCAGCAGGCGGCTGCCGGAGATAAAATCGACCTGCAGAACGTGGTCGGTCAGCGGCTTGACTGACTGAATGTATTTCCGGTCCAAATGCGTACCTCCTCTCGCCTACACAAAATAAAAGGTTCACCGTACCTATAGGATACGGTGAACCTTTCAAAAAAACCATTCACAAGTTGTTAGTTTTTATCCGCAAGCAGGTCGAGCAGCAGCTTGCGCTTTGCGCGCGGCTCTCCTGCTATCTGCAGTTTGGTGTAAATTTGATTCACATACTGCCGGATACTGCCCTCGGACAGATACAGCTTTTCCGCGATCTCGCGGTTGTTCAGCCGCTGTGCCATCAGCCGGACAATCTCATATTCCCGCTCGGTCAGCGCCGACAGGGCTTCCGGACGGTCAAATCCGGCCTTTCGCCGCTCTGCGGCTTCTCCCAGTTCGATGATCTGCGCAACCATTCCGGTTTGCAGCCGCTCTGCCAGCAATGGCTTGAGATAGCGATAATTCTCCGCAAACGGAATGACAAAGCCATCCGGTTCCGCGTCGGTCAGTGCCTGATCGAGCTGCGCCTGTGCCTCCGCATGCTTACCCAGCATTTCATACGCCGCTGCCGTCTGGATTCGGATATGCATCGCGACCAGTGCATAGTGCATGCCTTCGCACACAGCAAGCAGTCTTTCGCTCCGGCCGACAACACGGGCGTAGTCCCCCTGTGCCAGACCGACCTGATTTTCGATCATCTCGATCATCGGCTTGCCCGGTGCAAGTGTATGCACGGTTGAAAGCCTGTGCGCGCGGAAAACCTCCGGAATCTTGTCGGTTTTGCCAAGCAAAGCGTAATAATACGCCGCAATCGCGTTCCATAGGTTCAGCCAGGAAGCATTGTGCTGCCGCAGCAGCTCCGCGTGCCGCTCAGCAAGCGTGCAGTGATACTTCATCTCCGCAAACAGCGACAGCCGCCACGCCAGAAAATCACAGCACAGCGCCATATTGGCCTGCCCGTTGTCCTGAATCCGGGCGCACGCGCTTTCGAGTTCGATATGTGCATCCGTTAAGCGTCCCTGCAGGAATGCCGCCTCGGCACGCATGATGGTCTCGGCACCCTGACCGTGATTGCCGGTGATTTTATAATAGTGCGGCATGCACTCGTCCATCTCGGCAAGTTCGCTCTGCAGCTCGCCCGGTGCGCGGTAAAACATCATCAGCACGGACGGTGAACCGAAGGTCCAGCCGCCGCCGGACTGGATGCTGATCGCCTTCCGCGACATCTGCGCGCTGGCACTCCGGTGCAGGCGGCTCATAGCGCTGATATCGTTGTAGCAGAGGAAGCTCATGATCAGGTCGCATTCTCCCCGCAAATCGCCTTTTTCCTGTGCGGAAAGCGCTGTATTTTCGGAAATCGCCGTCAGCAGCAGCTCCTTCAGCTCCAGCATTTTCGGGATATTGCGCCAGTTGAACATACTCCGCATCAGCACCAGAATCGCCAGCGGATGGCTTGCGAGCACAGCTGCCGGGCATTCGTCCAGTGCTGCCAGCACTGCCTTCGGGTGCAGCGAGGAAAGCAGAATGCCTGCATCCTTCTGCAGCGTGCGCAGCATCGCATCGTAATCGCCGTTTTGCCGGTACTCGGTCATGGCATGCAGATACAGCCGATGATCCTCATACCAGATGCCGAGCCGCCCGCGGTAGACGGTCTGCCGCTCCTTCGGCATGGACAGGAAGGTGTGCAGCGCGCATTCCTTCATCATGTGATGAAACCGGTAGGTCGCGCCGTCCGGCAGACGCTTGACAAACGCATTCTGCCCGGTCAGCGCGGCAAGCAGGTCCTCGGCGTGCGCGTCTGCCATGACGAACTGCGCCATTTCGACCGTAAATTCGTCGGCAAGTCCCATCACCGCAAGGAATTCCCGCTGTTTTTCGGGCAGCGGATCAATCATCGCAGCCGTAAATATGGATGAAATATCCGAATTCGGGTCCGGCAGCACACCGTGCTCGGAAAACATCCGCAGATTCAGATAAACCGCCGAAAACCAGCCCTCGCTGTAATACAGCAGCGTATCTATCTGCTCATCGGAAAGCGCGGTTCCGCACCGCTTGGTATAGACCGCCAGCTCGGTATGGTTAAGCCGAAGCTGCGCCGTGCCGATCTGATACACCTTTCCGCCCAGCCGGACAAGCTCTGCCGCCGGCAGAAACAGGTCACGGCTGGCTAAAATCAGATGAACATTGGGCGGCAGCCGTCCGGCCAGCGCACACAGGAATCCGGGTGCGCGCTTGTCGGTCAGCAGATGAAAATCGTCAATAAAAATATAGCAGGACTTCTCACCGGTCAGCGCATGACACAGGTCGTCGATCAGCAGTCCGCCGCTCGCTCCGTCGGTCGGACAGTCGTATTCCTGCAGGAAGGCAAAGCCTGCACGCGCAAAGGCGTCCTGCACACTTTTCCAGAAAATCGCAAGATTGCTCGAGTACACACTGATGCGCACAATGTACGGCGCTTCGGCTCCGGCACGTTCCGCGAGATACCACTCCACCGCCGTCGTTTTGCCGTATCCCATGGGTGCAACCACGGTCGTCATGGCACAGCGCGAGATTGGCCGCAGGCTCTCCTGCAGCCGCTCGGATATGTAGATCGTGTTCAGATTCCATTTCGATTTTGGCATGGCGCGCACCTCCGAATACTGTACTCTCCTGTCCGTTGTACTGTCTAAATTATACTGGATTTCAGAGCGGGTGTAAACCGTGTATACTGTTAAGGCAGCGTGCATATATGCCCTCAGTTTGAGCGTCAAGCCGCTTTTCCAACCGGCAGTGTTACCAGAATTGTTGTGCCCGTATCTGCGCTCTGTTCAACGCGCACTGTGCCGCCATGCAGCCGGACAATCTCCTGCACGAGCGCCAGTCCCAGTCCCACGCCGCCCATTGCGCGGCTGCGCGACTTATCCACGCGGAAAAACGGCTGAAAGATGCTGTCGCGGTATTCCTCGGCGATGCCCGGGCCGGTATCGCGCACACGGATGGCCGCCTGACTGCCTTCCCGCTCGACAGACAGCTCCACAGTGCCGCCCGTGCGGTTGTACTTGATGGCGTTCTCGGTCAGGTTGAACAGCACCCGATACAGCAGCACATCGCTGCCGGTGAGCTGCACATTTTCGCCTGTCTGCGTGAGCGTGATACCGTTTTTCTGCGCCAGCGGCGTCAGATCGACCAGCACTTCCTCGGCCATCGGCGCAAGGTCGATGCAGTCCGTGCGCGGCACGGATTGCAGGTCGCTCATTTCCAGCAGCGTGCGTACAAGGGCGCTCAGCCGCTCGAGCTGTTCCTGCTCAAAGCGCAGTAGCGCGGCTGTTTCGGCATCCATCTGCGGATGCTCCGCCGCAAAAAGCTCGAGCCGTGTCTGTATGAGCGCCAGCGGCGTGCGAAGTTCGTGCGCCGCATTGCCGGTGAACTGCCGCTGCGTGTCAAACGACTGCGCCAGACGGTCGAGCATAGCGTTGACCGACCGGCTCAGCTGCCGGAACTCGGCGGTCGTGTCCTCGGACAGACGGGTGTCGGTCAGGCTTTCCTCGTTGATCTGCCCGGTCTGCCGCGCAAAATCGCCCAGCGGCTTGAGCGCCCGTCCGCTGACGAAATACGCGATGACAGCGCTCAGCAGTGTCACCAGCGCGGTGATGCACCAGCCCATGCACTCGAAACGCACCTTTTCTGCACTCACCTGCTGAGAAAAGCCGCTGAAGAACGCCTGCATATTCTCTTGGGGTATCTCAATGGTCATCTCCTGCTGGTTTCCCGTTTTGTACTCCACCACAAAGCCGTTCAGCGCATCCATGCTGTCCGAGCCGGAGTAAAACAGCAGCAGATTCAGGCTCACGCACGCCGCCGCGATGAGCAGCGCAGTCAATATCGTGATGCGCCACTGCACAGAGATTCGTTTGCTCATTCGCCCGCTCCGATCTCGTAGCCCTGTCCGATCTTATTGCGGATCGGATCGTATCCCAGTGCCGCGCGCAGCTTTTTTCGCAGCGTGGAGATGTGTACGCGGATGGAATTGCTGAAGCTGTCCACGCTGCTGTCCCAAACGTGCTCGATCAGTTCTTCCTGACTGATGGGTCTGCCGCGATTGAGCAGCAGATATTCCAGAATGCCGCTCTCCTTGCGCGTGAGCGACAGGGCCTGTCCGTTCGCCGCAGCGGCGCGGCTGCGTGTGTCAAATGTCAGCCCGCCGCACCGCAGGCACACATCCTGCTGCACAAATCGGCGGCGCGTCAGACTGCGCACACGCGCTTCCAGTTCCTCTAAATGGAACGGTTTGGACAGATAATCGTTCGCACCGGCATCCAGTCCGTCCACCTTGTCGGAAATTTCGCTTCGCGCCGACAGGATGAGCACGCCGGTTTCCTGATCGTGCTCCCGCAGGGTTCGCAGAACGGTCATACCGTCCACCTTGGGCAGGTTAAGGTCGAGCAGCACCAGATCGTAGCGCTCCACCGCCAGCAGCTCGAGCGCCGCCTCCCCGTCAACACAGGTATCCACCTCATAACCGGACAGGCGCAGTTTTTTCGCAATATCTTCGCATAGATCACGCTCGTCCTCTATCACCAAAAGCCGCATGAGCTTTCCTCCTTTGTGTTTTCATACCTTTATTATACCAGACAGGGATAAAATTTGTGTTAACGAAATCTGCTGCAAAAAATTTTTGTTTTTTTAGCACCTTAACACAGATTTTATCTCCCGTGCGGTATACTGGTGTCAACAACTTCGAAAGGGGCATAACGATGCTGAAGCACAGAACCGCCGCCCAGCTCTTCCTGCTGGCAGTCGGCATTGCAATGATCGGGTTCGGCCTGTGGAGAGGCGAAGCCGATACGGTATTATCAAAGGCGATCCGCCTGTGTATGGAGTGTGTTGGGATTGGATAAGAGAAATATTCCGGTTTTAGCCCGCTTTCGCGGCTGGATACAGGCAGCAGCGGCTCTGCTGACCAATATCCACCTGCCGAATTTTTTGCAGGGCAAGTTATATCAGGGCGGCGGCAAGGCGGTCTGCGTGCCCGGCCTGAACTGCTATTCCTGTCCCGGCGCGGCGGGCGCGTGCCCGGTCGGCGCATTTCAGGCAGTCGTCGGCTCGTCGAAGTTCCGGTTTTCGTATTACATCACCGGTATCTTAATCCTGCTCGGCGTGCTGCTCGGACGGTTCATCTGCGGTTTTCTGTGTCCGTTCGGCTGGTTTCAGGAGCTGCTGCACAAAATCCCCTCGCCTAAGCTGTCCACCAAAAGGCTGAAGCCGCTCCGCTATGTGAAATATGCGGTGCTGCTGATCATGGTGGTGCTGCTGCCCGTACTTGTCACAAACGAACTCGGCATGGGCGATCCGTTCTTCTGCAAGTACCTGTGCCCGCAGGGCGTGCTCGAGGGCGCGCTGCCACTGGCGGCGGTCAACTCCGGCATCCGTGCCGCGCTCGGCGCACTGTTCACATGGAAAGCCGCCGTACTGGCTGCTGTCCTGATCAGCAGCATTCTGTTTTACCGTCCATTCTGCAAATGGCTGTGCCCGCTCGGCGCCTTTTACGCCCTGCTGAACCGCGTTTCACTATTTCAGATGCAGGTGGATACGCATAAGTGCGTATCCTGCGGCGCATGTGCCAAAGCCTGCAAAATGGATGTGGACATCACCAAAAACCCCAATCATGCCGAGTGTATCCGCTGCGGTATGTGCATCAAAGCCTGCCCGACCGGTGCTATCTGCTACCGCTACGGTCTGGGCGATAAAACCCAAACGACTGACAAAGGAGAGACCATCTAATGAAAAAGAATCGACTGATCGCATTTGCCCTGTCCGTAAGCCTGCTGCTCGGCGCATCCGCCTGCGGCAAACCGGCAAAAACCGTCTCCGAGCTGATAGCGGAGGAAAACGCCATCCTCGACCAGCACCAGGAACTGTGGACAACGGCTCTGAATTCGCTCGACAAGGACAAGCTGTCGCAGAGCACCCAGAGCACCAACTACGCCGATGTGCTCGATCTTGCGATTAAAAACGTCAAGGACCAGCTCTCGGACGAGGACTACAAGACGCTGACCGACGATGCCGCCAAGGTCCGCAAGCTGGAGGACCAGCTGCAGGCACTTCCGCCCGAGGAAGGCACCACCACACCCGCCAGCGACGCGTTCCCCGCTTTCGAGGGCAAAGACCTGGACGGCAACGCTGTGGACAGCAGCCTGTTCGCAGACAATGCGTTCACCGTCGTGAATTTCTGGTTCAGCGGCTGCAAGCCGTGTGTCGCTGAACTTGGTGATCTGGACAAGCTGAATCAGACTGTCAAGGCGCAGGGCGGCGAGGTTATCGGTATCAATACGGAAACGCTCGATGACAATGCGGATGCCATTGCTACCGCTAAACAGATTCTGCAGACCAAGGGGGCATCCTACCGCAACATTACCTTTGCATCCAGCAGCGAGGCAGGCAAGTTTGCACTGAACATCATGTCATTCCCGACCACCTATGTTATCGACCGGAACGGAAAAATCGTCGGTGAACCGGTACTCGGCGGCATCACGAACGAAAACAGCATGAAGCAGCTGCAGGAGAATATTGACACCGCGATTGCAAACGACGGAAAATAACACTCGAGTGTGATTGCCGCTGCAATCTGCATCATAAATATACACAGCGCAGGATGACGTGGAATATATCAGAAATCATCCGCTAGCAGCGTCCAGTATTCTGATTTGCGGTTATATTTTACGATGTAAAAACAGGCAAACTGATCGAGGTTGAAAAGGCAACGGAGATTGGCAGGGCCAAGTAAACGCCAAAGAGAAAAGCCGCAGACTTTCGTCTGCGGCTTTTGCGTGCCTGCGGAACTATCCACGAAGATATGCACAAACCTGTGGATAAATTTGAGGACAGAACTTTTCCTTGTTTCTCCTATATGGTATACTAAAATTATACAAGCGCAAATCGCAGGAAAAAGAGAAACACGAGGGATAAACATGGGACTGTTTTCAAAACCGGAGGTTGTGATTGCGAAAGAATCCAGCAACGCAAAGGAGTATCTGCGGCAGCTGGAGGAGCTGGCGGAAAAGGCAGCCGGAGAAAACGCGAAAAAAATCGCAAAAGAGATTGCCGTGGTGAAAGCCGGCATTATCGGTGAGGATAATATTCTGTTTGAGCTGAAAAACAGCGGTATGGATATGGTTGTGCTGCACGATTTGTATATTGAAAGCGTGTCCGGTGCCTCGGCACAGATTGACTTTCTGGTACTGACTCCAAAGATTAACTTTGTGTTGGAGTGCAAAAATCTGTTCGGCAATATCGAGATCAACAGCAAGGGCGATTTTATCCGCACAATTCGCTGCGGCGGTCGGTACTATAAAGAGGGAATTTATTCGCCGATTACGCAGAATCAGCGGCATTTGCAGGTGCTCAAGGAGCGAAGGAGCGAAAATGACGGCAAAATCCTTGCCGCATGGAAGAATTACTTGTTTAAGGACTTTTTTCGGGGCTTAGTCGTGCTTTCCAACCCGAAAACTGTTGTCAACGACCGATATGCGAAGAAAGAGGTCAAGGAACAGGTCATTCGGGCAGACCAGTTGATTGAAACGATACAACGAATGAATAAGGCGTCCAAGGAATCGGCTTCTTCTTTGAAAGATTTGAAGGGAATGGGTGAGCGGTATCTGCAGATGCACATTGAAAAGCCAATCACCTATATCGAAAAATTCAAGCAGGAGGAGCTGGAGGACCAGCCTGCCGCCGAGCGGCCTGCACTTATCGAGCCGGCTAAGCCGGAATTGCCTGAGAAAAACCGCTGTCCGAAGTGCGGCAAGCCGCTTGTCATGCGGGAGGCCAGACGCGGTGCGCATGTCGGCGAAAAATTCTGGGGCTGCACAGGATTTCCTCAATGTCATTTTATAAAGAAAATCGTGAAAACCGAGAACAGCTAAACAGAAAAGCGGCATGACTTGCATCAAAGTCATGCCGCTTTATGGTTACTTAGAACACAAACGCCCCGCTCTGCTCGATCTCAATCCCGCAGTCCGCGATAACCGTCTGATACTGCGCGTAAACTTCAGCTTCCATGCGCCACGCGATGCCACATCCGGCGGACAGTCTGCGCGGGATCGGCACCAGCCGGCCAGCGATGCCGTTCTGTTTGCAGAACGCCTCCATCTCCATGGCCGCATCGGTGGTGTGGAAAGTGAGCACATGATAAGGCTTTTTCTCTCGCATCACGCCTGAAAAACGATCTCGAAGCAGCCGTCCAGACGCACGGTCGTCTGACCGGACTTATTCTCATACTCGAGCATTTTCTCGATATTCTTGCAGGTGTGCGCCTCGTCGCCGAGCACACGGATCAGCTTTCCCGGGTGATCCTGCATCGCGTCCATCGCCAGCAGAACCGGCTCCGGGCAGGACAGACCGCGAACATCTACTTCAACATATTCAGCCATTGCACATTCTCCTTTTCCGACTTACTTCGCTGTCTTTTGGCGGCGCAGATTGGTGCCCGCAATGACAAACAGCACGACAATGCAGACGATCACGGCGATTTTTCCCGCTGCTGCCGGGCCGCCGGCAACGGCCGGTTCCGTTTCGGTTGCCGCCTTGGCCGCCGCACCGACCAGACCGAAGTTATGCGCGAATGCCGCGCCGATCAGCATACCAAGGAAAGTGACCGCGCTGTCAGACGAGCCCTGACCGGCCAGAATGAGCTGGCGCAGCGGGCAGCCGCCAGCCAGCACAGCCGCAAAGCCGACAACGTACATACCAAGGATATTCCAAAGGTGCTGGGAATGCGCGATGGGCTGACCGGAAAAACCGAGGTGGAAGCTGCCGTTCGCGACATTATAGACCGCCATCACAGCAAACAGAGCCGCGATAATGCTGATAAGATCGAAATTCTTCATCAGGATGATGTCGCGGATGCTGCCTGCAAAGCACATACGGCTCTTCTGCGCGAGCGCACCGATAATGAGCGCCACGACCAGAGAAAGGATAATCGGCGCATGCTTGCTGCCCGGGCCCTCAGCGCTGACCGCGTAAGCGCCGGTCGCTACGCCGATTACGAGCAGCGCCGCCAGCAGGACCGGCAGAACGGCTCCGCTGATTGGCTTGGCCTCATAGGCACGGCCGAGCGAAAAGCCTTTCTTGAGGAAGAACGAGCCGGTCGCCACGCCGCCTGCAAAGCCGATGAGCGCGACCCATGCATTCAGGTCACCGGCGGACATACGCAGCACCATGCGGAGCGGGCAGCCGAGGAACACGAGTGCGCCGATCATCATGGCAGCGCCCAGAATAAAACGCACCATCGGCGAAGAACCGGCGGTGGACTTATACTCCCTGGTCAGCAGCGCCAGCAGGAACGAGCCGCAGACAAAGCCGACGACCTCCGGACGGAAATACTGCACCGGAGCCGCAGTGTGCAGCTTGAGCGCGCCCGCTGTATCGCGGATAAAGCAGGCAACGCAGATCGCCATATTGGCAGGGTTGCCGTAAATTGCCAGAAGCATGACCAGCAGTCCGATCACCGCACCGGACGCTGCCAGCTTCCATGTCTTGTCAAACATTTTCATGATTTTCTCCTTTTTGTGAAATGAGGGAATTTTATGCTGTATTCAGTATATCATGCGGTGTTTTCAATGTGAAATCGATTCTATTGATAATCTGATTGAATCTATTGATATAATCTATAAATACAGCTATAATGGAGAAAAAGAAAGGAATGCCGCCCATGGATATTCGTCAGCTGGAAGCCTATGTCTATACCGTGAAGTACCGCAGTTTTTCACTTGCTGCACAGAAGCTGTACCTGTCACAGCCGACCGTCAGCGCGCACATCTGCAATCTGGAAAAGGAGCTGCACACGCAGCTGCTCAAGCGCACAACAAAAACGCTCTCGGTGACACCGGCCGGTCAGACGCTGTATAATTATGCCGCAGAAATCCTCGATTTGCGGCACAAAGCCATTCTGGAGCTGTCCAACGAGCAGGAAACCATGCTGCATATCGGCGTATCATCCGTGCCGTCGCTGTATCTGCTGCCCGAGCTGCTGGCAGCATACCACGAGAAGACCCCGGAAATCCGGTTCCGCACCAGCTGCTCGGACAGTCTGGATGTGATAAACAAGGTCGCAGACAGCACCTGCGATATCGGTCTGGTCGGCACAAAGACCGTGGAGACCAACTGCGAATTTCTGCCGGTCGCCTCGGACGAGCTGGTGATTGCAACACCGAACACACCGCATTTCCGTGACTATCAAGGCCAGCCGGACCCGCTGGAAGCCCTCCTGCGCGAACCGTTCCTGCTGCGCGAGGACAACTCGGGCACCAAGCAGGAAACACTGTATTTCCTCCAGAATCACGGTCTGTCGCTTGATGAACTGAATGTCATTGCTGTCATGGATGACGCGGCAGCGCTCAAGCGGTGCATCGCACTGGGCATGGGCATTTCCATTCTGTCGCGCGCAACTGTGCAGACCGATGCACAGCAGGGACGGCTGCTGCTGTTCCCCCTCGGACAGTCAGCGTTCCTGCGCCGGCTGTACATTGTGTATCCGTCCATACGACGTATGTCCGAGCAGGCTATTCACTTTCTGGATTTTATAAAAAGATATTATCGGATCGGATGACAGCCGTGCTGTCCGGCTTGACACAGCCAATCGGGCAGGAGGCTCTCCTGCATAGAAAGCCGGCCTCCCGCACCACCGTGCGCGTATCGACCGGTACACGGCAGTCCTATCCGCAAGGTCAAAACCGGCAAAGCGTATTTCTTAAATTTACCGGGTATGGTCTTGACAACCGAAGCAATCTGCGAGAACATTATTGCGATAACTATCTTGTTCATGCTGATGCATTCTTTGCGTACAGCAGTGTGTCCTTATGCTTTCGATTACAGATCTAATCATTGTACCGATCGCACTTGCTATGCTCGTACTTTCTGATAAAAAGCCGGAAATTGTGGAGGAATATAATCATGTCAAAAGATGAATATTTGATTACCGATGCGCCCCTGAAAGCGCTGACGGTTTTTGCAATGCCGATGATCCTCGGCAGCTTTTTTCAGCAGGTATACAATATGGCTGACTCCATCATCGTCGGTCAGTTTGTCGGCTCCTCCGCTCTTGCAGCGGTCGGCGCCTGCGCTGCCCTGACCAATGTTTTCATTTGTGTGGCGCTGGGTGCCGGTGTTGGTGCAGGCGTGCTCGTAAGCCGTTATTTCGGCGCCAGAGAGTATGGAAAAATGAAAACCATTGTATCTACCTCCCTGATCAGCTTTTTACTTCTGAGCATCATCCTTGGCGTCTTTGGCTTTTGCTTTTCCCATGCGATGATGAGCGGATTACAGACCCCTGCCG
>OLFX01000081.1_pt1 | contig 156675 bp, 145 predicted proteins | sample 1605091 | NCBI WGS metagenome assembly OLFX01 (sample SAMEA3888906, study PRJEB22519) | human gut metagenome | biome: human gut; feature: human-associated habitat; material: faeces | place: Denmark | collected 2012
AAAATATCGACCTCCAATCGTTAGATTTTTGGTCTAACATTTGGGGGTCGGTACAAAGATGAGGTTTGCGTTGCTTTTGAAAAAAATACAAAGCCAAATGGACAGAAATGTGATATAATTATTAGGAGAAATTTTTGCTTTATTACTATTGAGTTAGAGGAGGATGTATTAATATGAGGAGTCGAAAAAAAAGGATAGCAGTTTTTCTTGTGGTTGCATTGTTTATTGGTATTGCGTGCCCATATAATCAAAGAGAAATAAAAGAGATGAAAGCAGTTGAAAATAATGTTTCTTATAAAGATGGAGATGAAATACAGCCGCTTTCTGTTGATTTGTCCGGACAAAACACGGTGGTAACCGGTGGTGCTATAAGTGTTGAAATGCCAAGAGCAATGCTTAATAGAGAAATTTCAAAATATTATTCTTCTGTTGAATTTACCTATCAATTAAAATTAAAGGATGAGAAAACAAGAGTTAAGGAAAATGTGAGTGAAGAAGAATGGTATTGTGACCTCATTTATTGTTCGATTTATGGTGAATTTGATAACCTAGATGATCTGAAAATTATGAGGAATAACGCGTCAAATAACAAGAACAAACAATATGTGTCATGGCATGAAACGGACGAAAAGTTAAATTGTGCTAAATTGATTTTTGAAATTCAGATTAGCAATTATGATTATGATCCAAAAGATCCAAAAGATATAAATTGCCGTTGGCCACGTGGGATTGAAGAATTGGAAATAACGTCTATAACATTTATTCCTTATGAGAATGTACGTTATGGTGAATCAACGCCCTCGCCAAAGCCAACATCAACTCCGGTAGATTTTATGCCTACGCCATATCCGACAAGTTCGTCGGGTATTGATAAGTCTTATAAGACGGGGGCAGTAAGAAATTATCAAGTGGATTTATTACGTTATCAAACAAGCTTCCATAAAAATTGGATTTATTTTGATTTAAAGGACGAATTAAATGAGAATTGGTACCGGGTAGAAAATTATAAGGAAGTAAAAATTCGATACCGAATTCAATATAATGATAAAACAAATTATTATGAAAGTGACACAATGGATTCGATTAAATTTGTTATACAAACTGATTTTGACGAATTAAACGGATATTCGGATGCAGTAATTGACTATAAAGGTGTAGAAGCAAATAAGCCATTGTATCAATATAGACCATGTGAGAAAAAGGAGTTGGAAGTTGTCATGCCACTTTCTTTTATATATACAACAGGGAGAGGGCAGGAAATCGAACATGCGATTCCAATTGTGGGAATTACGATACAACCATTAAGCTATCGTTGGAATAAATGGCCAGAAGATTTAGATTCTCTTACGGTTACCGGAATTGAATTTGTGGCAAAAGAGGGAGCGGTTTATCCAAGTGCTCCTCCAACACCGAGTATGACACCTGCTGCAGCTACATCAACAAAAACTCCGCAAACAAGGAGTACAAATGCACCATCAATCCCGCAAAAAGTAACAAATCTTAAGCTAAAAGCAGGAAAGAAAAAGCAGATTAAGCTTTCTTGGAACAACCAAAAGCAGGCTGATGGTTATGAGATTTACCGTTCAACAAAAAAGAACAAGGACTACCAAAAGATAGCAGATGGATTCAAGAATAAATGCAGTTTTACAGATTCAAAAGTAAAGTATGCCCAAAACTATTATTATAAAGTGCGTGCCTATAACTCAAACGGGAAGAATTATCAGTATGGTGTTTTTTCGGATGGGAAGAAACTGATGTTGAAACGAAAAGCACCGGCATTCAATCTAAAAAGGAAAGTAACAACGGATGGAATCCATTATATAAGTATTCGGTTAAAATCATGTTCTGACCCATATTTGCAAATGTGGGTTCGGTTTGGAAAAAAGAAATACAAGAAAATTCCTTTATCCAAACACAAGATTAAGAAGAATACTGCATTAAACTTTAAGTACACACCCGGAAAGGGAAAGATAAGCTTTCGGATTCGAAGCTACCGGGTGCAAAACAAAAAAAGAGTGTACAGTAAGAGTAAAACAAAAAGGATTTAGTAAACCATGGGATACGAATTAACAAAAGGAACAAAACTAAATAATCGTTATGTGATTGAGTGTACACTTGGCAGTGGTGGCTTTGGAACAACCTACAAGGCAATGGACACTTTAATTGATGTTCCGGTGGCGATTAAAGAGTATGAAAACAGCAGTGAAAAAGACCGGAAAGTAGCACAGCGGGAAGTGAAGATGGCTGCTCGTTTTTATGCACTGGATGGAATTGCCTCTGCCCGTGACTTTTTTGTTGTTGATTCGATTTCATATATTGTAATGGAATATGTTGAGGGCGAGAGCCTAAAAAAATATGTTAGAAATTATGGGACGATGAAGGGAGAAGATGTTCTTACAAAATTAAAACCTGTGATAGAGTCTCTCTGCGTGATACATAAAGAAGGAATTATTCACCGCGATATCAGCCCGGATAATTTAATGGTGACAAAAGGTGGAAGTATTCAGCTTATTGATTTTGGTGAGGCAAGAAATTTTGAAGAACAGAGAAACAAGGAATTAACGCTTGTTTACAAGCGTGGCTATGCACCAATTGAGCAGTGCAGGCAGCGAGGAAAACAAGGAGCGTTTACAGATGTTTATTCGCTGTGTGCGACCATATATTTTGCGATTACCGGAATTGACCCGGATGATTCGGTTGAACGAATGATTGCGGACCATATGAAACCGCTGCATGAATTTTATGGCACAGGTTTAAGTGAGCATGAAATTCACGTGATTGAGCGAGGACTTTTCGTTGATGCGAAAGACCGGTTCCAAACAATGAATGAATTATTTGAAATGTTATATGAGAAAAAAGATTTATCAGAATTTTCAGGCAAAGCAAATGCTGATAAAGAAAATACAACATATCATCCTTTTAATACGGCTCATATTATGCGTGAAATCGATGATTTTTATGATAAGAAAAAAGGACGCAAAAAAGGAAGAACTGCTTCCCCAATATTTATAGCAGGTTTGATTGTGGTTCTGCTTGTGGTCGTTATTTCTGTCTTTCAAAACAAATCGGAAATAAACAACAGACCGGTGGTGGCTGCCCCTCAAACAACAATGCCGGTAACAAGTGTACCAACGTTAACAGCAACACCATATACGGTTACAATTGAAAATTATGTCGGGTTAGAAAAAAAGGCGGCAGTAGAGAATCTGAAGAAATTAAAAGACGAAGGTTTGACCGTGCGTTTCCAAACAAAATACAGCAAAAAGGCGAAAGGTACGGTGATTGAACAGAATATTCCGGCAGGGAAAACGTATTCCGATGTATCGAAAAAAACGCTGCGGCTTACGATTAGCAAAGGAAAGAAAAAAACTGTTGCCACGCCAAGACCGACAGTTACGCCAAAACCGGTGCCAAAGAAAAAGAAATCAAAAGTTAAATTTAATGGTGACTTAGATTCACTATCATAATAGGAGAACATAATGGAAGAGGAAGAAAAGAGACGTATTTTTCATGAAATGATGCAAAAGTGTTTTATGAAATGCGACCGTTTCATGATTGAAAAATGGAAAACAACTGAAAAACCACTCAGTCCAGTAATTGAGGATGAGGTTAGGCAAAATGCTTATCATAACTTTTATGATAAAGTGTCAAAGGCAAAAATCGCCTCACGTCCAACCATTCAAAAATGGTTTGGTATTCATGGACAGTCGATGCCAAAAAGAGAACAGATTATTCATCTGGCATTTGTCTGTCAGTTATCAGTGGATGAAACAAGAGAATATTTTATGTATGCCATTTCTGAACATGATTTTCAGGTGAATGATTATCACGAGATGATTGCTTTGTACGGGTTGGAAAATCATATGACTTATGAGCAGTATGAGGAGATGGTTGCTTATTTTGAACAATACAGTGATTGGAATGTGCCTATTCGGCAGACGGCACACACGGATGAGATTTTAAAGCGTTATGAGCCGGTAAAAAATCTTGACACGAAAGAATTTCTTGTGTGGATGCGAAAAAACGAAGCATTATTTAAAGGCTACAGCATGACAACCTATCAAAATTATATGGCATTGTTAGAGAAAGCGCTGGCTTTTTTTAGAAAAGATATCAAACAATGTTTGTTTACTGCCTTAGAAGATGCCGGATTTTTTTCGTGGTTGAAAAACAATGACATTAAGGAAGAAGACTACGGAAAAGAAATACGGCGTTTTATAAAGAATCAGACCCGGTTGGTAAAAAGTCCGTTATCCAAAGAAAAAGTGAAAGAAATTCAGTTTTTGACGAAGATGGCATATAGTCCGCTTCGCCGTGTCTCGGATTTGATTGTAGAAATTTATGATGGTATTCATTTTCCGAATACACGGTTTGGCGATATGAAGCGGAATTTGCTGCAAAAAGAAATTGGTGCAGTGGATGCAAAATATATTTCTGATATTAGTTCAATTGCTAAGCAAAAAGAAAAGGAAATGCGGCTATTGCAAGCGTATACCAAGTGCCGAACCGGTAAGACGGATGACGAAACAAAATTACAGGAATTGGAGAAAGCAATTCGTAAGCAGCGCCAGCGCACGCATAACATACGCCGTGCAGATTTGCTTGTCCTGATTCATTATGTGGTTTTGAAACAGTCAGGAGAAGAGTCGCCGGAAGTCGTGAAAAAGGAATTTGTAGCAATGGCAGACAGCATACTGAATTTGTGCGGTATGCGTCCGATGGATGACAAATATCCATTAGATTATTTACTGTTACAGTGCTTTGGAAGTGTTGATGTGTATACGTTGACGGATGTTTTAGAATAGATGTGAGATAGGAAAGACGGCGGTGAGTCGTCTTTTTTTGTGTGCAAAAAAAAGAAAGGGGAATGGACAGGGGAGTGGTATGATAGGGGCAAGTAGTTATAATCATTACAAAAACATATTTGAGGAGGTTTTTTATGAAGTACATGAAAAGAAATTTATTAGTATTATTAATTGCAATTACATTTGTATCTGGAATGTTATATTCCAAAACGGTAATGGCAAAGTCCAAAAAAGGTGTATATTATAGTACATTAACAGGCAAAAAGAAGGATATATACTCGGATCAGAATATAAAACGGCTTTCAATGAAAGGAAATAAATTAATTGTATATGGTAACTTTGCGTATGCTAAGTCTCAAAACAAGTTTAATGAAGGAAAAACTACAAAATTGAAATACAAAAAAAGAATTTTTTATTTAAAATCAAAATGTAAAATGTTTTCTGCTGGAGGTGAAGGACGTCCTCAAAAATTGACACGGGGTGCTTTCTTAAAATTGGCTGGGTATTATAATGGCTTAGGTTTGATTATTACAGTTGATAAAAACGGTAGAGTAACCAAATTGACCATTTCATCATGATAGTTAGTTTTTGAGAATATTGCAAAGATAGTTAAAATCAATTAATAAACGTTGGAGGATATATATAATGAAACAAGGGAAAAAATATATGGCAGCATTTCTTGCAGTAGTAATGTTTTTTTCAATTTCACCCAAGATTACATTTGCTGCAAAAAAGAAAATTAAATTAAACAAAAAAAGAATAACGGTTAATGTAGGAAAGACAGCTAAACTAAAATTGTGTAATAGCAAAAGAAAAGCAAAGTGGGCAATTGTTTCTGGAAAGAAAAATGTGTCACTTATCAAAAAGAAAAAAAGCAGTGTTATTGTTAAGGGAAAGAAAGCAGGGAAAGCTAAAGTGCAGGCCCGAATTAAAAAGAAAAAGTATACATGCGGGGTTACAATTTTGGAATGTTCCTCTAAAAAAAATGAGACGTCAACATCAAAGAAAATTACGACGATAACACCTAATGCGACTGCGACAACATCACCAGCTATATTATTAACAAATAAACCGACAGTATCACCAAAAACAACTGCGTCACCTAAACCAACCGGTAGTCAAACATTATTTCCAACAAATACACCGAGTGCGACACCAGTTGTTGAACCAACAGCAAGTTCAACGACTGAGCCAATTATAAAACCAACGATAGAGCCGATAGAAACACCTATCCCAACTCCGGTGAATAAAATTGTGACAGGAAATAAAGTCATAACAATTGATGAATCCAAAACATTTCCGGTAGCTTTAACTGAATTAAATGAAACATCATTGTCATCTGTATCCAAAAGTGATTATGGTGAGAAATTTACAGACTCGACGAAGTTTAATGAAGATGGGTCAGTAAGTTTTCGTTCATCGGAAAATTACAAGTCAGGGGTATCATTTTATATTAATCCGGTAACAAGTGCAGATCAGATTATTGATATTTCTGAAACTAAGGGGAATGGCTATTATGGTTATGATGATGGAACAAAAGATGTGTCAGAATATGATTATATTCGATTGAAAATAACATCAGAAAATGAATTGAACTTTAGAACATATAATGGAAATGAACAATTACGAACTGCTTATTTCCCTGGTAATCCAACAAGTGAAACAAAGGAGAGTCAGTGGATTGAAAACCTTGAAGAATCAGATGCCGATATCTGGTCTGATGAGTTTAAATATTATACAGGGCACACAGTTAAGCCTCAATATATAACGCGTACTGTGTTTATTCCAATTGCCCAATTGATACAACGAGGAGTAAACCCTGAAAACTTGACGGCAATTGCTATATGCCCTTTGGCACATGGAGTTAATGTAACTATACATGCGGTTGATTTTGTAAAGGCTAATTATGATGAAATGGCGACGGAGATAAAAGTAACAGCCAAAAAGAGTGTACTTGACCCAGGAGAGACTACAAGCGTATCGGCTTCATTTACACCAACAGATGTAACACGTCCAATTGTCAAGTGGTCGTCCAGCAACGAAAAAATTGCTACGGTTGATTTCGCAGGTGTTGTGACTGCAAAGGAAAAAATTAGGGGGGAAACAACTATTACCGCAACTGCTACAGATGGAAGTGACGTAAAAGCATCTGTAAAAATAAGAGTAGGAGATGAGATAATAAAAGGAAATAAGATTCCAACCATTAATGGACCGCTAACAATTGATGAGTCCAAAAATTATTCGATTCTGCTATCAGGCTCAAATCTATATTATGCTTTCGGTCTTGCAGATGAAATAGAATTTTGGGATGATGATTCGGTTCTTTTCACATCTCAAGGTTATGGTGCAGCATTGAGATTTTATATTAATTCAGCTTCGGAGGATGATTCTGATTATATTAGAAGGACAAAAGATATGTCAGAATATGATTATATTCGTATGACTGTAACATCCAGTGACGAATTAAATTTTAAAGCCTATAACGAGGATAAATATGAGGTAACATACGAATCAGATGAACGGAATTTGATTCATGACGTGACTGAGTCAATTTGGAAAGATGATTCTTATACTGATTTAGCCAGAAAGGTTAGTGAGCAATATAGGACACGTACAGTTTTTATACCTATAAATGAATTAAAAAAACATGGGGCAAATCCAGAAACATTATCAGTGGTTGAAGTTGGTTCACAAGCACAAAATTGTAATGTGACAATTCATAGTATTGATTTTGTAAAGGTTAATTATGCGGTAAAAGTATCTGAAATTAATGTATTGGCTAAAGACAAACAAGTTACTCCTGGCGGAACAACAACTGTATCGGCAGAAGTTATGCCTGCAAATGCAACCCGCAATGTTGTTAAATGGTCCACGAGCAACGAAAAAATTGCTACAGTTGATTCATATGGTAATGTAGAAGTTAAAAAAGGGGCTGAAGGAGAAGTTGAAATAATTGCATCTGCAACGGATGGTAGTGGTATTATCGCTTCGACAACAATTAATGTTGTTGTTACAACAGATAAAATTAATCTTATGGATGATGATATCGTAGCTAGAACAAATCCTGGTGAGGGTAGTGCTGTAGCAGCTACAAAAACGGACGTTGGAATTGAATTTGCATCAGGGAAATCTTTGATTTATGTTTCGTTTGAACAATATCTAAGGAAAAAAAGATTGGAACTTGCGTATTATGATGAAATAAAAGTAACATGGGAAGTACAGGATGCAGAGGGTAACAAAGTTACAGATTATGCAGGTGCAGAAGGTACTCCAACATATGGTAAAATTGCATATGTACCAGCTACTAAATTGAATGGATTCGACAATGGTATTGATACAAACTGGACAGGTGAAGATGATACAGAAGCAAATACAGCATGGTTGTATTCTCCGTTTACAGGACAGACATGTACATTGACAATTGCCAAGACAAATCCTACAGAGCTTGCAACAGTAGCAGGATTTAACCTTCAGTTACAGTCCTTGCCAGAAAATATGCATTTAGTAGTGACAGATATTACATTTGCGGTAAATAAATAATCTAATCTGCCATTATAAGGAGGGAAACATTATGAAAAAAACGAGTATTAGCATACTGACAGTTGCATTATTGTTGTTAGATGTCGTTATTCCAATGAAAGAAAGTGGCAAAGTGATGGCTGAGACAAAAAACTATGGAATTAATAATCCGAAGATTGAAGAAAATGTGATTGTATGTGGAAATAATGAAACAAACAATAATAAACCAAATAATCCGATAGTAAAACAAACTGTGTCTGTATGGGATACCATTAAATTTGGCTCATATCCACAGAGTGAATATACACCGATAAAAGAACCAAAAAGTCCTGAAGATGGGGAAAGTTATATGGATAGTGATGGGACAAAAATGGTATATCGAAAAGGTGTATATTATAATAATGGGACATATTACAAAGTTCAGCCAATTAAATGGCGTGTTTTGTCAGTAGAAGGAGACGACGTTTTCTTGATTTCGGAAAAAAATCTTGATTTTCAGCCGTATAATAATAGTAGTACTGAGAATGTAACATGGGAAACTAGTACATTACGTACATGGTTAAATAGTGATTTTTATTATCAAGCATTTAATGATGATGAACAACAAGCTATTAAAAATACTTTAGTTATTAATGATGATAATCCTTATTATAATACAGCAGCTGGAAATAATACAACGGATAAGATATATTTGTTGTCAATAGAAGAAACTAAAAATGTGTCATATGGATTCAATAATGAATATCGAACAATAAGTTCAACAAGAAGAACGGTGAACACAGAATATGTTAACAAATATTTTGAAAATACAAGTAATGAAGATACTTCGTGGTGGTTGCGTTCGCCGTCTTTTTCAAGTAAATTTGTATCAATTATCAATGGTAGCGGTAATGGTAGTACGGAAGAAGGCGGAAATAATTTAGCGGATAAACATGTTTCTAACAATGCGGGGGTTCGTCCTGCATTGCATTTAAAACTATCGTCGTTACTGTGGAATAAAGATAAACAGGTTTTGTCAGGTGATAATACTACAACAACATGGGATTCGTTAATATTTGGAACATATCCTCAAAGTGAATATAGTCCCAATAAATTACCATTAAATCCAACAGAAGGCGAAACTTATATTGATAGTAATGGAATAAAAATGGTATATAAAAATGGAAAATATTATAAATATGAACCAATTAAATGGCGCGTTTTAAATGTGAATGGTGACGATGCATTTTTACTGGCTGAAAAAAATTTAGAATATTTGCCTATAAATGAAAGTCAGAAAGAAATATCATGGGAAACGAGTTCCTTACGTAGTTGGCTAAATACTGAGTTTTTAAAAAAGGCATTTACAGATGACGAGGAAAATGCAATTAAAGATACAGTAATTACAAATGAAGCAAATCCTTATGTATCGGGAGGAGAAAAGGACGATAATGATACAACGGATAAAATATATTTGTTATCAATTAATGAAGTAAGAAATACAAATTATGGTTTTGATGACGAATTTATTTTAAGCAGTCGAACTAGGGAGGCAAAAAATACTGCATATGTTAAGGGATGTGGAGCACTTTCATCTGGCAATATAAACCATAAGGGAAATGGTTGTTGGATGCTTCGGACACCAGGTTTATTACGATCAGGATTTGCCTATGTTGCATCTTTTGGAACAGGAAGTGGTTGTGATGGTTCCGAAAATATAATTCGTCCTGTTTTATGTCTGAAACTTTCTTCTGGCCTTTGGAAAATGAATGGCAGTGTGAATTCAGAGGATACGGAGACTGATGAGCAGGAGAAAATCGTTACACAAACGCCAGCGCCAACTGTAAAGCCGTCAATGTCATCAGTTAATATTAATTCGTCGAAACCTTCCAAATCAGCGGATTATAAAGGACAGATGAAAGAAAATAAAAATATTATGATTAGACCGACAAAGGTTGTTTTTAAAACAGTTAAGGTGAAAAAGAAAAAAATAATTTTGAAATGGAAAAAAGTAGTTAATGTAAAAGGTTATCAGATTCAGTATGCGACTAGCAAAAAGTTTAAATTCAAGAAAGTAAAAACAACAGCAAAGACGTCGTATATTATAAATAAATTGAAAAAGAAAAAAACATATTATATTCGTTTACGAGCATTCAAATTAAACGGAAAGGAGAAAGTATATGGAAAATGGAGTGTTGTAAAAAAATTAAAAATGGGCAAATAGATAAAAATACAATGGAGGATATAGTTATGAAATTATCAAGAAAAATTATAGCGGCTATTATATTGACAGTTTTTGTTTTGACTAATAGTAATTATGCCAATATTTCAGCTGCGGAAAAGCAATATGGAATTGGTGGTCCGCATATTGAAGAAAATGTAGTTATTTGTGGAAGTGAAAAGATAGCAGATAATGAAAAATTAACAAATCCGGTAACAAAGGCAACTATTAAGACCTGGAATACAATTACATTTGGAAATTATCCACAAAGTTTGTATAAGCCAAAACAATCACCGACTAATCCGATAGATGGTAAGACTTATGTTGATAGTGATGGAACGAAAATGGTATATGAAAACAGTAAATATTTCAAAGTAGAACCGATTAAATGGCGGGTGATTTCGGTAGATGAAAATGACGCTTTTTTACTTGCTGAAAAGTGTTTAGATAGTCAACCTTACAACAAAGATGAAACTGCAGCAACATGGAAAACTTGTTCATTGCGTACATGGTTAAACAATGATTTTTTTAATAGAGCATTTTCTTCTGAAGAGCAAGCGGTAATAAAAGAAACCACTGTTGTGAACAATGACACACCAAATAGTGATAATGATAAAAAGGATACAATAAATACAAGCGATAAAATATATCTTTTATCACTTGCTGAATCTCAAAATGTTAAATACGGATTTGGTGAAGGATATAATGTAACAAATCAGGCAAGAGAAGCAGAAATAACGTCATATGGTAATGGAGGGCATTATTATGAATGGTGGTTGAGGAATTCTAGTATGATCAATCCTTTATGTGTATACACCGTCGAACAAAATGGTGAAATTGACGACCATCCTTCATGTGGCAACAATGCCGGTAATGTCGGGGTTCGTCCGGTATTACATATTAATCTAGATACATCTCTTTGGAAACAAGATGAAAATGTAACCGCAAAAGAAAAATTTATTTCTACATGGGATGTTATTTCATTTGGTTCTTATCCGCAGAGGAAGTATACACCAAAACGAGCACCTGCTAATCCGGTGAGTGGGGAAATATATACTGATAGTGATGGGACAAGGATGGTTTATAAGGAATGGAAAGAATCTGTTTTAAAAAGTGGGACTCCGGATGATGGAGAATATATAAAAATTCCTCATAACGAATATTTTAAGTTCGAACCGATAAAATGGTGTGTTTTATCGGTGAATGGAAATGATGCTTTTATACTTGCCGAAAAGTGTTTAGATTATCAAGAATATAATAAGAAACAAGATGCAGTTACATGGGAAAATTGTACACTCCGTGCATGGTTAAACAGCACTTTTCTGAATAATGCTTTTACATCAGAAGAGCGCAGTGCAATTCAAAGCACATCGGTAATAAATAAAGATAATATTTATTACAAAAGTGATGGTAATGACAACCCAAAAGGTGGAAATGATACAACTGATTCTTTATATTTGCTGTCGCTAGATGAAGCGGAAAATGGTACATATGGTTTCTGGGGAAAAGAGAGTTTAACAAGGATAGTAAAAAAAACAGCATACGTAAAAACATGTGAAATGACTGGTGATGTAACTAATTGGTGGCTTCGTTCTCCAGGAGAATATAACATTTGTGCTCTTAATGTAGAATGTAATGGAAATATATTATATGGTGGTTATTATGTAGATTATAATTTGGGAATAAGACCGGTTTTACATTTAAAGCTTAATTCTTCTGCTTGGAAAAAAATAGGTACAGTAACATCTGGTGAAAATACAGAAGGGGATGATGATACTATTTCAATGCCATCATCTTCGGTAACAGCAAAGCCAACTGCATCAACACATAGTGGGGCGGCTAGCGCAAAACGTATTACAAAACCAGCAAAAGTTAAATTGATAGTTGCCAAGAATCAAAAGGGTAAAAAAATTTCATTAAAGTGGAAAAAGATATCAGGTGCTAAAGGATATCAGATTCAATATGCGACTAACAAAAAATTCAAGTCAAAAAAAACTAAGACAACAACAAAACTTAGGTATACGATAAAAAAATTGAAAAAAAAGAAAACTTATTATGTTCGTGTACGTGCCTATAAAAGTAGCAAGAAAAAGGTGTATGGTAAGTGGAGTAATGTAAAAAAGATTAAAGTAAAAAAATGAGTACTTATACAGAAAGGATGACATTTATGAAAATGACAGCAGAAGAATGCAGAAATAAATTAAATGAGTTTAACTTTTCATGTGGCTATAGAAAATATGATGAGAATGTATATTATCATATCTGTAGCATCCTAAATGAAAAGGGGAAAGTATGTTGTGGAAAATTAGATTTGGAAGATAAATTGAGCAAACATATTATCACCCAAACCTATCTTAAAAATTTAGGTATGTTAGAGAATACTCCTTTTACATATGGAATTATTTCTAATGGTAATCATGGTTTGGATTTATTAGATATTTATAATGAGAATCACAGAGATGATGCGATAGACTACAGGCCTTTTGATGAGGATAAAAGAGTTATGCTTGTATTTGATTCGCCAAGTAATAAATTAGAGGACTGTTTTGGCTATGATGTTCTTAATCAAAACATTGAAGAACTACTTAAGCATAATGAACCAGTAGGGGAGTATCTCTGTACTCATTTGTGGCGTTCCCTTGATTTACAGGATGATTGTAAAAATGTAGAACGCTTGACAGGCCAAAAAGATTATGGACAGATGATTGTATCTTTTATGAACAAGCATCAATTAAAAAATGTGTACACGACAAATTTGTTCCGATATGAGATTACATCAGCAAATGAAGAAAAATATGTACCATTTGCGGAATTAAATCGAAGTGGTTGTAAGCATGTAGTAGACGATGTATATAGGAAAATATTCTTGGAGGAAATTGCGTTATTTCAGCCACATACAATTGTAGCAGTTGGAACAGAAGTTTATAATTTTTTGAATAACAAAGAAAATTGGGATTTACTGTTAGAAAAATATACAGATAAAGCGGATGAACCGAAATTAACCTGGGTATATCATCCGGCTGGACGTGTTTCAAAAGAAAAGAAAGCTGCTCGTTTTGATGAAATTGTAAAAGATATTTAATATTATTCCCCCCTTTGCCCCTTCCCCAAACCTATGTTATACTGGGGGAAGAATACAAAGGGGGCTTTTTATGTCTAAAAAAATTGCGCTTACAAACATGGACATTGTCTGGGAAGACAAAGAAGCAAATATGATTCAATGTGAGGAAATGATAAAGGAGGCGGCGGATGAGCATGCTGACATCATTTTGTTTCCGGAGATGACATTGACCGGATTTTCTCTCCGGGTTAAAGAGATGGCAGATTATCATGAGGAGACAATTGCATATTTTTCGGCTCTTGCTGCAAAATATTCTATAATGATTGGTTTTGGTTATATTACCATGCCGGATGAGTTTGGGCGAAATCATTTTTGCTTTGTTGATGAAAATGGAAGTGTGCTTGCCGACTATGAGAAAATCCATCCATTTACGCATGGTGGTGAGACAAAGGCGTATCGAGGTGGCAGTGAGCTCTGTCATATTTCCGTGGATGAAATGCACCTTGGTATGGCGGTCTGCTACGATTTGCGTTTTCCTGAAATGTTTCAGCACATGCCGCTTGACACAAATGTTATCTTTTTGATTGCAAACTGGCCGGAGAGCCGCATTAAGCAGTGGCATTCTCTGCTTACGGCGAGAGCGATTGAAATGTCCTCGTATGTGGTAGGGGTAAATCGAACTGGCGAGGGAGACGGAATCCAATATGTAAAAAGTTCGGCTGCCTATGCACCGGATGGAAGTGTGATTTTGCCGGACTCTAAAAAATGGAATGACTATGTAACTCTTGATTTTTCAAAAGAGGTATTTCAAAAAACGATTTTTTCAAGAAGCGACAGACGACCGGAAATTTATCAGGAATAAAAGCATATAGAAATCTAACTACAAATCTAACTACAAATCATAAATAATCTGTCTACTCGTTCTTTATTATTGACATTATATGGTTTTATGTTTATAATAATGAACATAAAAATAAAGAGGTGTATATAAATGAGAAAAGCAGTTTATAATATATTGCCAGCAACAGAAAATATTTTGGAGACAATGGGAGAACAAATAAAGTTAGCAAGATTAAGACGAGATTTGTCTGCTGAATTGGTGGCAGAACGAGCCGGAATTAGTAGAACATCGTTATGGAAGGTTGAGTCAGGAAGTCCTGCCGTAGCAATTGGCATTTATGCTGCTGTTTTACATGCATTAGGGGGAATGGATACAGATTTACTTCATATAGCCAAGGATGATGAGCTGGGAAGACAAATGCAGGACTTTAATTTATTGACTGGAAAGCGTGCATCAAGGAGGAAAAAATGATGGCTGGAACGGAAAAAATAATATATGTTTATGATGATTTTTCGGAAGATAATCCCATTTTGATTGGAAAAATGTATGTTGGTGTTATAAAAGGTGGCGAAACTTATTCCTTTGAATATGATATGGATTGGTTAGCAAAAAACAAATTATCAATTAGTATTGATCCTGAGTTGCAGCCATATGGCGGACGCCAATTTCCGACAGGAAAAAGAATTTTTGGAGTGTTTGCAGACGCTTCTCCTGACAGATGGGGACGTATTCTTATGAATAAGAGGGAGCGAATTTTAGCAGAAAAAGAGGGGAGAAAACCGCGAAAATTATATGATAGTGATTATCTTCTTGGAGTATATGATGAAACAAGAATGGGAGGAATACGATTTAAACTGCATCCAAATGATGTGTTTCTTTCAGATGATAAGGAAACAGCGGCACCTCCATGGGCATCACTGCGGAATCTAGAGGAAGCTTCGAGAAATTTTGAAAATGATAAAGATGGTGTTACAGAAAAATGGCTTAATCAGCTAATAAAGCCAGGCTCCTCGTTAGGGGGAGCCAGACCGAAGGCAACGGTTGTAGATACAAAAGAGCAGCTTTGGATAGCAAAATTTCCATCAAAGAATGACGAATATGATACAGGCGCATGGGAAAAGGTGGCGCATGATTTGGCAAAAATGTGTGAATTAAATGTGCCTGAATCTAAATTAGAAAAATTTTCGAAACTGGGAAGTACATTTTTAGTGAAACGTTTTGATCGAAATGGAAAACGAAGAATTCATTTTGCTTCTGCGATGACGCTTCTCGGAAAAATTGATGGTGCGTCTGCTGCTGATGGAACAAGTTATCTTGATATTGCTGGATTTATTAAATCATATGGTGCTAACCCAAAAGAGGATTTACTGGAATTATGGAAAAGAATTGTATTTAATATGGCGGTAACGAACACGGATGATCATCTTAGAAATCATGCCTTTTTACTTACAAAGAATGGTTGGAAATTATCCCCTTTGTATGATGTTAATCCAGTTCCATATGGAGATGAACTTTCGCTTCTTGTTGACGATGAAGATAATAGTATTTCTGTTAAACTGGCCATCAGAACTGCTCCTCGTTTTGGTGTTACGGAAATGGATGGAGAAAAGATTGTTGTAAAAATGCTATCAATTATTCGAAATAATTGGGAACAGTTAGCAAAAAAATATGGTTTATCACGCGGTCAAATAGAAGCTATGAGGCCTGCATTTGATGAATGCTATCATGGTATAAAATAGACGACCGGAAATTTATCAGGGATAAAATTTTATGATTTAGGAAATACTGTTTCGTATCAAATGGAAGTCAAAAATGACAGGAAAGATGAGGGCGAAACAGATGGAACAGGATGCAGTAAAAGAATATGGCATGGTAATGAACGAAGGAATCTTGACATTATCTATTATTGGGGAGATTGAGGGACATGACTGCTTATCACAAACTGCAAAAACAACCAAATATGAGCACATTTTGCCGATTTTGGCAAGGGCAGAGCAGGACGAAAAAGTAAAGGGGATTTTATTTCTTATGAATACCGTCGGCGGTGATGTTTCGTGCGGACTTGCATTGGCGGAAATGGTTCACTCCTTAAGCATGCCAACGGTTTCCTTAGTCATTGGGGACAGTCATTCGATTGCTGTTCCGCTTACCGTGGCGGCAGATTATTCTTTTATTGTTCCATCGGCGACGATGATTATTCACCCGGTACGAATGAACGGTATGGTACTGGGAACACCACAGACGTATCGTCAGTTTCAACAGATTCAGGATAGAATTATTTGTTTCGTGGCAGAGCATAGCCGCATTTCCAAAGAAAATTTAGAAAAATTAATGATGAATACGAGTATGCTGTCCAAAGATTTAGGAACCGTTTTGGTTGGAGAGGATGCGGTGACAGCCGGACTTGTTAATGAGGTTGGAGGAATTGATAAGGCTTATCAGAAACTGCGTGGGCTGCTGAAAGACATAAAAAAAGAAACGAGCAACTCTCTCGACTAAAAGTCTACCAGACAAAAAACCCATTTCTTAAGTTAAATTATAACAAGTGAATTAATAATCGTCAACAAAAAAATTAGCGATGATGATACAGAACAAATGCAAGAACTTGCGTTCGATAAAACACTTGCGGTAAAAAGCGATTCAGTGTATAATATAATTTCAGTACGCTGCGAATCAATTAGCAGATATCGTACATGTTAGTTGTGTCTGGGGAGGATTTTATGGCTACAAAGAAAACAACAAAAAATACGAAGAAGCGTGGACGTCCGGCATCGAAATCAAATACGAAACGGACGGCTTCTTCGAGAAAGAATACATTGAAAAAGACAAAGCAGGCAAGCCCATTGGCAAGAGAGATTGTGTTTCTTGCTCTTTTTGTGTTTGCTATTTTGTCACTGCTTAGTTTGTTCCAAATGTGCGGCGTGTTTGGCAGAGGGTTAAGTGCTTTGCTGTTTGGACTGCTGGGAGCACTGGCGTATGTTTTTCCGGTTTATCTGGTTGTGACCGCCGGTTTGTATCTAGCTAATGCGAAAAATCAGAGACTGCGCCACAAGGTCTGGTATAGTGCCGGTATTTACTGGAGTGTGTGCGGGTTATTTCAATGGGTGGTAAATGACCCTGTGCAGAATGTATGGGAAGTTTATACCGTCTGTGCTGAAAATCACGGTGGTGGTGGTTTCTTAGGCGGCATTTTATCTTTTGAACTGGCACGTGTGCTCGGAAGAGCAGGTTCTTTTATTGTGATACTGGCGCTGTTTTTATTGTTCTTTATGCTGTTAAGCAAGAAACTCATTTTTTCTTCGATTCAGCAGATGTATAAAGAGCATGAGACGGATGAAGATTATTATTATGAGGAACCGGAACCGGTGTCTTCTCGCGGAAGACAGATGAGTACCTATACATTTGATAAAGAAGAAACGGCAAAAGCAAAGCCAAAGAAAGAGACGAGAAGGAAACGGGCAAAGAAAGCAGAGGCAGAAATTCCGGAAAAACAGAATACGGTTTCGCAAAAAGAAATCAAACCGGAAGCACAGATGGAAGAAGTGGTGCCGGAAGTTCAGGATTTGTCGGAAATTAATATTATCCGTGGCGGAGAAGAACTGGTTAGAGAATCGAGTGTTTACGAAAAAGAATTAGAAGAAAAATTTGGTGCATCAAAGAAAACACAGAGCGAACCAAAAACACCGACAAAAACAGATATGGTGGATGAGCCGGTGAAACAAAAGAAAGAACCGGTTAAGATAACCAAAGAAGATAAAAAAGAAATGGATGCGGTACATAAGGATTTATCAAAGGCTGCGGTGGAACAGATTCCGTATCGTTTTCCTTCGCTTGATTTGCTGAACAAACCAAAGAGCAATGGCAAACGTATGGACAATTCCGAACTTCGCGCGACGGCGGCTAAATTGCAGTCAACGTTAGATAGTTTTGGTGTGCGTGTCAAGATGGGAGACATCAGCCTTGGACCAAGTGTAACCCGTTATGAACTGATTCCGGAGCAGGGAGTTAAAGTCAGCCGTATCACCGGATTGAGTGATGATATTAAGTTGAGTCTGGCGGCTTCGGATATTCGTATTGAAGCACCGATTCCCGGAAAAGCGGCAGTTGGTATCGAGGTGCCGAATCCGGCGAGAGAAATGATTACGCTGCGTGAGTTGTTAGAGAGCAGTGAGTTTACGAAAGCAAAATCCAAAGTTACATTTGCCGTTGGTAAAGACATCAGCGGAAAAACAATTGTTACGGATATTGCAAAAATGCCGCATTTATTGATTGCCGGTGCGACTGGTTCCGGTAAATCGGTTTTGATTAATACGCTGATTATGAGTATTATTTATAAAGCGGACCCGAATGAAGTAAAAATGATTATGGTTGACCCGAAGATGGTGGAACTGACTGCATACGAAGATATTCCGCATCTGATGATTCCGGTTGTGAAAGATCCAAAGAAGGCATCGGCAGCACTTGGCTGGGCGGTGGCAGAAATGACCGGAAGATATCAGAAATTTGCCGATGCAGGTGTTCGTGATATCAAATCCTATAATGCAAAAATGGACAAACTGACGAACAAAGATGACCCGGACTATCAAAAGATGCCGCAGATTGTTATTATTGTGGATGAGTTTGCGGATTTGATGATGGTTGCACCGGGAGAAGTAGAGGATTCTGTATGCCGTCTGGCGCAGCTTGCCCGTGCGGCAGGAATTCATTTGGTTTTGGCAACACAGCGTCCATCGGTTAATGTCATTACCGGTTTGATTAAAGCGAATATCCCATCACGAATTGCTTTGTCGGTTTCTTCAGCCGTGGATTCGCGAACTATTATTGATTCGGCAGGCGCAGAAAAACTGTTGGGAAATGGTGATATGCTGTTTGCACCGCAAAATCTGCCAAAACCAATTCGTGTACAGGGAGCATTTGTTTCCGATGAAGAAAGAGATTCCGTTGTCAGCTTCTTAAAGGAGCAGAGTAACGGTCCATCCTATAATGAAGAAGTAACAAAGCATATTGACACGGCACCGGTACCGGGAGCAAAGAACGATTCTTCTGCTATCCATGGTGGTGCACCGGAACAGGATGAATTATTTGTCGAGGCTGCAAGATTTATCATTGAAAAAGATAAGGCATCCATTGGTCTTTTGCAGCGTATGTTCCGAATTGGATTTAACCGTGCGGCACGAATTATGGACCAGCTTTCGGATGCGGGTGTTGTCGGTCCGGAAGAAGGTACCAAACCGAGACAGATTTTGATGTCGAGTGAACAATTTGAAAATTATCTTGAGGAGAATGGCTGATGAATGGCTGGCTGATTGTCAATGGATTTTTACACACCAAAAAGTTTTCTGAACTGACAGATTTATTTTTGCTGGCGGCGAAAAGGTGCGGTGTGTCACTAACCGTTTATACAAACTGTGAAATTCTTGTAAATGTGCAGGAAAAGATAAAAGAAAAACCGGACTTTGTTTTGTTTTGGGATAAAGATATTTTACTTGCAAAATTTTTAGAAAATCAAGAAATCCCAGTCTATAATAGCAGTGAGTCAATTAGAATCTGTGATGACAAACGATTAACGTATTTAGCATTACAGGAGAAAAAACTGCCGATTCCACAGACGATATTTGCACCGATGACGTATTCGACCATTGGATTTAATCAGTATGATTTCCTTGGTGTGGCAGAAGAAAAACTTACATATCCGTTTGTGGCAAAAGAGGCATTTGGCTCCTTCGGCGAACAGGTGTATCTGGTGCAAAATAGAGAAGAGCTTTTAGCGGTGATGAAACAGTCGGATTCGGTAGAATTTTTGTTTCAAGAAATGATAGAAAACAGCAGAGGAAGAGATGTCAGACTTCAGGTTGTTGGTGATGAAGTAGTGGCTTCTATGTACCGATATTCGGAAAATGATTTTCGTGCCAACATAACAGCCGGGGGCAAGATGAAAGATTACACACCGTCAAAGGAAGAATGTGACCTTGCGGTTAAAGCGTCTCATGCAGTAGGAACTTCGTTTGCAGGAGTTGACCTTTTGTTTGGCAAAGACGGTCCGATTGTGTGTGAAGTAAATTCGAATGCACACTTTAAAAATATACAAACCTGCACCGGTGTGGCAGTTGCGGATAAAATCGTGGAATGGATCATAAAGGATGTTAGAAAATGACAAAACAATGGAATGGTTTACTAGTCTATGATAAAGAGGGCGCAAAAAGAAATGCTTCCTACATAAAAATGCATGAAGAAGCAGGCGAAAAGTTAAATATGCTGATTCATTTTTTATATGACACAGATGTGATTGAATATTTGGGGACGAATCGAAAATCGGTTGATTTTTGTATGGTTCGCACAATCCATCCTGCTTTGACAAAGCAGATTGAGGCGATGGGGGTTCCCTGCTTTAATTCTTCTTTTGTGTCAGAAATCTGCAATCATAAAGGGAAAACCTATGATTATATTTTAAAAACCTGTGAAATTCCGCTGGTAAAAACAAAGACGTTTCAAAATATTGAATTGTCCAGGGAATTATTAAAGGAGTATCCGGATTATGTAATTAAAGCGGTGGATGGACACGGCGGAAAACAGGTTTTTTTGACAAACGAATCTTTTGAATCGATTCAAAATGGAATCGCCGGTTCGGATTTTATTTTACAGCCCTTTGTCAAGGGACCCGGTGTGGACTTACGTGTATACGTCATCGGCAAAGAAATTGTGGGTGCCATAAAACGTCAGGCAAACAACAGTTTTCGGGCAAATTTTTCTTTGGGAGGAAGTGTTACATCATATCAATGCGATCAAGAAATTATTGATTATGTAAATCAAGTTGTTCAGGTGCTTGATTTTGGCATGGTTGGTATTGATTTTATTTTAGATGAAAAGAATCACTGGCTTTTAAATGAAATTGAGGATGTTGTCGGTGCCAGAATGTTATATCAGTGTCAGCCGGAAATTCATTTACTGGAACAATATTTTGCATTTGTTTCTGATAAATTATTGCATTAGAACAAGATAGTGTGTATAATACAAGTTATGTTAACAGATATTGTGCTTTGAAAGATGGAGGTAGAATATGAAATCAGATATTGAAATTGCAAGAGAGGCGAATATGCAGCCGATTCAGACTGTGGCAGAGAAGTTAGATATCACTGCGGATGAATTGGATTTATATGGAAAATATAAAGCAAAATTGACGGACGAACTCTGGGATCGGATTAAAGACCGCCCGGATGGTAAACTTGTCCTTGTGACAGCGATTAATCCAACACCGGCCGGTGAGGGAAAGACAACAACGACGGTTGGACTCGGACAGGCGATGGATAAGATTGGGAAAAAGGCAATTATTGCTTTGCGTGAGCCATCGTTAGGCCCTTGCTTTGGATTAAAAGGTGGTGCTGCCGGCGGCGGTTATGCACAGGTTGTACCGATGGATGATTTGAATCTTCATTTCACGGGAGATTTTCATGCGATTACTTCGGCAAATAACCTTCTTGCGGCAATGCTTGATAATCATATTCAACAGGGAAATAAACTTAACATTGATCCAAAACAGATCGTATGGAAACGCTGCGTCGATATGAATGACCGTGTACTTCGTAATATTACGGTAGGACTCGGACGCAAGGTGGATGGTGTGACAAGAGAAGATCATTTCATCATCACGGTAGCATCCGAAATCATGGCGATTCTTTGTCTTGCAGACAACATGAAAGATTTGAAAGAACGTTTGGGAAGAATTATTGTTGCTTATACTTATGAAGGAAAACCGGTTACGGCAAAAGAAATTAAAGCAGTAGGTGCGATGGCTGCACTTTTGAAAGACGCTATTCGTCCGAATATGATTCAGACTTTGGAGAATACACCGGCACTTGTGCATGGTGGTCCATTTGCTAATATTGCTCACGGCTGTAATAGTGTCCGTGCGACAAAGACAGCTTTGAAATTAGCAGATTACACAATTACGGAGGCTGGTTTTGGTGCTGACTTAGGAGCGGAAAAATTCTTAGACATCAAATGCCGTATAGCTGATTTGAAACCGGATGCCGTTGTACTTGTTGCTACGGTTCGTGCCCTCAAATACAATGGCGGTGTTAAAAAAGAAGATTTATCCGAAGAAAATCTCGATGCATTGAAAGCCGGTATTGTAAATCTGGAAAAACACATTGAAAACATTGCTAAATTTGGTGTGCCATGTGTTGTTACATTGAATGAGTTTGTAACAGACAGCGAAGCAGAACTTGCATATGTTAAGGAGTTCTGTGAGGCGAGAGGATGTGAGTTCGCACTTTCTAAAGTTTGGGAAAAAGGTGGCGAAGGCGGCATTGAGTTAGCGCAAAAAGTAATTGATACAATTGAGAATAAAGAGAGTAATTTCCATTACCTCTATGAAAATGAGTTGTCGATTGTTGAGAAAATTGAGACAATTGCAAAAGAAATTTATGGAGCAGGAGAAGTTATTATTGAGCCGGCAGCAAAACAGCAGATTGCGCGGATTGAGTCACTCGGGTTTGGCTCCATGCCGGTATGTATGGCGAAAAACCAGTATTCCTTGTCGGATGATAAAACAATTCTTGGCAGACCGGAAGGCTTCCCAATCCATATCCGTGATGTCTATGTTTCTGCCGGAGCCGGATTTGTTGTTGCCATTACCGGAACAATTATGACTATGCCGGGATTGCCAAAAGTGCCGGCTGCCGAAGGAATTGATGTAAATGACGACGGACAGATTACCGGTTTGTTCTAATTATCCTTTTTATCAGAGCAGAAACGTGCAAATTCTTTTGGAGAAATTTTCTCCATTTTGAGAAAGGCACGGTAAAAAGTAGAATAATCACGAAATCCTACATCTTGGTATACAGCAGAGGGGAGCACCCCCTCTGTTATTTTTTGTTTTGCCATGCTGATTCGTTTTAGTATGATATAATTATGCACGGTTCGGTCGGTCTGTTCTTTGAATAATTTTGCCAGCGTAAATTTATTCAGATAAAAGTGACCGGCTAACTGCTCCAGTGATAAATCCTCTTTGTAATGTTCATTAATATAAGACAGTACCTTATCAATGAAAGGGTTCACGTGTGTTGCTTTTCGTGGCTTCATATCTAAAAGAATGTGTTTGTTTAGTAGTGTAACCGCCTCTAAAATATGGGCACGGTTTAACATTTCTTTTCCATAAAAATCTATTTTTGAATTTTGGTAAATTCCCATAAAACATTGAAATATGCGCTCAAAATCATCGGAATCGGCAATGTTAAAATGATATCGTTTATTTTCCTTTGCCAGTTCAAATGGCTCTAATAAGGAGTGTTCGTTAAACTGGAAGGAGGATAAGCAGGCAGGGGTAATGTACATATAGGTTCGGTCATATTCATCATTTAGCTGTTCTTCTGAAGTAGGAAGAAGCTGATGAATTGTATAGGGAGGAATAACTATAATATCTCCACGTTTTACTTTATAAATACGGTCTTCAATAAACAGCATAACAGAGCCACTGAGATAGATATAAATTTCATAATAATCGTGCGTGTGTGCAAGAACCCTTGGAAAATGGTCGTTTGTTGTCTTTCGACATTCATAATAGTAATCGGTTGAAATCGGGTGGTCCGATTCATGAAGTAAATAGCGCATAAACAAATCCTCCTCGTCATCCTTCTTTTCTCTGATTATAGATTTATCTTATGTTTTTTGTCAAGATATTCAATTTTTGCAATGTAAAACACAGTTTTTGCAATCGGAATTGTATATTTTGTGATATATAATAAAATCACTATATAACGATAAGGAGTTGGTATATGTGAAAAAGAACACAAAGATGTTCCAAAGAAGTTTGACAGCATTTTTAACAGCTACGTTGGTTACAACTTCTTTTGGGGGACAAGGAATCGTTTTTGCGAAGGCAAAGAAGAAGGCTTCGCCTTCTGTGAGTCTTACAGTGACGAATCCGGCAATTTCCATGCTTTCGCTGAAAAAAGGTGAAACTTTTCAGTTGAAAGTAAAGGTAACGCCGAAAAAAAAGGTAAAAAAAATAACAGTTCGCTCAACAAAATCCTCGATTGTTTCGGTAAACAAAAAGGGAAAATGTAAGGCGAAAAAGGCAGGTAAAGCAAAGGTTATCGTTTCTTGCGGAAAGAAAAAAACAGTGATTTCTGTTACGGTAACAAAGAAGCTTAAAAAAGTAAAAAAAGTAACACTTAGTAAAAAAAGTGCCAGTTTATTTTGTGGCAGTTCGCTGAAATTAACAGCAAAACTGACACCGGCGAAAGCAACAAAAAAAGGTGTTGTTTACCGTTCATCAAAATCATCCGTTGCATCGGTAAGCAAAAAAGGAGTTGTTATGGCGAAGAAGAAAGGTACCGCTGTGATTACTGCTTATGCAAAGGATGGACGTGGGGCGAAGGCAGTGTGTAAGATTACAGTAAAGGAAAAAAGTGCGGTAACAAAAGCTCCGGTAGTTAATACAAGTAAACCACAGCCGACAACAGATCCATTGATTGCAACTCAGAAGGCAGGTTACTTTACAATTGCAGCAAAGGATTCTGCAGCAAGTCTGTACTTAGATGCCAAAGGAGAAGATTACGATGGATTATCACTGATTGCAGCTTCCGTTGCCAAAGACATTTCTCTTGTTACAAAAGAGAAAGCAAAGGCAAATGTCGTAACTAAGACAGAATCATTGAAGGAATATGCAATTATTGCCGGCTCCATCGGAAACAATGCGGTAATTGATTCCTTGATTGAGCAGGGAAAAGTAGATGCCTCCCAGATAAAAGGAAAGCGCGAAGTTTACCGCATTCAGGTGGTAGAAAATCCGGTGGCAAATGTAAAAAAAGCAATTGTCGTTATCGGAAGTGATAAACGTGGAACGATTTACGGTCTTTATCATATTTCTGAGAAAATGGGTGTTTCTCCATGGGTTTACTGGGGCGATGCTACACCGGTTGCCAAAGATGTAGTTCAGATTCCGGAAAAGGAATTAACGGTTACATCCAAAGAGCCATCTGTAAAATATCGTGGCATTTTCCTAAATGATGAAGCACCATCACTGACTAGCTATGCAAAGAAAAAATTTGGCGGATATAATCAGTATTTTTATGAAAATGTCTATGAGTTAATTTTACGCTGTAAAGGAAATTATTTGTGGCCGGCGATGTGGTCGAATACTTTTAGCGAGGACGGTAAGGGAACGAATAAGTTAGCCAATGCAGAACTCGCCGACAAATACGGTATTGTTATGGGAACCTCTCATCATGAGCCACTTTGCCGTGCCGGTGTGGAATGGCAGAACAAATATCGTCAGTATGGCACAAGCAACGCTTGGGACTTTAATACGAACGAAACTGCCATCACAAAATTTTGGGAAGATGGTGTGACAAGAAATAAAAACTTTGAAAATGTTTATACCCTCGGCATGCGTGGCGAGTCGGATTCTTCTTTGTCAGGAACAAAAGAAGAAAATATTGCTCTTTTGAAAAAAGTAATTTCGACGCAGAAAGACATTTTGAAAAAGAACAATTTATCAGATGCTCCTCAGGTTCTTACTGTTTATAAAGAAGTAGAGGACTACTGGCATGGTACAGATAAAGCAGAAGGATTAAAAAAATGGAATGTTTTAGATGATGTAACCATTATGCTCTGCGATGATAACTTTGGAAATATGCGTACACTTCCAACAAAGGAGGATAAAAATCGAAAAGGCGGCTATGGTATGTATTATCATTTTGATTACCATGGCGGTCCAACTTCCTATGAATGGGTAAATACAGTTCCTCTTACAAAGACTTGGGAACAGATGAATATGGCATATGAGCATGGCATTGATAATATCTGGATTGTTAATGTTGGTGATTTGAAGCCGATGGAGATGAATATTTCCTATTTCCTTGATATGGCATATGATTATGATACATGGGGAACAAATGGAAAAGATAAAATTACTGAATATCGTAAAAACTGGGTAAAACAGCAGTTTGGTGAAAATACATCGGATTCTCTTGTGAATGAGATGGAGAAGCTGTTAGATGATTATACATGGTTAAATGGTTCCGGCAAACCGGAATCCATCAATTCGGCAACTTATGATTCAGTAAATTATAATGAAGGCAGAGAAATGCTTGCCAAAGTGGATGATATGATACGAAGAGCAAAAGCGTGTCAGAAAGAGATTCCATCGGATTGGCAGGCGGCATACTTTGAACTTGTCTATTTCCCGGTTGTTGCATCGGCAAATGTGACAAAAATGCAGATATTAAGCGGCATCAATAAATATCTGGCGAAAAATAACAGTGTGGCAGCAAATTTATATGCGGCTGAGCTGGAACAAGCGGTGGCACTGGATAAGGAATTACAGAAAACGTATAACAAAAATATGCCGGGAGTCGGTGACAAGTGGGATGGTATGATGAGTTCTCCTCATGTTGGATTTGTAACTTGGAATTCAACCGGGTGGAGTTATCCAAAAGCAGTCTGGGTGAAACCGGCGGCTGATGGTAAAATGATGGCTACGATGGAAAATGAAGAACAGGCTGTCGAGGCATCAGAAAGTGGTACATTATCCGATTTTACAAATCTGAATCAGGAATCTTATACGGTAACTGTTTCCAATCAGGGAGCGAACAGTTTTGCTTATACGATAACTCCTTCGGAGGACTGGATTGTTGTAAGTAAGAAATCCGGCACAGTAAAAGCACAGGATGCGTTTGAAGTATCAGTTGATTTTTCAAAGGTTAAAAAAGATGCTTCCGGCTCCGTTGAGATTCAAAGCGGCAGCCAGTCCATTACACTTAATATCAATGCAAAGGTATATGATACATCTTCCTATGCAGACAAAACATATATTTACACAAATGGATATGCATCCATTCTTCCGGGAAATTACGTAACGGCAAAAGAAGGCGGTAATAATACAGCATTCCATGTTTTTGACGGTTATGGAAAGACCGGACAGTCAATGAAAATTCTTCCGACAAATGCGGATAAGACAAAGACGATGGAAGAAGCTGCCTATGCAGAATATGCAGTATGTGTTCCAAACGAAGGGGATTATAAATTTACTGTTTATACAGCACCTTCCAATAATCTGGAGCGTGATAAGGTTTCCATTTCGTATGGTTATTCGATTAACGGGGAAACATTAGTTGAGAAAAATACGGTAGATGCCGATACGTTTTTGGCTGGAGAATACAGTGGTTCATGGGCAAATGATGTGAAAGTAAATGGCAGAAAGCAGGAGAATAATATCCACCTAAATGCTGGCGTGAATACGATTCGTATATATTCTGATGACCCTGCATTCCTGCTTCAGAAATTGGTTGTTTCTGAAAAATCGGTCAAAAGCTCTAATGCCGGGCCGAAAGAAAGTTATTATGTTGGTAAAAAACAGACAAAAGAAACAACGCTTGCAGGTGTTCTTGCAGATGAAAATGTACTTCCGGGAACAATTACCACGGAAAAAACAACATATCAGGCAGGTGAAACCTTTAGTGCCAAGGGAATTGTATCAGAATCGGAAAGTTATTTTGCCGGTTTAGATGCAAAATCGGACAATGCGGCAAAGGTAAAAATTTCATGTGGAGACCAGACATTTGGTACCGTAACAATTGGTAAAGAGCAGGCACTGTATGAGGCGGCAGATATGGCAAAACTGGATGCCGGCAGCCAGACGTTTACAATGACCGTCGTATCCGGTAATGTCAGCGTGAGCGGAGTAACCGTCCGCACTCGTGATTATGCGAAAGTTCCGGGAAGTATTCCGGCTTCTGATTATGAAGGAGTTAAGGCAGCACATACTAATTTACAGGCAAAAAAGGACATGACATATTCTTATCTTGCGCAGGTTGAAAAAGATGATTTGTTTGTATTTTACCTGAAAGGAAAGTCCGACGGAAAAGCTTTTGTAACACTTAAATGGAATGACCAGACAATTGGAGAAGTTCAGTTATCCGATACCATGCAAGAGTATATGTTAGATGGTACAATGGATTTGACGCCGGGGCTTGGTACCATCACAATGGAAGTGACGGGAGCGGATGCGGTAATTGAATCGCTGTCTTCTAAAGTGTATGAAGATGAAGAAAGTCTGCCGGTTTCCATTACCGCAACGAGTGAAGAAACTTCAAATGCAGCAGAAAATGTATATGATAAGGATGAAAAAACAACATGGAAGCCACAACCAACGGATGCAAATCCTATGCTTACATTTGACTTTAAGGATTCTTATCAGTACGACCGATTTATGATTCAGACAAAGGATTCATCGCTTGGCAGTTATGAGGTTCAGGTAAAACAGTCAGATGATACATGGAAGACAATATATACCGGAAAAGCAGGCGATGACGGAAAGACCATTTTTGTTCAGGGTAAAGAAGCAATTGAAAGCGCCCAGGTACGGTTTGTTTTTGCAGATACGAACGTAGAAGTTTCAGAAATAACTTTGACGCCGTATGTCAACTGGGCAATGAAAGATGCAGTAAAACTTGCCGGACAGAAGAAAAGTGGCGGTGGTTCTTTCACTGTTCCAAACTCTGTCGTGGATGGAGATCGAATTACGAAAGGTTTGGAAACTGGTGTTGGAGGAAGCAGTGATACAGACCGTCATGAAGTTACGATGACGTTTAGTGAGCCAAAAAGTATCAATGTGGTTCGTCTCTTTACTTTGCAGGAAAGCGAGTCTGCGAGTGCAGGGACCGGTGTGATACCGGACTTGACGATGACATCTGAAAAGGCACAGTATTCATACCGTATTTCCTATTATGAGAATGGAAAATGGACCGAGATGGGAGCTACTGTGAGACCGGATGCAGGAACAAATCCGAAAGTAACAACGGAAGTTTCATTGAAACGAAAAGTAAAAGCATCCAAAATCAAAGTGGAGATTTATACAAGCCACTGGATTCGAATTAATGAATTAGAAGCTGTGGAAACACATCAGTTTTCTGCGGTAAAGTAAGAATGTAATCGGAACTTTTAAAATTGTATTTATAACGGTTTTATGTTACAATAGTGTTATATAATTTTGCATGAGGAGGGATGATATGCTTGAAAATAAATTAGGTCTTACAAGTTCTGCTGAACTTGCTCGTATGGAAGAGCAGTTAAGCAAGAAAAAAGCAGTCTTATTATTTGAAAAAGGCATTTTAGATTCCCTCCCGGCAGGTAAGTTTTTTACTTTGCAGGCAATCCACCGGTATTTGTTTGAAGATATTTATGATTTTGCCGGAGAGATTCGCAAGGTAAATATGGCAAAAGGAAATTTTCGTTTTGCACCGCTGATGTATTTAGGTGCAGCACTTGAAAATATTGATAAAATGCCACAGTCTGATTTTGACGAAATTATAGAAAAATATGTAGAAATGAATATTGCGCATCCATTCCGGGAAGGAAACGGACGGAGTGCACGCATTTGGCTTGACCATATGTTAAAACAGGAAATTGGCAAAGTAATTGATTGGAGTAAAGTCGATAAAGAAGATTATTTACTTGCGATGGAACGAAGTCCGGTTAAGGATATCGAAATAAAATATCTTTTAAAGAATGCATTGACCGATGAGGTTGACAGCCGAGAAGTATATATGAAAGGCATAGACCACAGTTATTATTATGAAGGTTACACAACGTTCAAGACAGAAGAACTGTAAGTTTGTGAAAAGTAGGCGGTAAAACTTTTTAACTTATTTTATTTTAAATGAAAATTGATATTGTTTTTCACTATGAAGGACGTTGAACACCGTTACGAGTGTTCATTAAGCGGGAGTGGTCCTGAATAGGAAAAACAATATCAATTTTTATATCACAATCAAATTAAGTTATCGTCTTTTATCGTCTTCTCGAAAACTTCTGCTCACAGTACATGCAGCGGTAAATCCGGTTTTCGCGGTCTGTCAGTTTAAAACGGTGTGGTAATTCCTGCTCAACGGAAGTAATGCATCGAGGGTTTTTGCACTTGATGACATTTGTTACCGTTTCCGGCAGTGTGAGAACACGTTTTTCTACAATTTCGTTATTTTTTATAACATTAATGGTGATATTTTCATCGAGAACACCGAGAATGTCCAAGTTTACCGTAATCGGTCCCTCGATTTTGATAATATCTTTTTTTCCCATTTTACTGCTTTTTGCGTTTTTAATAATAGCAACGGAGCAGTCTAATTTTTCTAATTCAAGATAGTGATAAATTTCCATGGAGCCGCCAGCCTTAATGTGGTCAATGACAACTCCTTCTTGTAATCCACCAATATTTAACATTCCGGAATCACCTCCAATAAAGTCATAATTAACGCCATTCGTATGTAAACACCATATTGTGCCTGCTTAAAGTAAACAGCACGTGGGTCATCGTCGACATCGGTTGCAATTTCATTTACACGTGGAAGAGGGTGGAGAACCAACATATCCTTTGGTGCCAGTTTCATTTTTTTACTGTCAAGGATGAAGCTGTCCTTCAAGCGGATGTAATCTTCCTCGTTAAAGAAGCGTTCACGCTGTACACGTGTCATATACAACAAATCAAGTTCCGGTAAGACGTCTTCTAATACATTAACCTCTTTGTATTCAATACCATTGGCATCTAATGTGTCTTTTCTAATATAATCCGGAATCTTCAATTCCTCCGGTGAAATCATAACAAATTTAACGTTAGGATAACGAACCATGGCACCAATTAAAGAGTGAACGGTACGTCCGAATTTTAAGTCACCACACAATCCGATTGTCAGATTGTCAAGGCGTCCCTTTAAATTTTTAATTGTCAATAAATCGGTTAATGTCTGGGTCGGATGATTGTGACCGCCATCACCGGCGTTGATAACTGGAATTTTTGAATGAAGAGAGGCGACGTATGGTGCACCTTCTTTTGGGTGACGCATCGCACAGATATCTGCATAACTGGAAATGACACGAATGGTATCGGCCACGCTTTCGCCTTTTGATGCAGAACTAGAATCAGCAGATGAGAAACCAAGAACTTGTCCACCTAAATTCAACATTGCCGATTCAAAACTTAAACGGGTTCTTGTGCTTGGTTCATAAAAACAAGTTGCAAGTTTTTTTCCTTTACACACTTCTGAAAATCGTGCCGGATCCTGAATGATTTTTTCAGCTAATACAATCAAATCATGAATCTCATCCACGGTCAGGTCAAGTGCATTCATTAAATGACGCATAATGCCTCCTATCTGCCATGTTCCCATGGCTTCCGTATTTCAACTTATTCTACCTCATTTTAGTACGGATGACAATAGAAAAATCGAGCAAAAAAGCAAAAAATAATTTGCATTATAAAGAAAAAGCAAGTATACTATTATAGGAAAAATTTTCACTTCGGTGTTAAAAAATATGAAGGAGGCTGCAAATGGTAACATTATATGATGGTGGCGCATATCTTTTGAATGGTACGGAACTGATTCCGGACAATGCAGAGGCAATCGCGGCACTGGAAAGCAAAGCAGGAATTAAGACAACAAAAGAAGAGGCGGTTAAGGGAACGATGGCATACCATATTTTGTCATCCCATAATACTTCCGGCAATATGGAAAACTTGAAAATCAAGTTTGATAAATTGACTTCCCATGATATCACATTTGTTGGAATTTTACAGACCGCAAGAGCATCCGGACTTGAGAAGTTCCCGGTTCCTTATGTACTTACTAACTGCCATAACAGTTTATGTGCGGTAGGCGGAACAATTAACGAAGATGATCATGTGTTTGGTCTTTCCTGTGCAAAAAAATATGGTGGTATCTATGTACCTCCTCATCAGGCAGTTATTCATCAGTTTGCCCGCGAGATGTTAGCGGCAGGCGGTGCTATGATTCTTGGTTCAGACAGCCATACAAGATATGGTGCACTTGGTACGATGGCAGTCGGCGAAGGCGGACCGGAAATCGTAAAACAGCTTTTGGAGCAGACTTATGATATTCCAATGCCTGGTGTTGTGGCAATTCATCTGACCGGCAAACCGCAGAAAGGTGTTGGTCCACAGGATATTGCACTTGCGATTATCGGTGCTGTATTTAAAAATGGTTATGTAAATAATAAAGTAATGGAATTTGTCGGCGAGGGCATTGATAACTTAAGTGTTGATTTCCGTATTGGTATTGATGTTATGACGACAGAGACCACATGTCTTTCTTCCATCTGGCGCACAGATGATGCCGTAAAAGAATTTTATGAGATTCACGGAAGAAAAGAAGATTATAAAGAAATGGCACCGGAAAAAGTTGCTTACTATGACGGTGTGGTTGAAGTTGACTTGTCAACAATCAAACCGATGATTGCGATGCCATTCCACCCAAGTAATGTGTACACAATCGAAGAGTTGAACAATAACCTTGAGGATATCCTTCGTGATGTAGAGAAGAAGGCGCTTGTAAGCCTTGATAACAATAACATTGACTTTAAGTTAACGGATAAGATTCATGATGGCAGATTGTATGTAGAGCAGGGTGTTATTGCCGGATGTGCCGGTGGTGGCTTTGAGAACTTATGTGATGCCGCTGACATTCTACGCGGTAAAAACATTGGTGCCGATGAATTCTCGTTAAGCGTTTATCCGGCATCCCAGCCGATTTTCATGGAACTTGTGAAAAATGGACGCATTGCTGATTTGATGGAAGCAGGAGCTACCGTTCGTACCGCTTTCTGCGGTCCATGTTTTGGTGCCGGCGATGTGCCAAGCAACAAGGGACTTAGTATCCGTCATTCGACAAGAAACTTCCCGAACCGCGAGGGATCGAAAGTTACGAATGGACAGATTGCTTCTGTTGCACTTATGGATGCTCGTTCGATTGCGGCAACGGCTGCGAATAAGGGATATTTGACGGCAGCAACAGATATTGATGCAGACTTTACAAAACCGAAATACTATTTTGATCATACCATTTATGATAACCGTGTCTTTAATGGTGTCGGCAAGGCAGATCCTTCGGTTGAAATTAAATTTGGACCAAACATTGTAGACTGGCCGAAAATGCATGCACTTACGGATAATGTACTTTTGAAAGTGGTATCGATGATTCATGATCCGGTTACGACAACGGATGAATTGATTCCATCCGGTGAGACAAGTTCTTACCGCTCAAATCCGCTTGGTCTTGCTGAATTTACTCTTTCAAGAAAAGACCCTGCTTATGTAGGAAAAGCAAAAGAAGTACAGAAGGTAGAGAAGGCACGTATCGCAGGCGAAGATATTTATGCCGAAGATGCAAACTTAAAAGATGTCTATGAGGCGATTTCTAAACAGTTTGATGTAAAACCGGAAGAGACAGAAGTCGGAAGCGTGATTTTTGCCGTAAAACCGGGTGACGGTTCTGCCCGTGAGCAGGCAGCAAGCTGTCAGCGTGTGCTTGGCGGTATGGCTAACATTGCCCGTGAGTATGCAACAAAGAGATACCGTTCCAACCTGATTAACTGGGGTATGCTTCCATTTGTTTTCGATGGTGACCTTGTTTTTGATAAAGATGATTATATTTTTGTAAAAGATATCAAGAAAGCCATTAAAACAAAAGAAGATACGATTCATGCTTATGTAGTAAACCAGGGAATGAAAGAGATTGAACTTCATCTTGGTAATCTGACAGACGATGAAAGAGAAATTATTTTGAAAGGCTGCCTGATTAACTACAACAAAAAGAATTAGTTCTTTGGGGAGGACTTTTATGTTCCGCATATGGGGAAAAATATTCAAAGACAATCATTTAGTTCGTGATATGGTTTATGAAAATGGTGACACGGATATCAACCGGACTAAAAAAGTATTTGCCGGTATTCACGCATTTGCTGAAGCCTTTGATTTGCAACAGCCAATTTGGCTTGACAAAAACATTAATGAATTCAAGCGGGTTGACAAAACCCGCTTTGAACAAGATAACTTCATCGAGCAAATCGACTTCGACTACCTCGAAATCGAAGTAATCGAAGAATAGCAAACCAAAGAACAGTAAAAATCCCAAAGAGGTAAAATGTTTTCACATTAATTTTAAATAAAAAAACATCAAACTTTCATCATGAGGAACTAGGAACACCGAAGGTGTTCATCAAGCGAAGCGGTTCCGAATGGGAAACTTTGATGCTTTTTTATTTATGGCAATAATTGTGAAAACAATTCACCCTTCATCAACTTCAATCGCCATAGTCGGGCAGTTTTCAGCGGCAGTCCGGCAGTTATCTTCATATTCTGCAGGAATTATTCCTTCAACAGCCTCTGCTTTTCCTTCTTCATTAAAATGGTAAACATCCTCACAGGTGGACACGCATAAACCGCAGGCAATGCAGGCGTCCTGGTCAACAAAACTTTTCATTACAAAAAATTCTCCCTTCGTTTTTTTAGTAGCGTTCCCGTTTCGTTTGACTTTATTCATTTTTTGCTTATAATAGATAATGTATGCATATGTATAATGAGTATGTAGCAAGTACAGGGGTTAAAGATTGGAGAAGAACAATGCTTGATGAAGAATTACACACATCGTATCTGAAACAACTGCATCTGCCAAAAGATATGGACAATCTTTTTGAGTCTGATGCCAAAGAATTTCAGAAAATGATGATGATGTACAGTTGTGCAATCAAAGAAGTAAAAACAAAATTACAAGTGTTAAACGATGAATTTTCGATGACAAAAAATCGAAATCCGATTGAATTTATTAAAACAAGAATCAAACAGCCGGACAGCATCGCAACCAAATTGAAAAAGAAAGGCTATCCGATTACGGTTGAATCGGTCAGGCAGCATTTGAACGATGTGGCAGGTGTGCGTGTAATCTGTGCCTTTATTGACGATATTTACAAAGTGGCGGATATGCTTTCAGCACAGGATGATGTTGTTTTGATAAAAACAAAAGATTATATCAAAAAGCCGAAAATGAATGGCTACCGGAGTCTGCACCTAATTGTGGAAGTCCCGGTATTCTTTTCGGATCATAAAGAAAATATGCGTGTCGAAGTCCAAATTCGTACGATTGCGATGGACTTTTGGGCAAGTTTAGAGCATCAGGTAAAATACAAAAAAGATATCAAAGATGCTGAAAATATTGTTTACGAATTGCGTGCTTGTGCGGATGTAATAAATCGGACGGATTTTCATATGCAGGCAATCCGCGACAATATAGTAGAAATAGATTAAAAAGGAGATAACAGTATGGCAGTTTTAATTGATGGCAAAAAAATCTCAGCACAGGTAAAGGACGAGTGCAAAGAACGCGTGGCAAAGGAAAATATGGATGTTACACTTGCGGTAATCCAGGTTGGAAATGATCCGGCATCTACCGTATATGTAGGGAATAAAAAGAAAGCCTGCGAGTATGTGGGAATTCATTCCCTTTCTTATGAATTGCCGGAAGAGACAACAGAAGAAGAATTACTGGCACTTGTTGAAAAACTCAATGCAGATGATACCGTAAACGGTATTTTAGTACAATTACCGCTGCCTTCTCATATTAATGAGGATAAAGTGATTCAGACCATTTCCCCGAAAAAAGATGTGGATGGATTTCATCCGCAGAGCGTTGGTGCGTTAAGTATTGGTCAGCCGGGCTTTGTGTCCTGTACGCCGGCGGGCATCATTCAGCTCTTAAAGAGAAGTGGTGTAGTAATTGATGGAAAAGAGTGTGTTATTGTAGGCAGAAGTAATATTGTCGGAAAGCCGATGGCAATGCTTATGCTTCGTGAGAATGCTACGGTTACTGTTTGCCACAGTCATACAAAAGATTTAAAAGAAGTAACAAAAAGAGCAGATATTCTGATTGTAGCAATTGGAAAGCCGAAAATGATTACGGCAGATTATGTGAAAGAAGGTGCTGTTGTCATTGATGTCGGAATTCACAGACCGGAAGGCGGTAAACTTTGCGGTGATGTGGACTTTGATTCCGTGGAAAAAACAGCATCGGCAATTACGCCGGTACCGGGCGGTGTCGGACCGATGACAATTGCGATGTTGATGAATAATTGTGTGGAAGCGAAAGGAATTCAGAAAGCATGAATTTGTTCTTTGTATCATTAGGATGTGATAAAAATTTAGTTGACAGTGAAAAAATGATTGCACTGTTAGCTTCGCAGAATATTTCGGTGACAAGTACGCCAGAGGATGCAGAAATCATTATTGTGAATACTTGTGGCTTTATTCATGATGCAAAAGAGGAAAGTATTGAGACAATTCTTGAAATGGCAGAATACAAAAAGACCGGCAAGTGTGTCTCACTCATCATGACAGGATGTTTAGCGCAGCGCTACGCCGATGACATCCAAAAAGAAATTCCCGAAGTAGATGCGGTTGTCGGAACAACGGCATATGATAGAATATTTGAAGTAGTAAAAGATACGTTACAGGGAAAAAAAGAATGTGCATTAAATGATTTGGATTATCTTCCGAAGAATTTAACAAACAGAGTTCATACGTCCTCCGGCTATTCCTCGTATCTGAAAATTGCAGAGGGATGCAGCAAACACTGCACATACTGCATTATTCCGAAACTGCGCGGTAATTACCGCAGCGTTCCGATGGAAGAACTATTAGTAGAAGCGGAACAATTGGCAAAAGAAGGAACCAAAGAGCTGATTGTGATTGCGCAGGAAACAACGGTTTACGGTGTTGATTTATATGGTGAAAAACGACTGCCTAAACTTTTACATGAACTCTGTAAAATTGATGGAATTGAATGGATTCGGCTATTGTACTGTTATCCGGAAGAAATTACAAAAGAACTGGTACAGACGATTAAGACAGAGGAAAAAATCTGTCATTATCTTGATTTGCCGATTCAGCACTGCAATGATGCTATCCTAAAAAGAATGGGACGAAAGACCACACAGGCAGATTTGCGTGAGAAGATTTCCATGCTTCGTAAAGAGATTCCGGATATTGCACTCCGTACAACGTTAATCAGCGGATTTCCGGGAGAGACAATCGAAAACCATGAGGAATGTGTGGATTTTGTTGCCAACATGAAATTTGAACGATTAGGAGTATTTCCTTATTCGCCGGAAGAAGGAACACCGGCGGCAGAATATGACAGACAGCTTCCGGATGAGATTAAACAGGAATGGGCAGATGAAATCATGCAGACAGAGCAGAATGTGATTTTTGCCCAAAATGAAGAGATGATTGGCAGAAAACTCTCGGTGATTGTGGATGGATATCTGCCGGAAGATGGTGTTTATGTGGGGCGTACTTACCGTGATGCGCCGGAGATTGATGGATGTCTGTTCTTTGAAGCACCGTACGAAATCATATCAGGCACCATATTACCTGTTTTGGTAACGGATGCAAACGGCTATGATTTGATTGGAGAAATTTTACCGGAGGAGGATGATTAAATGAATGTGCCAAATCGATTGACAATTTTGCGTGTTGCCATGATTCCTCTTTTTGTGATTGCGATGCTATGGCAGCAATTGCCGTATTCGGATTATATTGCCGGCGGTCTATTTATTGCTGCCTGTATCACCGATTTTTTTGACGGATATCTGGCGAGAAAATACAATCAGGTTACAACCTTTGGTAAATTTATGGACCCATTGGCGGATAAGTTATTAGTCTGTGCAGCACTCATCTGTTTTTTGGCTGACCCGCAGACAAATATGCCGGCATGGGTAGTTATTATCATTATCAGCAGAGAGTTCATCATCAGCGGCTTTCGTCTGGTGGCTGCCGAAAAAGGAGTTACCATTGCAGCAAGTTACTGGGGAAAAGTCAAAACTTTTGTCCAGATGGCAATGTCAATTTTTTTAGTATTTCATTTTCAGGCAGAAGTATTCCGTATCATTGAGAGTATATTAATTTATGCTTCGGTGATACTAACGATAATTTCTCTCGTCGATTATATTTATAAAAACCGAGGGGTTATGAAGGATGTGCGATAATGAAAGAAAATGCAAAAGAAAATGAGCTTGTCAAGAAACTGACAAACAAACACTATACGATAACAACAGCTGAATCATGTACCGGCGGTTTACTATCGGCAACAATTATTAACGTTTCCGGTGCGTCGGATGTCATCAACTGTGCTTATGTGACTTATGCAAACGAAGCAAAAGAAAATCTTGTTTCCGTAAGTCATGATACACTGGAAACAAAAGGTGCTGTCAGCAAAGAGACAGCAGCCGAAATGTGTCTTGGCTGTGCAAAGGCAGCGAAAGCAGACATAGGACTTTCTACAACCGGCATTGCGGGACCTAGCGGAGGTACAAAAGAAAAGCCTGTCGGGCTTGTGTATCTGGGCTGTTCACTGCATGAGCAGGTTACAGTAGAACGTCATGTGTTTTCCGGTGACAGAGAACAGGTAAGAAAGCAGGCAGTGGATGCAGCTCTTGATTTGGCAATACGATGTTTAGACAAGGAGTAATAAAATTGAAATTTAAAATAATGGCAATACTTATGGTGGGTTTGTTATTATTAAATGGTTGTGGGAAAGCGTCTGAGATACCGGCAAAAACAGCCCTTTCGACGCCAAAAAGCACGATGAAGACACTTACGATTTACTCCATTGATTCCGATACAATGAGTCTGATTCCGGTTGTTGTTAAAAAAGAGGAAAAAACATTGACAGCAGAATATATCACATATCTGGTGACACAGAATTTAGAAGACGAGGATGTCGTTGTTGACCATGTGGAACAGCAAAAAAACACCGTTGTGGTTTCTTTTGATTCCAAGGCAAAACCGGTAAAGAGCTGTTCTAAGGAAATGGAAACTTTGATATTGAACTGTTTTGCCAGCAGCCTGTTGGATAATGTAAAAAATTGTGAAAATATTATTTACCGGTGCAAAAACAAACGATACAAAAGTTCTCATCGGTCTTTTGGTTTTAATGAAGTTTACGCATCGGCATAAATACATCGGAGAAGAAAATGAAAAAAGTAATCATAATCGGTGGTGGTCCTGCCGGCATGATGGCGGCGATTCAAAGTGCCTCATGTGGATGTGACGTCACTATTGTTGAAAAAAATGAAAAATTAGGAAAAAAACTTTTTATCACAGGAAAAGGCAGGTGCAACCTGACCAACGCCTGTGATATTTCTGATTTGTTTTCTAACGTAATTTCAAATCCTAAGTTTCTCTACAGTGCGTTTTATTCCTTTACCAATGAACAGGTCGTTGATTTTTTTAATGAGCATGGTCTGCCTACAAAAGTGGAGCGTGGAAATCGCGTTTTTCCGGCATCGGATAAATCTTCTGATGTCATCCGAACATTGGAGAAGGAGTGCAAAAGACTTGGTGTAGCCGTACTTCTTCATACAGAGGTAAAAAAACTTCAAATCAAAGAAAGTGAAGTGACGGGAGTTGTTCTGAAAAATCAGCATACTCTGCCAGCGGATAAAGTAATTGTGGCAACCGGCGGCTGTTCTTATGTAAGTACCGGTTCAACGGGAGATGGCTATGAATTTGCAAAAGAGGCAGGTCATACCGTAACGGCAATTCGACCGGGGTTAACCGGAATTGTTACGGCAGATAACATCGGGAAACAATTGCAGGGGCTGACGCTGAAAAATTGTCAGGTGTCGATTCGGAGAGAATCCGGCAAGCAGAAATCGCTCTATGACGGTTTCGGTGAAGTCCTGTTTACGCATTATGGAGTGAGCGGGCCGCTTATGCTGAGCGCAAGCAGCATCGTTGGTGACAAGCTGCAAAAAGAGCCGCTGATACTGCATATTGACTTAAAACCGGCATTGTCAATGGAGCAGTTAGATAAACGGATTGTGAAAGATTTTTCGGAACGCATGAATTTATCGTTGAAAAATGCCTGCAGAAATCTTCTTCCTGCCAGCATGGTAACAGAAGTGTTGTCCCGTGCCGGCTTGGATGTTGACAGCAAAGTGAATCAGCTTGACAAAAAAAATCGGTTGAAATTAGTTGACAGCATAAAGGATTTTACGGTAACATTAAAAGGATTGAGAGATATCAACGAAGCGATTATTACGCGCGGGGGTGTAAAAGTTTCGGAAATTGATCCATCAACGATGGAATCGAAACTAATACAGGGATTATTCTTTGCCGGTGAGGTGTTAGATTTGGATGCTTTAACCGGAGGTTTTAATCTTCAGATTGCATGGTCTACCGGGTATTTGGCTGGCAGGGAAGAATCGAATTAGAAGGAGGCGTTACGAATGAATATTGCAATTGATGGACCGGCAGGAGCCGGAAAAAGCTCAATCGCAAAGTTAGTAGCAAAAAAACTGAATTATGTTTATGTAGACACAGGTGCTATGTTCCGCACGATGGCTTATTATTTTTTGACAAACGGCATTGATACAACAGATGAAAATGCGGTAAATGAAAAATGTCAGGCAATTGATATTACGATTCAGTATGAAAACGGCGAGCAGCATATTTTCTTAAATGGTGCGGATGTCAGCAAAGAAATCCGTAAAGAAGAAGTTGGAAAAAATGCTTCGGTAGTTGCAAAATATCCAAAGGTTCGTGAAAAATTATTAGAATTGCAGAGAAATTTGGCGGCTGCCAATGATGTCATTATGGATGGCAGAGATATTGGAACCGTTGTTTTGCCAAATGCTGAGTGCAAAATTTATCTGACGGCAAGTTCTTTTGTGCGCGCAAACCGCCGTTACAAAGAATTGATTGAAAAAGGAGAAACCTGCGATTTGGCACAAATTGAGAAGGATATCATTGCTAGGGATGAACAGGATATGAACCGCGAAATTGCGCCGTTAAAGCAGGCAGAAGATGCAGTATATTTGGATTCCTCTGATTTAACAATCGATGAAGTGGTAAATAAAATTATTGAAATACAAGGAGCATCGGCTCATGACAATTAAATGTGCAGACAGCGCGGGGTTCTGCTTTGGAGTAAAGCGGGCCGTTGATACGGTATATGATTTATTGGCAAAAGAAAATCATAAAGTTTATACACTCGGACCGATTATTCATAACGAGCAGGTTGTAGAGGATTTAGCATCGCAGGGGGTACAGGTGATTGAACACCCGGATGAAATTGCAAAAGAAGACAGGAGTCAGGCGATTTTAGTGATTCGTTCGCACGGTGTACCGGAATCCGTCATCCACACGCTCAAGGAGAAAAAAATTCCATTTGAGGATGCAACGTGTCCATTTGTGAAAAAAATTCATAAAACCGTTGCTGAATATAGTGAAAAAGGATATGAAATTGTTATCATCGGTTCGGCAAAACATCCGGAGGTGCAAGGAATTCTCGGGTGGGCAAAAAACGGTGGAACCGTCGTAGAATCGAAGGAAGATGCCCTTTTATTTAAGCCGTCAAAAGGGGAAAAACCGATATGCGTGGTAGCACAAACGACATTTAATTACAAAAAATTTCAAGAATTAGTTGAAATTTTTTCAAAAAAAGGTTATGATATACTTGCTGTGAATACAATTTGTAATGCTACGTCTACACGTCAGACGGAGGCAGAGTCTTTAGCAAAGGATTCTGACGCTATGATTGTGATAGGTGGAACACATTCATCCAATTCACGCAAGTTATATGAAATATGTAAAAATCAGTGTGAAAACACTTTTTTTATACAGACAGCAGAAGATTTACCGGATATCCCGGTCTCATCTTTTGCAAGCCTAGGTATTACTGCCGGGGCATCGACCCCAAATACTATTATACAGGAGGTTCTTAAGGCATGTCAGAAGCAAGTTTCGCAGAATTATTAGAGGATTCATTAGTCACAATCCACAATGGTGAGATTGTAGAAGGGACAGTTATCGGAGTTAAAGACAATGAGATTATCTTAAACATTGGATATAAAGCAGATGGTATTTTAACGAAGAATGAATACAGTAACAATACTGATGTTGACTTGACCTCCGAAGTAAAACCAGGAGATACGATGACTGTTAAAGTTTTGAAAGTCAACGATGGTGAGGGACAGGTTCTTCTTACTTATAAGAGACTTCAGCAGGACAAGATGAATGAACGTTTTCAGGAAGCATTTGAAAATCAGGAAGTACTTACCGGAAAAGTTTCCATGGTACTCAAAGGCGGTTTGAGTGTTTCTTATGGTGAAGGCCGTGTGTTTATCCCGGCTAGTCTGGTATCCGATATGTATGAGAGAGATTTATCCAAATATCAGGATCAGGAAGTTGAATTCGTTCTTACTGAAGTTAATCCACGTAAGAGAAGAATTATTGGCGACCGCAAACAGTTAATCGTTGCTAAGAAGAAAAAAATGCAGGAAGAATTGCTTTCCCGTATTAAAGTTGGCATGATGGTAGAAGGTACTGTTAAAAACCTTACCGATTTTGGTGCATTCATCGACTTGGGCGGAGCAGATGGACTTCTTCACATCTCCGAGATGTCATGGGGACGCGTTGCAGATCCTAAAAAGCTGTTCAAAGTTGGCGATAAAGTAAATGTCATGATTAAAGATATTCAAGACACAAAGATTGCACTTACTCTTAAACTGGAAGAGAACAATCCATGGAAAAATGCAGCAGAGAAGTATCAGATTGGTACAATCGTAACCGGTAAGGTTGCCCGCATGACTGATTTTGGTGCATTTATTGAGTTGGAAGAAGGAATTGACGCATTGCTTCATGTTTCTCAGATTGCTATTGAGCATGTAGAAAAACCTTCCGATGTTTTGAAAGTAGGTCAGGAAATTACTGCTAAAATCGTTGATTTCAATGAAGAAACAAAGAAAATCAGCTTAAGTGTAAAAGCACTTGAGATTGAGAAACGCAACGAAGCAGCAGATGTTGAAGACTCCGAAGAAGAATAATGGGTCTTTACGATTACGAATGGTTTAAAAGCGGATTCCTTTCAATGTCAGGAATTGATTTAAATTCCTACAAAGAAGGGCAGATGAAGCGGCGGATTGATAATTTTTTGAAAAAACATCAAGTAGATGATTATAACACTTTTTTGTCATTACTTAGACAGGATACAGAAATTCATGATAGTTTTATTACATATTTGACTATCAATGTATCAGAGTTTTACCGAAATCCTCTGCAATGGCAGACCTTGGAAAAGGATATCATTCCACTGCTTTTGAAACGCTTTCCAAAACCTTTGCGTATTTGGAGTGCAGCCTGTTCAACAGGTGATGAGCCATATTCGTTGGCGATGGTTTTAAGTGATTTTCTTCCATTGAGTCAAGTTCAGATTTTGGCGACGGATATGGACGCGGAAGTTTTAGCAAAAGCAAAGGCGGGGTGTTACACCGGTCAGAGCATTAAAGGACTGCCGCAACGTTACAGAGATAAATTTTTAGAAAAAGATGAGCATGGTATTTACCGTGTTTCTAACAAATTAAAATCATGTATTTCTTTTAAGCAGCACAATCTGTTAAAGGATGGATATCCGCAGAGAGTTCATCTGATTGTATGCCGGAATGTGATGATTTACTTTACGGAAGAGGCAAAGGAGCGGATTTACCGCCGATTTTCGGATTCCTTATGCAAACAGGGAATTTTGTTTGTAGGAAGCACTGAGCAGATTATTGGTGCGAAAAAGTATAATTTCCAGGGAATTCAGTCATTTTTTTATGAAAAACAGTAAGAAAACCACCTTCGGGTGGTTTTTTGATTGCTTTTTTTCTCATTTTCTAGTATATTTATAACGTATGAGTTTTTTTAGGAGGTAAAAAAGATGGAAAATAAAGTTGTAATTGCGTTAGATGCCATGGGTGGCGATTACGCACCGGTTGAAACAGTAAAGGGAGCCGTAGAGGCAGTAAATGAGAATAAAGGTATGAAAGTAATTCTTGTTGGCAGAGAAGAAGAAATAAAAAGTGAGCTTGCAAAATATACCTATGAGGAAGCAAGCATTGAAATTGTGAATGCAACAGAAATTATTGATATGGGTGAAGTCCCAACAAAGGCAATTCGTGAGAAGAAAGATTCTTCTTTAGTTGTTGCCATGAAATTAGTACGCGATGGAAAAGCGGATGCGATTGTATCGGCAGGAAGTACAGGTGCCATTTTGGTTGGTGGACAACTTGTTGTTGGTCGAATCAAAGGAATCAAGCGTCCGGCACTTGCACCATTTTTACCTTCTAAAAACGGATTTTCTCTGTTAATCGACTGTGGAGCGAATGTAGACGCCCGTCCGGAACATCTGGTTCAGTTTGCTCAGATGGGTTCGGTTTATTTTGAAAACGTTATGGGCAAAAAAAATCCAACGGTTGGTATTGTAAATATCGGAACCGAAGAGGAAAAAGGAAATCAGCTTGTGAAAGAAACATATCCGTTGCTTCGTGACTGCAAAAACATTAATTTTGTCGGAAGTGTTGAGGCAAGAGATATTGCAAAAGGTGGCACAGATATCCTTGTCTGTGAAGCTTTTGTCGGCAATGTGATTTTGAAATTTTTTGAAGGTGTTGCTAAAACATTCTTAGGCTGCATCAAAGAGGGCATTATGAAGAGTCTCCGAACAAAAATCGGTGGTATGCTGATTAAACCGGCATTAAAAGGATTATTAAAGACATTTGATGTCAGCAGCCAGGGCGGTGCCCCGTTGTTAGGATTAAAAGGGCTTGTGGTAAAGGCTCATGGAAATTCCAAGAGTGCGGAAATCAAAACGGCTTTGGGACAATGTATTACATTTAAAGAAAATAGTATTAATGAAAAAATACAGGACAAGATTCAGGCTTAAAGGAGGCTTTGTGCTGTGAAAGAAGACAAATTAACACAGTTACAGGACAAAATTGGATATCACTTTCAAAATCTTTCGCTGCTTAACAATGCGCTGACACATAGTTCGTATGCTAATGAGAGGCATTGGAAATATGAGAGAAACAATGAGCGGCTGGAATTTTTGGGAGATGCTGTTTTAGAATTGGTAAGCAGTGATTATATCTTCTCAAACCATAAGGATATGGTAGAAGGAAAAATGACGAAGCTGCGTGCCAGTTTAGTATGCGAGATGAGTCTTGCATCTTCTGCCAGGGAAATTAAATTAGGAGAATATCTGAAACTGGGACACGGCGAATGGGTTACCGGTGGCGGCAAGAGAGACTCGATTTTGTCTGACGCTTTTGAAGCTGTGATTGGCGCAATTTATCTGGATGGTGGATTGAATCCGGCAAGAGAGTTTATTTTGCAGTATGTTTTATCGGACATCGAAAAGAAACAGTTATTTTATGACAGTAAGACAATTTTGCAGGAAATTATCCAGAGCAAATTTCACGAAAAAACAAATCTTTCTTATGCACTGGAAAAAGAGGAAGGCCCTGACCACAATAAATCGTTTGAAGTGGTCTGCATGGTAAATGAGAAAGCCTATGGCCGTGGAAAAGGCCGTACGAAAAAGGCGGCCGAACAAAAGGCGGCGTATGAAACGATATTATTATTGAGACAGGAGAAGTAGTCCATGTATTTGAAAAGTATAGAAGTTCAGGGTTTCAAATCCTTTGCAAAAAAACTTGTATTTGAATTTCATAATGGAATTACCGGAATTGTCGGACCAAACGGCAGTGGAAAAAGTAATGTTGCCGATGCGGTCCGCTGGGTATTAGGCGAACAAAGTGCTAAGCAGTTACGTGGTTCGAGCATGCAGGATGTTATCTTTTCGGGAACGGAGATGCGCAAACCACAAAGTTATGCATATGTTGCATTGACAATCAGCAATGAGGACCACAAATTAAATCTGCCTTATGAAGAGGTACAGGTAGCGAGAAGAGTGTACCGTTCCGGTGAAAGTGAATACTTGTTAAATGGTGTAACCTGCCGTCTCCGTGATGTACAGGAATTGTTTTTTGATACCGGTATCGGAAAAGAAGGTTATTCCATCATTGGGCAGGGACAGATTGACAAAATTCTTAGTGGTAAACCGGAAGAGCGAAGAGAATTATTTGACGAAGCTGCCGGTATCGTTAAATTCAAGAAAAGAAAGGCTGCTGCTGAGAAAAATTTGGAGACAGAACGTCAAAATCTTCTTCGTGTACAGGATATTTTGACAGAATTAGAAAAACAGGTTGGTCCACTGGAAGAACAGTCGAAAAAGGCGAAAGAATTCCTTCAGTTAAAAGAAGAGTTAAAACAGTTTGAAGTAGGACTGTTCTGCATGGATTATGAGACATTACAGCAGGAAACAGAAGAAATTGAGAAAAACCTTTCCCATACAAAAGAAGAATTGGAACAGGCAAAAGCGGATAAAGAAAAATCGCGTTCTGAATATGATTCGGTAGAGTCTGCAATTGCGGAGTTTGATCGTTCGGTTGAGAAGAAAAAGGAAAAAGTAAATCAGGATAAACTTTTGATTACGAATTTTGAAGGAGAAATTCGTATTACCAAGGAAAAAATTTCGTCTGCCGCACAGGGAAAAGAATATTACAAAGAGCGTACGGATGCATTGGAGGAATCCAAACAGGCAGCAAATGAGGAACTGGCTTCTTATACCGCTTCCCAGAAAGAGGCACTTTTAGAACTCGAGAAAATTACAGACGAAGAAAAATCGCTTAGCAGCCAGATGGAGCAGTTAGAGAAAGCAATTTTAGAAGATGAAATCGAGTTAAACGAACAGAATGAGCAGATTATGGATTCGATGAATGCTTCCAGTAAGATTACTGTGGAACAGCAGAAAGCGAAATCCATGCTGGAGCAGAATAAGATTCGTAAAGCAGAATTAAATCAGAAGATTTTAGCAAATAAAACACAATATTCTTCAGCGGAAGAAGAAATGAAAAGAGAAGAGGAACTTTTGAAGGCGGCAAAGAAAGAGTTAGACTCTGCTTATGTGGCGAAAAAAGAACTCTTACGAAATGCAGATATAAAACGGCAGGATATTTTATCTTTGCAGAAAAAGCAGCAGGAAAAACAAAAGAATTACCATATCATTGATTCTAAACTGGAAACGGTAAAAAACATGGCAGAGCGCTATGAGGGGTACAGTCAGAGTATCCGCCGTGTGATGGAGCAGAAGAAACAGGAACCAGGTGTGCTTGGTGTTGTTGCAGATATTATCCGGGTGAAAGAAAAATATATTACTGCTGTTGAGACAGCACTTGGCGGAAATATTCAAAATATCGTAACAGAGGATGAACATGTTGCAAAACGAATGATTCAGTATTTAAAGAAGAATCGTTTGGGGCGTGCTACATTTTTACCGCTGACGACAGTTACACCGAAAAAAGAAAAGCCATTTCGGGATGAAATTCTAGAGGAAGATGGTGTTCTTGGAAATGTAGCTTCCAAGGTAGACTGCGATGAAAAGTATAAATTAATTATCGAATATCTGTTAGGGCGTTTTCTTCTTGTGGATACGATTGATCATGCGATGCAGATTAGTAAAAAGTATCAGTACCGAGTGCGTATTGTAACATTAGAGGGTGAATTGTTCCATCCGGGCGGTTCTCTTTCCGGTGGTACCTTTAAGAATAATTCAAATCTGCTTGGCCGCCGCAAGGAGCAGGAAGCATTAGAAAAAGAAAAACAGACGATTGAGAGTGCAATTGCTTCCGTGAAAGAAGAAATTCAGACAGCGCAGAAACAGGTGGAAAACTTTGTTAAAGATGCCAATGCCAAAGAAGAGACGGTTAAAGAACTGGAATTAAAGAAAAATACGGCTCAGATCAAATATGAGCAGGCAGTATCGGTAAAAGAGCAGAAGGAAAAAGAATACCGCGCTATTGCCAATGATGGAAAAGAAATTGAAAACCAGAAGGCATTAATTGAAGATTCTCTTTCAAGAATCGACAGTGATTTGGAATTGTCGAAGCAGAAAGAGGAGCAGGCAAAAGAGCAGGTAAAACTTTTATCTGTCAAATTGGATGAAGAACGTGAAAAACAAGTGGAGTTACAAGAGAAAATTTCTCAAAACCGCTTAGAAGTTTCTTCGTTCCAGCAAAAGAACAATTATGTAGCTGAAAATATTCACCGAATTGAAGAATCACTTCATGATCTGGAAACAGAATACAACAAATTGATGCAGGAGCAGAAAAATTCGGATGATACGGTTTCTGAGATGGAACAGGCAATTGCCGGTTACGAAGAGAAAAACAAACAGTTACAGGAAGAAATTGTCCGCCTGACCAAAGAAATTGAAGAGGAAAGTAAGCAGAAAGAAGAAATGATGGCATCCCAGAAAGATATTTTTGAGAAGCGGGATGCACTGATGAATCATATGAGCGAACTCGACAAAGAGTCTTTCCGTTTAGAGTCGCGAAAGCAGAACATCGAAGAGAAGATGGAAGCAAAAGTCAATCATATGTGGAATGAATATGAGCTTACATACCGCAGTGCCAAAGAAATTGATATCGACCATTCCATTTCCTACACACGCATGAAGGCAAATGTGACGGATACAAAAAACAAAATTCGTGGTCTTGGCGATGTCAATGTAAATGCAATTGAAGACTTCAAATCCGTCAGTGAGCGTTATACACTTTTGAAAACGCAGCATGACGACTTGATTGAGTCGGAAGACGCACTGAAAAAGATTATTGCTGATTTAGATGAAGAAATGCGCAAACAGTTTACAGAAAAATTTGCGGATATTCAGAAACAGTTTGACAAGGTGTTCCGCGAGTTGTTTGGAGGCGGAAAAGGTACTTTGGAATTGGTCGAGGAAGAAGACGTATTGGAAGCCGGCATTACAATCAATGCGCAGCCGCCGGGAAAGAAACTTGGCAACATGATGCAGTTGTCCGGTGGAGAGAAGGCGTTAACAGCCATTGCACTTTTGTTTGCTATTCAAAATTTGAAACCTTCTCCGTTTTGTCTGCTTGACGAAATTGAGGCAGCACTTGACGATTCCAACGTAAAGCGGTATGCTAAATACTTGCATAAGCTTACAAAAAACACACAGTTTATTGTAATTACCCATCGAAAGGGTACGATGGAAGCAGCGGATGTTCTGTATGGTATTACCATGCAGGAAAAAGGCGTTTCTACGCTGGTATCCGTAAAACTCATTGAAGAGCAGTTAGACAACTAAAAGTAAGGAGACAGCAATGGAAGAAAAAGTTGGATTTTTCAAACGATTAAAAAATGGACTTTCCAAAACGAGAGATTCTTTCGTTTCCGGAATTGATTCTTTGTTTACCGGTTTTTCGGAGATTGATGATGATTTTTATGAAGAACTGGAAGAATTACTGGTAATGGGGGACATCGGTATTAATACTACAATGAGTATTATTGATGGACTCAAAGAACGTGTAAAAGAAGAAAAAATTAAAGAAGCATCTGCCTGCAAACAGCTTTTGATTGATACCATTAAGGAGCAGATGCAAATTCATGAAGACGCTTATGAATTTGAACACAAAAAGTCTGTTTTATTATTGATTGGTGTAAATGGTGTTGGTAAGACGACCAGTGTCGGCAAACTGGCAGGACAGTTCAAAAATCAGGGTAAAAAGGTAATGCTTGCTGCCGCTGATACATTCCGTGCAGGTGCAATTGATCAGTTAAAAGAATGGGCAAATCGTGCCGGCGTAGATATTATTGCAGGACAGGAAGGTTCTGACCCGGCTGCGATTGTGTACGATGCGGTTGCTGCCGCAAAAGCAAGAGATGTTGATATTCTTCTCTGTGATACAGCAGGAAGACTTCATAATAAGAAAAATTTGATGGCAGAACTTCACAAGATTCATACCATCATCGAAAAAGAGTACCCGGAAGCCTTATTAGAGACCATGATTGTTGTTGATGGTACAACGGGACAGAATGCACTGGCGCAGGCAAAAGAATTTAGCGAAGTAGCAGATGTGTCAGGTGTTATTTTAACAAAACTTGATGGAACTGCAAAAGGCGGTATTGCGATTGCAATTCAGTCAGAATTAAGCATTCCGGTTAAGTATATCGGAATTGGTGAACAAATTGGTGACTTACAGCGATTTGATGCCGAAGAGTTTGTGAATGCATTATTTGAAGAATAGAGAAAGGTTGTGTTTTACCGGATGATGACGTTAGATCAGTTTGAGCAGGCAAGTGAAAAGGTGCAGAATGTAATTCTTCCTACAAATTTAATATATAGTGAGTATTACAGTGCACAGACCGGCGGAAAAATTTACTTAAAGCCGGAAAATATGCAGTATACAGGTGCTTATAAAGTTCGTGGTGCCTACTATAAAATCAGTACCATGTCAGAAGAGGACAGACAAAAAGGACTCATTACCGCTTCTGCTGGAAACCATGCACAGGGCGTTGCTTATGCAGCGAAATTGTTTGGGGTAAAGGCAGTAATTGTAATGCCAAATACAACACCGTTAATCAAAGTAAACCGCACAAAAAGCTATGGTGCAGAGGTAGTTCTTCACGGTGATGTATATGACGATGCGTGTTCTTATGCTTTGCAGTTAGCAGAGGAAAAAGGATACACTTTTATTCATCCGTTTGATGATGAAGTAGTGGCAACCGGGCAGGGCTCCATTGCCATGGAGATTATTAAAGAACTTCCAACCGTTGATATGATTTTAGCACCGGTTGGCGGCGGCGGTTTGTTATGCGGTGTTTCAACACTCGCCAAATTATTAAATCCGAATATTAAAGTCATTGGTGTAGAGCCTGCAGGTGCAAACTGTATGCAGGAGTCGTTAAAGCAGGGAAAAGTTGTCTCTCTACCAAATGTCAATACCATTGCAGATGGTACGGCAGTAAAGACACCGGGACATAATATTTTCCCATATATCCAGAAAAATGTAGATGAAATTATCACCGTGGATGACCACGATTTGATTGTTAATTTCTTAGACATGGTGGAAAATCATAAAATGGTAGTTGAAAACTCCGGTCTGCTTACGGTATCTGCACTGAAGCAGTTAGACTGCAAAGGCAAGAAAATTGTCTGTATCTTAAGCGGCGGTAATATGGATGTCATTACAATGTCTTCTGTTGTTCAGCACGGACTTATTCAGCGTGGCAGAATCTTTACCGTGAGTGTCCAGCTTCCGGACCGTCCGGGTGAATTGGTACGGGTGGCAGATGTGATTGCAAAAGCACAGGGAAATATTATCCGCTTAGAGCATAACCAGTTTGTCAGCATTAACCGAAATGCCGCCGTGGAACTTACGATTACGATGGAAGCGTTTGGCAATGACCATAAAGAATCCATTATTGCAGCATTAAAAAAGGCAGGGTATACACCGAAACCGGAACAGCCGACTGCCGTTTACCAATAAAGGAGGAGCCGTGATGGACCAGAAATCATTACTCTTTACACCGGAAGGTGTACGAGACATCTACGGAGAAGATTGTGAAAGAAGAGCCAAAATTCAGCAGGGAATTCATACGATTATGAAACAGTATGGATTTAAGAATATTCAAACGCCTACTTTTGAGTTCTTTGATATTTTTAACAGAGAACGTGGAACTGTAAAATCTGCTGATATGTTTAAGTTCTTTGACCAGTACAACAATACGCTTGTGCTGCGTCCGGATATCACACCGTCGATTGCACGTTGTGTGGCTAAGTATTATGAAAAAGAAGAAATGCAGATTCGTCTGTGCTATACAGGAAGTACCTTTACCCGCTTAAGCGGTTATCAAGGAAAACTTTCGGAAATCACACAGCTCGGTGCGGAAATGATGAATGATGCGTCTTCCGATGCCGATGGTGAAATTATTGCCATGACGATTGAATGTCTGCAAAAATCGGGTTTGAAAGAGTTTAAAGTCGATATTGGACACGCTGATATTTTCCGCGGGCTTATTGAGGAGACGGATTTATCCGAAGAAGAAATCGAGACGTTAAAAACCTATTTAAATAACAAAAATATTTTTGCGGTTGAGGATATGCTCGAAAACCGTGATATGCCACAAGAATGTAAAAATCTTTTGGTAAAAATGCCGGATTTGTTTGGCGGAATCGAAACCATTACTTATGTTAAGGAACAGACCACAAACAAACGTGCCTTAAAAGCGTTAGAGCGATTAGAAAAAATCTATGAGATTTTGTCGGTATCCGGTTTAGAAGACCATATCACATTTGATTTGGGACTTTTGTCGCATTATGAATATTACACCGGAGTTATTTTCAAGGCTTATACATATGGTACCGGAGATGCGATTGTGACCGGTGGCCGGTATGATAATTTGGTCGAACAGTTCGGTAAAAAGACCCCGGCGGTTGGATTTGCGTTACTGTTAGACCAATTGATGGAAGCACTTAGAAGCCAGGAGATTCCAATTGAGGCACAGGAGAAAGATTACCTGATTTTGTACCGCTCAGCGAATCGAAAAAAAGCGTTAGAGATGGCAAAATCTTATCGTACGGATAATCAGCCGGCAAGACTGCTTCGAAAGGACGCACAGACACCATTAAGTGAGTATATTGCCTATGGCAAGCGAAATGAGGTTTCCAAGCTCCTTTATATTGATGACACCGGTGAAATTTCAGAGTTTGACTTATCGGAAATGTAATGCAGACAAAAGTTTGAAATGGAGGTTTTCATGAAATATATTACGATTGCACTCGCAAAGGGCCGTCTTGCAAAACAGACACTTGCACTGCTTGAGCAGACCGGCATTACCTGCGAGGAAATGAAAGACAAAGATACAAGAAAGTTGATTTTTATCAACGAGGAGTTGAAATTAAAATTCTTCCTTTCCAAAACATCGGATGTACCTACTTATGTGGAGTATGGCGCGGCAGATTTAGGTGTCGTAGGAAGCGATACAATTATGGAAGAGGGAAGAAAAGTATTAGAAGTTTTGGATTTAGGACTTGGCAAATGCAATATGTGTGTCGCAGGTCCTGCTTCAGCAAAAGAATTGCTGCATAATAATCAGGTGATTCGTGTTGCCTCGAAATATCCGGCAATTGCGAAAAACTATTTTTATAATCAGAAACATCAGACTGTGGAAATTGTAAAATTAAATGGTTCTGTTGAACTTGCACCAATTGTTGGTTTGTCCGAGGTCATTGTTGATATTGTTGAGACGGGCTCGACATTAAAGGCAAACGGACTAGAGGTATTGGAAACAATTTGTCCATTATCCGCCCGCGTGATTGTTAATGAAGCAAGTATGAAATTGCAGCGTGAGCGTATTACGAAACTAATTAAAGATTTAAAACAGGCACTGGAATAAGGAGGAATGGTAACATGCGCATGGTACAGCTTACCAAACAGGAAAAAGAAAATATTTTGGAAAATTTGTTGAAACGCAGCCCGAACCAGTATGATGAGTATCAGGAAGCAGTCAATGAAATTTTGGAAAATGTAAAAAAAGAAGGAGACAAGGCGGTCTTTGATTATACGAAGCGCTTTGACAAAGCCAATATTTCTAAAGAGACCTTGTATGTGACAGAAGAAGAGATCAAAGAGGCATATTCTCTTGTTGATGCTGACTTAATTGAGACAATGAAAAAATCGATTGCAAACATTCGCGATTTTCATGAACGTCAGGTGAGAAACAGCTGGTTTCACACAAGAGAGGATGGTGTGATTTTAGGACAGCGCATTACAGCATTAGCAAGTGTTGGTGTTTATGTGCCGGGCGGAAAAGCAGCTTATCCATCCAGTGTTTTGATGAATATTATTCCTGCAAAAGTAGCTGGCGTAAAACGTATTGTTATGGCAACTCCTCCGGGAAAAGACGGAAAAGTGACACCGGTCACTTTGGTAGCTGCTCATTTGGCCGGCGCCTCAGAAGTTGTAAAGGTTGGCGGTGCACAGGCGATTGCAGCGCTCGCTTATGGAACGGAATCAATTCCGAAAGTAGATAAAATTGTAGGGCCTGGTAATATTTTTGTTGCCCTTGCCAAGAAAACGGTATATGGACATGTCAGCATTGACTCAGTTGCTGGTCCAAGTGAAATTCTTGTGCTTGCAGACGAAACTGCAAATCCACGTTACGTGGCTGCAGATTTGTTATCCCAGGCAGAACACGATGAGTTAGCGTCCGCAATTTTGGTAACAACAAGCCGTGAACTGGCAGAACAGGTATCGAAAGAAGTGGATACTTTTGTTGCTTCTTTATCCCGTAAGGAAATCATTTCAAAATCTTTGGAAAACTATGGATACCTTTTGATTGCTGACAATATGGATGAGGCAATTGACGTGGTAAATGAGATTGCTTCTGAGCATTTGGAAATAATTACAAAAAATCCGTTTGACACAATGACGCGTGTAAAGAATGCCGGTGCCATGTTCTTAGGTGAATACTCCAGCGAACCGCTTGGCGATTATTTTGCCGGACCAAACCATGTCCTTCCGACAAATGGAACAGCGAAATTCTTCTCCCCATTGTCCGTTGATGATTTCATCAAGAAATCCAGCGTGATTTCCTATTCACGTGAAGCACTGGAAGAAGCGCATGAGGACATTATCAAATTTGCGAAAGCAGAGCATTTGACAGCACACGCAAACTCCATCGCTGTGCGTTTTGGCAAAGAGGTCTTTGACGAAAATTAATACTTGACTTGTACAAGTGAAGTATGTTATATTTTTAATGTTGTGAATAAAGTAGATGGTCCTCTGATGGAAATATATCATTAAGAACATCAAAATCAGATTAGGAGGAACAACAATGAACGAAATTATCAAGAAAATCGAAGCAGAGCAGTTGAAAGCTGAAGTACCTGAATTTCACGTTGGTGATACTGTTAAGGTATATGCCAAAGTAAAAGAGGGACAGCGCGAAAGAACACAGGTTTTTGAAGGTGTTGTATTGAAACGCCAGGGCGGAAGCACTCGTGAGACATTTACTGTCCGCAAGTTCTCCAATGGTGTTGGTGTTGAGAAGACATGGCCTCTTCATTCTCCAATTGTTGAGAAAATCGAAATTGTTCGTCTTGGTAAAGTAAGAAGAGCAAAACTGAATTATCTGCGCGGACGCATAGGTAAAGCAGCTAAGGTTAAAGAACTTGTTAAGTAAATATTTGCTTTTCATCGAGGCGCATGGGCTTGGCTCATGCGTCTTTTTCAGTAAATGAGCAAAGGGGTATTGCTATGAATTTAAGGTTTGAAGAAGAAAAAAAACACGAACAGAGAATGCAGTTTCTAAAAGGAGCCATTCGCTTTTCGATTATGGCAGCAGCGGTTGTATTTCTTGCCTGGCTGATTATTACGTTTGCCTTAAAAAAAGTAAGTGTAATTGGCAGTTCCATGGAAACGACACTTTACAATGGGGAAGATGTGATTGTAAACAAAACTTCTTATGTGCTTTTTCCACCAAAAAGAAATCAGATTATTGCTTTTTATCCGGAAGTACAGGACGAGGAGGAGACAATAAACAGTGACAGTATGATTCACATCCGCAGAGTTGCCGGTCTTCCCGGTGAAAAAGTACAAATTAAAAATGGAAAACTTTATATTAATGGAGAAGAACAGAAAGAAAAATATGATTTTGAAGCGATGCATTCCGGCGGACGGGCAGTCAATGAAATTACGCTCAAAGACGATGAGTATTTTGTGCTAAGTGACAGCCGCAATGACATGGATGACAGTCGGAATTCATCTTTTACAAAAGTTACGAAAAAGAATATTATCGGAAAAGTAATTTTGCGGCTTGACCCATTTTCCTTAATTGGAGGGCCAACGGCAGAAGATAAGAAAACGGAATAGGAGGAAGTTTCGATGCATTTTCAATGGTATCCGGGGCATATGACAAAAGCAAAACGTGCCATGCAGGAAGATATCAAACTAATTGATGTCATTATTGAACTGGTGGATGCTAGAATCCCCCGAAGCAGCAAAAATCCTGATATTGATTCGCTGGCACAGGGAAAATCAAGAATTTTACTGTTAAATAAAAGCGATATGGCGGATGCGGCAAAGACTCAGTCATGGATTTCATATTATGAGAAACAAGGCTTTTTAGCATTGGCAGTCAATTCAAAAAAGAAAAATGAATTAAAACAGGTGAATGCGTTAGTGCAGAAAGCCTGTGAAAAGAAAATTGAGCGCGATCGCAAACGAGGCATTAAAAATCGTCCGGTTCGTGCTATGATTGTTGGTATCCCGAATGTTGGAAAGTCTACATTTATTAATAGTTTTGCCGGAAAAGCATGTGCAAAAACAGGAAACAAACCGGGCGTTACCAAAGGGAAACAGTGGATTCGCCTAAATAAACAGGTAGAACTTTTAGATACACCGGGTATTTTATGGCCGAAGTTTGAAGACCAGACAGTTGGACAGCATTTAGCTTTTATCGGTTCTATTAAAGATGAATTAATCCAGAGTGTAGAACTTGCACTGGATTTGATTGAGTTTTTAACGGCAAGTTATCCGGGAATTCTTGGTAAAACATATTCCGTTGATGAATCTGAGGATTCTGTTGCTATTTTAAATGCAATTGCTGTAAACCGCGGCTGTCTGAAAAAAGGAAATGAGTTAGACCATGATAAGGCTGCTTTTTTGCTTTTGGATGATTTCCGCAATGCAAGACTTGGAAAAATTTCGGTTGAAAATCCGCAGGATGGTGAGAATAATGGAAATTGAGAAAAAATTTTTAGTGAGTGACATTCCGGATTTAAGCCAGGCGGTCAAAGTGTTTGAGATTGAACAGGGATATCTGTGTTCGGAACCGACCGTGCGGATCCGCAGGAAAAATGACGACTATATTTTGACTTATAAAAACCGCATTGCTGTTGATGACGAGGCATTGAATGTTTCGGATGAGCGGGAGATGCCTTTGACAAAAGATAGTTTCTTTCATTTGAAACAAAAATGTGATGGCATCTGCATAAAAAAAACGAGATACTGCATCCCATATCAGAATTATATGATAGAACTGGATATCTTTCATGACCGTTATGAAGGACTTATTCTGGCAGAAGTGGAGTTTGACTCTGTTGAAGAAAGTAAATTGTTTGAAAAACCGTCATGGTTTTTAGAGGATGTAAGCGGAAAAGTTGACTATACAAATAGTTATTTAGCCCAAAAGTAATTTTTTACTTGTCAATTTCGTTTTTGCGTCTTATAATGTTAAGTGACAAAAAACGAAGGAGGTTATGACTATGTCATACGTAGATGAGGTATTGGCTGAATTAATCGAGAAGAACCCTGCTGAGCCGGAGTTCCATCAGGCAGCCAAAGAAGTTCTTGAATCACTTCGTCCTGTTGTAGAGCAGAACGAGGAAAAATTTCGCAAAGATGCTTTACTTGAGCGTCTTGTTAATCCAGAGAGACAGATTAAGTTCCGTGTTCCTTGGGTTGATGATAAAGGACAGGTACAGGTAAATACCGGTTACCGTGTTCAGTTTAACAGTGCTATCGGACCATACAAAGGTGGACTTCGTTTCCATCCATCCGTAAACCTTGGTATCATTAAATTCCTTGGTTTCGAGCAGATTTTCAAAAACTCCCTGACCGGACTTCCGATTGGCGGCGGTAAAGGTGGTTCTGATTTCGATCCAAAAGGTAAATCAGACCGTGAGGTTATGGCATTCTGCCAGAGCTTTATGACAGAACTTTGCAAACATATCGGAGCAGATACAGACGTTCCTGCCGGTGATATCGGTGTTGGTGGACGTGAAATCGGTTATATGTTCGGACAGTATAAGAGAATCCGCAACCTGTATGAAGGTGTTCTGACAGGTAAAGGACTTACTTACGGTGGTTCTCTCGCTCGTACAGAAGCTACCGGATATGGTCTTTTGTACTATACACAGGAAATGTTGAAATGCAACGGACATGATTTGGCTGGTAAAACAGTTGTTGTTTCCGGTGCTGGTAACGTTGCTATTTACGCAACACAGAAAGCTCAGCAGCTTGGTGCAAAGGTTGTTACCGTTTCGGATTCTACCGGCTGGATTTATGATCCGGAAGGAATCGATGTTGAACTTTTGAAAGAAGTAAAAGAAGTTAAGAGAGCACGTCTTACTGAGTATGCAGCAGCTAGAAAGAGCGCTGAGTATCATGAAGGCAGAGGCGTTTGGTCTGTTAAATGTGATGTTGCTCTTCCATGTGCAACTCAGAACGAATTGCACTTAGATGATGCAAAAGCATTGGTTGCTAACGGCGTTATCGCTGTTGCTGAGGGTGCTAACATGCCTACTACTTTGGAAGCTACTGAATATCTTCAGGAGAACGGTGTTCTGTTTGCACCTGGTAAAGCTTCTAACGCCGGTGGTGTTGCTACATCTGCACTTGAGATGAGCCAGAACAGTGAGAGACTTAGCTGGACCTTTGATGAAGTTGATGCAAAACTTCAGGGTATCATGGTTAATATTTTCCATGCTTGTGATGATGCTTCAAAGAAATATGGTTTTGAGAAAAACTATGTTGTAGGTGCTAACATCGCTGGTTTTGAGAAAGTTGCTGAAGCTATGACAGCTCAGGGAATTGTTTAATCAATTAAATGAATAACGATTTAGGAGTCAGCCTCAAAAAAGGCTGGCTTCTTTTTATGTCGTAATGCGCCAAAAATAGCGTCAAACAATCCTTGCAAATCCATCTTTTCTCTGATACAATTTTTGTTACACGGTGATGGGTTATAATAATGGGAAGGGAGTCATTATGACAAAACAAGATTTTATGGAACAATTGATTGAAGAACTGTATCGTTATTTTTCACCGGAGCAGTATCAGTTAGAGGGCAGTGTTTTGCTGAAAAACAATGATACAAAACGGTATGCCATTCTTTTGAAAAAAATCGAAGGGACGGTATCACCTACAATTTATCTGGACAATTTTTACTCTGAATTTGAACATGGAAGAACAACAATTTCCGAAACAGCAAGTCATATTTATGAGCAGATGCACGATTTTGAGGATAAGATAGAAGCATATCAGGAATTTTCTGCCGAATTATCCGATTGCAGCAACAAAATAACATACCGGCTTGTTTCAAAAGAGAGGAATAAACAATTTTTGGACTCGGTACCACATCTTCCTTTCCTGAATATGGCGGTAGTTTTTTATATCATTCATCATGTATCGAAAGAAGGTATGGAATCAATCTGCGTAACAAACGAATTGGCAGGAAAATGGGGACTTTCCGCAAAATCACTCTATATTATTGCCGAAAAAAACACACCAATTCTTTTGCCTCCGGTAATTGATACGATGGAACACACGCTGGAATTGCTTATGGGAGAGATTAACTGCACAATTGAACCTGCCGAGGATTCCAATAAGCCTATTCCGATGCATATTATGACAAATAAGTATCAGATTAATGGTGCATCTGTATTGTTATATCATGGATTACTGGATGGACTGGCAGAAAAACTGGGTACGGATTTATATGTGATTCCAAGCAGTATTCATGAACTGATTATTATGCCGGCAGAAGATGGTTCCTTGTCATTATCAAAATTATCCGATATGGTAAAAGAAATCAATGAAAATCATGTAAAAGAGGAGGAAATTTTGTCCGATTGTGCCTACTATTATGACCATAAGGAAAAATCGTTTTATATGTAAAAAACACTTTACAAAGTCGAATCCATTGATATATAATAGATGAGTAATGCATCTGTGGCTCAGTGGATAGAGTAGAGGCTTCCGAAGCCTTTGGTCGGGGGTTCGAATCCCTCCAGGTGCATTCTTTTTATGCATTAGACTCTGGCTTAAAAGGAGAGATTACATGGAGAACAAAAAGGATTATATCGTACGTGGTACAGCGGCAAATGGTCAGATTCGCTGTTTTGCCATTACTTCAAGAAATTTAGTAGAAGAGGCAAGAAGCCGTCATCAAACAAGCCCTGTCATTACCGCGGCACTTGGCAGATTATTATCCGGTGGTGCTATGATGGGTGCCATGATGAAGGGGGAGAAAGATTTATTGACACTGCAGATTCAGTGCAGCGGACCGGTGCAGGGACTCACAGTAACAGCAGATGCTTTTGGGCATGTAAAAGGCTATGCAGTAAATCCGGTGGTATCTCTTCCTGCCAGAAAAGATGGCAAGCTGGATGTTGGAGGTGCACTTGATTTAGGCGTTTTAACGGTAATTAAGGATATCGGCATGAAAGAGCCGTATTCCGGACAGGTGCAGTTGGTTTCCGGGGAAATTGCGGAGGATCTCACATATTATTTTGCAGCATCGGAGCAGACTCCATCATCGGTAGCATTAGGTGTGCTGATGAATAAAAACAATACCGTTGCGCAGGCTGGTGGTTATATCATTCAGCTTATGCCGGATGTTGAGGAAGAAACCATTGAAATATTGGAAAAGCGTTTAGCCTCCATTGAACCGGTAACAACCTTGTTCGAGAAAGGCCATTCTCCGGAATCGATTCTTGCGGCAATTTTAGATAGCTTTGAGGTGGAACTGTCAGAAGAAAAACTTCCGGTTTGCTTTCACTGTAACTGCTCGAAGGAGCGTATGGAGCGTGCTCTTGTAAGTCTTGGAAGTAAGGAATTGGAAGATATTATAAAAGATGGTGAATCAATTGAACTGCATTGCCATTTTTGTAATTCCAATTATTCATTCTCCATAGAGGAGCTTAAGCAGATAAAAAATAGCTTAAAAGAATAGACAAAGACACCAAAAATTGCTATACTATTATAGGGTAAAACGAATTACAATAGAAAGCTGGAATATACTATGAAATTAAAATATAAGAAAATGGTCATCATTGCATCCATTGTTGTTATGGCACTTGGATTTGTAGCACTTGTCTTTTTGGATAACGGAAGTCCGAATCAGAATGCACAGACAGCAGATTTGAACTTAAACGAGAACAAAGATATTAATAAACTGATTGAAAATTACTTTAATGCTAAAAAGTCCGTCAATATGGACGCTTTAAGCGAGTTAGTCAGTGATCCAAGCAGAATTCCAAAAGATCGCTATACGATATTAGCCAGTTATGTGGAAAACTATAAGGATTTTGATTGTTATTGCATTAAAAATGAGGAAATGGATTCGTATCGTGTTTATGTAAAGTATAACATGAAGTTAAAGAATATTGAAAGCTGGGTTCCTTGTTTGACCAAGTATTATGTTAAAATAACATCCGAAGGAAAGTATGTCATTTACTTTAGTGCTTTGGACAATTCCGAAGTGGAGTTTATTAACCTGGCAGATAAGAACGAAGAAATTCAGAAATTGAAGCAGGAAGTAAACAAAAGCATGTCCGATATATTGGAAAAGGATGCCACCTTTAAACAGTATTATCAGAAAATGCAAAAAGAGATTAAAGCGGCAGCAAATGGTGAAAGTTCTTCCGCATCACCGGCAGCATCAGCTGCGAGTAATGGAACCGCAGTTCCAAGCACTGCTCCGAGTACGGCACCAAGTTCCGTTCCGAGTGCAAGTAGTGCACCAGCAGCAAACTGACAAAAGAAAATGAATTACAAAGATGGTACGTTTGAATCGTCAGACGTACCATTTTATTCCTAAGTAAAGAGAATAAAGGATGATAAAACTATGCAGGAAACAGGTACGCGAATTAATAAATATATGAGTCAGTGTGGCTACTGCTCCAGAAGAGAAGCTGATCGGCTGATTGAAAAAGGGAAAGTATGGATTAACGGTACTTTGGCAACAATGGGAACAAAAGTGATGCCCGGCGATACGGTAATGGTTCATCATACAACAATTACTCCTTGCCCAAAAGAATATCTTCTTGCATTTCACAAGCCTGCCGGTATTGTGTGCACGACAAGCAAAATAGATAAGAATAATGTAATTGATTACTTGAATTTCCCGGAGCGGATTTATCCGGTAGGAAGACTTGATAAAGAATCTACCGGTTTATTGCTTCTTACCAATAACGGACAATTGATGGACGATGTTTTACGGGGAAGCAATTATCACGAAAAAGAGTATATTGTTCATGTAAATAAACCAATTACGGATTCTGTATTGCAGGCAATGGCGCAGGGGGTACCGATTTTAGATACAATAACCAGACCATGCAAGATACGCCGAATGGGAAAAGACTGCTTCTACATTACATTAACGCAGGGATTAAACCGTCAAATTCGTCGAATGTGTGAATATTTTGACTATCGTGTCACCAGTTTAAAAAGAATCCGGATTATGAATATTGAACTTGGTTCGCTCCCTGTCGGTAAATGGCGTGAGCTGACACCATCCGAAATAAAAACATTGAAAAATCTGGCACAGAATAAAGGAGAAGCAGAATAATGGAAAATGTATCCCGCATGAAAGAATTAATTTCACGTTTGAACCAAGCTGCCAAAGTATATTATCAGGGGCAGGGTGAAGTGATGTCAAATTTTGAATATGATAAACTTTATGATGAGCTGCTTGCATTGGAAAAAGAAACAGGCATTACAATGAATAACAGCCCAACCATTCATGTCGGATATGAAACCATTAGTGAACTTCCAAAAGAGCAGCATGTTCAGCCAATGCTTTCTCTGAATAAAACAAAAGAACCGGCGGATTTGGTTGCATGGCTTGGAAACGAGCAAGGTCTTTTGTCAATGAAATTAGATGGTCTGAGTATTATTTTGACTTATGAAAACGGTGAATTAGTAAAAGCATTGACACGTGGAAATGGTGAAATTGGAGAAGTCATCACGAATAATGCAAAAACGTTTGTAAATATACCGGGACGTATTCAGTATACCGGCACTTTAATTGTTCGTGGTGAAGCTTTGATTCGATATTCCGATTTTGAAGAATTAAATAAGCAGGAAAATGTAGAAGAACAGTATAAAAATCCGCGAAATCTCTGCAGTGGAAGCGTACGACAGTTAAATAACGAGATTACGGCAAAACGCCGTGTGCATTTCTACGCCTATAATATTATTTCGATTGGAGATGAAATTTCATTCACAAAGAAGAAAGAGGGGCTTTCTTGGCTTGTGAAACAGGGCTTTGAAGTGGCACCTTACCGTGAAGTTTCTGCTTCAAACATAGAAGACATGATAACTTATTTTTCAAATTATGTAAAGCAGTCCGACTTGCCAAGTGATGGTTTGGTATTGACTTTTGATGATGTTGCCTATAGTGCTACACTTGGACGTACAGCTAAATTTCCTCATGATTCGATTGCATTTAAATGGCAGGATGAACTGGCAGAAACGACGCTTCGGGAAATTGAATGGAGTGCTTCACGTACTGGCTTGATTAACCCGGTTGCCGTTTTTGATGCTGTTGAATTAGAAGGAACCACCGTTTCCCGTGCCAGTGTTCATAATGTAAGCATTTTGAAAGAACTGAAATTGGGACTTGGTGATAAAATATTAGTCTATAAGGCCAATATGATTATTCCTCAGATACAGGAAAACAAAACACAGAGCGGAACGTGCGTAATTCCTGATAAATGTCCGGTCTGCGGTGCGTCTACAACATTAGAGCAGGAACACGGTTCTGTCTTTTTGCTCTGTCCCAATAAAGAGTGTTATGCAAAGAAAATAAAACTGCTGACACATTTTGTAAGTCGTAATGCTATGAACATCGACGGCTTATCAGAATCCACACTTGAAAAATTTGTAGCAGATGGCATGATTCATTCATTGACAGACATTTTTTATTTAGAAAAATATCAGGATAAAATTGTTGAGATGGAAGGGTTTGGTGAAAAATCCTACGACAATCTCATTGAGTCTATTGAAAAGGCAAAACAAATACCACTTGCAAATTTACTATACAGCCTTGGCATTAAAGGCATTGGCTTAAGTATGGCAAAACTTATTGCCGAAAAATATCCGTATCCGATTACAAAGATGCAGGAAATAACAGGAGAAGACCTGCTTAAAGTGGATGGCATTGGTGAGGTATTAGCAAAGTCTTTTGTCCGGTACTTTGCAGATAAAAACAATCAGGAACAGTTAAAGAATTTAGATGACCTGCTTATTGTTTCTTATCCGGAGAAAAAAGAGCATCAGCCATTTGCCGGCCTTACCTTTGTTATTACAGGGACATTAAATACATTTGATAACCGTAATCAGTGCAAAGACATGATTGAATCGCTCGGTGGAAAAGTGGCAGGAAGTGTCAGCAAAAACACCAGTTATCTGGTGAATAATGATATTACTTCCCAGTCCTCTAAAAATAAAAAAGCAAAAGAACTTTCGGTTCCGATTATTGAGGAAGCCACACTTGCTCAGATGATTGAAGAGGCTAACGAAAAAGCTTAATATCCTTTTTGGAAATCAAGCCACATTGATAAAAATACAAAAAGGATGCAAAAAGAACCGGAATCAGCAATAAGTACGATAAATAAGGCTGATTTGTTAAATGAATCAGGTTACGGCAGAATATTTTACTAATATAGAGAAGGCTCACAAGAAAGACAAAAGGCCAGACAAAATATTTTGCAACCTGAATGGTAATGTGTGTTTTCTTCATCAGGTAGATTCCATGACACAAACAGATGACAATCTGGCTGCATAAAAGTCCGAACAGATAACCAAAGATTCCATAAACAGGAGCCAGAAAAAACAGGCAGCCAATTCGAATGATAAGACCAATTACGGTAAAAGCAAAAGTGATTACCGTTTTCCCGAGTCCATTGATAATGCTGCCTAAAGTTGTTGTCACATATAGAAATGGGCATAAAAAAGCAAGCAGCGTCAAAAGTTTTCCGGCATTTTCGCTGTGAAACACAAATTGTCCAAGGTCCATTCCATAATTTAAAAAGACAGCACAGGTGAGCACGCCAAGCAGTAGGGAATAACGGACTGTAACAGAAGTTGTCTGCCGCACATGGTGATTATCTTTTTTGCCACTTGCTCTGGATATGGCGGGCAGTAAAAGAACAGAAAGTGAGTTTGTAATGGTTCCCGGAAAAAGAATAAAAGGCAGCACAATACCTGTCAAAATCCCATAAATTGCCAGTGCATCTTCTAAAGAAGAACCTGCCCTGCATAAAATCGGCGGAATGAAAACTGATTCTACACTGCCAAGAAGTGCAATAATTAGTTTTGTGCCGGTAAGTGGCAGTGCCATACGAATCACATTACCAAACTGAGCTTTTTGACAAAATAAATGGGTAAAGGAAGACTCTTTTATCAAATGATACATATTATAAAAGTTGCTTGCCAGTTCACCAATGACAAGTCCGGCTACGGACAAAATAAGAGACGAAACCGGAAGCAAATCGTAAAAGCAGAAAGAGACAACAAAAACAACCCGGACTAACTGCTCAATAATCTGTGTGACAGCCGGAATCTTGGCATTGTTTTTTCCGTAAAAATATCCATTGATTGTGGAAGTGACACCACAAAAAGGAAAGATAAAAGCCAAAACAAAAAGAAGCGGTGCCGTTTTATCTGCACCCAAAAAAGAATGTGCAATTACTGTGCGGAAAGAAAAAAGGCTAAACGACAAAAGGACTGCCAGACAAAGAGAAAGTGTAATACCGGCTTTTATAATTTGTCCATGATTTTTTTGGGGCTGATGCGATATCAACTGTGATACAGCTGTCTGGATGCCGGCAGCATAAATTGTAAAACAAATCGAATAGACCGGAAAAATTAATTGGTAAATTCCTAAATTTACTTCCCCTAATTCACCGGCAAGAAAAATTCGATAGCAAAAGCCAATAACTCTTGTGGCAAATCCGGCGATTGTTAAAATCATTGTTCCCTTTAATAATTGGTCTTTCACCGCACACCTCATTCTTTTTTTATTAATATATGTGTCAAATCACGAAAAAATGTTGTTAAAATCATTATTTTATAGTATGATAAATAGGAATGTTTATGTACAAAAGGAGAGATACCTGTGTTATTAAAAAGAAATGTTTTTCGTATTGTGTGTGCCCTTTTTTACTTACCGGTCGCACTTTTAAGCATGTTTGAGATTATCAATTTGGTTATGACCAATTCTCAAAATAGATATTTTCTGGTAGGAGGCGTTGTTTTTGGCGTACTGCTTTTTCTAATTGCCGCTTACTTTATAAAACAAAAAAAATGGTTAATTATTGCCGAGAATAGTCGTCCTATTTCTATTATTTTAGAGACGATTATTGTTGTTCTTGTCGGCGCTGGTCTTTTCTTGTGGCAGAACCTGGTTTACGGATGGAAAACAGCTGCTACATCTTTGGTACTGACTTTATGCATTTATGCAATTGGACGTCTCTGCAGTGGACGGATTTGTGGAATTATCAGTTTTGCAAGCAGCATTTATTTAGTTATTTATTTGAATCAGGCACAGTATCTTCCGGAGCAGATGACGCTGAATATGTTTAGCTTTTTAATTCCATATCTTTGTTTTTTGATTTGGTTAAAGGCTTTAAGATTGGGAGAGAAAACAAGTGTTTTTTCCTGCGTTTTCGGTGCTTTGTTTCTTGGTGTGGTTTTCGCATTTGCCATTCGAATCAATCCGCTTGTAACCGTTTTATTTTTAGGATGTTTTTTGGCTTTGTTTTTTGCCGGACAAAAAAATCCAAATCCATCCATTTTTTCAAAGGGCGTTTTATGCGCCGTTTATTTTCTTGTATTTACGGCAGGCATATTAGCCGTATTGTATTTCTTTGAAAAATCGCTTGCAGCTAACTTAACTTTTGTAAAAGATGCATCCCTTCCATTGGATGGAAGCAGAGCTATGATGGATTATATTCTTTTGAAATACGCAAAACCATTGTTCTACTTTTTTGCACCATTTTCCAATGGCGTGTTTGTGCTGCTTTTCTTCTTCTTTGCTGTTTTAGCCGGATATTATGCTATTCGAAATCGGTTTTCTTATATTGGACCGGTTCTTATCACGTTTTTTGCAGCCGTATGTTACTATATTTTGTGCTCCGAACACACAAATATTTTTTACTGCATTACGTGTTTTCTGCCAATTTTAACGGGCTACGGTTTCAGCAGTGTCCTCCTGCCGGAAGAGATTCTGCCGGAGATAGAAGAAAATGAAACCAAACAGTTTGAACCGGAAAATGCCGAGAAAGAAGATTTGGAAACAAAAAATTTGGAAACTACAACAAAGAGTGAAGAACCTAAACGCGAAGAAAAACCAGAACCTGTACCGGAACCAAAAGAGGCGTTACCGCACAAAGAAGCGAAAGAAAAGGAAAATCTTATCTTGAAAACCTTAGGAAAAACGAAAGATGAGATTCCTGAATGGACGATGCCGGAAGAATTTATAGAGAAGCAAATAGAAATTGAGGAAGAGTCTGCGCCTGAATTGGAAACGGAATCTGTTTTAGAAGTTCCTTCTGAACCTGAAGATATGGGAACTCTTGAAATTGAGCAAAAAGAAACTCCTTCGGATGCACTGGTTGAAAATACTTACTTATCGGCACAGACAGAAGAGGAACAGTTAAGTAATTTACTTAACCGTCTGGATATGGCTGAACCGATTAAACGTATGAACGAGAGTGCCCAGGAAGATATGGCGGATGTAATTGAGCGCGATGAAGAAAAGGTAGAATTATCTGAAGCACTGCCTCTTAAGCCATCCAAAAGCACCCTGCCCAAATATCAGAAACCAAAATTTGATTTTGATATTCAGCCGGTTAGTATTCCTTTGGATGACCAGTATTCGAATATCAGTGAATATGATGAAGTTCCAACAATCCATGATTTAGAAAATCAGTGGAAAGATGATTCCAAACCAATTATTGAAACAGTTGCTACAAGCATGGAGGAAGCACCGCAAACATTCAATACGTTTGAAGCGTCCGATACACCGGAGGCTGTTGATTTTACTGTTCCGCCAGAAGAGATTGAGCCTGAGCAGGAAGTTCACAGTGAAGAAATTGTACGAAAAAACGGAATCGGTAAGCGTTCCTATCATAAAATTACCATTCGCTAATGTAATTTGTCACAATCTGTCGAATAATGCATAAGATATAGTGATAGATACAAGAGAGAGGGTATGAGGTATGAGTCAGACGATTTACTTGGATAACGCCGCCACCACGCCTCTTTCAGAACAAGTGTTAGAAGAAATGATGCCTTATTTAAAGGATTCCTACGGAAATCCATCCAGTGTATATGACTTAGGTGTCGCTAATAAGTCTGCATTATTAACGGCACGAAAGCGAATTGCCAAAACGCTTAATTGTGCCAACCCGCAAAACATCTATTTTACCTCGGGTGGAACGGAATCAGATAACTGGGCAATCATCGGCACTGCCGAGCAGTGCAAAAAGAACGGAAATCATATTATTACTTCAAAAATAGAACATCATGCCGTATTAAATACATGTGCCTATTTGGAAGAAAGAGGTTTTGAAATTACCTATTTAGATGTGGATGAACAGGGGTTTATAAAACCGGAGAAATTGCTGCAGGCATTGCGTAAAGATACCATTTTGGTATCCATTATGACTGCAAATAATGAGATTGGCACAATTCAGGCAATTCCTGAGCTTGCATCACTTGTAAAAGCAAACAGCAGGGCTGTTTTTCATACTGACGCCGTTCAGGCATATGGACAGATTCCGATTGACATCACAAAAATGAATGTAGATTTATTAAGTGCCAGTGCACACAAATTTTATGGCCCAAAAGGTGCCGGATTTTTGTATATACGGGAAGGAGTGAATTTGCCTTCTTTCCATCACGGCGGAAAACAAGAGCGCGGACTCCGCGCCGGTACAGAAAATGTTCCTGCTCTTGTTGGTATGGGAAAAGCGGCTCAATTAGTAAACGAAATCTTAATGGAGAAATCAAATATGATGTCGCAATTACGTGATTACATGATTCACCGAATAGAGCAGGAAATTCCTTATTGTCATTTGAATGGTTCAAGAAGAAAACGCCTTCCTAATAACATCAATATAAGTTTTTCTTTTGTCGATGGAGAAACGATTGTTATTTTGTTAGATATGGAAGGAATTTGCGCCTCTGCCGGCTCCGCCTGCAATGCTGGTCAATCCATCACCTCTCATGTAATTGAAGCAATTGGATTAACCGGCAGTTTGGCAAGAGGAACTGTCCGTTTTACCCTTTCTTCCCATACAACGAAGGAAGAAATTGATAGAACAGTAGATGCATTAAAAGAAATAATTGAAAAAAACAGAAATTTAAACGCCAAATATCATATTTTTCTCGAAAATAACAGGCATTAAATATCATAAAATACCGGAGTCCGTTTTTCAAACACTGTATATTGACGGATTCCGTATTTTTTTAATAGGACTGCCACTTCATCAAAATGAAACGCCAAAAATTCAGGAGAATGAGCATCTGAACCAATCGTTACCATTTCGCCACCAAGTGCTAAGTACCATTCAATAATTTTCTCATGTGGATTTTGACGGGAAAGAGGTGTCTTAAATCCGGAAGTATTAATTTCAAGCGCAAGGTCTTTTTGAATCAGCGTTTGCAAAATAGCTTCTAAAATTTCTCTAAATTGCTCCGGCTGGTATTTGTAATCTGTCGGTGCATACCGGACGATATAATCCAGATGTCCCAAAGAATCCATTTCATGAAATGTTGTTATATTATCATAAATCTTTTCAAAATACGTTTGAATGCACTCGGCTGGTTCTTGATTTTTCCAAAATGAGGGATAGTATGGATCTTTTCCGTCAACCAAATGAAGTGAGCCAATAATATAATCAAACTCTTTATCTTGGCATAAGGCTTTATTTTTATCCACTACATCAGTAATAAGCTGCATACCACACTCCACACCGGTATAGACAGAGAGTGGTGCAGTCTTTTGCAGTGTATGAATACGCTTAAAATAATCATCCAAATCAAAACAGAACGGAATCCCGTCAACCGGATGTTCCAGCGCAGATTCTGGGAAATTGTAATCCATATGGTCGGTAATGCAGATTCCCTCTAAGCCTTTTTTGTAAGAAGTTAAAATCTGTTCCTGCATATCTGTTTCGCTGTCTGTTGAAAATGACGTGTGAATGTGTGTGTCCATTTTGACTGCCATTACACATAACTCCTTTCAAGAAATACGGAATCTTCGGCATTTACGCACCGGATTCCCTCAATATGGGAGGATGCCATTAAGGAATAATTGGTATAATATACAACAAATCCCGGTTTTCCTCCGTTTGGTTTTTTTACATTTTTCTTCTGTGTGTAGTCAATTTCCACCTTGTCTGCCCCTTTTCCTTTAGAGAAATAGGCAGCTAAACTTCCCGCTTCTTCAAACGTTTTAATCGGCGGTTCTTCGCCATTTGTTTTCACAATCACATGAGAACCGGGCATGTTTTTAGCATGAAACCACCAATCATTTCCGGTTGCTGTCTTAAAGGTCAGTTCGTCATTCTGGTAATTATTTTTTCCAACAAAAATATCATACCCGTCACTGGAAATAAAGTGGAGTGGTTTACTTTTTTTTATCGGTTTCCCTTTTTTTCCTGACCGTTTTTCCTTCATATATCCAAAATCACTTAATTCCTGCCTTATGACTAGTAAATCTTCCTCTTTTCGTGCAATATCAAGTTCTGTCATAATGGATTCCAGATGTGTGATAGTTTCTTCGGTTTCTTCCTGCTGCTCTTTGACGGCCTCCTCGGTACGTTTTAGTTTGTTGTAACGGGCAAAATACTTATTTGCATTTTCAATTGCCGTCATCGTTTCATCAACCGGAATTGTTATTTCTTCGTTATTATAATAATTCACACAAGTTAGCGAAGTATCTGTCTCGGAGAGCTGATAACCATATGTTGTCAGTAATTCACCGTACACTTTATATTTCTCTTTTCCATCTGTTTTTTTCAATTGCTTATACTGCATATCACGTTTTTTATAGTTCCGTTCCAAAATATTAGTCACGGATTTACGCAAATCAATTGATTTTTGTCTGATGCGCTCAAGCGTATCCTTTTCTCCATAAAAGGTTTCTACCACTTCGGACATCGATTCATATGTTTTACAGGTGCAGTCTGTGTACATCGCAAATGAAAAAGCACCAAAATCAATCGGTTTTGCCCCTCGAAAAACAATACAAGGAGAAAAATCCCTTCCTTTTGTTTGCTGCATTATGCTGCGAAACTGTTCCATCAACGCCGATTTATCATTCCCGTTTAAAGAAGCCGTTGGTGCATCTCCGTCAAGGTGACTTCTATAAGCGAGTTCGTGAGAGAGAGAAGAACTGAACCCGGATAGGGAGCCGTATAACATTTTTGCAATCGAAACCGGTTTTATAAAAAGAGTCTCATTCCAGTCATTTGTAGTAACCTCATATGGATTTATTTTATGTTGTGTATTTGGTATAAAATAATCAAGCCCGGGTAGTACCTGTCTGACGGAACTGGTTAAGCCATTAATATGTTTAATACTGTCAACGATTGTATTCTTTTCATCGACTAAAATAATATTGCTGTGTTTTCCCATAATCTCAACCATCAGTGATTTTTGAACAACATCTCCTAATTCATTTAGGTTTTCTAACTGAATTCTAATAACGCGTTCCAATCCGACCTGCTCAAATGACAGAATTTTAGCTCCACCTAAATGTTTTCTTAACAGCATACAAAATCCCGGTGCTGTAAATGGTGAAGGTTTTGGTGAATTTGTCAAATGAATCAGCGGGAGAGAAGGACTCGCTGAAATTTGCAATTTATACTGTGTTTTATTATTTTTTATGGAAAGCAGAAGTTCGTCTGCCTCCGGCTGTGCAATTTTTTGTATGTGACCGCCGGTTAATTTGGCGTCCATTTCGCTGACTAAGGCAGCAATTGTAAAACCATCAAATGCCATGCGTATTCATCCTTTCTTTTCATCTTTTCCTATTATACAATATTTCGTGAAAGAGGGCAACAAACTTGACTTATCGCCTGCGATGCTCTATAATGATACAGATTGGATAAAAAAGGAGGCTTATCATGATTCAGAGCATGACGGGATTTGGCCGCGGCGAGGCAGCCAATGAAAAATACAAGGTTACCATCGAAATGAAGTCGGTGAATCACCGCTATCTGGATTTGTCGGTTCGTCTCCCAAGAAAATTAAATTTTTATGAGCCTGCCATTCGAAATCAGGTGAAAGAGTTTGCAAAAAGAGGAAAAATCGATATTTTCGTTTCCATGGAACAATTACAGGAAAACGCTGAATCGATTCAGTATAATCCTCAAATTGCAGCTGCTTATTTAAGCGGCATTTCCCAGATGGCAGATGAATTTTCGATTGACGGAACGATTCAGGCCTATCAATTGGCACGATTTCCGGATGTTTTTACAAAAGCAGAAGAGGATGACAACGAAGAAGAATGGATTCCGATTGTGACACAGGCATTACGTGATGCCGGTGAAAAATTTGCGGAAAGTCGACGCATCGAGGGAGAAAAATTAGCAAAAGATTTATCAGAAAAACTGGATCATATTTCTGATTTAGTAGATAAAATAGAAACGCGTTCTCCTCAGATTGTTGAAGAATACCGAAAGAAAATTACCGAAAAAGTCGAACAACTTCTTGGTGATACACAAATTGATGAAAATCTTTTGGCAACAGAAATTGTTATGTTTAGTGATAAAATTTGTGTCGATGAGGAAATGGTTCGTCTGCGTACTCATGTTGAGCACGTCAAAGAAACCTTAGCGGCCGGAGAAAACATCGGACGTAAACTGGATTTCTTAATTCAGGAAATGAATCGTGAGGCAAACACGACGTTATCCAAAGCAAATGATTCCGAGGTTTCCGAGTATGGAATTGATTTAAAAACCGAAATCGAGAAAATTCGTGAACAGATTCAGAATATTGAATAGAAAGGCGCATACGATGCAATTTATTAATATTGGATTTGGAAATGTAGTAAACAGCGATAAAGTGTACAGTATCGTAAGTCCGGATGCCGCTCCGGTTAAGCGGTTAATCCAGCAGGCAAAAGACCAGGGGGCTGCGATTGATGCCACTTGCGGCCGCAAGACAAAAGCAGTTTTAGTATTGGATAATCAGACCATTGTATTATCCTCATTACTGCCGGAAACCATTGCTGCAAGAATGAATCAATAAACGAAAGGAGCTTTCTCTATGTCAAAGAAAGGCGTTTTAACCGTTATTTCAGGCTTTTCCGGTGCCGGAAAAGGAACCATTATGAAACAATTGATTGAAAAATATCCTTATTTTCTTTCCATATCAGCTACGACACGTAAGCCAAGGGAGGGAGAAGTAAATGGGCGTGAATACTATTTTCATACCCGTGAAGAATTTGAACATATGATAGAGCAGGGTGAGCTTATCGAGTGGGCAGAATATGTCGGCAACTATTATGGTACACCGAAACAGGCTGTAAAAGATCAGCTTGCAGAAGGAAAAGATGTTCTTTTGGAAATTGAAATGCAGGGCGGAATGCTTGTAAAAGAGCAGTTTCCGGAAGCAGTATTGATTTTTATCACACCGCCATCTTATGAAGAACTTGCTTCCCGCTTAAAAGGAAGAGGAACTGAGACCGAGGAACAGATTAGCAAACGACTTAAGCGTGCCGGCGAAGAAGTGGCATATATGAAGTCCTATGACTACCTTGTTGTCAATGACAAGTTAGAAGATGCCGTAGAATGTGTGAATCAGATTATTCAAAACGAGCACTGCCGTGTCTGTAACTGCGAAAATCTGATTGAACACATGGAATCAGAACTAAAAAATCATTCGGAGGGAGAGTAATCGAAATATGGATATGAAGGAAACACAAACCTCACAGGCAAAGACAATGGTTGTTGATGATTTACAGGAAAATCGTAAGGCAGCCAGAAAAAAAAGAAGTCCGTTTAGTATTATTTTTGAGGTGCTGTTATATGTTGCCATTATTGTATTTTGTATATTTGTTGTACCGACTTACATTTTACAACGAACGGTTGTTGACGGCAACTCAATGCAGGATACTTTGCAAAACGGAGATAGTTTATTGGTTAATAAGTTTATTTATCGTATTCATGACCCGGAGCGTTACGATATTATCGTGTTTTACCCGAAAGGTCATGACGTTGATGAGTACTATGTAAAACGTATTTATGGACTCCCGGGTGAAACGGTCTACATTGATAATAATTCCATTTATATCAATGGTAAAAAGATTGACGACCCATATGCAAAAGATGCCATGGACGATAGTCAGATTGAATTGGGAACAAAAGAGAAACCATACACCTTAAAATCAGATGAATACTATGTTTTAGGAGATCATCGTTCCGTAAGTTTAGACAGCCGAAGTATTCCACAGGGTGAAGATCCGGATGCACCGGGTCCTGTAAAAAGAGAAAACATTGCCGGAAAAGTATTTTTACGCATTTGGCCATTGAATCAGTTTGGAAAACCATGATATAATAACAATTGTTAAATTGAAAGGAGAAATTATTATGTTACATCCATCGTACACAGACCTTATGAATATTGCAAACAGTGAAGTTGAGCAGGGAGAACAGCCTGTTGTAAACAGCCGTTATTCCATTGTATTGGCAACTGCGAAACGCGCCAGACAGATTATTGCCGGTTCTGAGCCTTTAACAGACCATAATGACTGTCCAAAAGCGCTTTCCATTGCTATCGATGAATTATCTTCCGGTGCCATTAAAATTGACGCAGAAGATGACGATGCAGAAGAGTAGATAGAAATATTGTATAAGCCGAAACGATTTGTTATGTAAAATACAAATCGTTTCTTTTTTTGAAAATAGTCATTGACAAACATCTGTTCGGATGATATATTATATACAACAAACAGATGTTCGGACTGTACGTTCGATTAATAAGGAGTGACTATTATGAGAAATTTATTACAATTACGTTTTACATTTATTCTTGTACCGGCGATTATTTTATTGCTTGTTTTTTTGAGCGGCTTTACCGGAAAGACTGCTTCTGCAGATATGAGCGGTCAGCACACAATGAAAAGCTATGAAAATGTATTAATTAAATCCGGTGATACGCTTTCTTCCCTTGCTGATACCTATGCAGAGAAGTATTCCAACTTATCAAAGGCAGAATATGAGGAAGCTATTATTTCATTAAACAGCCTTTCTTCAGAAAATATTCATGCCGGTGGTTATTTGTTACTGCCTAATTTCAAATAGACAAGAAATAGAAACATTCGCCCCTTTTTGAGTAAATCTATGCGTAACTGACAATATTCTGTCAATTCATATTGATAAACTGTAGAAAAACCAAGTAAAGAGGTGCCACTATGAAAAAATACAACAAGATTTATTATAGAATTATTTTTGCCACTATGTGCTTTGTGCTAAGCACTGTATTTATGCTTATTTCCGGCTCAGAGAGTTTAGCTAAATCAAAGGGAATTAAACTTCGCTACAATGGAAAAACTTCCGTTAATCGTTCGAAACAAATGTCAGTAACTTACCAAAACAAGAAAGTTTCAAAAAAATCCTACCCGGCAGTTGTCATCAAGAAAAACTATATGGTTTCCTATGCTGACGTATTTAAGAAGGGGATGAGGGTTTCCTGTAAATACAAAAAGAAAGGAAAGGTTCTTACCTTATCGGCAAATGGCATTTCTTTAAAAATGCAGGTTGGAAAAAAAACAGCTTACAAAAATGGGAAAAAAGTGAAATTAAAAACAGCTCCTGTTTCTGTTCGTTTTGTATCCAAGAAAAAGACTAAAATACTGATTCCTATAAATTATGTTGCGAAAGCACTTCGGTTTTCTTATAAAAAAAACGGAAAAACCATTTGCTTAGGTGCTCCGTTAAAGCTTACATATAACGGGAAATTAACCTATTACACGGGTACACAGGGAAATATTTATTACAATCATAACAAATATACACTTCGTTCATTGCCGGTAATTAAATTATCCGGAAAGATGTATCTGCCTGCAGAAGAAACTCTTTCTTCGATTATGGGACTTACTTACTCCTATAATCAGCAGACAAAAGAACTACAGGTATCGGATGCCGATGTAGATATGTCATTTCGTGCCGTGCTTGACAGCCGTCAAGCTATATTAAATGGGAAAAATGTGACATTGACAGCACCTCCTAAAATGATTTATTCGCACAAAACAAAGAAAAATATTTTATGTATACCGGCATCCTCCGTTTTAGGAAAATTAAATTATACCAAAAGCTGGGATAAGAGCCTGTTATGCTATCGTATTCAGAGTAAAGAATTTTTTAATTGGAGTACGAAACAGGCATCAAAACAGGCAACGGTACAACAAACAACCACAACAACCAACTCTTTATATGCATTTCAGTCCTTTTATCAGGAGCAAAACGGAACCGGATCGATTTCGTTCCAGTTATCGGGTACAAGTGAAGAGATTATGAAAACGGCAACGATAAATCGAACCGGAAACACGATTACGATTTCACTGCCTAAATCTTCATACTTGTTAGCAAACAAAAGTTTTGAGCGCTTTGGTGAGATTATTCAGAAAATGGATGTAACCAACAGTGAAACAACGGTAACGATTACCTTTACTTGTTACAACACAGCGGATTATTCCTATATCATTCATAATAAGACATTGGAAATTAATATACTGCGTGCCTATCAGGCAGGAGATGGAAGTGTAACAAATTACTCCCTATCGATTCCGCGTCCTGCAAATGTACACATTAATCAAGTAAAAAATCAGGATTTATACCTGAACAAAAAGTTCCAGATTATTATTCCCGGTGATTATGTGTCCTATTATCAAACAAATCCAATTGTGATTAATCACAGTTCGATAAAAAATATTATGACGGCAAAAAGTGGAAATAATACAGTAATTACGATTACAACAACATCTTTAGTTGGTTATAAAATTTATGAAAAGGGAAATACACTCAGTGTATTAATGGGACAGCCAAATAAAATATTTAAGAATGTTCTGGTTTTAGATGCCGGTCATGGTGGTCATGATCCTGGCGCACAAAATAATGGAACAAATGAAAAAGATCTAACTCACAAGATTATTTATACATTGATGAAGGATAAATTTGCAGGAAATGCACCGGACACAAAAGTGTACTGGACCAGAACCAATGACAGTTACATTACGCTTGCCAATCGGGCAGCTTTTGCAAAATCTGTAGGTGCAGATGCGTTTATTAGTCTGCATATGAATTCTGCTACCAGCAAGTCTGCAAATGGAACAGAGGTATATTATTCTGTATCCAATAATAAAACAAGTTTTAGTGGTATTACAAGTAAAGCCATGGCGAACTTGTTCCGTAAGCAGTTACTTGCAGATTTAAAAACAACAAACCGTGGTACAAAAACAGCTGCTTATTATGTATTAAAACATAATACCGTCCCGGCTATTTTGATTGAACTTGGATTTATCTCCGGAAACAGTGATTATTCTAAATTAACAAATGCCACCTTCCAAAAAAATGCGGCAAACTCTATTTATAAGAGTATTCAGACAATGTTCCAAACCTATCCTACCGGCAGGTAGGATAGGGGATAGGGAATTAAGACTCCCTCAGACGAACTGCAGAAGCTGCCTTTCGTTTTCTGTCTTCTTCCAGCGCTGCATAATGCTTCCTGGTTGTATTTACATCATTATGACCTAATACTTCAGCAACCAAATAAATATCGCCCGTTTCACGGTATAAATTGGTACCATATGTACTTCTAAGTTTATGAGGCGTAATATGCTTTAATGTCGTAACATGTTTCGCACAATCGGAAACTAAATTTTCAATTGACTGTACACAGATACGTCTTTTTTGAATGGATAAAAACAAAGCATGTTCATGACCTTCCTTTGTTGTAATCGTCATTCGCTCTGCATAGTAATCATATAAAGCTTCTGCAACTTCATCACCAAAGTATACAAAATCCTCCTTGCCACCTTTGCGCACGATTTTAATCCGATTATTGTCAAAATCAACGTCCTCAATGTCCAATCCAACACATTCGGATACACGGATTCCTGTGCCGAGCAGAAGAGTGAACAATGCGAGATTTCTTGTTTTATTTCTTTCAAAATAAACTTTTTTCATCCCTGTCATTTCATCGCCACCGTGTTCTACATAATCTAGAAGATTGGCAACTTCATCCGGGTCTAAACGAATAATTTCACGTTTATGCAGCTTAGGCATATCAACAATTAATGTGGGATTATTATGAATATACTCGCGTTTATAATAATAAGCATAAAAACTTCGTAATGCCGCTAATTTACGATGAATCCCTCGTTCTTTGTTGGTATGAATTACACCATCTGCATCTTTGTAGTATTTTAAATATTCTAAATATTCTTCAATGTCAACGGGCTGCAATTGTTCTAAGTCCTCTAAACGAATGTCTTTAATTGAATCTTTTTTAGCAAACACCGGATTGTTTATCTGCAAAAACTGAAAAAACAAACGAATATCATATACATAAGATATTCTGGTTTTAGCAGATGTATTTGGCTCAATGGCACGAAAAAAATCCTTTGTAAAATCCGGCAGTGTCTGTAAGACGCTACGCAGTTTTAATGTATTTTCACGGCTTGTCTGCTCATGATAAGTAATTTTCTTATCCATAGACTTAAACCTCCTAAATCCAATAAGTATATAAGTAATTCCAATAAAATTATAGCAAATAGGTATTTTCCCGTCAAGTCTTTTTGAAAAACTGGAGTTTGTCCAAGAGAGTCAAAAAAAAGAATCGCACTCTTTCAATTTGAATGTGATTCTTTTTTTTATCTTTCTTTATCCTTTAACTCTATGAATATGTCAGTATCAATTATATCACATAATTCTTTAAGGTCTGAAAAAGATAATCTTTTATTATTGAATTTATTGTTTAACTGTTGTGGCAGCATATTTTTCTTTTCTGCTATTTCTTTCATAGTTAAATTTTTCTTTTTCGCTTGTTGGCGAAATAATTCTTTTACTTGTTTATTGTTATTATATTTTGTTGCTATGTTGTTCATCCTCCTTTATAAACGAAATTAGTTTATTTTTTTATTGACAAGTAAACGAAAATAGTTTATTTTATTATATAGATAAACGATTATCGTTTATTGAGTTATGTTTTTATCTAAAAAAATATTATATCAAAGAAAGTGAGGTCAAGCAAATGAAAGTAAACGCTAGAATGAAATATCTTGGTGCTGATAAAGGCACTAGCAAGGATGGAAAGCCGTATTTTTATGTTGGACTGCTCCAGGGATTCGATTCAGAACGTGTCTATGTCAATGAGGAAATGTATAACGCAACTAAAGGTTTTAACCCTTTTGCAGATGTGGATTGTGAATTAAACATCTCAATCGGTCAACGTACTTTTGTCAACTTGGAAAAAATTAGTTTGTGCAAATAAAAAGGAGTGATTGACTATGCATGAATCTAACGAACAACTTTTTATGAAATCGGTTGGTGCTATTGAATTGACGCAAGAAGAAAAAGCGACGGTTGATTGGTTGTGTGGCTGGTCTCCTGACACTATAAAGAATCTTGTATCAATTCTTGAAAAGGTAAAGGCTGGTAAATGATGAAGAAATTTGGATATTGGCTTTTATATGTAGTTTTGACTAATCGGGTAAAATGCGGTGGCTTTTGCCCTACTTGCCCATATTGGAAACATTGCAGGAAAGAAAGTGAGGAAGAAAGAAATGGATAATTTATCATATTGGCAACTTGCCGTCAATATAGCATTTTCCGCTTTTCTCCTCTTGGGATTCGGGATAGGTTGCATAGTTGGTCATTATGTTATTTATCGGATAAGGGGGTAAAATATGGAATTGCTAAATCCTGATTTGGTAGTAACATTTATGAAGTATGGTGCTATGGCTCTTATATTTGGATTTATAACCATAGTACCTATTGAACTAATAATCTATGGTGTGGTAAAGGCGTTATCTTGGTTTCGTCTTTAACATAAATAAATTAATTAAGGAGGTAAAAACAATGAGTGAAGGAATGACGACGGCGGTAGATACCGCATTTAAAGCCATTAAATCAGATGTGTCTGGCATGATGACAACTGCTTTGCCGGTAGCATTGGCAATCGTTGGTATTGGACTTGCGGTTACTCTTGGTGTGAAATTCTTCAAAAAGATTTCTTCCAAGTCGTAATCAATCTTGCCTTTGGCAACATCCCCGGACTGTCAAGAAAAATCGTGTATTTCTATTTTTCTTGACAGTTATTTTTTACTCAAATAATGGATGGGGGTAAAAAGGAATACATGGTATTTCCTTTTTGCCTTGATTAAAAAAGAAAGTTAGGAGTGATAAAGTGAAATGGTTTGTTTTTAGAGTGATTAAGTTGGTGCGGCGTTTTTGTATGCGCTCATGGCGTAGGATTGTATCGTTGGCGTTTGTGTCTGCTCTCCTGCTCTCCTGCGTGTCTGTAGGTGTTACGAACGTCCAAAAGGCGAAGGCTATAGCTGTGGCTGATGATTTTGCTATTTTAGCGGAAGGCTTAAAGGTTATAGTTACATATGCATGTTCGGCGGCAGGTGCATCTAATTCGGATATTGTTACTACTACATCTTCCGAAGGAATAACAGATTATAAAGGTGCTAAACAATATGTGCATGATACCTTTTCGGGCGATTCCTTTTTTGGGAAAATATTTAAGTATGACCCGGCTACTATGCTTAAGGTTGAAGCGAAAATTGCTAGTGCTGCTATAGCGGGCGGTCGTATTCTTAGAAAATCTTTTTTGAAGAAAGTTTGGTCACAATACGACCCCCGTTCTGATGGATGGGATAAAGAAAAATGGGGAGATTTAACAGAAGAAGAACAGCGTGCAATTCTTTTTAATTGGGAGGAATGGATAGAAAAATTTAATATGTCGGCTACTATGGTACCTAATCCACCTTATGATCATGGTGATGATGATGATGATGACGATTCAGAAGACTTTGATGAAACTGGACAGTATAAACCAAAGGGAAATTCTGAACCGTTTGTATTAGATGAAAAAGTTCTTGGTGCTGTTCCATCTATGGCAAGTTTTAAAGTTATTTATACGTTAACAAAATTTTTGAATGAAGATGATACAGAAAAACAATATGAAAAAGATAACTATTCGTGGCAATGGTGGAAAGATTCTACTATGGAATCTAATAACGGATATGATATATCACCTTTTTTACATGTTGGTAGTGATACTAAATTTTATGATGGTGAAGATGGCAGTGGTAAACCTTTTGACGGTAAAGATTATTATGTTGGTTTTAGTAATGATTTTCTAGATTGGAATTATGGGGCGTCTAAATTTTTCCCGATTGAATTTTTAGATAATGGTGTTCCAAAATTTAGAATTGCGACTAATTATAATGGTAGAATTTATGATGAACCAGTTTATGGGGGGTATTTTATTGGTAATGACTTTAATCCTAAAGGTTTAACTGAATATAATACTTTTGATTGGTGTTTTGGTTTAACTGGTTTGTATAATAACTTGTATGTGAAAAATTGGAATGATAATTTTGTAAATAATGCTGTAAAAAATTATACTACTCTTCCATCCGGGACGGTTTGTGATATGCCTTGGGTGCTTAAATGTAAAGATAAAAATGATGCGGATAAAGTAGTTAGTATGATTAAAACTGGAAATTTTTCAAAAGATGATATAATGCCCTATTTGGTTGATGGTTGGAAAAGTAACCGAAAAAAATCATGGAAAGCTATTGATGATAAAGGCGCGACATCAAAAAAAATTGTTGAGTCAGGAAAAGCAGATAAATATATGACAAAAGGAACAAAAGTAAAAAAAGATGGAACAAAAGAATCCGGCTCTAAAGGTGTGACATGGGGGTCTTTAGTTGATGGGATGGCTGTTATTGGTAATTCTTCTTCTAGTGCTGTGGGCGTTGGTACTCTTTTAGGTGGTCAGACGGAATTAAATGATAATATATCTTATCCGTCTGCAAATGATTATCCTGATGGGTCTTTTGATTCTAAAGATGATATTGGAACAGACCCCGGAACTGGAACAGACCCCGGAACTGGTAAAGACCCCGGTGGTGATTCCGGGGATGATTTAACTATGGATTTTGGTGAGTATCAGTGGTACGAGCGATTCCCTTTTTGTATTCCTTGGGACATTTATGATGGGGTATCTATGCTAAACGCTAAAACGAAAGAACCGATTTTTGATATGCCTTTCAAAATTGAACGGTTGGGAATTGACGAAGTTATTCATGTGGATTTGACTGATTATGATGTTCTTGGTGTTATTTGTAGATGGTTTTTGCGTTTAATGTATATTTTGGGATTGGCTATATTATCAAGAAATATTATTCGTGGATAAGGAGTGAATTTATATGGTGACTATATGGAATGGTATTGCCGGAGTAATAAATCAAATTTTAAGTGTTGTATTTTTCTTTTTGCCGCTCTCTCCTTTTAAGCAATACTGGACGGCTCTTGCAGATAATGAAGTAATACAATATATGAATTGGTTTATCCCGGTTGGTGAATTTATTGCTATAACTGTTACATGGTTGGCGGCTATAGCGGTATTTTATGCTTATCAAGTAATTTTAAGATGGTTAAAGGCAATTAGTGATTGAAAGGAGATTTTTTATGATACATTTATATTCTGGTACTCCAGGGAGCGGAAAAAGTTTTCACGCTACGGAAAAAATATTTTATCGTTTAAGAATGAAAAAAAATGTTATTTGTAATTATCCTATATCGTTGGATAATTGCAGTTACTCGGCGTTAGGTTTTTGGCTGAAAAAAATTTTTCCTAAATACAAACCACACAAGAAAAAACTAGGTAAATTTGATTATGTGCCTAATCATGAAATGACCGTCCAATATCTGAAAGACTACGCAAGAAAGAATCATAAAGGGCACAGGGAGCATGAGACGCTTGTTGTAATTGATGAATGTGGAATTAAATTTAATCCTAGAACTTTCGCTCAAGCTGACCGTATGGAATGGATTGAATTTTTTTCACTACACCGCCATTATGGTTATGACTTTATACTTGTTTCGCAATCTGACAGAATGGTCGATAGACAGATACGGTCATTTTTTGAATACAATCACCAACATAGGAACGTTGGAAATTTTAAGTTGTTCGGAAAGATTTTAGCGTTGCTTTGTGGCGGTTCTCTTTTCACCGATGTGACTGTTTTTTATTCGATACGTGAAAAAGTAAATTCTGACTTTTTCAAATACAAAAGGCGAATAGCATCATTGTATGATACATTTTTGTTATATGATGATGACCTGACAGACGTGGACGAACACCCGGAGCAGCATGAGGACGTACCGTGCCGGAATGGGGATGCCGTGGCGGAGCTAGGTGGGGACCCATCCGCCACGGATACGCCCGTCAATCCTGCATCGGATGTTGCCCCATAGTCTAATAGGGGGCAACATATGTACATTTGTGCAATATTTAATAAATAATTTATAATTTAGGGGATGTGAATATGGTAAATTATTTTAATTCAATCTATATCGAACCGTCAATATATTCGATTGATATGATTCGATTAAAGTTAGATTTTTCGGGTTCAGAACGTACTATGAACTTTGGAAATTTTATGAGCCGGGTGGATTTGCTTTATATCGAACAATATCCGCAATCTTTCAAGGCTTTTTCTTATCGGAATTTATTCAAGGTTACATGTTCAAATGATAGTTCTTTTGTGATTGGATTGTCATTTAACGGAACAGATTCATCAAGCCGTTATCTTGGCTTTATGGAATTTAACCCTAACAAAGTTGGACAGCAAGAGGAATTTAAGGCGGTATTTGCTGAATTGATGATACATTGCTTTACTGCTGAAGTTGTTCGTTGGGATTTAGCCGTTGATGTGCCACTAGCAAGGGATTTGTGTATTTTAACAAAAGATAAACGAAAATATACGCTTGTGCAAAACTCTAGACAAGATAAAACAGAATATCTTGGTTGTCATAACAAACAAGGTTTTGTCAAATTATATAATAAAAAAATTGAATCAAATTTAGATGATGAACTAACACGATTAGAAATTACTGTAGGCGGTAAATGTACATATTCGGAATTTTTGGAATTGTGTCCAAAAATTGACGTTAGAGGTGAACAACAAAATTTCAATCCGTATCTAGATTTGCCGGATACAGATGTAGTCTTGTATGAGTTGCTTATGAAGTGCGATTTGTCAGAACGTCAGGAATATTTTAACCGATTAGGTAGACGAAAAAAAGATTTATTGAAAAAATATGTTTTTTCAAATACATATGATTCGGATAAATTTGTAGTTCCTCATGTGGTTTTTGTTCAATTAAAACAACAATTGCGACAATATACTATTGGTGTAGATTATTCGATACTTGATAATGTTTAGTTTACACTCTGCTTGGACAAACTGACGACTTTGTCCAAGAGAAGTCTGCCGCTCCGCCACGTCAGGCGGAATGATGTGGCTTCGCAGTCTCTACTTGGACAAACTCTCGACCTCGTTTGTCCAATAGAGCAAAAGAGGCAAAAATTTAACTCGCACCCTGCTATATTGTTTTCTGGATGCGAGTTATCTTATTCATTAAGATGTAAAATTCGTTTTAACTCCATTGTCTCTTCTAATGAAAGTTTCCGATTTCCCAAATAATCATTAATAAATGTGCTCAGGGAACCATTATACATTTTATTAAGTAACGCTTTTGTCTCAATGTCCTGGATTTCTTTTTTTGTTACCTTGGCGCTGCACAAAAATCCCGGGTCCTCACGCTGAACGGCTCCTTTATTAATCAATCGTTTGATTACGGTATATGTCGTATTTTTTTCCCAACCGATATATTCCTTAATTATTTTAGAAATGTCTTTAGCAGCCAAAACCTTATTGGACCACAATAATTCCATGACATTCAATTCCCCTTCATGCAATCGCATTTCCTTATCTAAACTCTTACTCATAAAAACAAATCCTCCTCAATATCAGCAGCAAAATAACGTTATCTACATTTGTAGACAAAAGAAAACTACAACAATAGAAAACTCCCCCTAAAGATTCTACACGTTGTCACTTCACGAACATTTGCCAATTAACTAAATTCTACACCTATAGTAATGTGATTGTCAAGCAATATTTTGCCTAAAAAATCACGAATTTCCGAGGGTTTTTAGCAATTCTACAAAATATTGTGGGAGTGGCGATTCAACCTCAATATATTGATTGGTAACCGGATGTTGAAATCCTAAAATTTTTGCATGCAGTGTCTGTCCCTGCAGTTTTTCAAACATTTTTTGTGGTTTTGGACCGTATAATTCATCTCCCAGTAACGGATGCATAATGGATGCCATGTGTACACGAATCTGATGCGTGCGTCCTGTTTCAAGCTGACATTCAATATAATTGAATTTATGATTTAAATGAGAAAGTACACGATAATGTGTAACTGCTCTCTTGCCTTTCTCCGGCGGAACTACCGCCATCTTTTTTCGATGAACAGGATGTCTGCCAATTGGCTTATCGATTGTGCCTGTTTCTTCCTGCAAATTATGATATACAATAGCTTCATATTTTCTCGTAATAGAATGAACCTGCAATTGTTTTGCCAGTGACTGGTGGGCAATATCGTTTTTACAGGCAATGATTGCGCCTGTTGTGTCCATATCAATTCGATGTACGATTCCGGGTCTTAATACGCCGTTTATTCCCGACAAATTTCCTTTACAGTGATACAAAAGACCATTCACCAAAGTATGGCTCATATGTCCCGCAGAAGGATGTACAACCATTCCTTTTGGCTTATCAATAACAATGACATCATTATCTTCATATAATATGTCTAAATCCATTTTCTCCGGCTTAATTTCCAGTTCCTTTGGTGCCGGAATTTCAATTATAATTTTATCACGAAAAGAAACGGGATATTTCACCTTCGTGATGACATTCCCGTTCACTGTAACCTTTTCATTTTTAATTAATTTTTGAATAAAGGAACGCGAATATTCCATCTGTTCAGCCAAAAACTGGTCAATCCGGCGTTCCTCTTCTGTTTCAACATCAATTATTAATTTTTCTTCTTCCACAAAAAATCTTCTTCCTTATATCGAAATAGTAAGCAATAAATCAGTAAGACAGCCGCAACACAAACATAGCAGTCTGCCACATTAAATACCGGAAAATTAATTGCTTTTATATACAAAAAGTCAACTACATAATGCCACATCATACGGTCTATAAAATTACCTATCGCCCCAGCTGCCAAAAGTATTATGGTAAATCGAAGCAGCAGAAATTTCTTTTCTACCGGTATTCTGCTGTAAAAATATATCATTGCACCAAGGACAACAATAGTAATTATGGCAAAAAACCATATAGCATTCGGGAAAATTCCCCATGCTGCACCCGGATTTTCTAAATAGTGTAATGTAAATACACCGGGAATTATTGTAATATCATCCTGCCTTAAAGAAGTAATCGCAAAATTTTTCGTTATGCGGTCTCCGAAAATAAGCAAAATGAATACAAGTGCAAATACTGCATGATGTATTATTTGTTTTTTATTCTGAACCATTAAAAATCATCTACCGAACCAAGAAACTCAAAAGGGTCCTCGTCCTTTCCTTTCTTTTTCTTATTCTTATTCTTCTTACCCAAGTTTATATTCTGCAGCAGAGAATCTAAGGATGGCGTCTCTTTTTCTTTCTTTTCCTCTTCCGGCTCTAAAGAAAGCATTTCCGGATTAGATTCCAAAGTTACCGCAGAATTTGGCACTGCCTCAAAAGGTTCTTTAACAACAGCATCCACCGGATCTAATACAAGGGCATCCGTTACTTCTTTTGTGTCTGCGTCTTTTGGTTTCTGAATCTGATTTAAGGTATCGCTTAAATCAATGGTATCTGCCGTGAGAATATCTTCCTGCAGTTCTTCGTTCTTTTTTTTCGTGCGTTTTTCTTTTTTTACATCCGGAAGAACCATTGTTTCCGATAAATCTTCCGGCTCTTTTTCCACTGTCTCTTTCATAACAGGCTGCTCTTTTACGAGCGGTTCCGGTATCTCCATTTTTGTCGGTGCCTTTGGCTCTTTCGGTTCTTCCGGTACCTGCTCTGCAATCATATTTTCTTTTTCATTCCGGATTGCTTCAATCTCCGGCGAATATACATCAAAAGAATCACTGGTGATCAACTCCAACTGAGCAGATGCAACCTGTTTTAACTGCATTTTATACTGATTAAACTGCTGAACCAGAGAAAGACATTTTTCCTTTAATTTATCATACTCCTGCTCTGCCTCTGCAACAATTTTATCAGCTTTAGTATTTGCATCCTTTTCAATTGCCTCTGCCTTTAACTGGGCTGCGTCTTTTGTTTCCTTCGCTGTTTTTTCAGCAAGAACCAATGCTTTCTGCATCGTATTTTCAATGGAACGGTAATACTGCACCCCATCATTTAAGGATTTTACATTTTTCTGCAGTTCTAAATTTTCATCGTACAACTGCTTGTACTGCTCCATCACAAGTTCTAAATAATCATCCGTTTCATCTTTATCATAGTACTTGCGTTTTTTTGGCTCCATCATTTTATTTTTCAAATCAAGTGGTGATAACATGAACCTTCATCTCCTTATCGGTATTGATATATAGTAATTTTTTGTTTCCCTTTTTTAGTAATATCTCCTTCATCAAAGGTAAGCCGATATTTACCGTGACCCCGAATTGAAAAAACGGAATCACTTGGACATCGATAACTGTTTGATGTTTTCTCCTCACTGTTAATAAATACTCTGCCCTGTGTAATCAGTTCGTTTGCCTTCGTGCGCGAAGAACCAATCATAGCAGCAACTACATTATCCAAACGAGCCGAGGCAACCGTTTGTCTGTGTATCTCATATTGTCTTTCCGGAATTTCGTCCAATTCGGAAATTTCACGGCATTCCATTATAGTATGCTTTACCTGCCGTAAATTTGAGAGTATAAACTCCTTTAATTCCTCAACACAAAAGAGATACGCAGCCTTTTCACAAATACGTATATCGCCGATCGTGGAACGGGAAATTCCAAGATTCAACACCGCCCCCAAATAATCTCTGTGTATTAAAGTATCCGCATACTTTTCGTGAACCGGGGAAATACGAATACAGCAAATTGGAAATGCTTGATCATCCGTATCTACAAAATCAGCCGGAAAAAAACCGGCCATTTTTGAATCACAATCTTTATGACCACCCCACATACGAAGTACAACCGATGGAAACATCTTTTGATTCTGCAGTAAAGCAGACATCTCACCTGTTGTGAGAAACTCCGTAAAAGAAGGATAATCGTTATAAATGGTTCGATGGTACAAGTCCTGCACATGCTGCAAAAAAAAGTGCTCCTGCTTTGTTCCCATGATTAAAACTCACGATTTATCGTAGGCATCTTTGCCGAACTACCATCAAGCCCTAACGGGTCCCCGCTGATATCTACATTTTCCGGTGTGAAAATGAAAATATATTTTGAAATTTGGTGATACTGTCCCTTGATTGAATAAATACATCCGGATATAAAGTCCATAATTCTCTGTGCATCATCCGGGTCAAAACCCTCCAAATTTACAACAACCGGCCGTCCGGAAAGTAACATATTACATATGTTCTGGGAGTCTTCAAAAGTTGTCGGCTTAATGATGCTGACTTCCATCATCGTGCGGTTCATCGGTACAACTTTTGGCTTAGACCCTAAAAATCCACTGCGCTGCTTTGGTGCCGGCTCCTCATAGTCATTCTCCTGCGAAACAGGCTGTCTTTGTGTTTTTACCGGTTTTGCCTTTACCGGCTCTTCCACATACTCCTCTTCATATTCGTCATCAAAATCATCTGGAATCTTAAAGAAATTTAAAATGGAATCTAAACCCATATCTTCTCGTTCCTTTCTATAAGTATTGTCTATTTCCAAAAATGCCGGTCCCTACACGTACATAAGTAGCGCCCTCTTCTATCGCTACTTCGTAGTCTCCGGTCATTCCCATGGAAAGTTCGTTCATATTAATATTATCAATGTTTTTGCCATTAATGTCAACTAGTAATTTATGCAAATTACGAAAATGAACACGATTTTCTTCCGGATTTGAAACGTTTGGTGCAATTGTCATAAGACCATGAATTTTCACATTTGGATAAGTAGAAATTTCACGTATGGCTTCTTCCACTTCTTCCGGCATAAATCCATACTTTGATTCCTCTTTTGCCATATTAACCTCAATTAAAATATCTGAAGTAATATTCCTTTTTTCGCTTTCTAACTGTATTTGTTTGGCAAGTCTTATTGAGTCGACAGAATGGATTCGTTTCACCCTTCCAACAACCTGCTTTACTTTATTTCGCTGTAAATGACCAATCATATGCCAATCTAACGGTTCTGTCAGTTCTTTTTGTTTTTCCACAATTTCCTGTACCTTGTTTTCACCAAAAGTAACGATGCCACACTGCATGGCCTCTCTCATCATTTCGACCGGTTTTGTCTTGCTGACCGCAATTAACGTAACATCATTTCGGTCTCTGCCTGCACGTGTACATGCCGATTCAATTTTTTTTTCAACTTTTTTCAGATTTTCTGTTACCATATCAATTACCTCTTTTCTCAATCTGTAATCTTTATGAAATTATTCAATAAAGTCATCATCATTTAAATACGTTGGGTCCACAACAATATGGTCATACGCAGACAAACCATTTACTGTATGGTCTGAAACAATGGAGTACTCCTTGTTTTTATATAAAACCTCAATTGGACGGAACTGGCAGTATCCCTGGTTCACATAATACACACCTGATAATTCTCCTGTTTCATGTACCCGGTACTGCTCTGAATCACCAAATTTTGTAATGAGAATATCCCCATCCGATAAAGTGTTTTTTCCTACATAATAGTTATCGCCAACCAACAAAGACGATTTTAATGAGACAAATTCATGGCCTGCTTTATTATTTGGATCGGATGTTTTTCTGGTGACTCCAATCCCATCATCTCCATTTACGGCATATTTTTTCGGAACAAGATAATAATTCTTTTTTAATACGGAACTGTTTGGAATTTTCAGTCCGGACGCCGATTTTAAGTTAAATTCAATCTGCAAAAAGCGGTCGTTAATATAGCGTTCCATATAACGGGACGTACTAAGCGTAGCAAAATGTGTGCCATCTTTATCCCACAATTTTACCTGAGCATTAAAAGAAATATCATCCTTTGTAATGGTTACACGGACACTTGTTTTGTCCTTTAATTCCTGATAGTAACTGTCATCTAATTTTACAACAATTGACCAATCATTACTTGTAACCAGCTTATAAACCGGTGAGCCGGCTGCGACGCTTCCTTCTTTCTGCATCTGTTTTCTTGCTACACTTCCATATTGGTCAAATAATTTCTTTGTGATGTCTTCTTCTTTTGTTGTCTCGTAACCATCCATCGAGTAAGCAATGATTCCACTTTTTTTTGCCGTAACTTTAGTAAAACTGTCCGCTTTTCCGGAAGATGCCATCGCTTTTTTTAAATCACTGTATAAATTCCCCTGATTCAAGTCCATCAGTACATTTTCTGCATCGTAGTGGAGTTTTGTCACCTCGCTGTAATTGGCATTGTGGAAAGAACTGTAAAAGCTGGCAATCACTTCCCGCATTTTTGAAATATTTTCCGAGTTGTCTTTTTTGCTTCGGATTTGTTCGAGCATTTTACTCACTTCACCACTGGTATCTTCGGTGTATGCCACATCTCCCTTTCCAATCCGGCTTCCTTCCGAAAGATAATAATTAATATATGCCGATTCTTCCGAATTCACAATTTCTTCCGCACGCATTACAAAACCATACAATGGCGCATCATCTGAAATATCCGTTGTGTTCACTTCATAAATTGAAATATGTTCTTTTGCAAAATATCCCCATGCCAGCACAACAATATAAACAACAATCAAAAGCAGAAGGAAAAAGGCCAGACTGGATTGTGGCCGAAATCTTTTTTTTATTGAAACTACTTTTCTTTTTCCCATGATTGTCTTCCTTCCCTGACATTGTTCTTATTTTTCACTCAAATGAATAGTGTTTCTCAATTTCGGTATACTATCTAACAAAGGAGGTAGTATACAAAAATGAAAGCAATAGACTATATTGTCCTGGTACTTGTTATTATCGGTGCCATCAACTGGGGCTTAGTCGGTTTTTTCGGACTGGACTTAGTTGCCTTTTTATTTGGTTCAATGTCCGTATTGTCACGCATTATTTATGCCGTAATTGGTATCTGCGGACTTTATGCCATCAGTTTCTGTGGGCGAATTAACAATTAAGTAAACGAGTAGGGGATCTCCTACTCGATACATATAAAATCACATACGAACCAGATTACGCCAGTCTAAGTCGCCACGCTCTAATGCTTTTACTAACAATTCCGCTGTAGCAACATTGGTAGCCAGAGGAATGTTGTGAATATCACACAGACGAAACACATTATTTACATCCGGTTCATGGACTTTCTGTGTCAATGGGTCACGCAGAAAAATAACTAAATCCAGTTCATTATTTTCAATCTGCACCCCAAGCTGTTTTTCTCCACCTAAATGTCCGGCAAGATACTTGTGAATGGAAAGGTTTGTTACCTCTTCAACAAGTCGTCCTGTCGTACCGGTGGCATAAATTTCATGTTTGCTCAAAATCCCACGATAAGCAATACAAAAATTCTGCATCAGAATTTTTTTTGCATCGTGCGCAATTAGGGCAATATTCATAACTACATCCCTTCTTTCTCTGAATTAAAAATCTAGGCTGCTGCTTCCTCGATTCGGTTGTATCCCTACGTTTAGCAAAATACCAATTGCCATCATATTACTAATAAGAGACGTGAGTCCATTACTTAAAAATGGCAATGGAAGTCCGGTATTTGGCAGCAATGATGTTGCCACACCGATATTAAAAAATGTCTGAAAACAAAACATAGCGCCAATTCCCACAGCAATCATCATTCCCATATAATCTCTCGCATTTTTTGCTGCCAGAAAACATTTGATAATAATAATGGATAACAGAGCTAAAACTACCATACATCCAATAAAACCAAACTCTTCGCTGATTGGTGTCCAGATAAAATCACTTTCTCTTACATCAACGCTGGTATAGTTTCGCGCCGTTGTGCTGCCATCCAAAAGTTTCCCATACAATTTTCCGGATGCAATGGAAAGAACCGAGTTGTTCTGCTGGTACATAACGCCAAGACTCTCTTTTTCCGGGTGCAGCCATCCGGTAATGCGGGCCAACTGATAGCCACGCAGAAGTTTTTGATTTGGCTGTAAAATATACCAGAACAAAGCACCAACCGCCGGAACTGCAACGGCAGCAACCGGTGCCAGTATTTTATGACCAATTCCTGAAGATGCTAACATCATAATGAGAATAACAATCATAACAACACTGGATGATAAATCCGTTTGTATTAAAATAAATACAGTTGGTACAAAGGTAATCAAAGAGGCAAGGAAAAAGTTTTTATACGTAGATAAATTTTCTTTTCTCTTTGAAAAAAAGGTAGCAAGTGCCAATATTAACGTAATTTTACATACTTCCGATGGCTGAAAAGTAAATACTTTAAAATCAAGCCAGCGGTAAGAACCCGTATCCAACTCAACACCTAATGGCGTCAATCTGGTTGCCATAGCCATAAGGGTCGTAACAATGTATATAATTGGAATATACATACATAAATCATGGTAATCAATAATGGAAAAAATACCTATGATAGCTATACCCATAACAACTCCGACCAACTGTCTTTTTAAGGAAATGTCAGAATTGACTATAGAAATGACGTATGAACTTATAAATGTTAAAATAAGCACAACGGCAATCAAAAAAATATCATAATTTTTCCAGTTATACCGCTTAATCTGCAACCATTTCATAACGCGTTCCCGCATGATTTACCACCTTACCAATCCTTAATTTATTTCTTTGTCTGTTTCATGTCTTTAATCGGAATATTAGCAAAAAGTGCCGGCACCATACCATTGGAGCCTTCCGATTCAGTCTGCTCAATCTTGATATCCAGCCCGTCTAAATCAATTTCTACATATTTCGACAAAACATGGATAATATCATTTTTTATCTGCTCCATAATGTCCGGCGAACAGTTTGCACGGTCCGATACCAAAACCATCTTCAAACGGTCTTTTGCTACATTACTGGAGGATTTTTTTCTAAAAAAATCCGCAAATCCCATTACGATTCATCTCCTTAGCTTTTGAATTTGTTTTTAATTTTTGAGAAAAGACCATTTTTCTGGTATAAATCCAACAATGGAACATCCTCTCCCATGATTCTGTGACATATGTTTTCGTATGCCTGACCGGCAAGCGATTTGTTACCTACAAGCGGTTCACCCTGATTTGTCGAAACGACGATATTCTCATCATCCGGGACAACACCAAGCAAATCCACAGCAAGAATCTCTACAACATCATCACTCGACATCATATCTCCGCGCTTTACCATATCGGCACGAAGGCGGTTTACAACGAGTTCAGTTTTTCCGATTTCGTTTGCTTCCAGCAATCCGATAATACGGTCTGCATCACGCACAGCCGATACTTCCGGTGTTGTTACTACAATTGCACGGTCAGCTCCGGCAATCGCATTTTTAAATCCCTGTTCGATTCCGGCAGGACAGTCGAGCAATATGTAATCAAACTCTTCTTTTAATTCATTGGTCAGTTTTTCCATCTGCTCCGGTGTAACTGCTGTCTTATCTCTGGTCTGGGCAGAAGGCAGCAAATAAAGTGTCGGATATCGTTTATCCTTAATCAACGCCTGTTTGATTCGGCAGTTTCCTTCAATTACATCTACAAGATTGTATACAATACGGTTTTCAAGTCCCATAACAACATCCAGATTACGCAATCCGATATCTGTATCAATCAGTACTACTTTTTTTCCTTCTTTCGCTAATCCTGTTCCTACATTGGCAGTTGTCGTTGTTTTACCAACGCCTCCTTTACCCGATGTAATCACAATAACTTCACTCATAAATTTCTCTCCTTTCACCATAACAATGGCTTATATCAATATCAAACATCAATTTCTGTCAACGTCTGTCTTGACAAAGTATCAATGTATATTGCTCCATCTTGCAAATAGGCAATCTGCGGCTCTGCCGGTGTTTCCTGTTTTTCGTCAGAGGAACGGGCGATTACATCGCTGATCCGTATCTGCATCGGATTCATTTTCAATGCAACAATAAACGCATTTTCTTTTCCGGCAGCTCCGGCATACACTGTTCCATACAGACTTCCTAACACAATTACATTTCCTGTCGATACAACTTGTGCACCTACATTAATGTCGCCTAAAATCACAACACTGGTTTCAAACTCCATCACCTGTCCGGAACGAAGATTTCCTTTGAAAAATTGACCAGAATTTGCATTCATTGCCATCAGTTTTTCATTCAGTGTCTGATTGAACAATTCTTCTCTCTGCTTGTCCTCATCAATCAGACACACGACTTGTAATTTTGAATTTTCCTTGATGCATTCCAGTAAAATAGCTTCCTGTTCCTCAGTTAATTTTCTTCCGTCAAAGGAAACGGCAACCTGAGCCTCGCCAAGAAAATTCGAACTTTCCTTGAATTTTTTTTCGACTTCTTCTAAAATCTCCGGAAAAGGAAGCGCATCATCCAAAACAATGCGTATTCCTGATTTATTTCCTTTAATTACAACAGGTGCTTTTTTCATATTTCCAACTCCTTAATCCGTTTGTCTTGTTCCGCCCATTGCCGGACTCGAAACTTTTCCATCCATCAGTTTTTTACGTGAACTCTTATCATAATAATACTGATATACTTTGCTCGCAAGTTCTGCGGCATTGGAAGAAGAAAATCCGTTTGGAATTACTACAGTAATTGAAATTTCCGGATTCTCATAAGGTGCAAAACTAACAAATAATGCATGGTTTGGCTCGTTGTTTGTAATCTGAGCCGTACCGGTTTTTCCGGCAACCGTAACATTTACATTGTTAAACAGTGACTTAATGCTGCCCGCCTGTACTACATTTTTCATACCGGTTTTAATTGCCGTTAAAGTTGACGACTGGAAATTCAATTTATTGCGGACATTTGATAATTTTTTATCCTGTGTTTTTGATTTAGCATCTTTGATTTTCTGAATCAGAGTTAAATCAAAGCAGGTTCCACCATTCGCAATTGTTGTGACATAACGGGACATCTGAACCGGTGTGTAACTGTGGGAGCCCTGTCCAATTGCAGAACGAACAACATCGACATCGGAAAACGTTGGTTCCGCTTCCGGCAGTTCAATACCGGATTTTTCCGTTAAACCGTATTTTTCTGCATACTTTTTCAGTTTGCTCAAACCTTTTTCATTATCCACTAATGTATTGTGTCCATTTCCTAATCGATAACCCATTTCATAGAAGAAATAGTTACAGGAATGCTGGATTGCCTGTGAAACATTAATATTACCATGCGAATAAGTACTCCAGCATTTCGGCCAAGGCTTATTAATTTTATTAAACTGTACACCGTCATGGATACGAGTATAAGGATTAATAATGCCCTCTTCCAATGCGGTTGTGGCAGTCACCATCTTAAATGTCGAACCGGGAGCTGCCTTTTGCTGGGTCGCACGGTTCAAAAGTGGCGACGCACTGCTTGTACTGATTTTGGCATAATAATCGGCATCAACTGAATTTGCAAATTTATTATTATCATAACTTGGATAAGACGTTAATGCCTTCACCTTTCCGGTCTTTACATCTGTTACAATAACGGCACAGGAACATGGTGTAAGTCCTAAATCTCCTGCTGAAATTTCAAGCGATCGGATTTTCGATTTCAAAAAACTGTATGGGGAAATCATTCCTGCCTGTAATTTCTGATAGGTAGAAATTTTCTTTTTTAACACCTTCTGGTCATACAACAAAAGGCAAATCTCTCTGCCGGACAAAACACCGGAATCTACCATCGAGTGATACACTTTCTTATCAAACTTCGAATCATCCTGGATTTCATCGACAATATAAGAAACTAATTTCTGGAAGACTTCTTCCGAAGAATAGTAGTTATTGTCAATTTCCAGATTATCTAAATTAATCCAGTTGTTTTTGATTCCATAAACTAATAGCTGACTCAAACTTATTTTATTATTTACATACTTATTGTACATCGTATCTGTTGTGTCCATCGTAGACGTATTTAGTATCTGATTCGTTTTCAACATACTGAAAATGTAATCCAGATAGCCATCCGTTGTTTCCGACAAATGTTTTCCATTCTTTTTATTATTGACACGAAGTTCTTTTTTTACGCGGTTAATAGCGCTCTTTTTCGTGCGGGAAAATGTCTGGTATACCGATTTTTCCAAGGATGTCGCATTACTCGTATTGAAATGTGACACATCAACAATACTATTTTGAATAATTGCATCGTAAACATCGTAAATAGAAATCAAAATACCTTTAGCATCTTTCCCTTTTGTACCATGCCCCTTCCCATTGATTAATTTGGAAGTAATAATACCGGCAATCTGTTTTTCTGCCAGACGATAAGTTGCTTTCTGTAAATCGGAATCAATCGTCAGATAAATATCTTTTCCGGCTACCGCATCCTTTGTTTTCTGCGAACTTACTACACGCGATGTACTGTCAATAACAAGTGTTTCGGAACCTTTTTTCCCTTTTAATTCATCTTCATATTCTTTTTCGATCCCGGTTTTACCAATCTGGTCTGCCGATGTGTATTCCGTATTCGAATCACTTTCTTTCATTTCCGCTAGCGTTTCGGAAGAAATCATTCCCGTATAGCCAATAATATGAGAGAAATATTTGCTGTCTTTATAGACACGGTTCATTTCGGTGGTAACTTCAACGCCAGGTAAATCAGCAGAATTTTCCTTAATGGCAGCCACTGTTTTATCCGAAACATTAGAACTTAATGTAATCGGATCATATTTTGAATATGTGTTCATCAATAACGCATAGCGCACCATCATAATTGGCAGTGCCTCTGCATCCGTATACGTTTCGTCTTTATCAAAGAAATGAATGGTATTTACCTTATCTTCAGTGCGAATATAACGAAACAGTTCTTCTGCTGTCATATCTTTTTGCTTTTGCGTCAGCTCATGGATGGATTTACAAAAGAAAATCTCTCTTTTAAAACGAAGCTGTGCCGCCTGATTTACCGTGTATTTAAATTTCCCATTTTTATTCATGCTGATTGGAAAATCCAAATCTAAAGAATCCCCATGTTTCTCAATCAGAGTGATACACTTCTCAATCATTGTATTTTTTTCCTGATTTGTTTTTAAATCTCCGGAATCTTCTATCGTTATGGAATAACTCTGCTCATTGGTAACTAAAAGTTTACCATTACAGTCATAAATTTTACCGCGGGCACTCTTAATGGTTTTAATTTTCTGTTTTTGCAGAGAAGCTTCTCTGTCATAGGTTTCGCCTTTCACAATCTGAAGATAAAACATACGTCCGACAAGTATACTAAAAAGCAGTATATAGGTTGTCACCAGGGCGAAAAATCTTGATTTTACCACATTTTTCAGCATATCCAGTATACCGTTAAACATCTGCTATATCTCCTTTCTTTTTCTTTCCTTTGGCTTTTCCAAATGAGCTGCCAGTTCAAACAAAAGAACTCCTGCCAGTGTTGTATAAAGTATTTCCGGCAGAAACTTATGAATAAAATAAAAGCCCAAGTGCAGTCTGCCACGCATTAAAAATTCGGTGACATAATAGTAAAAGCAATACACAAAATCGCTGGAGGCAATTAAAACAACCGGAAGAATCAGGCTGTCTGTAAAATAGATTTTTTTACAAAAGCCGACAACAAAACCAATTGTCATAAAAATAAATGCATATAATCCAATTACGCTTCCATACAGGCAGTCTAGCAGCAAGCCTGAGAAAAAACCAATTACCAGTCCGGAAGTACGACCACGCAGATAACCGTATGTGATTGTCAGTACCAATAAAAGATTTGGAACCGCACCCGCTAACTTTATGGATTGAAATACGGTTGTCTGGAGCAAAAATGCTGCCAATATCATCACAACCGGCAAAATACGTTTTTTAATCATAATTCTTTATGTCCTTAATTTCTGAGTTGTCCTTAAGCTGCGTAATCACCAGTACATTTTCCAGCTGGTCAAAATTAACCGAAGGAATTAAATGCGCTGTCTTTGTCTGAGAAGACGGGTCACTTACAATGTCCTTGACATATCCAACAGACAATCCCTGTAAAAATTTATCACTGACGTGTGAAGTAACCACCTCGTCACCATCTTTAATCTTTGCCGTGTTGCTTATCATCTCAATGTCAATGTACCCTTTGTAAATACTCTCCATATTTCCTTTAACAATACAGGTTTCCCCGGTATCCTGAAACATTGCACTTACATTACTCTTATCATCAATGATGGCACGTACCTTTGCATACGACTCACCAACTTCAGAAACAATGCCAACCAAACCATTGCCGGCAATTACGTTCATATCAACCTGAACACCATCTTTCTTTCCTTTGTCAATCGTAAATACATGGAACCAGTTATTACCATCGCGGCTGATAACACGCGCAGCCACTTTCGGATAATCCGGATATACCTTGTCTAATTTATACAATTCTCTGTAATTATCCAGTTCTGCATTTTCACGGGCGAGAATTTTATTATTATAACTTAGGTCATTTAACTTTTCCTGCAATTCCTTATTCTCTGCTAACAGGGTTTCTTTTGAAGTAAGTAAATCTGCTTTATCCGAAAGGTATTTACCAACGGAATTAATCCCCTTCTGCATTGGTGTCACCACATTCCCAACAAATGCTTTCACACCGGCGAACCGGTCTGTAAACTTAAACGAGAGAAGCACTAACAGTACACACAAAACCGAGAGACATATATATAATATTTTGGGATGAATCCATTTATTTTTCCTTCTCTTTTTCACACAAACACCTCCGCTTTGTTTTCGAAAAAAATTACAAGGTCAATTTTGCTAAATGTGGGTCTTCGATAATTGCACCAAGTCCCATAACAACCGTGCTTTCCGGTTCCTCACATAAGTTTACTTTCAGTCCGAGCTGGTCATATACAAAACGTCCTAAATCCTTAATGCGGCTCGAACCTCCGGTCAGATAAACACCGGATTTGTAAATATCAGAAGAAATTTCCGGCGGCGTGCGCTCCAATATAATTTTCACAGCATCAACAATGCTTTGGAACAATTCAGACAGTGCGGAATGGACATCTTTTGACTCAATCGTAATTTCACTTGGTAGTCCTGTTACCAGATTACGTCCACATACGTCAATGGATTCGTCCGTCACATAAGCAGAACCAATTGTCATTTTAATTTCTTCTGCTGTCTTTTCGCCAATCACAAAACTCTTATCTTTTTTGATTTTATTAATAATTGCCTCATCAAAACGATTTCCGCCAATCGGAATCAATCGGCTTAATACAATACCACCAAGGGACATCACGGAAATCTCTGTTGTATTTGCACCGATATCCACAACCAAAGTTCCTGTAGATTTTGTAATATCGAGATTCATACCCAGGGCATCTGCAACCGGCTTCTCAACGACATGGATTTTCTTCGGTTTCAGATTGGTATTTGTAATCAAATCAAAATAAGCTCTTTTCTCCACTTCTGTAATATCAGTCGGAACCGCAATATAATACTCTGCACCTTTTAACTTTTTCTTGCCATCCAGTTCATGGAAGAAATAATCAATCATCGACTGCATATTTCCGATATCGGCAATAACACCATTTTTTACCGGATAAGACACCTGAATGTTTGCCGGTGCCTTCTCATACATCTCATACGCCTCATTTCCTACCGCAAAAGTATGAGATTTATTGTAAATCGCAATTACACTTTTTTCATGAAGAATAATTCCCTCTCCGTTTTTATAAAACTTAATTGAACTTGTTCCAAAATCAATTCCTATTGCTTTTCCTAACATGTCAAATCAATCCTCTTTCTTTTAAACTAATGTAGCGGTTATCACCAATGATAATGTGGTCAACCAAAGGAATACCAATCAAATCTGAAGCCTCATATAACCGTTTGGTCATCTTGATATCTTCTCCGCTCGGAATGGGGTTCCCACTCGGATGATTATGCAGTATCACAATCTGAGCCGCGTCGCATTGCAGGGCAATCCGCAGAATCTCTCTCGGATTTACCACAGAATAGTTTATAGTTCCCTTAAAAACTGCTTTGTCGTAGAGCAGCCTTCCGCTTGCATCCAGTGCTGCAAGATACAAATGCTCCGTTTCGAGATTTCGCATTTCATCCATAAAATAAGCCGCCAGTTGTTCGGGGCGGCTAAAATTTGTGGCATTACACTTACTCTCTCTTGCCAGTCGTTTGGACAACTCCACCGCACACAAAATCTGAACTGCCTTCACTGGACCAATTCCGTGAATCTGAAGAAGCTGATTGCGCGTCAGATGAAACAATCCCATCAAACCCTGAAAAGAAGGATGTGCGCTCAGCACTTCCAAAGCGAGGGCAAGACTCGTCTTATCCTTTGTTCCGGACTTTAAAATGACAGCAAGTAATTCTGCATTCGACAAAGACTTTGCACCGTCTCTTTCACACTTCTCATACGGCTTTTCCGAATCCGGCAATTCCTTCATGGTAAAATTTTCTTTTTTCATTTCGGCTCCTTTCGGAACCAAATTCCACCTAAACATTGTTATTTTACCATATCAAGGCAAAAATGTATACCTATTAAGCAAGATTTTTCTGTGAATTTTTTTTGAATTTTGCCAAAATCTATGGCAATTCGACAAATCCACCATCAATCATATTTTGCAGTGTTTTTAATATACCCATCTTTCCGTGTGGCCATGTAATTCCACCCTGAAAATAGACACTGTAAGGCGGTTCAATCGGGGCATCTGCACTTAATTCAATAGAGGACCCCTGTACAAAAGCACCCGCTGCCATAATGACATCGCTGTGATAGCCGGGCATCGCATATGGCTCCGGCAGAACGTAGGCATCTACCGGGGCTGCCTGCTGGATTCCCTGGCAGAAGGCGATAATTCGTTCCGGTGAACCAAAAGCAATTGCCTGAATGATATCGTGTCTGTCTTCTTTACCATTAGGACTTGCCGTAAAGCCAAGTTTTTCATATAAATTTGCAGCAAAAATAGCAGACTTTAAGGCACTTGCCACAACCGTCGGTGCTAAAAATAATCCTTGATAAAATGCCGAATTAACCTGAAGGGAAGCCCCTACTTCTTTGCCAAGACCAGGTGCCGTAAGGCGGTATGCAGCAAGTTCAACTAAATCTTTCCGTCCAACAATATACCCGCCCAAAGGTGCCAGACCGCCACCCGGATTTTTTATCAGAGAACCTACACAAATATCGGCTCCAACCTGCGTTGGCTCGATGGTTTCTACAAATTCACCATAACAGTTATCTACCATGCAGATGACATCCGGCTTTATCGATTTGATATAACGAATCAGTTCTCCAATCCGCTCAACAGACAATGTTTTGCGCATTGCGTATCCTTTGGAACGCTGAATCGTGACTAATTTTGTTTTCTCATTTAATGCATTTTTGATTCCTGCATAATCAAATTCACTGTCACCGACCAAATCTACCTGTCGATAAGATACCCCAAATTCACGAAGAGATCCTTTGGTATCTGTTCCCTCGATGCCGATGATTCCTTCCAATGTATCATATGGTTTTCCGACCGGCGAAAGCAGTTCATCGCCTGGACGGAGAATGGAGGATAAAGCAATTGTCAGCGCATGTGTTCCACAGGTAATCTGTGAGCGCACAAGTGCATCTTCTGCTTCAAAAATGTCAGCATATACAGCTTCCAACGTATCTCTTCCGGTATCGTTATAACCATACCCTGTTGTTCCCCACAAATGGTTTTCACTCACACGGTTCTTCTGCATGGCATGAATTACTTTCAACTGATTAATTTCCGCTACTTCATCAATTTTAGCAAACCGGTCTTCGATTTCTCCCAAAACAGTTTTCCCAAAATCAATCACATCTTTTTTAATTCCAAATTTTTCATACATTTCTTCTGTTGTCATGATTTATCCTTCCCGGCATGAACAAATGCCCTTTTCTACTGCTAATTTCATAATATAGTTTACAATTTCATGGTTATTTGAAAAATTATCTTTATTAATCATTGTCACATCTCGTTCCCGCCGAAACCATGTCATCTGACGTTTTGCGAAATGTCTGGTGTCCCGTTTTAAGCGGTAAACAGCTTCTTCCATTGTACACTCTTTAAAAAGAGCTGACGCAATTTCTTTGTAGCCAAGCCCTTGCATGGAAACCAAATTTCTTGAATAACCGGCGTCCAAAAGTTGTTTTACCTCCTTGACAAGTCCCTCTTCCATCATCTGGTCAACCCGTTTGTCAATCCGTTTATAAAGCACCTTCCGGTTCATTGTGAGAACCAGATACAAAAAATTATACGGCGACCCTTTCTGCCGCTCCTCTTTATTGTGATCTGAAAATTTCTGTCCGGTACTTTGAAAATACTCCAAGGCACGAATCACACGTTTTATGTTATTTGGATGAATGGCTTCTGCGGATTCTTTATCCACTTTTTGCAGTTCATGATGTAGATAAGAAGCACCTTTTTCTTTTGCCAGATTTTGCAAATCCGCTCTGATTTCATCACCCTGTTTTTCTTTTGTAAAAGCAATATCATTTAACACTGCTTGAATATAAAACCCGGTTCCGCCTACAAGAATCGGAATCTTCCCACGATTATAAATATCTTCCATAATTTCCTTTACGCGTTTTTGAAAAATCATCACGTTAAATTCTTCATCCGGATTCCATTCATCAATCATATAGTGCGTAACGCCCTGCATCTGCTCTTTTTTAATTTTTGCAGTTCCAATATCCATCTGTTTGTATACTTGCATCGAATCAGCCGAAATAATTTCACCGCCTGCCGCTTTTGCCAGCTCAATGGATATTTCCGTTTTCCCGACAGCGGTTGGCCCTGTCAAAACAATAATTGGTTTTTTCATATCCATACACTCCTTTTTGACATTCAAAGCACACGTTTGAATTTTTTTTCAAATTCATACTGGCTCATTGCAATCGTTGTCGGTCTTCCATGGGGACAATGATACGGCTGATCCATCTGTAACATCTGTCCAATCAGTTCTTTTGCCTCTGCGTAAGACAACGTATGATTGCCCTTCACCGCCGCCTTGCATGCCATCGTAGCACAATGGTCGATTACAAATTCCGGTGCCGATTTCATATTTTGATTTCTCAAATTGTCTAGCAATTCCAAAAACAACTGTTTCGGCTCTAAATTCAAAAAATCAGCCGGCACACCGGTAATCAAATACTCTCTGTCTCCAAACATTTCCCAGCAAAAGCCAATAGCAGTTAAGGTCTGTGCATTTTCCTCTAACACTTCAATTTCCCGTCCTGACAGCGACACAACAATCGGCGCAATCAAATTCTGTGTCAGCGGTTTTTTATCCTTTAACTTTTTCATTAATTTCTCGTATAACACTTTTTCATGAGCTGCATGCTGGTCAATAATCAATAATTCTTTTTCGTATTCCACAAGCCAGTAGGTGCCGAAAACCTGTCCGATAATCCGGAAAACAACACCCTCTTGCTGTTCTTCTTTCTTAAAATCTAATTGCTTGTAATCTTCTCTTACAATTGATACATTCTGCTTTCCGGAAAATGGTGCACTTTCATACACAAATGGTTTTTCTTCCATCTTTTTCTCCGGTTGTGCGCGCATACTCCACTCTTTTTTTCTTTCATATTCAAACGGCTCCGGCTGTTTTTCAATCGGTTTTTCTTCTACCGGACTTTGCTTCTCTTTTTCATCCAGTGTGACATCCGGAATTAAAGTACTCTGCTTCAATGCCTCAGTAACCGTGTCTCTCACAAGTGATAAAACTTCCATCTGATTTGTAAAGCGGATTTCCATTTTGGTCGGATGGACATTGACATCAATAAAAGAAGAATCAATCGAAAGCATGAGTACCACAAACGGGTAACGGTGTCCCATAAGAAATCCCTGATATCCCTGCATGGTTGCATTTGCCAAAATCGGACTTTTGATATAACGCCCATTTACAAAGTAATTCATCATCGAGCGGTTTCCCCTTGATAAAATCGGTTTTCCAATAAATCCTTCTAAACGCATGCCATCCTGTTCTTGACAAATCGGTATCAGTTCTTTCGTAATTTCTCTTCCGTAGTGATAAAAAATATTGGTCTTTACCTGTCCGTCACCACTTGTCTGAAATTTTGTTTTCCCATCTACAATAAAAGAGAAACGGATATCCGCATGAGCCAGTGAATACCGCTGCACCAGTTCATGAATATAGTTTCCCTCAGTTGTTTTTGATTTTAAAAATTTCCTTCTTGCCGGTGTGTTATAAAACAAGTTTCGTACCACAAAAGTAGTTCCTTCCGGGCAGCCGACTTCCTCACATCCGGTCTCTTTTCCGCCCTCAATGGAATATCTGGTTCCTACAATATCTTCCTTTCTTTTTGTAATCAATTCAACCTGAGCCACCGCCGCAATACTTGACAATGCTTCACCGCGGAATCCAAGACTTGTTACGGAAAGTAAATCTTCAGTATTTCTAATTTTGCTTGTCGCATGGCGTAAAAACGCCGTCGGAATTTCCTCTTTTGCAATACCTGCACCGTTATCCGTGATACGAATCATGGAAATTCCGCCTTCTTTTATTTCGATTGTAATGGCGGATGCACCGGCATCCAAAGAATTATCCATTAATTCTTTCACAACAGCCGAAGGACGTTCCACAACTTCGCCTGCCGCAATTTGATTTATCGTTTTTTGGTCAAGAACTTGAATCATGACATCCTCCATTTCTTTTTACCACTGTTCTTTTAATTTATTCTGCCACTTGTAAACTAAATTCATCGCATCCATCGGTGTCACATTGGATAAATTAATATCACGCAGTTCAAACAAAATGGCATCCGTCTGATTTGTCGTCTCCATCGTATCAAAAATGGAAAGCTGCGTCATGGCTTCCGTGCCGCCTTTTAAATCTTTCTCACTTAAATCCGTAAGTTTTGATAGATTACTATTGGCATCTTTGGCCTCCAACAAATCCGCAATTTCCCTTGCACGGACTAAAACTTCATCCGGAACACCGGCAAGTCTGGCAACCTGAATACCATAACTGCGGTCAGCACCGCCCTTTACAATTTTGCGAAGGAATACAATATCCTCTCCATCCTCTTTTACGGCAATACAGTAATTCTGGACGCCTTCTAATTTGCCCTCCAATTCCGTCAATTCGTGGTAATGTGTGGCAAATAACGTTTTTGCTCCAATTTTTTTCTTATTTACTATGTGTTCAACAACCGACCATGCAATACTTAGTCCGTCAAAGGTACTGGTTCCGCGGCCGATTTCATCTAAAATAATCAAACTGTCTTTTGTTGCGTTATGTAAAATATTAGCAACTTCGGTCATTTCCACCATAAAGGTGCTCTGCCCGCTCGCCAAGTCATCCGATGCCCCGACACGGGTAAATATACGGTCAACTAAAGATAAATCTGCTTCTTTTGCCGGAACAAAGCAACCAATCTGCGCCATCAGAGAAATCAATGCTGTCTGACGCATATAAGTAGATTTACCTGCCATGTTTGGTCCGGTAATAATCACGACACGGTGTGTATCATCATCTAAGTAGGTATCGTTAGCAATAAACATATCCTTTGTCATCATCTGCTCAATCACCGGATGTCTGCCTTCTTTAATCGTAATGGAGCCATTGTGATTAATGGTTGGACGTACATACTGATTATGCTCTGCTACATACGCAAGAGATGCTAACATATCCAAAAAGGCAATCACCGATGCCGTATCCTGAATCCGCTTCATCTGCCCAAATATTTTATCCCGCAGTTCGCAAAACACCGCATATTCCAGATTATAAAGCCGGTCCTCCGCCCCCAGAATCACATCTTCCATTTCTTTCAGTTCATTAGTCGTGTAACGCTCCGCATTTGTCAATGTCTGTTTTCGAATCCAGTTTTCCGGCACCTGGTCAAGAAAAGATTTTGTGACCTCAAAATAATACCCGAAAACTTTATTATATTTAATTCTAAGATTCTTAATTCCTGTATGTTCTTTTTCTTTTGCCTCTAAATTTGCCAGCCAGTCTTTGCCTTCGGTTTTTGCCTGTCTGAGCTTATCAATTTCTTCATGATAACCGTTTTTAAAGATACCGCCCTCTCTTACCGAAATCGGTGGTTCTTCCTCAATTGCCGAATGAATCCATCCGTAAATATCTTCCAGTGCATCCATCTTATCATATAAGTCTTTAAAAAGCGGCGCTTTAAAATTGCCAAGAAGCATACGAATCGCCGGAAGCATTTCCAAAGAAGATTCCAGTGCTATCATATCTCTTGGATTTACAGTACGGTAACTGATTTTGCTCAAAAGACGCTCTAAGTCATATACCGGATTCAGATATTCACGAATTTCCTCTCTGGTAATAACATTCGCATTTAATTCCTCAATCGCATCATAACGCGCAAGAATCTCTTCTTCCTCAATCAAAGGCTGTTCAATAGAAGCACGCAATTTTCTGGCACCCATCGCTGTTTTTGTCTTATCAAGCACCCAGAGAAGCGAACCTCTTTTCTGCTTTTCACGCAGTGTCTCCACCAGTTCCAGATTCCGTCTGGTATTTCTGTCCAAAAGCATATACTTGCCAACATGATACGGCTGCAAATGTGAAATGTGCTCTAGGGCACACTTTTGCGTTTCTATCAAATACATCATGACGGCTCCTGCCGCAATCATGCCAATAGAGTATTCCTCTACCCCCATGCCATCTAAACTGCTTACATGAAAATGACGGCACAGAGCCTCCCGGCAGCTTTCTTTTTCAAAGTAGCGCGGTTCGAGTGCAGAAATGGTAATTCCAAGCCGTTCACTCAAATCGGTCAAGTCAACACCGGATATGTAAAAGGAATCATTGCAGATAATCTCGGCCGGCATAAATTTATTTACTTCATCCAAAAGTTTACTTACCGACTCTACTTCGGTAAGCATATATTCTCCTGTTGTGACATCTACAATCGAAATGCCAAAACTGTGGTCAACCGAAACAATTCCCATCAAATAATTATTTCTGGTTTCATCTAAAGAACCGGTAAAACAATTGGTTCCCGGTGTAACAATACGTGTTACTTCCCTCTTTACCAAGCCTTTTGCCAGTTTCGGGTCTTCTACCTGTTCACAAATCGCTACTTTATAGCCCCGCTCTACCAAACGGTTAATATATGTCTCCGCAGAATGAAACGGGACACCACACATGGGTGCCCGCTCTTTAAGACCACAACTCTTTCCGGTCAGGGTTAATTCAAGTTCTTTGTGTGCACATATGGCATCATCAAAAAACATTTCATAGAAGTCACCTAACCGGTAAAAGAGAATACAGTCTTTATATTCATTTTTCGTTTCCATGTACTGCTGCATCATTGGCGTTAACTGTTCCATGGTCTTTGTTACCTCTTTCGCAATATTCCAATCTATTCTGTTGTATTAGCAGTCGGCTCTGGAGTCGGTACCTGAGTTGGTGCTTCTGTCGGTGCCTGAGTTGGCGCTTCTGTTGGTGCCTGAGTCGGTGCTTTTGTAACAACAGTACCTGGCGTTTTCGTTGCTTTCGGCATCTTCGTAGCCTTTGGCGATTTGGACGCTTTTGGTGTCTTCGTAGCCTTTGGTGCTTTTGTAGCCTTTGGTGTAGCCGTTGTACGAACCGGTTTCTGAGTCGGTCTTGGAGTAACTGTCTCAATCGGTTTTGGTTTATCAACAGAGAGATACATCGCATTGATATAACCTTTCTGTCCATTATATTCAACTTCCATCCATTCTTTCTTCTGCAAACCAGAGAAAGTCAGTTTTGTCGATGCCGGAACTTTTGCCACAACACTTGCCGTCAAAGACGGTTCGGAACGCATATTAACAGTCGATGTCGTATAACCTTCCGTTGCCTTTGCCAGTTCCTCATCCACCTGCGTATCGGCATCATCTTCACGAATCATCGTATTTTCATCCGGTGTCTGTGTTGGCTCCGGACTTTCTCTTACCGTAACAGCACTGTCCGATACAGCAGAAGCATTAGCCTCTTCATCTGTAACCGTATTATGATTAAAGAAAGCAACCGAAATATAATATCCAATTCCAATCACTAATGCAAGTGTAAGTACCACGCTAATACCAAACATACTTGTCTCAAATACTTTATGTTCTGAACTCAGCATTCTGCTAAAAAAGCCTTTTTTCTCGTTTTTCATTCCCATTTACACTCCTTATCTTGAATATCTTTGTTTATTATAACCATTCTGTCGTCATTTGTCTATGATAAATTCCATTTTTCGCAAAAAAGCGAACATTCGTTTGACACATATAATAAATTATGATATATTTAAAAAGCAAACAATTGTTTGTATTTTACTAATTTTTTAGGAGGTTTCTATGGGAAATGGCAGAATATCAGCAAAGCAGGCTGAAATATTAGAATACATAAAAGCACAAATTTTAGAAAAGGGATATCCACCGGCAGTACGGGAAATTTGTTCAGCTGTTCATTTAAAGTCAACATCTTCGGTACACTCTCATTTGGAGACATTGGAAAAGAATGGTTATATCCGCCGTGACCCGACGAAACCACGTGCAATTGAAATTATAGATGATGATTTTAATTTGTCCAGGCGCGAAATCCGCAACATTCCATTGTTAGGACATGTTGCCGCCGGTGCCCCATTATTTGCGGAGCAGAATATCGAAAATTATTTTCCAATGCTTGCAGACCAGCTCCCTGCCGGTAATTTATTTATGCTTGATGTCCGCGGTGAAAGTATGATAAATGTCGGTATTTATGACGGTGACAAAATCATTGTGCAGCAGACTCCTACTGCCAAAGACGGCGATATTGTAGTTGCATTAATTGATGATTCCGCCACGGTAAAAACTTACTACAAAGAAAGCGGACGTTACCGTCTCCAACCGGAAAATGATTCTATGGAGCCAATTTATGTAAACGAAGTAATCATATTAGGAAAAGTAATCGGCTTATACCGCTTCTTCTAAACTTATATCGCAAAAACAGAGCATATAAAATCTTTTTATTGCTCTCTCGAACAAAATGCAATAAAAAAATTCCATGCGTAAGAGGCTTATAACGCGAAGCGTTATCTTATCTCTTACGCATGGAATTTTTTTATAATTCTTCTCTTGATATCTTCTTTCCATCTTTCCAAATTCGCTCTAAATCATAAAACAAGCGGTCTTCTTTGGAAAAAACATGAACGATTACATCACCATAATCCATCAAAACCCAGGAAGAATTTTTATTTCCCTCAATCCTCTTGCTTTTATAGCCGGCTTCTATCATTTTTTCCTCGACTAAATCCGTCATGGCATTTAACTGATTCTGATTTCTTCCATTTGCAATTACCAGATAATCTGCAATTACCGAAATTTCATCGACTTTAAGTATCTCAATATCCTCTCCCAGTTTTTCATCTAAAGCATCATAAACAATCTGTACCATTTTTTTCGACTGATTTTCCATCTAACGTTTCCTCCTGATTCTATTTTATTGTGAAATAATAATGAAACGCTTCCAGTGACATTTCATCAATCGGCATCTGATTCTCTTCTAAATACGTTAATGTGTTTTTTAAAATCATACCGGTTGCCTGATTCAAATCAAAAAAGGCTGTCCTTCGAATTCTTTCAAGCGGATATGGTTTGCAGTCCATATCACGGTTTGGCTCAATATAATCCGCAATGTAAATTATTTTCTCTAATGTCGTCATCTGCGACTTGCCGGTTGTATGACAGGCAATGGCAGAACAAATTTCATCATCCTCTATACCATATCGAAGCACCGCTAATTTAGCACCTAATTTCCCATGAATTACAGCAGGGGTACTTTTTTCAGACTCAGACAATGGAATTTCCAGTCTCTCACATAAGACAAACATCTCTTCATTCGTCAGATATTTCGCACAGTCATGCAAAAGACCGGCTAATTTCGCTCTTTGCAGTGAAACATCCTCATGCATCATGGCAAGATTTGCCGCCATATTGGCAACTCCTAACGTATGAACAAATCGTTTCGGCCGAAGCGATGCCGCTAAGCAGTCCATCTGTTCTTTTTCGTTTTTAGGTATTACAAAACTAGAATCACCATATAACCGGTGCATCTGAATATAACGTACCACAGGCTCCGGACAATATCCGATAATTGACTTTCCCTTTTTGATACGTTTTCGGATTTCATGTGAAGAAATTGACATGGCAGGTATTTTCAGTGGGCGAAAATCTCCATCTAACCGTTCACTTAACTGCTTGCAGTACTCTTTCGTCTGCTCATAGGAAATCTCATCCCGTGAGGCAGCCAATATCGTACACAATTTCACAATTTTTTCCGGATGATACCACTGTTCAAACTGCGCTAAAGAGTCGCCACCCATAATAAAATAAAAGTGCGCATCTTCTCTTTCTTTCTTTAATTCTACAAGTGTATCATATGTGTAGGTTTTCCCCGCTCTTTTATATTCAATATTTGAAATTTTAAAATGCGGGATTTTGTCAATCGCAAATTGAACCATACGTTTTCTATGTTCTTTTTCTGCAATCTCATCCTGATTTTTGTGCGGTGGTTTTGCTGATGGCATAAACCATATTTCATCCAATTTATATTGTTCATACGCAGCCTGAGCCATCATCAAATGAGCATTATGAATCGGATTAAATGTTCCGCCCATGATTCCGATTTTCATTCTTTTACCTACTCCTTTGTATTTTTCGCCTTTGGCAGTTCAATTTTTTTCTTTGTTTTAGATTCACGATATAATACAATTTTTCTTCCGATTACCTGTACTACATCCGAATGAGTCCGTTCTGCCAACAGTGCTGCAACATCACCGGGCATTGCCACACAGTTTTTTAATACATTAATTTTGATTAATTCTCTTGCCTCTAATGCCTGTTCTACCGATTCTGTAAATTCCGGTGTGATGGTTGCCTTGCCAATCTGCATGATTGGTTCCATCTTCATTGCCAGGCTTTTTAAATAGGCTCTTTGTTTGCTTGTCATTTTTTCCTCCTTCTCGCTTCGCATTGCTACGCGCAGCGCGCCTCGCTGCTTTCCGCAACGCACCTCGATTCCGCTTCGCTTCATCTCGCGCCTTGTTGCTTTTCGCAACGCACCTCGATTCCGCTTCGCTTCATCTCGTGCCTTGTTGCTTTTCGCAACGCACCTCGATTCCGCTTCGCTTCATCTCGGTCGCGCTACGCGCGACATACATCTGCGCGAATACACTTATTTGCAAGCGAGCTTGCATAAGTGTATTCGTGCAGATGTGCGTTGCTTTGTAGTTATCGCATAAATTCAAATTGCCAGCCGTACATTTTTACGGTGTCGCCTTCTTCGATTCCAAGTTTTTCTAATTCGTCAAGGATTCCGTTTGTTTTTAAGAATTTTTGGAAGAATTCAAATCCTTTTTCGGAATCCAGATTGGTATAACCAAGCATTCTTTCGATACGAGGGCCTTCGACAATGTAAAGTCCTTCTTCTTCCTCGCTTTTTTCAACCGTATACGGTTCATTTGAGAAGTCCGGTTCTTTTATCATGTATTCTTTTTCAAAAACAACCTGTTCTTCTTTTACATGGTCAAGCATGTCTTTGACATGATAAAGTAATGCCTGCACACCTTCTCCACTGACAGCAGATATCGGATATACTGAAATTCCTTCCGGTTCAAATTCATCCTTGATTGCCTGCAATACTTTTTCACGGTCTTCACCATAAAAGCAATCGATTTTGTTGGCAGCAATGACCTGCGGGCGCTTAGCAATTTCCGGATTATAAGCTTTTAATTCCTCGTTAATGGCATGAATGTCTTCAATTGGGTCTCTGCCCTCTGTGGATGCTGCATCCACCATATGAATGAGCACGCGGGTACGTTCAATATGACGTAAAAATTCATGTCCTAATCCAACACCTTCTGAAGCTCCTTCAATCAATCCCGGAATATCAGCGATAACAAATCCATCTGCACCATCTAAATCAACCACACCAAGATTTGGATTCAAAGTTGTAAAATGATAATTTGCAATCTTTGGCTGTGCGTTCGTCACTCTTGATAAAAGGGTAGACTTTCCGACATTTGGGAATCCAACCAAACCAACATCAGCAATAACTTTTAATTCAAGGATAACTTCAAGTTCAATACCGGGTTTGCCCGGCTGGGCATACTTAGGCACCTGCATCGTAGGTGTTGCAAAATGCTGGTTTCCCTTTCCGCCGTTTCCACCTTTTAGTACCACTTCTCTATTATTTTCGTAGGACATATCGGTAATTACCTGTCCTGTCTGTGCCTCACGTACAATTGTACCTGCCGGCACCTTTACGATTTTATCTTCTCCATCAGCTCCGTGACAGCGTCTTTTGCCGCCCGGCTCTCCGTCTCCTGCAAAATATTTCCTCACATGGCGGAATTCGTTTAACGTATTAATGCCCGGGTCAACTTCAAATATCAAATCACCGCCACGGCCACCATCGCCACCATCCGGTCCACCGTTAGCAACGTATTTTTCACGACGGAAACTAACATGACCGTCACCGCCTTTTCCGGAGCGGATTGTTATCTTCGCTCGATCTGCAAACATACTTTTTTCCTTTCTATGAACGAATAAGGGGCTGCACATAAGGCAGCCCCCTGACAAATCATTTCGATTTTATTTGCTTTCCACTGGATATACGGAAGCCTGTTTTTTATCTCTTCCTTTTCTCTCGAAACGAAGAACACCGTCTACCAAAGCATACAATGTATCGTCTCCACCTTTACCAACATTAACACCCGGATGAATCTTGGTGCCACGCTGTCTGTAAAGAATATTTCCAGCCAAAACAAACTGTCCGTCAGCTCTTTTAGCGCCTAAGCGTTTAGATTCGGAATCTCTACCGTTCTTTGTAGAACCCATTCCTTTTTTATGAGCAAACAACTGAAGGTTCATTTTCAACATGGTCTTTTCCTCCTAACGATTAATAATTTGAACATACTTCTTTCCATATTCTTCGGCAATATGTTCGATTCCTAATAGCATAGACTGTAACAATAACTGTGTTTTCTCCGAAATTTCTCCTGTTAAATCAAAAGAAATCATTCCTCTTTCCTCATCCATACCCTCCGAGAAGGAATCCTCCGTAAATTCTTCAATTGAATTTACACAGTTAATGGCGAGAACAGAAATCGAAGCACAAACAATATCACTGCCCCGGTCCGCGTATCCGGCATGCCCTTCCATATGAAAACCCGTTATGTTCCCATTCTGCTTTTTTACAATTACCTGAATCATAGATTCACCTGAAAGATTAAGCGTTAATCTTTTCGATTTTTACCTGAGTAAATGGCTGTCTATGACCATTCTTTTTGTGGTATCCGGTTTTTCTCTTATAACGATAAACAATAACCTTTTTACTTTTGCCTTCTGCTACTACAGTTGCTTTGACAGAAGCTCCGTCAACAGTTGGAGTACCAACTTTGACATCTTTGTCACCAACTAAAAGTACCTGGTCAAAAGTAACTTCGGAACCAGCTTCCAAACCAAGTTTTTCAACTTTGATTACGTCGCCTTCTTCTACTTTATACTGCTTACCACCGGTTGCTATAATTGCGTACATATAGCACCTCCTAATAAAATTACTCGCCAACTATGGTGCCTGTCTCATGAAAAATGGACAGAACTATAACCTCGTTGTGCGGCATACGCTTAACAGTATAGCATGACCAATCACACTATGTCAAGTATTTTTCATGAACATTTGACGCAAACGAAACCAGCCCAAATTTATTTTTTGATCTTGACTTTCTTGTTCAGTCCTCTGGCACGAAGTACCTTTTTATATGCTTTATATTTACTCTTTGGCACTTTAATAACTGTCTTTTTTCGGATGCTCTTAAATGTTTTTTTAGCAACCGTTTTCTTTGTCAGTTTCTTTGTTTTGATTTCAAGCAGCATCAGTTTTTTGCAGTTACTAAAGGCTTTTTCTCCAATGGAAGTAACATCGTACTCAACACCCTGAACGGTAATGCTCTCAGGAATGGTGACTTTTTTCTTCTTTTTGTTTGTATAGCCTGTAAATTCAACCGTAGAGCCCTTTGCCTTTGATTTCGTTACTCTGTATTTATTTCCTTTTACTTTCAGTATTGCACCGACTTTTTTCGGTACTGCTTTTTCCCTTTCAGCAGGCTTCTTCGTCGCCTGAGAATCCGAGGTCTTGGTCGGTTTTGCAGTTGGCGTTGCAGCTGGTTTGTCGGTTGGTTTTGCAGTTGGCGTTACAACCGGCTTTTCTGCCGGTGCTTCTTTGATGGTATAAACCACTTCTACCTTAGCAGTGCCTACCGATACAGTGGCTTTGATGGTACCGGGACTGGTAAGGTCCTCTGTCCGAGTTCCCTCACGTGTATAAAAGATTTCATAAGGCACTTCTATTTTGCCCCATTCTTCACTTAACTCGATACCAATGTCAACCGCATGGGCTGTTTTATCATATACAGCATCCTTGCCACTGACTGTCATCCTCACTGAATGAGCAGAATCCTTCTTACAAATACCTGTGATTACATTTCCCTGTGCAGTATATATTGTGTCATGAGCAGTCGGTGATTCCGGAAGTTTTTCATTGGAATAACTCTTCACACATTCCTGATAGCCGGTATAAACTGTTCCGTGTGAAGAATCCGCCACCGGAGCTTTGTCTTTTTCACCGTCATTGTCGATGTTCTGGTACCAATACTGGCTTCCGTCACTCACTCCATGGTTCAGAAGGCTGCACACTTCTCCAGAGGCAAACTGCTGTGCCGTCTTAGCATTTTTATCTTCTGCTTTTTCTGAAAGATAATATGTATTTTCAATATGGCTTCCGGTAAATGATTGGCTAAGCGGATAAGTATCGCCATCCCCATCAAACGTAATGTCCTTTACAAAACTATCCTCAATCGTGCCATAATTTCCGCCGGCTAATGCGCTGTGAACCCGAAGTTTAATAGTCATTTCATCGTCATACTCTGTCTTCTTCTTCGTTTTTATGACAGCATTCTCCACCGCACAATTTTCGATTGTTCCATAATTGTTGGAACAGAGAATACCAGAGCGAAAATCTGCCGAATAATTTCTAGATGGCACCGTTGCATTCCGGATACGCACATTTTTGATGGTACCATAATTATTTCCCATCAAAATATATGGATAATATTTACTTTTCACATTGGTAATACTATGTCCATTTCCATCAAATATACCATAAAATGAACTTGCGCCACCATTGAGCAATCCAGAAACATCTTCTTCACTAAAATCAATATCAGCATCCAAAAGAACATTTAATGCATCATCCTCTTGAAGCAACTCATCCAGCGAATCAAAATCGGCTTTTCCCCCTATTTTAACAAACCATTTTCCATCTTTTTTAACTGCCGGAAGACTGGATGTATAACTTGCACCTTGTTTTACCGTATCTCCCGGATAGGCGACAAAACTATCACCATTTCTGTCCTGTGCCAAATAGAACACTTCATTCGGCAGCACATCTCCTTCAAATTTTTCTCCATCCACAGTCACTCCTAATTCCACTTCGCGCAAAGTAATCATCATATCTTCTGTGATTTTGTCCGGAGTCCCTGCACTTCCGTAGTCATATTCGTAATATCTTTGTCCGTCAAAGTATCGATTTCCCAATTTGAATCCATCCGGCACCACGAACTCTTGTTGATTTGTCTCTCCTTCAACCTGAAGCGTAATCTTGTGAGTACTTACTGCCGGGTCATCCTTAATCATGTTTTCTATTGCATTTTCGCTGTCCCGCTGATAAGTATATGTATAAACGTTTCCATCTTCCAATGTGATTATGTTTTTCCCATATTCCATAAAGCACTTCAAGGTGCCGTCTTCTGCGGTCTGGAGATTCGTGACTGGCTGCCCGTTAATGGTTTTCACTTTGGTATTTTCTAAAAGTCCATCCACGGTAAAAAGACCGATTTTCCTGCCATACACATCTGACACGTCTGACATGCGATTCAGAGTAAAATATTGCTCATCATAGGAAATTACACTATTGCAAATTACCGTATTTGACCCTTCTGACTCTACAATGCCAATTTTAACACTTTGCTGAGTTGGAGATTTCTGTTTCGCCGTTATCTTCGCTCCGTCAATGTATATACTATTCCTGCCTTTAAGAAAATACGAAATCCATTCTTTCTCTGCATCATCAGTCAGTGACAGTTCTCCGCCCAAAATAGCGATATCCTCAGCGTAAACACAACGACCATCACCGTAGGATAAATCTGCTTTTCCTCCTGTCATTGTAAATTTTTCCAATCCTTCAATTCCTCCATAGGCAACCAGATCTCCACCTTCCAATGTGACAGTTCCCTGACGGCGATTTTCTCCCTCTTTCCTTCCAAATATAGAATAACCATAATTTTCTTCTTCCTCTGAATCTTCTTTGCAGTTACCTAGCATCAAAGTAAGACAGCCGTTACCTTCTTTGAGCGTTATATCACCAGTTACCTGAATCACATAACTATAATCCATATCCGGCGATATAAGACAGGAATCCTCTTCCACATACAGATTTGCTGTTCCTTCGATGTCCAGTACCGGAAAAAGCTGGTTGGTATAGATATTACCACAACTATCCACACCCGAATCATACATCTGATTATTTTGAATCTGTGCTCCATCAAAAATAATATTTGCTTCCACTCCCTTTTCTACCTTGATGTGAGTGTCGACAAATGCACCATTGATCTCATTGGAGCCTTTTATGATGTAAGTTCCATTTTTTGCAATATTAATTTCGATGACGGTAGTAGTAAAATCCTCACCATACGCATCTACAAAGTTTTTTTCTTGTCTAAGAGCCGCATCTGCCAGATTAAAAGTCACTGCGTTTTCTGTAGGCAGGGAAAGCTTCTGCATTTCTTCCATAACTGCCCTTCCCTTGGCATACGCTTCTGCATAGGATACGGTCGGGATACTTGTAAGCACCGTAGCCGATAATGTTGCAATACAAATCCCTTTTTGTGCCTGTCTGTAAAATTTCTTTCTCATTTTTTCCTCCATTTCTGTCATTTTAAATCTTATTTTCCATTATATTATAATATTTTTCGTACTGTTCTCGCAGTATCTCACCTGTTGACCACGGCTTGCGTTTCCCGACATAATGAATAATTGCCGGTTTATCCCTTTGAAGATCTGCATACAATGTTTGGCTGTGAATATTGCCGCTTTGCAAATGTCCTGCCACAAATGTGGTATAATTCCAGCAAAAATCCAAAGGCATCACCTTGCCATCAAACAGCATATTAAGGACATCCTGATCGCTAAACATATATTTGTGCCCCGTTAGCAATTCATAAACCTGCGACATCGTAATATGCTGCCTGGCTTTTTGCAGATTCAGAAGCAATACCCCTGAATTAAAATAATCCTCTGCATATTGCATCTTCAAACCGTCACTTCGATAATTATCCACATTATATGGCATACCATCTAAAAAAATGGCACGGCGCGTCTGTGACAAAACACGAAGATCTTCTGCACGAACAGCTGCCACTTCCTTTTCACCAAGATGCGTATCGTAGAGTTTGCTTACATCCTCCAAAAAAATCATATCGCAATCAAAATACAATATTTTTTCATAATTTGCGAACATCTCATCAAACAGATACAAGCGGTAATTGATAGCTGCTGTGTAATACGCATTTGCCGTTTCCGGAAAAAACTTTTTTCTTTCTCTCATATTAATAAAACGGATACTGACTCCCGGCTCGTCTTTTCCCAGTGCATGAATTTGTTCTTGTGCCTCCCCGGGAATGTCATCTTGTAAAATAAGGATGTCATAATTTCGTGTCCTGTCCCGATTATACAAGAGAGAATACAACGATGTACAAAGTGGTTTTGCATACTTCTCATCGCTGACAAAGCATATATTAACTGAAGTTTCAAATGCTTTTTGAAGTTTTTTCATTTTTATCCCTTTCTTTGGTGTTAAATATTATAACAATATAAAGTTTATCATATAAAATAGTTAAAAAGCAAGTGATTACTAGACAAAGCCTCCCGCAAAGGTGGATTTTTTTTCATTCTCGTAATCTCAACAAGTCCAAGTTTTGTAATGTCCACAAGTACGGTTTTTACTTTATCTTCCGAAAGTTTCATACGGAGAAGCTGCATCAGTTCTTCCACATGTTCTTGTTCTTTCATATCAATAAAGTCAATCAATATAATCCCCGATAGATTTCGGAGACGAATCTGGCGCGCAGCCTCAATGGCAGCTTCACAGTTAATCTTGTAAAATGTCGTCTCTTTCGCTCTCTTGCCATCAATCGCTTTACCAGTATTTACATCAATGACCGTCAATGCCTCTGTTGGCTCAATCACAAGGTTGCCACCACTCTTTAACCAAACTTTTTTTTCGCAGGCTTTCTCTAATTTAGTTGAAATGCCGAGTAATTTATCCAGTGAATAACTATCATCCGAATATAATTCCACCTTATCCCCATAAATCGGATGCAGTTCTTCATAAACCGATTGTAAATCCGTGACAATCCTCTCAAAATTTGAAAGTTCCAAACTTCGGATATATTTTAAATAAAACGACGCCTCGCGATACAAACAGCTAAATCTTGTTTTATACTCACTGTAATCCATTAACTCATGCATTTGTTTCAGAAGTCCGGTGCACTCTTTTCTGATTTCTTCTTCACTCGCTGCCCTAGCACTCGTGCGAAGAATCACACCATAGGGATCCTCACAAAAATCTTCTAAGATTTTATAAAGTTCTTTCTTTTTTTCTTCCTCTGTAATTTTTTTTGAAACACCTTTTGTTTTTGATTTTGTGGAAACAACTGCAAACCGCCCTGCAATTTCCGGGAAAATTGTCAGTACCGGCTGTTTTGTCTTAACTGCCGCCTGCTTAATCTGAACAACAAATTCATCTCCGGCTTTTACCGTTTTCCCCTGACATTCACTTAAAGGAAGGAATCCAACCTTATTTTTCTCAAATTCCACAAAAGCCGCATGAATGTTATCCACGACATTCTGCACTTTCCCAACAAAAATATCACCAACATTTCCGGAAGTATTTTCCTCGTTTTCTACTAAAACATCATATAATTTGTCGTTATGCACAGAAACCAGTATCGTTTTATCCTGCACTTTTGTAATTACAATCTGGCTGCGGTTTGTCATCGTCTATTCTCCCTTTTTCTTAAAAATCATCTGCATTCTGTGAATCTGATACGAATAAGGTTCTAATTCGTTCTCACAAAATGCATAAAATGCCTGCATCACAAGTTCCGGCTTAATATTTGTCTCACTTCCGCTTGTCAGCCGCATAAACAGCGAGTTTCCCTCATAATCACAGTGAAGTGTTCCATAGTTTTCACCATTTTTTTTAGCAAAAGCATCCATTGAAAAATCCCAGGCAAGAATATGTGGTTTAATATCCACTTCTTTCACAGATTTTTTCGTCTTTTTCTCAATCACAATTTCTTGCTGCTCCATAAAAGAAAGCCATTTTTCCTGCCAATTTTCCGGAAAAACACCCGCTTCTTTTTCCACTACCATATAATCCGCAGCGATAAGAAGCGACATCGAATTTTTAAAACCATCCGGCATGATTTCAATGTCTGTAACAAATATTTCATCAGTCATAAATTGATTTAAGTAGGTCACAAGCTCCGGCAGCGAAAGATCCGACAGTGAATAAAATTCTACATCAATATATTCTCCGTCACTCGTTACACCGACGCCAAGCGGCGAAGCAAAACTCATTAACTGGTGCGGACTGTACCCCTTTGAATACGCAACATCCAATTTTGCACGTCGAATCGCTTTCTGAAAAAAACGCATGCAGTCAAGGTGTCCGATAAACTTCATCGAGCCGCATTTTACAAAACGCATTCTTGTTTTCATTGTGCACTACCTCCACTTGCTTTTCTATCCATCATACAGATACCCGCATGGAACGAAGCAGCTCCGCATCCACTGCACTTCTGCTTACAGTTCGGCGTAACCTTTCCCTGCTTTGCATTTTCATATTCACGGCGTAAAAACTGTTTGCTGACACCAATATCAATAAAATCCCATGGAAAGATTTCGTCTTCGTTTCGTTCTCTGTAATTATAAAAATCACGGTCCACCGAAAGTTCATCAAGAAGTTCATTCCATACATCCGGGCGGAAATAATCCGTCCATGCGTCAAAAATGCACCCCTTTTTGTAAGCCTTTTCAATTACATCTGAAAGTTTCCTGTCACCTCTGGCAAAGATTCCTTCCAATTCAGAAGTCACAGCATCATGGCAGATATAACGGATGGAACGCTGATTTATCTGTTCTCTCACCTTACCGGTAAGGAACCGGCGTTTCTCATCAAAATACTCTGCCGTTCCCATCGGCGCCCACTGGAACGGAGTAAATGGCTTTGGTACAAAAAATGACGTACTTGCCGTAATCTCCGGTCTTCCCTGACGTTCTTCTTTTGGAAGTTCAAAATAGGTAGCAGCGATATCATTTGCCAATTCCGCAATTGCTGCAATATCCTCATCCGTTTCACCGGGAAGCCCTAACATGAAATATAGTTTAACACGTTTCCAGCCTCCCTGAAAAGCTTCCCATGCTCCTTTTAAAATCACATCCTTTGTAAGACCTTTATTAATCACATCACGCATGCGCTGAGATCCTGCCTCCGGCGCAAATGTCAGACTGCTTTTTCTGATATCCTGAACTTTACTCATAACATCCAAGGAAAACGCATCAATACGAAGCGATGGCAGTGCAATATTTAATTTTCTCTGACGACATTCTTCAATCAGATAATAAACCAAATCCGCCAGTTCATCATAATCACTTGAGCTTAAAGAACTTAAAGTAATTTCCTCATACCCGGTATTGTCAAGCATCTCAATTGCCCGCTGTTTCAAAAAATCAAGTTTTCTCGGACGAATCGGACGATAAATCATCCCCGCCTGACAGAAACGGCATCCGCGGATACATCCACGCTGGATTTCCAGCACGACTCGGTCCTGCGTAGCTCGAATATACGGCACCAACGGTTTAGATGGATAATAAGTATCACTCAAATCCGTCACCACCTGTTTTTTTACACGGTTTGGTGCTTCCTTGCAGTTTGGCTCCATAGACGCAATCGTTCCGTCCTCGTGATACGTTACATCATATAAAAGAGGAACATACAGCCCTTCCACACCGGATGCCCGCTTCAAAAATGTCAACCGGTCCTCTCCTTTTTGTCTGGAATCCTTATAAACATCCAATAATTCGCGGTAAACAGTCTCTCCTTCTCCAATATAAAAAATGTCAAAAAATTCAGCAATGGGCTCCGGATTATATGTGCACGGACCACCTCCAATTACAATCGGGTCGTCCCATGTTCTCTCACCGGCGTGCAGCGGAATGTGCGACAAATCCAAGACCTGCAAAATGTTGGTATAACACATTTCATACTGAATCGTAATACCAAGAAAATCAAACGCCCGAATCGGCTCCTGGCTCTCCAAAGCAAACAAGGGAATATTTTTCTCACGCAGTATCTTGTCCATGTCCGGCCACGGAGAATAAACCCTTTCACAATAGGTGTCATCCCAGCGGTTAAACATATCATATAAAATCTGTATTCCAAGATGTGACATTCCAATCTCATATACATCCGGAAAACACATACAAAAACGGACATCAACTTCTCTCGGATTTTTCTTTACCATATTAATTTCATTTCCAATATATCTGGCCGGTTTTTCAACCTGCATTAAAACTTCATCACGAAGCGCTAGTTTTCTCATGCTCTGTTGTCCTTTCTCATACATTCTGTTCGTCAATTATACACAACTTTATGATATACTGTCAAATATCTTGCCACTTGAATCAACTTATGCTATATTGAAACAAGTGAATTTATGCGAAGGAGGGACCAAATTATGTGGTGTCCAAAATGTAAAAACGAATATGTCGATGGAATTACCCTCTGCGCCGACTGTGGTGTGGAATTAGTCGATGAACTTCCGGAAGAAACGGATGAAGTAAAACCGGTTCGTTTATGTCATGTTGCCAATGAAGAAATTGGTGCAAAACTGGTTTTATATTTGAATGTAGAAGGGGTACTTACCGCAGGAATTATGCCGGTTACCGAAGAAGATGAATTTAACGATGGATTTTACGTTGTCGTTGCCAAAGAAGAATACGATGAAAAAGCTGAAACATTTGAATCTTTTGACGGTGCATCAGAAATGACCGAAGAAACCGTTTCTTCCATGATGACGGATATTGACGACGAACTTGCCCAGATTCAGGACGAAGAAGCAAGTAAAATGCTTTCCGAACTCCGTACCGAATCCAGTTCCGTTTATGTCAAGAAAAAAGACAAATACACAGATTTAAAATTCAGCGGTATTTCCTTTATTGTATTTGGTCTTTTGGGACTCGGTCTTTTGGCACTGAATTTATTTGAATACATTAACTTATTTAATAAATTTTCATCCTTAATCATGGTCGTTGTCTTTGTCATTTTCTTCATTGTAGGAATTACTTCTCTTCTGCGTGCAAAGAAAATGAAATCCATGGTTTCCCAGGAAGAAAGAGCAAGTGATGATGTATTAGACTGGATTGAAGCAAACATCACTGATGAATACATCTCATCTTTAATTAATGAAGAAGAAACAGAAGAAAAAAACTACTTCACCGCCCACTCGGCAATGTGTAATAAAGTTAAAGAACAGTTTCCTCTCTTCAACGAAAACTATATTGATGAATTAATGGATGAACGTTACAACGAATACTGCGACTCCATCAACTAAACACTTCTCTATTAAAAAAAAAGGAAGTTTAATCGGTTCAAGACTATAATGCACTGCATTATCCTGTGTTGAACCAATTAAACTTCTCTTTTTTACTTCATTAGGTGCATTTTTCTAGCTAACAAATATAATCTTCTTCCCATCGGGAAATCAAACAATTCTTCTTTTGTCAGACCTTTCAGCAGAAGAAACGCTGTAAAGTATACCACTACCGCCACACAGACCGCAAGCATTGTACGAATCAAATTTGAGCCAATCACAAAGCCCACAAGACCGTAAACACTTACCGCAGCAAGCGCCATCCAAAATCCCGCTGCCAAAGGAGCAAAGAACGTCTTAATAACTTCCTGCCGGTACGAAGGCACATAGCGTTTGATTGCACAAAGATTCAGAATAAATACAAGAATCGGGAATGTGATATTACCAATCAATAGTGCATAAACGCCAATGTTGGTACAAGCTAGGAAAAACGATACAATTCCTATATGAATCACCAGCGAAATTGCTGAGTGGATTACCGGAATCCGCATTTTATCAATACTCTGCAAGGCACCGCCGGTCACATTGGAAAGTGCATAAAAGATAATAGCAGTTGCACCAACTGTCATCATATGCCCGCCAAGAACATAGTTTGAGGATGAAAACAGCATACGCACAACCGGCTGTCCAAGAACCGTAAGTCCCAGTGCACAAGGAATTGCTATAATCATGTTAAATTTAATACCGGAAGCAACATTATAGTTCCACTGTTCATCGTCTCCCTCCGTGTATGCTGCCACCGCACTTGGTATCATGGAAGAAGCAATGGCTGTTGAAATCGCAATTGGTACACTGCACAATAAGCGGTATTTGGAACTGTACACACCAATAAAACTTTTAATGGAAACAGCATCCAAACCTCTTTTTGCTGAGATAAAACCAAACAATTTATAATCAATTAACCCACTAATATTATAAACTGTCTGCGAAAGAACAATCGGAAGAATCGTAAGAATCAAAATCTTAAACAACGATTGGTAAGATTCCAGATTTCCGGTCACATCTTTCTTTTCTAACTTTGCCTGAACCGGACGGTATAACCAGTATACAAACATAACAAGTAAAAGAGCCGATGCCGCACCAAGACATGTACCAAGGGTACCACCCGCTGCTCCCCATGCAGCCTGCTGTAAACTCTCAGCATTCCACTTCATAAACAAATAGCTTGCCGCCACACTGACAATGGCATTGACCACCTGCTCAATAATCTGTGAAACCGCTGTCGGTATCATAGTTCTTTTTCCCTGGAAGAAACCACGAAACACACCTAATAAGGCCACAATAAAAATTGTAGGTGCAAGTACACGCAAAGGAATCTGAACACCACTGTATTCCGGATAAATCGTATGTTCAATCACACCTGCCCCAAAAAACAAGATCAAAGCAAATGCGCCGCCGGAGATTATGGCAAAACGCAGGGCAACTTTCAAAATTCTTCCTGTATTTTTATGTTCTCTGTTTGCCTGTCTGGCAGAAATCATTTTTGATAAAGCAAGTGGCAGGCTATAAGAAGAAATAATCAAAATCAAATCATAAATCTCAAAAGCAACTGCATAGATTCCATTTCCCTCTTCGCCAAGGATATTAGACATCGGGATTCGGTAAACCATACCGATAATTCGTACGATAAGCGATGCCATCGCCAAAATACCGCCCTGCTTTAAATAATCCGCATTTTTCTTTTTCGTACTCAATGCTCTATTCGTCCTTTCACTTAATCAAATTCTGTCGATTTTTAGGGTACACGGCAATGTAAGTTTTGCCCGGGTTAATCGTCAGCACATTACCGGACTCATCATAGTACGCCATTTCATTCGTTGTTTCCACACGTTTCCACGTAATAGAAATCCGTTTGCCATCGCTGTAATAATACCCTTTTCCGGAAGTATTGCCAAGTTTCATCGTCTGGTATCCATTGTGGTCAATATTTGACTCACTCACCAGTTGTATAATTACATTTTTAAATGCAAGCTGTTTTTTGTAATACGTGTCCATATGTTTTTGCCCGTATTCATATTTTTTATAGGTTTTACTCTTAGCACTGTATTTCATCTTACATGTGGAGTAATTCGAAAACGGAATCGTAACCGACTTAGCTGTTTTTCCATTTGCAGGTTCCGTATCCTCATTCGCAAAATTAAAATGTTTTGCCATTGCCTCGGAGTTCCTCGTCAATGAATATCCAAGCTTTTTTGCACCTTTTTTCATTTTCTTTCCATTTGTAAACACATTGTGAGGGGCGCGGATGGATAAATCTCTGGCGTACACAACACCACCAATTGCTGACAAACCACTCAAATTGTTTGTTCCCAACTTTTTAATTTTTGACACTGCATATTTGGTATGTCCAAAATGACAGAAAATCGCATCCCATTCTTTGGCAAACTGCACATAGTAGTGTCTTGCACTTCGCACCGAACCAACCTTTTTCACCTTGCTGACATCCTCATAGACCGCCATCATGCGGGTAATTCCACCTTCTGCCAGTGCCTCATAAATAATATCTGCTTTCGATGTTCCTTTTTGATTTCGAAACGCATACTCAATATTGTTTATCATAATCGCATAAGGACGCTTCTTTGCCACAGACGGCTTAATATATTTACCGGTAAGCTCACTTTTAACCATACCTTCATATGGATTTTTCGTTGCCTGCGGCTCATTTTCCTGTTGCTTTGTCTGAACTTGCTTGTCCGTCTGCGGATTATTTTTCTGCAAAGACTTTCTTCCACAAGCCAGATACAATCCTGCGGCAATCAGTGATAACACCGCAATCCCACATAAAGCTAAAACAATTTTTTTCTGTTTCTGATTCATATTACCCTCACTTTCGCAGTCTCATTATCTCAAAATTTGTAACTTTTTCATGATTTCACGCTGCTTTTCTTCCATTTCTGCCCTTTCATCCTCTTCCATATGGTCATAGCCAAACAAATGAAGAAGACTGTGCACAACTAAGAATGAAAACTCTCGCAGTAACGAGTGTCCATATTCTTCTGCCTGTTCGCATACAACCTCCGAACACAAAACAATATCTCCTAACATCATTTCTTCTGATTCTGGGGAAACAGTAAGTGTCTTGCAGAACTTCTCCCCCGAAAAATCCGCCGGGGCATCATATTCCATCATCGGAAAACTAAGCACATCCGTTGGCCTGTCAACATTCCGGTGTGTTCGGTTGAGTTCATGAATTTCTTCCTTTGTAACAAGAGTAACACTAATTTCCGGCTCATAGGGGCACTTCACAAAATCCGTAACAAATGCTGCCAGTTTCTTAATTTGCTCTTCCGGCTCAAAAGGAAAAGTAACTTTCCCCATATCTTCTAAATAAATTGTCATCGTTTTCCTGCTTTCTTTGTCTGTGTGCTTGCTTTTTTACGCGACTCTTTGTAGTTTTCACGTGCCTCATACTTTTCATAGGCATGAACAATTTTCTGTACTAATGGATGACGCACCACATCTTTATTGGTCAGATAGGAAAAACCGATATCCTCTACCTGTTCCAATACTTTCGATGCCTGTTCCAAACCGGATTGTGTCTGAAAAGGTAAATCTTTCTGCGACAAATCGCCGGTTATCACAACTTTTGAACCAAATCCAATACGCGTCAAAAACATTTTCATCTGTGCCGGTGTTGTGTTCTGCGCCTCATCAAGAATAATAAACGCATTATCTAACGTTCTTCCTCGCATATAAGCGAGTGGCGCCACTTCAATCAGGCCTTTTTCAGAGTTCTTAATAAAACTGTCCGCTCCCATAATCTGGTAAAGTGCATCATATAAGGGTCTTAAATACGGGTCAATTTTACTCTGTAAATCACCCGGCAGAAAGCCGAGATTTTCTCCCGCTTCAATCGCCGGTCTTGTCAAAATAATTTTACTGACTTCATCATTTTTAAATGCCTGAATTGCCATAGCCATCGCCAAATAGGTCTTTCCGGTTCCTGCCGGTCCGATTCCAAACACCATCATTTTTTCTCGTATCTGGTTTACATATTTCTGCTGGCCTCTGGTTTTTGGCTTAATCGGTTTTCCCTGAATGGTGTAGCCAATCAATTCTTTGTCAATCTCTGCTAATGACACATCCGAATGTTCCTTCGATAGTGCTAGAACATAATCTACATTCTGCTCCGTAATCGTATTCCCACGCTCCGAAAGTGTAAGAAGCTCCGAAAATACATTTTTTGCCTGTTCAACTGCCGATTTACTTCCTACCAGTTTAACCGCACCATCGCGCAGAATTACGCTTATCCGAAGCGTTCGTTCAATCTTCTTTACATGACAGTCAAGACCGCCAAACAAATTCCTTTCATGCTCCAAAGGAATCTCTAAGATTACTTCATGAGTCTCCATCCTGCTTTTCCTCTGCTTTCTTATCAATCTTAAGTTCGCTCTCTGCGATATATTGTTTCCTTGTTTTTTTGCAAAGGAAACGAATCTGTCCACTGATTAACCAGTCCTTTTCATTTTGTTTGGTTATTTTCGCTTCCTTTGAAAGAATCTCCAATCCATCCTGTCTGCACTGCCGCAATAATTTCTGATACAGCCGCTTTCCCTCTTTAAAAATTTCTTTGCGGTTTCTCTTTCGAATCACAAACGTATACTCTCGAAACTCCTTTTTTCGTTTCGTAAAAGTAAAAGGAATCGGTAAATCCTCCCATTTGGGCAATATCGTTGTTATTATATCATATTTCTTAGCGTTATTAAACCGTTTAATTGGATTTTTTATCACGAAAGTCTTGTGATTGATTTCATACTCAGTCTGGTAGATTTTTTTCCCTGTATATTCCTTTTCGCAGACCTTCACCGGGATTTCTTTAGAAAATTTTCTGTCGCAGACAAGTAAAACCTCTCCTTTTGCTACCACTCCCATCTTATCCACAACCGTCTCATCATCTCCGGTAACCGGAACAATCCCAGAAATCAAAATTTGCCCCTTTTTCACCTTTTGTCCCGGCTTAACACATGCCACACCGCGGTTTACAATAATTTTTTTAACAATTCCGCTTTTTTCTGCTACCAGGTGACAGAACCGACCTGCGCGTTCCCGTCCTACTTCCGGATTCGCTTCTTTTATAGAAATCACAAGAAGACTTCCTTTTTCTTCTGCAGACACCCAGCTGATATCCGGATGCTTTTGACGAATACTTTTTTCAATTACATCACAGTGCAGGCGGTTTCGTTTCATTCCACGGTATACCTGCAGAGAATTTACGGTTTTTAATAGTGTTTCTTTCGTATAAGTAACCTGTCCTTGAAACTGAATCTGCCAGACAAAGGTAGACAAAAAATACAAAAGGAAGAAAAAGAGCAGAAAGCCCGTATAAAAGGTCCAGTTTTTCTTCATTCTCTCGATATAAAAAGGAAGCCCCTTCTTTCTTTTAATCTGTGGATGTAATTTCGTTTTATAGACAATGGGTTTCATCTTTTTAAAATCTTTCACACAAACACAAAATTCTACTGCTTGTTCTCTTTTTACTCCCCATAATAAAATGCCGTGATGACGGCACATATTCATAAAACGCTCGAAACTTCCTTTATGCGATTGGCAGACAACATAGCCCTGTAACCACTTCAGTCCAATTCCCCCTTATGTGCCAATGTACTCAACACAGCAGATTTCACCATATATTTTGCAGTCTTCTTTGGTAAACCGGTCTATTCTAAGACACGTACCGCGGACAATCAATTTGTTGTGTCTTCCCTGTAACTTAATCTGCTCCGATGTATAATCAATAATGGACTGGTAGTTTTCAACCAGCACCATTTCTTTTCCATACAAATTCACAACCGTCGTGTTTTCTAAAATATCTGGTGCCAAATGAAGTTTTTCCGAAAGGTTTCCCATAAAAACACAGCCCTTTTCTTTTATTCTATGCCATTCCTACGGTTGCGGTTCCAAAGCATAAGAAAAAGTCTGTCTCCATAATAGTTTATGAAAACAGACTTTCTCATATGTGCTTCTTATTTGTATTTTCTTTTACGAGCCGCTTCAGACTTTTTCTTACGTCTTACGCTTGGTTTTTCATAATGCTCTCTCTTACGAATCTCCTGCTGAATACCAGCTTTTGCACAGTTTCTCTTGAAACGGCGCAATGCGCTATCCAATGATTCGTTTTCTTTAACTGTTACACTAGACATTGTATCACACCTTACCTCCCTCCAGTTGTAAATTGTGCTTCAATACAACTGATCGGGTATTTTTTCGCACTACCTAAGATTATACCATAAAATTCCCATACGTCAACTGTTTTTTGCAAATTCGTCTAAAGTTCCAAAGCGAAATCCCTTTTTCTTAAGGAAAGTAAGAACTTCTCCCAAAGCCTCGGTATTTGACTTCGAGCACGCATGAATCAGTGGAATCATTCCATTATGGTAATAAGTCTTAAATTTGCGAATCACAAAATTCTTTCCCGGCTGATTGGCTGTGTCGTAATCATAATAAGCTAAACTCCAGAAAATCGTCGAATATCCCATTGCTTTTGCCACCTTAACACTCCGCATGCTAAAGTTCCCCTCCGGCGGACGGATAAAAGGATCCATTTTAAAACCAGTCTTCTTTTTCATTGCCTTTTCACATTCTTTGATTTCTCTTTGAATACGTTTTACACTCAGTTTTGCCATTCTTGGATGATGCGTTGTGTGATTTCCTACCAGATGACCTTCTTTTTTCATCTTTTTAACCAATCCCGGACTTGACATAATATAATCTTTTGTTACAAAAAAGATTGCTTTTGCATGATTTTTTTTCAATGTTTTCAAAATTTTCTTTGTATACCCAGCCTCATAACCACAATCAAAACTCAGATATACAACCTTGTTCTTTTTCGAACATTTTCCCGTGTAATACGCATGGTCTTTTTTACATTTCCATCCTGCCGGTCCGGTTCCATTCGGTTTTTTGTGATTTAAATTCTGTCCTAATCCCCAATTATACGACTGCGTAGAATAAGAAGACAGCGGTCGTTTTGCCTGACAAACCATTTCGCCACCAGTCATACACAAAAGCGCTGTCAGAAACATTGTAAAAATTCGTTTTTTCATTCGTTTTCCCCCTGTTCATTAAAAAATACCGGCAAGCAATGCGCCTACCACTGCCCCAACTGCCACAATCACAAGTCCCATATCAAAATATGCAAGAACAAGTGCCACAAGCGTTCCCGCCGTAGAAGTAACTACATTTCCGGTTGCCGTAAAAATAGCCGGAAACGTAAGTGCCGCCAATACCGCATAAGGCACATAATACAAAAAGGACGTAAGCCACTGCGATGCAATTTCTTTTCGAAACACCGTAATTGGAAGAACGCGAATCAGATAGGTAATCACTGCCATTACCGCAATATAAATCAACTGCTCTGTCATGCTTTAACCTCCTTTTTTACCGGGAACATAAACGCTCCTATAGATGCTGCAATCACGGTAGAAAGAATCACCTGAAAGCCAATGGAAATTTCTTTGAGTACCGGTGTCGCAGTAAAAATACACTGGCAGATAACAGCAATACCAATAACAAATAAAACGGCCTTGCTCTTTTTTGCCGGCGGTATGATAATTGCAATAAACATCGCATACAGACCAAGTTCCATCGCAGCTGATAAAGCCCCCGGCATAATCTGAGACGCAAGTGCCCCTGCTGCGGTACCAACTGTCCATCCAAAGACCGGCACCGTAATCAAGCCATACATAAAGCGCGCCGACAAAGACTCTGTCTCCATTGATGACACTGCAAAAATCTCATCCGTAATACCATAGCCAATCATCAGCCGCTGGCGTAAAGTCATCTTCTTGTCCACTTTCTGCGATAAAGAAAACGACATCAACATATATCGCACATTAATAATAAACGTAGTCATTGCCATTTCTAAATAACTGCCATGTGCTGCCATAATTGCCACTCCGGCAAACTGTCCGGCGGATGTTACATTGGCAACAGAAATCAAAATCGTAATCCACACAGGAATTCCTGCATTTACTGCTTTTACACCAAATGTAAAGGACACCGACAAATAACCGATTGCAATCGGCAGTCCTTTTTTTATCCCTCGTATCCAATCATTCATTTTCCTTATGAAAAGTCACTGTAATCTCAGTTCCTTTATCCTCCTCGCTTGTTACTTCAATATCCGCATGATGAACTGCCACAATATGTTTTACAATAGCAAGTCCAAGTCCGGTTCCGCCGGTTTCTCTCGAACGCCCCTTGTCCACCCGGTAAAAACGTTCAAAAATACGTTCCTGATTTTCTTTGCTGATTCCAATTCCGGTATCTTTTACACAAAATATGATGGTATTTTCCGTTTCCGCCAAACACACTACAACCTGACCGCCTTCTTTATTATAGCGAATTCCGTTATCAATTAAATTATATACCAGTTCCTCCAGCATTTTTGTCACGCCATGAATCATCACAACTTCCGGCACTGTCTCCAGATGAAGCGTAACATTTCTCTTTTTTGCCGCCAAAGCAAGCAAATTCCCGCAGTTACGTACTGTATCCGCAAAATTCACCCACGCAAAATCATCGTTAAAATTTCTTGTATCCAATTCAGATAACTGCAAAATATCATTAATCAAAGTCAGAAGACGCGACGAATTTTTCTGGATTTCCCCGGCAAAACGCACCGCATCTTCCCCCTTTGCCATTCCTCCGGCAATCAACTCCGAATAACCGGAAATTGATGTCAAAGGCGTTTTCAATTCATGGGAAACATTCGCCGTAAATTCCTGCCGCATATTACTATTTTTTACAATATCCCGGTGCTGCTTTTGAATCGTATTCAAAAAAGGAGTTAATTCTTTGTAACCGGTTGCCAGTTCCTCACGATCCATGTTCTTTGCAAGCATTTCAATCGGTTTAACAATACTTTTCGCAAATAATCTTGATAATAAGATAGACACCACAAACAAAAGAATCGCAATTCCTCCAATAAATGGTGAAACTCGTATCAAAAAGCTAATAAAACTCTGACTTTCTTTTGCCAAACGGAGAATATTACCATTGCTTAACCGTATTGCATAGTAATAGGAAGCATGAGATAATGTATTAGAGGTTCGGATGGATTTTCCACTTCCCTTTTCTATCGCCTCTTTCACTTCGGGACGTTCTTTGTGATTTCCTAAAACATCTGCATTTACATCCGAATCAGCTAAGACAACTCCGTCTTTGTCAATCAGTGTCACGCGTATGTTATCAACTTTTTTCTGCGAGATAATGCGGTCAGTATCTTTATAATTTACTAAATCCTCTCCTAACATATCAGCACAGGTGTGAAGATTCTCAATGACCTCATTTTGAAACAAATTATAAAACACAACCGTTGTTAATAACAACACGGCAATCATCGATATCATAGCAATTGCCATAAAGTTTAACTGCATCCTTTTTTTCATTCTGTTTCATCCTCCGTTTTTCGGAAACAATATCCGACATTTCGTATCGTTTGTATCTGGCTGCCGGCTTCACCAAGTTTTTTTCGCAGCGTCCGAATATGCATATCTAATGTTCTCGATTCTCCAAAAAAATCAACACCCCAAATTAACTCCATCAAAGAATCCCTTGTCATCACCTGGTCTGCATGGCTCATCAGTACCTGCAGTAATTCAAATTCTTTGTAAGTAAGCGGGCATTTTTCCCCTTTTACAAAAACTTCTCTGGCGTCCTTATTTAATTCGATTTTCTGCCGGTTTCCAATGACAGAAATTTGTTTCTTTTTGCTCGAAAATCGCCGCAGCAAAGCCCGGATACGTGAAACAAATTCCATTACACCAAATGGCTTTGTCAAATAGTCATCTGCCCCACAGTCAAGCCCCCTCACAATATCCAACTCTGAATCTCTGGCTGAAACCATAAGAATCGGAATCTTTGCATACAATTCTTTTTCACGGATTTCTTTCACGATATGAAAACCATCTGCATCCGGTAACATCACATCCATCACAATCAAATCCGGTATTTTTTTTTTGCACGCTTTCCAAAAAGCGGAAACGCTTGTCAAAAGTGCCACCTCATGCCCGGCATTTTTTAGTGCAAAACTTTCAATTTCTCCAATTCCATCATCATCTTCAACAAGATAAATCAGTGCCATTTATATCCTCTCTTCTTTCCTTATTATTGCAAACTCATCGAAATACAGCAGTCATTTCTGGCTACTGTCACTTTACCATAGGAACCGCAGATAAGCGGTATCATCGGTGCCACGTGTCCGATATCCAAATCCATAAAAATTGGCACATCAAACTCACTTAACATAGAAAGAACCGCTTCGTATTGGTCAAGTCCAGCAATTATCTGCCCCTGTACACCGGGACGTCCAATCAGAAAGCCACGACAGGTATCAAACCAGCCCGCCTGCTTCAAGCTCCACAAAGTTCTTCTCATCTCAAATACATTCAAATCACAGGATTCCAAAAACCAAAGAATACCATCATCTTCATATTTTTGATTAAATTCCTTTACCTTATCAAATTTCGTTCCCCTCAAATGAGATAAGCAATCTAAGCATCCCCCAAGCAATCGTCCCTCAATCTTGAAAGATTCGCCTTCTTTCTTATTGGTATGCAGAACAAAAGGCTCTGTGACATGATAGGCAGCTAACGGATGCTCTTCATCTTTTAGCGATTCCTTTTCCCACATCGGATAATTTTGCATCTCCAACTTTTTCCCCTGCAGTAATTCATAGGCATCCTGAATCGATGCATGCCACGGCTCCATACCAAAAGCTCCTGCATTTGGACCGTAAATTGCTGCCGTATCGGTCAGTGTTGCAAGTAAAAAAATCAGATTTGTATTGTCTGAGTACCCCATAAACCACTTAGGCGGCAATCGCTTTAATTGTCCAAAATCAATATATTCAAGTATTTCGCACATTAACTCACCACCACCACAGGAAATCAATGCCTGATTTGTTTCTTTCTTATAATATTCCATAAATTCAGCCGCACATTTTTTCGGGCTGCTACTGATTCCTACACCATCTGACGCATAACAGTTAAACCCTAATTCAGTCTTAAAACCAAGCGCATTCCATTTTTTCAAACTGTTTTGAAAGGCAGAATAATACGGTTCACCCGCACAGCCAAACGATGGTGCAACAAATCCAATGGTATTTCCTTTTTCAATAAACGACGGATAACGCATCTCTCTCCTCCTTATTTATGGTATGGTTCATGATTCATAATGCGGTTTGCACGATAAATCTGCTCAAACAAAATAACGCGCATCAATTGATGGGGAAAGGTAAAATCCGAAAATGACAGCCTCTCATCCGCACGGTCAAGTAAGGATGTATGTAAGCCAAGAGACCCTCCAATCACAAAGGCAATGTGGCTTTTCCCCTGATTCATACACATTGAAAGGTGCTTTGCAAATCCTTCTGAGTCAAATTTCTTTCCCTTTAAATCAAGTGCAATCACATACATGGAATCTTTTATTTTGGAAAGCAGACGCTCTGCCTCCTTTTGCCGTATCTGTTCCCGCTGTAAATCCGATGCCTGTTCCGGTGTTTTCTCATCCGAAACTTCTATAATATCTACTTTCGCATACCGCGACAAACGCTTTTTATATTCATTTACCGCATCTGTATAAAACTTTTCTTTTATTTTTCCTACACATAATATCGTATACTGCATAATGTTTCTTCCTTTACTTTCATATGCCTAGTATAGCACATATACAAATGCCACATCAATAAAAAGAAAAAAATATGCAACTTTTTGAAAGCTGACATATTTTTGACACACACTATCTGTATATTAACACTTGGAAAGTTTATAACTTTCTACTCCCACCCTATTATACGCTTTGACACCTTCGGGTGTCAGGAAAGACACCTCCTCCCAGAGGTGTCTTTTCTGTTGTAGAGATTTTTTCATTCTTATGTAGACAGTGACAAACTGACACATAATGCAGTATCAATCTTTTCAATTGCTTCCGTGTCCAAATGACACACTTTTTCACGTAATCGGGATTTATCAATCGTACGAACCTGTTCCAAAAGAATCACAGAATCTTTTACAATTCCATATTTGTGTGCATCCAATGCTACATGCGTTGGCAGTTTTGCCTTGTGCAGCTGGCTTGTAATTGCCGCACAAATAACCGTCGGGCTATAACGGTTGCCCATATCATTTTGTATAATAAGAACCGGCCGCACTCCACCCTGTTCGGAGCCAATGACCGGTCGTAAATCTGCATAATAAATATCGCCTCGTTTTACAATCATGGTTTCACACTCCCTCATTTGATATTCCTATTATTCCCAATATACGAAACGATATTCAATTTGTTCAAAAGCTTTTATTATTCTCCTAAATATTTTCTAGGCACACGGTTTGTAATACTGCATACAAACTCATAATTAAATGAATGTGATTTTTCTGCAATCTCCTCAACGGGGATATTTTTTTCTCCATCTTTTCCAAAAATTGTTACCGTATCCCCGATAGCAGCTTCTTTAATATGAGACACATCCACCATAAACTGGTCCATACAGATTCTTCCTAAAATCGGTGCATACTCTCCATGAATCAAAACACGTCCTTTGCCTGACAAATCACGTTTCATGCCATCGGCATAACCAACCGGAATCGTAGCGACCGTCATTTTTTCCTTCGCCGTAAATGTACCACCGTAACTGATACTCGTTCCCGGCTCTACGGTTTTTATATAAGAAATAATCGATTTCCACTGCATGGCAGGTTCCAATATAAGAACATCCTTTGCCACTTCATTAGACGGATACAGTCCGTAAGTCGTAATACCGGAACGCACCATATCAAGGTTAGCTTCCGAAAATCCAATAATTGAAGCACTATTTGACACATGGTGAATTGGAATCTTAACACCGCGTTTCTCTAATTCTTCGACAAAAGCCATATATTTTCTAAAAGGTTCTCTTGCCGGCTCAATGGTTTTCTCGTCAGCTCTGGCAAAATGCGTAAAGATTCCTTCAACTTCCAGTCCCGGCAGTTTCGAAATTTTTTCTACCGTATCCAAAGATTCTTCACAAGGGATAAAACCAATCCGGCTCATTCCGGTATCAACTTTTATATGAATCTTTGCTTTTTTTCCAAGTTTTAATGCTGTCTCACTTAACTGCTCTGCCATTTCCCACGTATACACAGTCTGGGAAATCTGATATTGCACCAAATCCTCATAGGATTCTTCTCCTGTATATCCTAAAATCAAAATCAGTTTATCAATTCCTGCTTTTCGAAGTTCTATGGCTTCCTCTATCATGGCAACTCCGTAAGCATCTACCTGATCATATAATGCCTTCGCAACCTGTACGGCACCATGCCCATAAGCATTTGCCTTCACAATTGCCATTACCTTTGTTCCTTCTTTTATATTTTTATGTACCTCATCGATATTATGCCGGATGGCATCTAAATTAACCTCTGCATAAGTACGATTAAACTGTTTCATTTTCATTTCCTTCTTTCTGAAAACATTTTGTATTTGTAAGGACCTCGGTCAAACCATCCAGCAAATCAGATGCCATGACTCCATACGGACTTTTCTGTTTTGCTGCCACATCACCGGAAAGACCATGCAGGTAAACACCGAGCTTTGCAGCCAAAAACGGATTCACATTCTGGGCAAGCAGACCGCTAATCACCCCGGTCAGCACATCACCCGAACCACCGGTTGCCATTCCATTATTTCCGGAAACATTGACATAACATTCCGTCCCATCCGAGACAACAGTCCTTGCATCTTTTTGCACCAAAATACAATTTCTTGTTTTTGCCGTATTTTTCGTTGTCCCTAAAATATCCTCTTGTAGTTTGGGTATCGGAATCCCGGTTAGCACACTCATTTCCTTAACATGCGGTGTTAAGACAAAATTATCCCGAAACGTAATATCTTTTTTTGCACAAATGGTTATCGCATCACCGTCTACCACAGTCGGAACCTTTGTATTTGCTAAGACGTACTCCACCAGTTCCTCTGATTGTTTGGATAAACCAATTCCCGGTCCAATCACGACAGCACTTGCAAGCGGAAGTACTTTTTTTATTTCCTCTCTGGTTGAAAAAAGAATTTCCGGCAGTGCACTAAGCAGTGTATCCCGGTTTGATGGTGTCGATACGACATGCACAAGTCCTGCTCCCATACGATATGCGGCTTTTGCAGACAGAAAGCAGGCGCCACTCATAGTATCACACCCGGCAATTACAACCACTCTTCCAAACGTTCCCTTATGTGAATGAGCGATGCGATTTGGAAGGTTACAAACAATATCATCCGGCTCATAATAGTAAGCATCTGCCTGCGCGAAATCAACGCTTTTCCTTGGAAATCCAATATCCGCCACATAAACTTTTCCGGCATATTCACACCCCGGATACAAAACAAGCCCGGTTTTGTTCACGCCAAAGGTAATCGTCGCTTCAGCCTGTACGGCACAGCCTAACACTTTCGCACTTTTCGCATGAATACCGGACGGAATATCTAATGAATAAACCGTCACGCCACTTTGATTCATATCTAAAATAACCTGTTCATACACACCGGTTACTTCTCTGGAAAGTCCGATTCCAAAGACGGCATCAATTAAAATGTCGTATTCATCCATCGAAACAAGCGAATAGGCAAGAATCGGGACGTCACATGCCGAAGCAATTACAAGCTGTGTTTTCATTTCTTCTGACATATGTTCCGAATTTCCTACGACTGTAACTGCCGCCTGATATCCCATTTCATGTAAGATACGTGCCACACAGACGCCGTCACCGCCATTGTTTCCAATTCCACATACACATAAAAAAGTATCCGATGGTCCGGCTTTCTCCAAAAGGACGGAAACCACCGACATCGCCGCCTTTTCCATCAAAACAAGACTTGGCATCCCCATTGTATCAATTGCATGGGTATCAATTGCTTTCGCCTGTTCACCGGAATACATCTCTTTCATAAAAGTCCCTTCTTTCTATTCTTTTACATCGTCTGCCACAGCAATCACAAATGCCGTTGCAACTTCCTTTGTATTTGTGATAGAAATCTTCCAATCGGTAATCCCCATTTCCTCTGCTTTTTTTCTCGCCGCACCATAAAGCGTAACATAGGGGGCACCGCTTTCTCTTCGCAGGATTTCCACTTCACAGGCATCAATGCCCGCAAAGCCGGTACCAAATGCTTTTACTACCGCTTCTTTCCCGGCAAAATCAGAAGCACCTCTCCTTTTTGCGTGTTCCATCTCCGCCCGTTCTTTTTCCGTAAAAATGCGATGGACAAAATGCTCTTTTTCCATCGCTTTTACAACACGGGAAATCTCAATGGAATCTACACCAATTCCAAGTATCATTCTTTTCCCTTCCTTTTATCATATAAATTCATTACGTCATGACCTAACAACCCATGCATCAAAGAATAGGCACTGCCCATACTCTCCTCTAAATCATCTTTCCATTCCGTTTTCTCACGGAGGGAAATGCGGAGTTCTTCAATTTCCTGCTTTACAATTTTCAACTGCTCATCTCCATTTGCCAGACGCTCAAAACAATAATGTGCCCCTGTAGCAAGCAGTTCTTCATTTGCCTTTTTTATCATTCTCGGAAGTTCAATCAATTCATCTGATTCCGTCTCTATCCGCTCTTTGATTTCCAAAAGAAGACGCTGCTGGTTTTTCTTCTTTTTATCACGTAAAGGCTCTGCATCATTCATCCCAGCCACAATGCCTTCCATCAATTTCTTTTTCGTCTTTTTTAAATCTTTGATGTCATTTACTAAATACCCCTGCCTTTTGAGCAGTTCATTTAATTTCTCCTCAAGCTGAATAATCTCAGCCGGTTTTTCTCCCTGCGGAAACAAGGTATGCCAGCGACGGTCCAACACTAGAATAGGAACCTTTTTCCCTTTTAAAGCTTCTCTCACCAGCGTTTCAAATTCTAAGTCTCGTCGTTTCATACCATTCCTCCTATTCCGGTAAGTTAGAAATATTGTAGGAAAGCCGCATCAAACTTTCTGCCAGATGTACATTTTCAACCGCAATATTTCCCGGAAGATTCAAATCGGTGGCCGCAAAATTCCAAAATGCACTAACACCATACTGTACAAGCTGTTTCGCCACTGCCGGTGCAATTGATTTCGGCAGCGTAAGTGCTGCAATATCTACCGTATGTCCTTTTACATATCCTTCTAAGTCTTTCATGTCATAAACCATCGTATGACCAATCTTTTTGCCAATCTTATCCGGACTGACATCAAAAACTGCCGATACCACAAATCCTCGTTTTTCAAAACCGGCATAATTGGCAAGTGCATGCCCTAAGTTACCGGCACCAAGAATAATGACATGGTAATCCCTGTCAAGTCCCAAAATTTTACCTATTTCATTTTTCAAATAAGGAACATTATAACCATATCCCTGCTGACCAAAACCGCCAAAATTATTAAAATCCTGTCGGATTTGAGATGCTGTCACTTTCATTTGCTTACTTAACTCCCCGGATGAAATACGCTCAATTCCGTTATCCAATAATTCGCTTAAATATCTATAATACCGCGGCAAACGCTTAATTACTGCCGCTGAAATCTTTTTATCTGCCACAAAAGTATCCTCCAACGAAAATAAAAAGTACAAATCAGCCATAAAAAAAGCTGTCTGTACTTATTATAATGGAATGTTAAAAATTAGTCAATCTCCAATGTCCGCAAATGTTTCCATTTTCCCTTCTCAAACGGCTCCGGAATCAGGCAGGAAGACAAACGCAGGCATTTTAATCTGCGAAATTGATATAGAACCTCAATATGTTTTAACTCCAATGGCTTAAACTCATCAAATCCTGCTATCTCTATCACTTCAAGATTCGGAAATTCGCAGAGTGCATTTAAATCAAAGGACTCTTTTGTAATCTTCCACAAAGAAACTTTTTTAACTTTCTTTTTTTCTTTTTTCGAAAGCCAGTTCCTTTTGCCTTCTTCATTACGCTCAATGCGGCTGATTGCCTCTTCTCCGTAATAAATTCGATTGATACACATAGTAACCACCCTTTCCTTTTTTTGGTGTTCATAAAATAAGACGATTGAAAACGGCAAAATGTTGCAAAAAAATTAAAATTATTATAAAATATGTTTTTGTTAGAAGTTTTTTGGAGGATTCAATCATTATGATATTAGCATGCAATCATATTTCAAAGGCATTTGCAGACGAAACCGTTTTGTCAGATGCTGTTTTTCATATAAATGAAGGTGAACGCGCTGCCATCGTAGGAATTAACGGTGCCGGCAAAACAACACTGCTGCGAATCATTGTCGGTGAACTTCCGGCAGATTCCGGTGAAATTGTAACAGCTAAAGGAAGTACCATCGGCTATCTCCCACAGCAGCAGGGATATCACTCAGACAAAACAATTTATGAGGAATTATTGGCTGTCAAATCGGATGTCATTGAAATGGACGAAAAAATCCGTGCAATGGAGCAGCAAATGACAACTTTAGAAGGTGCCGAATTAGAGCGTGTGTTAAACCAATACCATAAGCTGCAAATGGCTTTTGAAGATGGTGAAGGATATACTTACAAAAGTAAAGTTCTCGGCGTCATTAACGGTCTTGGCTTTCGCGGAGAAGCGATGCACCAGTGCATCAACAATCTCTCCGGTGGACAAAAAACAAGGGTTGCTCTTGGTAAACTTCTGTTATCAGAACCGGACTTATTGTTGATGGATGAGCCTACAAACCACTTAGATTTGGAATCCGTGCGCTGGCTGGAAAACTATTTAAACGGTTACAAGGGGAGTGTCTTAGTTGTCTCTCACGACCGCTTTTTCATCGACCGCATCGCCGAGAAAATTATTGAAATTGACCACGGCAAAGTAATAACTTTTACCGGTGACTATACCAGTTATTCCGAAAAAAAAGAAAAATTACGCGAGGAAATGATTCACCGCTACTATAACCAGCAACAGGAAATCAAACACCAGGAAGCCGTCATCCAGAAATTAAAATCCTTTAACCGTGAAAAGTCAATTCGCCGTGCGGAAAGCCGTGAAAAAATGTTAGCCAAAATCGAGCGTGTAGAAAAGCCGGTGGAATACGAAAAATCACTTTCTCTTTCCCTGACTCCTTCAGTAATCAGTGGAAATGATGTTTTGACGGTCACGGATTTTGCCAAAAGTTTTGGAGAAAACCACTTGTTTGACCATCTTTCCTTTTCAATTAAACGAGGCGAAAAGGTGGCAATTATCGGCAAGAATGGAACCGGCAAAACAACACTTTTAAAATTAATTCAGGGAATGATTCCGGTTGATGAAGGAAGTGCCGTAACCGGCTCTCATGTCGAAATCGGTTACTATGACCAGGAACATCAGATGCTTAACGATGATAAAACCATCTTTGAAGAAATTCAGGATGATTACCCGGATTTAACAAATACAGCAATTCGTAATGTTCTCGCTGCCTTTTTATTTACGGGAGATGATGTTTTTAAACCGATTCATCTTCTCAGCGGTGGTGAAAAAGGTCGTGTATCATTGGCGAAACTGATGCTGTCAAAAGCAAACTTTTTACTCCTTGACGAGCCGACCAACCATTTGGATATTACTTCCAAGGAAATTTTGGAATCCGCAATTAATAAATATGAGGGAACCGTGCTTTACGTCTCGCATGACCGTTATTTTATCAACCGCACCGCCACAAGAATTTTGGATTTAACCGGGCACAAACTGCTCTCCTACAGTGGAAATTATGCGTACTATCTGGAGAAAAAAGATACGGTGGAAAGCCGCTTTTTAACAAATAACGATAAAACCATACAGACTTCTGCAAAAAAAGATACAAAAGAAGAAGGTAAGCTTGACTGGCAGGAGCAGAAAAAACTGGCAGCGAAAAAGCGAAAAATTGAGAACGAATATCAAAAAACCGAACAAGAAATTGAGGCACTGGAAACGGACATTGCAAATCTTGATGAGGAACTGATGCGTCCGGAATATGCATGCAATGCTCATAAACTAAACGAATTATCAACCGCCCGCGAAGAAAAAGAAACCGCTCTCACTGCCGCTATGGAGCAATGGGAACGGTTAGCCGAACAATTAGAAGAATTTGAAGTTACTGAGTAATCCGCTTAGTAACTTCATTTGCTTTTGCATAAATTTCCGATGGACTTTCTTCCACAAAAAACTCGCCATTTTCATAGAGAAGCCTGCCATTTACCATCGTCATTTTCACATTTTCTTTACTACCACTGTATACTAAGTTTTTCACAAGATTATGCACAGGCTGCATATTTGGCCGCTGTAAATCAATTAAAATCAAATCAGCAAACTGGCCTTCCTTTACATACATGCATTCCGGCAGCCCCATTGCCAGTGCACCACCGGTTGTAGCCATCTTTAAAACATCTGCGGCATCCATAACCGCTGCATCCTCATATTTTAATTTCGGAAGAACTGCTGCTAAATACATTTCCCGGAACATGTCAAGTGCATTATTGCTCGCCGGTCCATCCGTGCCAATCGCCAGGTTAATTCCCGCCTTTTTTAAAGCAGGTAAATCCGCAATTCCACTCGCAAGTTTTGCATTGGATGAAGGATTCGTAACAATCGACACCTTTTTCTCCCTGCAAATATTCCGGTCTGTTTCATCCATCCAGACACCGTGGAAACCACCACCGCCATAGTCAAATAAACCAATTGAATCCAAAAACTGAACCGGTGACATACCATAACGCATTTTACATTCTTCCACTTCTTTTTTGGTCTCTGCCAGATGCAGATACACCGGCTGTTTGTATTCATGAGCAAGTTCTGCCATGCCCTCTAACAATTCGCGGCTTGTTGTATATTCAGCATGAACACCAAGGCGAAATGACACCAGTTCATCCCCCTTGTTAAGCGTTTCATATTCCTCTCTTGTGCGTGCAAGCGAACCGGTAAAATTATTTAGTTCGCCACAAAAAACTGTACGAAATCCCATTTGAACCGATGCTTTGGCATGCTGATAATTATCCACATACATATCAAAATTCGAGGTAATTCCACTTGTCAGATATTCTAAAACTGCCACCTTGGATAAGATTTCAATATCCCCTTTCTGCAGTTTTGCTTCCATTGGAAACACCCTGTCATTTAACCAGTTCTGTAATGGCAGATCATCCGCATAGGATCGAAGAAATGTCATGGCAGAATGTGTGTGGGCATTTTTAAAACCAGGCATTAAAAGATTTCCTTCGCAGTCAATTTCCCGTGTAAATTTTCTTTTATTAAGCTCCGGATTGTTTTCCCCCACATAAGAAATACGGTTTCCATCAATGTGTACTTCTCCATCAAAGACTTCCGCATCTTCTTCCATCGTAAGAATTTTCGCATGATATAATCGTATGAAAGACATCCTAACACATCCTTTCAATGGCTGATTTCACAAGCGTTTTAAACTTCGGTGCCACACGGTCAGCCACTTCTTTTACCTCCTCATGACTCAATGGATTTGCTGCTGTTCCTCCCGCCATATTCGAAATACAAGAGACACCGCATACGCGCATTCCCATATGCCTGCCGACAATTGCCTCTACCGCCGTGCTCATTCCCACGGCATCAGCACCAAACATACCAAACATTTTCACCTCTGCCGGTGATTCATACGCAGGTCCCGTTGTCTGAAGATAAACACCTTCCTTTAAAACAATATCATTAACTTTTGCTTCTTTTGTGAGAATCTTCCGTAGCTCCAAATCATAAATTGTATCCATGGACGGAAAACGCACGCCAAATGAATCTACGTTTTTTCCAATCAATGGAGATGGCACAAAGGAACTAATCTGGTCAGTTAGCATCATCAAATCTCCTGCCTCCACCTTCTCACTGATTCCTCCGGCTGCATTTGTCAAGAACAAGATTTTCGCTCCCAGTAAACACATCACACGAACCGGCAAAACAACATCCTCCATCGAATAACCTTCATAGTAATGAACGCGTCCCTGCATAATGACAACTTTCGTGTCTCCAATTAATCCAAAAACAAACCGTCCGTTATGTCCCGCCACAGTAGAAACCGGAAATCCCGGAATCTCGTGGTAATCAATGGATGCCACGCATTCAATCTCATCCGCTAATGCTCCCAGTCCGCTTCCCAAAATCAAAGCGACCTGTGGCTCAAAGTCTGTAATTTTTCGAATCTGTTTTACACACTCTCTTACTTTTTGTTCCATAATAACCCCTCCTTGTTATATAAACTCTGCAAATACACGGTTGCTGACATCAATTCCAAAATCAGTCAGGCAATACCTGTCACCATTTTCCTTTATCAATCCTTCACGAATGCACTTTTCTAAGGAACTTTGATAATAAGTTTCCATCGGCACTAAAAAATTCTGATAAAACATTTTTTTCGATACACCTTCCATCATCCGAAGTCCCAGATACATAAACTCTGCCATGCAGTCTTCCTTTGTTAATTCCTCTTTTTCAACAACCGGCAATTTCCCATTCTTTATTTTCTGCCCATAAGTCTTAAAATTTCGCTCATTGGAAAACCGCACATTCTCCATGCACGATGACGCCCCTAATCCAAGTCCAAGATAAGGAAAACGTTTCCAGTATTTTTTGTTGTGATCACACTCTTTTCCTGCTTTGGCATAATTGGATATCTCATAGCGATGATACCCAAAATCCGAGAGCCTCTCTTTCGTCAGTTCATACATCTGCCTGTCCTCTTCTTCCGAAACAGGCGGGCATTCCCCATACTTTTCGTAAAACGGAGTTCCCTCTTCCAAAATCAGGCTGTACGAAGAAATATGCTCCGGTGCAAGTTCACACACACGTGTCAATGTCTGCTCGTATCCTGCTACAGTCTGCTCAGGAATTGCCGACATTAAATCCACATTGATGTTAGCAAATCCACATTCTCTTGCTTGATGAAAACTCACCAAAAAATCGTCATAGCTGTGAATTCTGCCAAGACAAGCAAGCTCAGAAGAAATCGTCGACTGAAGTCCAAAACTAATCCGATTTACGCCAGCCTTTTTATAATTTTTCAGTTTTTCAGCGTCTACCGTACCTGGGTTACATTCGATGGTATATTCCATTTTATCAGATAAATGAAATGATTTTACCATTTCATTCTGTAAAACATCAAACTGCCCCTCCGTAAGCAGAGATGGCGTTCCTCCACCGATAAAAATGGTATCTACCGCATCATTTGATACCTTGTCTTTCCAAAGCTGCATTTCCATAGCAAGTGCTTTTACATACTCATCTTTCAGCGCTTCTTTGGCAGGAAACGAAAGGAAATCACAGTAATTACACTTTTTCACGCAAAACGGAATGTGAAGATACAAGCCAAATGTACTCATTTATTCTTCCTCATCCAGTTTCAAAACACTCATAAATGCCTTCTGCGGAATTTCTACATTGCCAATCTGGCGCATTCTCTTCTTTCCTTCCTTCTGCTTTTCAAGAAGTTTTCTCTTTCGTGAAATGTCGCCGCCATAACATTTGGCAAGGACGTCTTTGCGCACTGCCTTAACCGTTTCACGGGCAATTACTTTATTTCCAATGGCTGCCTGAATCGGAATTTCAAAAAGATGTCTCGGAATTTCATTTTTCAATTTCTGGCACATCTTTCTTCCACGCTCATAAGCAGAACTTTCATGCACAATAAAGGACAACGCATCGACTTCCTCTTTGTTAATCAAAATGTTTAACTTCACAAGACTTGCTGTCTCATAGCCCTTCATCTCATAATCAAAGGAAGCGTATCCGCGTGAACGCGATTTCAACGAATCAAAAAAGTCGTAAATGATTTCATTCAACGGCAGTGTATACTTCAAAAGCGCACGTGTCTCTTCCATATATTCCATACCCTGATAGACACCACGCCTTTCCTGACAAAGTTTCATAATAGCTCCCACAAATTCTGTTGTCACCATAATCTCTGCATCCACAACCGGTTCTTCCATATGCTCAATTTCGGATGGATCCGGGAGGTTTGAAGGATTCGTCACTTCAACCATTTCCCCATTTGTTTTATAGACATGGTAAACAACACCCGGTGCTGTCGTAACCAAATCCAGATTATATTCTCTCTCTAAACGCTCCTGAATAACTTCCAAATGTAAAAGTCCTAAAAATCCACAGCGGAAACCAAATCCAAGAGCAATCGAAGTCTCTGCCTCAAACTGTAACGAAGCATCATTTAACTGCAATTTCTCCAGTGCATCGCGCAAATCCTGATATTTGGCACCATCGGCCGGATAAAGACCACAGTAAACCATCGGCATTACTTTTTTATATCCCGGCAGTGCCTCTTTGCATGGATTTTCAGCATCTGTTACGGTATCACCGACACGTGTTCCCTCTACATTTTTCAAACTGGCAGTAATATAGCCAACCATGCCCGCGGTCAATTCTTCGCAGGGAATAAACTGACCGGCACCAAAAGTACCCACTTCAACCACTTCTTCTTCCAAACCGGTCGCCATCATGTGAATTTTCGTTCCCTTTTTCACGGTACCGTCAAATAAGCGACAGAAAATAATAACCCCTTTATAGGAATCATAAACAGAATCAAAAACTAAAGCCTTAAGCGGTGCTGTATCATCACCCTGCGGTGCCGGTATTTTTTTCACAATCTGCTCCAACACTTCTTCAATGTTCGTTCCTAATTTTGCGGAAATCAATGGTGCATCCTGTGCCTCAATTCCAATGACATCCTCAATTTCATTTTTTACACGGTCCGGGTCAGCACTCGGCAAATCAATTTTATTGATAACCGGCATAATTTCCAAATCATGGTCAATTGCCAGATAACAGTTTGCTAACGTCTGTGCCTCAATTCCCTGTGCCGCATCGACAATCAAAATGGCGCCCTCACACGCCGCCAGACTTCTTGATACCTCATAATTGAAATCCACGTGTCCCGGTGTATCAATCAGGTTAAACAAATATTCTTCACCGTTTTTTGCCGTGTACGCCAGACGAACTGCCTGTGATTTAATCGTAATTCCACGTTCACGTTCCAATTCCATGTTGTCAAGCACCTGTGCCTGCATCTCACGGCTTGTAAGCAGTCCGGTCCGTTCAATAATACGGTCGGCAAGCGTTGATTTTCCATGGTCAATATGTGCTACAATACAAAAATTTCTTATATGATCTTTTCCAATAACTGACATAATTGTAATTCTTTCCTTTCCTACCACAAATCTATCCCTATCTTAGCATAATTACACATATTTTGCCACAAAAAGTTCCTATCCGCCTTGTCTTTTCCACATTTATGGTGTAGAATACAGATAATTAAATCAAGGAGGGACACAAAATGAGAAAACAGATGGCTAAAATACTAACCGCCGTTTTGCTGCTCGGCACATTGACTGATGTCTCGACTGCAAAAGCAGTGGCACCAAAGCTAAATAAATCCAAATTAACACTTTATATTGGAAGTAATTACACATTAAAAGTAAAAAAAGCTTCCGGCAAGGTAAAATGGACTTCCGGTAAAAAATCCGTTGCAACCGTTTCTTCCAAAGGAAAAGTAGTTGCAAAAAAAGCGGGAAAGGCTAAAATCACAGCAAAAATTGGCAGCAAAAAGCTGATTTGCCGGCTGACAGTAAAAAACCGATCACTTGGGAAAGGAACAAAGTCAAGTCCAAAGTCCGCTTATAACAACAATTCCTTTACCTTCTATGAAGAAGGCAAAAAAATCGGAAAAATTTCCATGCAGTTAGAGTCCTTTGCTTCCGGTGCCGAATCCGCTAAATTAGCAAAAAAGAATTCATCTAATTTAGTTCCAAAATCAAATGAGGAATATTTGTATTTCCGCTTTAAGATTACCTATCATTCGGGTACACAGACAATTAAGGCAAAAGATGTTTTTAATTACTACTACAATATCTTCGGAGCAAACTCTACAAAACAGATGACAAACTTAGATTGGGGATTCTTCTTTGAAGATGTCGATGATTTAGGTCAGGTGTTGTTATCTCCTGGCAACACGATAACTTGTGGCAAAGCAGTCTTGGTAAATAAAGGATTTGCCCCATATACTTACCGTATTCAGACCGGTAAGAACACTTACACTTGGTTTACAACAGCAAGATAATCAAGATAACAAAAAAGCAAGCCTCATAAGCAGACTTGCTTTTTTAATACTAAATTTCCAAAAGAACGCAGCCATGTGCAGAAATTGCTGTCTTTTGATTTGTTTGGATTTTTTCTCCTGTCCATAAGTCATTTGCAAATTCTTTTTCCTGAATCTCAAGTAATTCACTGATATTTACCATGCAGTCAAAACCTGATACATTGAAAATGGCCGCATAATCTCCTGTTTTCCATACAATCACCGTATCATCTCTAATTATCTCTTTTGCCTGTCCTGCCGGTAGTTCAAACAATGCAAGTACCTTTTGGTTGCATAACAGCGATAATGTTTCTTCATCCAATTTGGTTAATTCTGCCCCGAGCATAAGCGGTGACTGGAATATACACCAAAGTGTCATCATTGTCTTCTGCTCATCATAGGTAAGTGCTGACTTTCTTTCATCGCCAAAACCCTTTCCAATCATTCCAAACGGAAGCATATCGCAGTCCGGATATCCACCTTCTCTGGTCAGCCCCTGCCAGTTGTGACAACGGTCAAACATATCACGAAGCGATTTCCAATTATCCCACAAATCATCGGTAATGCGCCACATATTTGCATTTTCATGATAAAACTCATTTTCCTCTACAAGTGCCGGTCCCGGGGACAAACTTAATACAATATCTCTGCCACATTTTTCAATCGCCCGATGAAGCATTTTAATCTCCTCTTTGGAGGAATCTGCATCCATACGACAGATGTCGTCACATTTAATAAAATCAACTCCCCAGTCCGCATAAAGAGAAACAATGGAATCATAATACTCCTGCGCCCCCTCAACACCCGGTGTTACGCCATACATATCGGGATTCCATCCGCAAATCGAATAAGCGTCTGCAATTTCATTTGCTGTTTTATCGGTGCCAAGAATTTTTGTCCTTTGATATGCTGCCTGACGTGGAATTCCTCTCATAATATGAATTCCAAATTTCAGTCCAAGCCCGTGCACATAATCCGCCAATGGGCCAAAACCTTTGCCATCGGCAGAGGATGGAAAGCGTTTAACACATGGCAGTAAACGACTATATTCATCCATCTCCACATGGCAGAACGGAACATACTGAAAGCGCTCTCTCTGCTCGCCGGCCTCATAGGAATACCAGGCAATATCAACAACTACATATTCCCATCCGTATTCCTTTAAGTGAGCCGCCATATAATCAGCGTTTCCCCGAACCTGCTCCTCATTTACGGTTGTGTCATAATAATCATAACTATTCCAGCCCATCGGCGGTTTCTTTAAGTTCATGTATACAGTCCTCCTATTTTTTCTCTATCGTACTATTTTTTCTCTATTTTTTCTATATTTTTTTGTGACAATACCATGTTAAAATGTGACATTTACGATCATATTCCTATGGTTGTATTTTTTTTCGTTCGTGCTATAATAGATACAGACTTTTGGAGGTATAGATTATTATGAAAATCAGTAATAAGATACAATCAAAAAATGGCTTGAATATTATTATTGTTGGATGTGGGAAAGTGGGAATGACCCTAATCGAGCAATTAAGCAAAGAAGGCCATGACATTACCATTATTGATAAAAATGCAGCGAAGGTTCAGGAAATGTCCAATCTGTATGATATTATGGGGCTGGTCGGAAATGGTGCCAGTTATAGTGTACAGATGGAGGCCGGAATTGAAAACGCTGATTTAATTATTGCGGTAACAGCTTCTGATGAATTAAACCTGTTATGCTGTACAGTTGCCAAACAAGTCGGAGACTGTGCTGCGATTGCCCGTGTCCGCACACCGGATTACAGCAAAGAAGCCGGATACCTAAGAGAAAAACTTGGTCTCACCATGATTATTAATCCGGAATTAGAAGCTTCCCTTGAGACAGCCCGTATTCTTTATCTGCCAACAGCGTTAGAAGTAAACTCTTTTGCTCATGGTCAGGCAGAAATTGTAAAATTTAAAATTCCGGAGGGAAATTTATTAGACGGAATGACAATTGCCACCTTAGGAAAAAGTATTACAAATGATATTCTTATCTGCGCCATCGAACGTGAAGGTGAAGTTTATATCCCAGGCGGTAATTTCCAAATGGCAAAGGACGATATTGTTTCTTTTGTTGCTCCAAGACGCCATATCCGCAGTTTTCTGAAAAAAATCGGCTTTAAAACCAAACAGGTAAAAGATGCTATGATTGTCGGTGGTGGAAAAGCTTCTTACTATTTAGCCAAACAGTTAATTGCCATGGGAATCGATGTAAAAATCATTGAACAGAACAAGGAACGCTGCGAGGAATTAAGTATTTTACTGCCGGAAGCAATTATTATTAATGGAGACGGCACGGATGAGGAAGTTTTACGTGAAGAGGGAATTGAATATGCACAGGCATTTATTCCATTGACCGGTATTGATGAGGAAAATATTATGCTGACACTCCATGCAAAACAAGTTTCCAATGCAAAATTGATAACTAAAATCAATCGAAGCACTTTTAAAAATGTAATTAGTAAGCTGGATTTGGGAAGTGTAATATATCCACGTTACATTACATCCGAAGCGATTATTGCCTATGTACGTGCGAAAAAGAATTCGACAAACAGTAATATTGAAACTTTATATCATATGTTTGATAACCGCGCAGAAGCCATTGAATTTTGTGTTGATGAACCATCTTCTGTTACCGGTATTCCACTAAAAGATTTGATGTTAAAAAATGATTTGCTGGTTTCCTTTATCTATCGAAACGGCAAGGTTCAAATTCCAAGTGGTTTGGACACCATTGAAGTTGGTGACACCGTTATGATTGTTACAACCCATACCGGTTTAGATAATATACAGGATATTATAAGGAGTTAATGAATTATGAATACATCAATTATCCGCTATATTGTCGGATATATTTTAAAGATTGAGGCAGCACTTTTACTGATTCCTTCCATTGTAGCTGCTATTTACCGCGAACCGGAGGGGTTATGTTATCTTTCTGTTTCCGCTCTGTGCATCTTCCTTGGTGTACTCCTCTCTTTCCGGAAACCGAAAAATCATGTTTTTTATTTAAAAGAAGGCTGTGTTGCCACATCCTTAAGCTGGATTGTACTCAGTTTTTTTGGTTCCATTCCATTTTTACTGACCGGTGAAATCACATCCGTACCGGATGCTTTGTTTGAAACCATTTCCGGTTTCACAACAACCGGAGCCAGTGTTTTAAATAATGTGGAAGCACTTTCCCACTGCTCGCTTTTCTGGCGCAGTTTCACACACTGGGTTGGCGGCATGGGTGTTCTGGTCTTTTTGCTTGCTGTCATTCCACTGAGCGGCGGTTCGCATATAAATCTGATGCGCGCAGAAAGCCCGGGACCATCTGTGGAAAAACTGGTACCAAAAGTCCGTTCAACTGCACGGATTCTTTATGTTATTTATTTGACACTCACCATCATTGAGATTGTTTTACTTCTCCTTGGTAACATGCCTTTGTTTGATTCCCTCACCATCAGTTTTGGTACAGCAGGGACCGGTGGTTTTGGAATTAAAAATGACAGTATGGGCAGTTATTCGGCTTATTTACAATGGGTTGTTACTATTTTTATGATTTTGTTTGGTGTGAATTTTAATGCCTTTTACCTGATTTTATACCGTAAATTTAAAAAGGCATTCCGCATGGAAGAAGTCAGATATTACTTTTTAATCATCTTCGCTTCCATCGCAATTATCACTATGCAGATTCTCCATACCTCTGCCGGTATTTTTGATGCACTGCGCCACGCTTCTTTCCAGGTGGCATCCATCATTACAACAACCGGTTATTCAACCATTGATTTTAACCTATGGTCACAGACATGTAAAACGATATTAATTCTCTTGATGTTTGTCGGTGCTTGTGCAGGCAGTACCGGAGGCGGAATCAAGGTGTCACGTTTTGTCATTCTTTGCAAGACTGTAAAAAAAGAATTGAATGCTTATATTCATCCAAAAAGCATCAAAAAAATCAATTTTGAGCACAAAACAGTAGAACATGAGGTAGTACGTGCGACAAATGTGTATTTTATTACCTTTATGATTCTGTTCGCGTTTTCTGTATTTGCAATTTCCTTTGATGGCAATGACTTAATTACGAACTTTACTGCCGTGGCAGCTACAATTAATAATATTGGTCCCGGTCTTGAACTAGTCGGCCCTACCCAGAACTTCGGATTGTTTAGCGGATTTTCCAAATTTGTCCTGATGTTTGATATGCTTGCCGGACGATTGGAGTTATTCCCGCTTCTCCTTCTGTTCCATCCGACTTTGTGGAAGGAAATTGCTTCCGGGAAGATAAGGAAGTTAAAGAAGTAAGTTGTTTTCTAAATTAATATTATGTATTTCCGTAATTTAACAGAATCCGGTTACATTCTCGTGGGCGCTCCCGCTTGTTGAGATGCGTAGCAGCAGGGGTACTGAAACTACCAGTACCTCCTGCTGACGCACTCAAAACCCACGTGAAGATAACCGGATTCTGTTAAATTACTGGAACGCTAATGATATGAATTTTAGAAATAACTTACAAACTTTTGTCTGTAAATTTGTTAAAGTAAATGAGAGGAACTTGTCAAAACAAATTGACAAGTTCCTCTCACTATAATTTATTATCTGTAAATAATATTCCCAGAATTAGAATTTACCAGCTTCTGCTGCTTCCTGGATGGAAACGGCTACGGCTACTGTCATACCAACCATTGGGTTGTTGCCTGCACCGATAAGTCCCATCATTTCTACGTGAGCAGGTACAGAAGAAGAACCGGCGAACTGTGCGTCACTGTGCATACGTCCCAATGTATCCGTCATACCATAAGAAGCAGGACCGGCTGCCATGTTATCCGGGTGAAGTGTACGTCCTGTACCACCACCGGATGCTACGGAGAAGTACTTCTTGCCCTGTTCAAGACACTCTTTCTTGTATGTTCCTGCAACCGGATGCTGGAAACGGGTAGGGTTTGTAGAGTTACCTGTAATGGATACGTCTACGCCCTCTTTGTGCATGATAGCAACACCTTCCTGAACGTCGTTTGCGCCATAGCAGTTAACTTTAGCACGAAGACCTTCCGAATAAGATTTACGGAATACTTCTTTTACTTCGTTCTTATATGGATCATACTCTGTCTCAACGAATGTAAATCCGTTAATACGAGAAATAATCTGTGCTGCGTCTTTTCCAAGACCGTTCAAGATAACGCGAAGCGGTTTTTTACGAACTTTGTTTGCCTTCTCAGCGATACCGATAGCACCTTCTGCTGCGGCAAAGGACTCATGTCCTGCAAGGAAGCAGAAACACTCTGTCTCTTCTTCCAGAAGCATTTTACCAAGGTTACCATGTCCAAGACCTACTTTACGTGTATCAGCTACTGAACCAGGAATACAAAATGCCTGAAGTCCGATACCGATTGCTGCTGCTGCATCTGCTGCTCTCTTGCATCCTTTTTTGATTGCAATTGCAGCACCTACTGTATATGCCCAGCAAGCATTTTCAAAACAAATTGGCTGAATACCTTTAATCTGGTCATATACATTCAAACCAGCGTCTTTCGTAATCTTCTCTGCTTCTTCGATAGAGGAGATACCATACTCAGCTAATACGCCATTGATTTTATCAATTCTTCTTTCATATGATTCAAATAAAGCCATTATTCTATCCTCCTCTATTTATTTAAGAACTTCATCTGTTCTAGGGTCGATGATTTTAACTGCATCATCTACACGGCCATACTGTCCGCAAGCTTTCTCGTAAGCAGTATTTGGGTCATCACCTTTTTTGATGAAATCTGTCATTTTACCAAGACTTACAAATTTGTAACCAATAATCATATCTTCCTCATCGAGAGCGATTCCGGTAACATAACCTTCTGCCATCTCTAAGTAACGAGGACCTTTTTTCAATGTACCATACATCGTACCAACCTGAGAACGAAGTCCCTTACCAAGGTCTTCCAAACCAGCACCGATTGGCAAACCATCTTCTGAGAATGCACTTTGTGTTCTACCATATACAATCTGCAAGAATAACTCTCTCATAGCAGTGTTGATGGCGTCACATACAAGGTCAGTATTCAAAGCTTCCATAACGGTTCTTCCCGGAAGAATCTCAGCTGCCATAGCTGCGGAATGAGTCATACCGGAACATCCGATAGTCTCAACCAAAGCTTCCTGAATAATACCCTCTTTTACATTCAATGTAAGTTTGCATGCTCCCTGCTGAGGTGCACACCAGCCTACACCATGTGTCAAACCAGAGATATCTTTAACTTCTTTTGCTTTTACCCATTTTGCTTCTTCTGGAATCGGTGCACAACCATGGTTCACACCCTGAGCAACTGGGCACATGTTTTCTACTTCTTGTGAATAAATCATGTCATAACTCCTTTCAGAATTTTGTTCCTATACTTAAAAAGCATACAATATTTCGACATCTTTGTCAATGTTTCGAGACGACTTCACCCTGTTTTTTGTAAATGCTGCCAGCCGGTATCACTCCGCGAACACTGGACAATGGATATACATTGCTGTTTGCTCCGATAATAGAACCCGGATTTAAAATACTGCCACATCCAACTTCCACAAAGTCTCCCAAAATCGCTCCCATTTTTTTCAGACCGGTCTCAATTTTTTCCTCACCGGATTTAATTACAACCAAAGTTTTGTCCGATTTTACATTGGATGTAATGGAGCCGGCTCCCATATGGGACTTAAATCCCAGAACCGAATCTCCTACATAGTTATAATGAGGGACCTGAACCTTATCAAATAAGATAACGTTTTTCAACTCGGTTGAATTTCCAACAACTGCGCCTTTTCCAACAATGGCATTTCCTCGGATAAATGCACAGTGGCGTATTTCCGCCTCTTCATCAATAATCGCCGGACCATGAATGTATGCCGACGGCGCAACACTAGCAGATTTCGCAATCCAGATATTATTCTCTCTGCACTCAAACTTATCTGCCGGCAATGTTTTTCCAAGTTCTAAAATAAACTCACTAATCTTTGGAAGCACCTCATATGGATAGGTCGCTCCCTCAAAAATTTTTTCTGCAATTGTATGTCCTTTTTCAAATAAAATATCACATGCAATTTCTTTCATTAATTCTGCCCCCTATGGATTTATTTGTTTTCGTATTTCTTCAACAAGTCACGGTTCTTAATTTCATACTTATTAAAGAAAAAGCTATCGCCTTTTTTATCCCACTGTTTCGGAGAATATTTTGGAACATACCAGTCTTTGCTTTCAAAATATTCCTTAAGTTCCTTGGATTTGAATTTACGTCCATGTCTTGCATATAATTCATTTTTTGCAAGATTGATTTCGGATTTGCTCATACCGCTTAAATCACTTTTTGTTAAATACTCAGTATCACTGTTTGGGAATATGTAAGTGTCATCATCAATCGCAGTATCATCATCCTCAATGTCCTCATCCGCATCATCAAAATCTTCAAATTCTTCACTATCTCCAACATCAGATGGTGCTTCTGTCGGCTCTGTACCCCAGAAAGAATCCTGTGTCGGTGTAGGCGTAGGCGATGGACTTGGCGAAGGTGTTACTTCAATCTGGTTCGGAATCTGATGAGAAATGTTTTGACTAAAATGCAATTTTACATCATCGCTTCCTGTCATCACAAACTGGTCATCTGTCTCAAAATTTCCTGTGTAAATCATGCCATCACAAGTAATGGTATAACGGTCATTCGACTCCGTCCAATTTAATACTTTACTGCCTTCTCCGCCTCCAATCATCTGACCGGAACCATCCGCATTAATCGTCATTGTCAGCCTGATATCATCCGCTTCTTTATCCTGCAAAGCAGCGAGATCATGCAGAGACCGCAGCCCGTCTTCCGGCGTTGTGGCAGCAAACTCATACCATGTTCCCTCTAATTTTTTACCGGAATCCATAAATGGCAGTTTAATTACACCAGTAAGAATTAGAATAGCAGCAATGCCAATCAAAATCACCGGGATTGTTATTCCAAGAATTAATCCAAGATGACTTTTCTTTTGCTTTTGCGGTTTCTGTGGCTTATTGAAAGCTGTTTGTGCTGCCATGTTCTGTTTGGCTGCCTGTACTCTTTGCTGTGCCTGTGCTTCCTGTTGCGCCTGCACTTGTTGCTGCATTTGCTGTGCCATCTGCGCTTCTTGCTGCGCTGCCGCCTGAATCAAATCGCAGCCACACTCTTCACAGAATCGTGAACCCGGCTGGTTTTGATGACCACAATTCGGACAAAATGTAATCTCCATAATCCTATTTCCTCTTTTCTTAATTATTAAGTTAAAATAACATAAAATATTATATCACTGCCGGTCTAATAATGTCTAGCAAGAAATTCTAATCAATTGAAACAGGATATTTGCTTTGCAAATATAGTTTCAATTGTTTTGGAATTTCTTGCTTTCATTTTAGTTCAAGAGGACACTTCCTGTGTTCTCTCTAGATGATAACTTCTCCTGCTGTGCAAATTAGTTGTTTTCTTTTGCTGCAAGTAAGGCTTTTAATCGAGCAATTTCACTATCTCTTTGCGATAGTTCCTCATCCTTTTCCTGAGTTACCTTCGACAATTCCTCGTCTTTTTCCTGAACTACCTTTTTCAGCCTCTCAATTTCCTGCTCCTTGACTTCGTTCATACTATCCACGTATTCTTCCACCGTACCTTCTGATAACAACATAGGCTCTACCTCCGCTCGGTTTCGAATCAGAAACGAGCGCAAATGGTCTGCATCGATGCAATAGTCAACTGCTTTGTGTATTGCCTTTGCCAAGTCTCCGATTTCGTTATAAT